>PDWI01003823.1_pt1 | contig 20819 bp, 19 predicted proteins | sample 1430891 | NCBI WGS metagenome assembly PDWI01 (sample SAMN01162508, study PRJNA174530) | Oral metagenome, whole genome shotgun sequencing project. | biome: Marine environment; feature: Marine mammal; material: Swab sample of the gingival sulcus; isolation source: swab sample of gingival sulcus... | reverse complement strand
ATTTTGTTCCGATTTCTAGAGCGTAACGGGTCGCCAAAGATTGTGCAGTCTTGATTTTTTGAGCCTTTTGTATCAAGACAAAAGGGTGAAGCCCGTCCGACTAGGACAACGTAATGGTATTTAACGTGAGTTATTATATCGAACTCACGTTATTTAAGATTATTCTAAAATGAAATTTAACAGAACTTAATCTTTTCTTTTTTCAAGATTTTGCTCTTCAATTAGATATTTAATTACTCTAATACATCTGCCACATCCAGTTCCTGCTGCAGTTAATTCTTCAATGGCTTTTAATGTATCAACATTTCTATCACGTATAATCGTAATAATTTCTTTTTCTTCCACCATCATACAATTACAAATAATACTACCCATAACTTTTAATTCCAAATATTTACATTCAACAACACACTAATTATTTTCTAATAAACAGATTTAATCTATCATGAAGAGAAACAATTAATTTACAAAGTCATTCTCCCAGTCCAAGTAAAATATTCTTTATTAAAAGGAATAACATCTGGCTTTTCCCTAAAAATACCATACATAGTAGACCCACTACCCGACATGGCAGCATAAAGAGCCCCCATATCATAAAGTTGCTGTTTTATTTTTTTCAATTCAGGATAAAAAGGAAATATTGTAGCTTCAAAGTCGTTTTTCATCATTCTCTTCCACTCAGAAATAGGCTGATTACAAACGTCAATCAAAGAAATTTCAGATTTGCGAGGCACAATTCCATTAAATGCTAGTTTGGTATTTATTGAAAAATTAGGCTTTACCAGTAACACATAATAATCACTCAAATCTAAATCCACAGAACGAAACAACTCTCCTCTTCCCTCTGCATATACAGGCTTATTTCTTATAAAAAAAGGACAATCACTCCCTAATTCAGCAGCATATTTCTCCATCAGCTGATCATCCATTCCTAAATTACAAAGTTCATTGATTAATCGAATCGCAAAAGCTCCATCGGAAGAACCTCCTCCCAAGCCAGCACCAAAAGGAATTCTTTTGTGTAAATGAAATACTATGGCAGGTAAGTCAAATTTACTTTTCAATAATTCAAATGCCTTAATAACAATATTATCTCCATCTGAAGAAGTATCAAGAGCAAGACCTGATGCACTAAACATATAAGATTTGGAGTTTTCATTTTTAGTCAGCTCCAGTGCATCACATAAATATATTGGGTAAAATAAAGTCTCTAAATTATGAAAGCCATCTAAACGCTTTTCAACAACATTTAAACCTAAGTTTATTTTAGAATTAGGAAATGAAATCATTTATTTATTATTTAACTATAAATTAGTTCAAATATAGCATATAAATAAAAAATCCGTTATCTTTTTTAAAAATAACGGAACAAAGCTAGTTTCAGCAAAACAATAAAATCTCTAATCGTTGCAATATAAGATTTTTATCATCGTAAAAATTTAGGACAAGGTAAAGCACCTCCTATACCTCGTTTTCTACTTCCCCAAGAATCTCTTCCTGATAGATTAAGATAATAAGTTAATGATAATTCAATCCCACCTTTATGCACAGAAGCAATATCTTCGCTGGCAATACTTGTATCATATGAAACCAATAACCTCAAGCGATTTAACTCAACTCCAATAGTAGGTATAATATCCTTCGAAAAGCGATACCATAATCCATAATATAAACTAGTTCGACTATCACCAAAAGGAGTTACACAATTTGCCCCACATATAATCTCATCAACTTTCCCATCTGAAGTATACATAAACTGTGGCTTCAAATATAAAAATGAACTAATTTGGGCATCAAATCCACCATGAATAGCCAACTTTCTCTTCAAATTATTAGTTATCTTATAGAAAGATTCATTGGGTTGATTAATATTACTCAAAGAGCCTCCAAAAAATAAACTGCTAGTTCCTAAGAAAGCTGTAAACAACACCCCCGCAGAAAAATCAGGATAAAACAACGATTGCTTCCCAACCATATCTCCTGTAATTAAACCAGGATCAAACCATCTACCATTCCACTGATTATCAAAAGTTAACTGATCATAGTTCACAGACTTATTTACCAAAGTAACTCCAACACCTGCATGCATAAAAAATGTATTGTCTGAATTCAAGTTCTTATTAAAAGACAATGCAAAAGTAGCTCTTGTTGTACGCAAAGCACCTTCTCCTGATTTGTCGTTAAAGAACATTCCTCCAATTCCCAACCAAGAAGATCCTAAAAAACCGCCAGACAATTTACCATCAGCATAAACAGACTGCGAAACAAAAGGAATAGCAACACTCTTCCATTGATTTCTATAATTCACACCTGCTCTTAAGCTATAATTAGAATTCCCTGTTAAAGCTGGATTCAACAATAAAGGTATTGAGTAAAACTGAGAAGTATGTACACGCTGTGCTATAGCAGACCCTAAACAACACACACACACAAATAATAATATAATACTCTTTTTCATTAATCGCATCTTTAACGTTTCAATCAAACAATTAGAAATAATATAAATCTTAATAGGTCTATCTTAATAAAGTAACACTTCCTCTCTTCTCAATAACTTTTCCATCTACAAAAACAGCCTTAAGAAAATATACGTACGCATCCATATCCTGCATCACTCCCTTATAAGTTCCATCCCAACCGTTACTCATACTATTGGAACGAAAAACTTCTAAACCTAATCTATTCCTAATTACTAATTTCAATTCAACAATATTATTGCCTCGAACATAAAGAACATCATTTTTACCATCTCCATTAGGAGTAAAAGCTGTTGGAAAACCAACAAAATACTTACCTCCACTACCAGAACCAGGATAGGAAATATAAACTTCATCTGAACCCTCACAGCCTTCTGGAGAAGTTACTGTAACAGAATATAATCCTATTTGATTTACTGAAATTGTTTGAGTTATATCACCTGTATTCCACTCATAAAATGAACCTGCATTACCAGCATCTAAAATAACAGGATCTCCATTTTCATTAAGCACTTTATCTTCACCTAATTCAACAACGGGTTTAGGAATCAATGTTAAATTCATACAAGCCTTAACCGTTTCTCCATCAGCAGTAACCTCAACACAATATTCACCTGCCTCTGAAACAGATATTCCCTTAGATGTTTCTCCCGAAGGTGTCCATTTATAAGTTGGAGCAGATTGAAAATCTCCAGAAACAACAGGTTCTATATAAATCTTATCGTCTTCACAGATTTGCATATTACCAGCTAAATCAACAACCAATGAGCTAGAACTAATGTAAACTCTTACATCATCAGAAGAACTACAGCCATATTCATTTGTTACCAAAACAGAATATACCCCCTGCTTATCAGCAACAACAATCTGCTTATTGTCTTTTCCATTAGGTGTAATCCATTCATACTTACAACCGGGATTACCAGCATCTAACGTGACAGTTTCTCCTTCTTTAATGTATATATCATCACCTAAATCAACTATAGGAGCAGCGTGAACGGTTACTAAAACCTCATCAAATTGTTTATTACCTTTCGAATCTGTAACAGTAACACTATATTTAGTTGTCGTTTTAGGACTTACTGTCAATGTTGCCGTTGTAGCCCCTGTACTCCATAAATAAGTGTACTCCTGCTCAATTGAAGGATTAGGATTCAATACGATTTCATCACCTTCACAGATATCTCTATCAACACCTAAATCAATTGTAAATACACTATTAGCATCATATATTATAATCTCATCAGATGCTGAACAGCCTGCAGAATTAGTAACAACGACACTATAAGTACCACCTTTATCTACATTTATTGTCCTTTCTTTGGAACCTGTATTCCAAGCATAAGTACAGCCAGGGTTACCTGCATCAAGTTGTTTTACTTCTCCCTCTGCTAACGTATAATCTTCACCAAGATCAACTATAGGAGTTTGACTTAATGTGATAGAAATAGATGCTGTTGCCTTATTCCCTGAATCAGTATCCGTAACAGTCACAGAATAATCTCCAGCTTCCTTAATTACCAAACTATCCTTAGTAGAACCATCAGACCATAAGTATGTATAATTCCCTGCTTTAGAAACAACAGCTTTTAACGTAAGAGTTTGCCCAGAACAAAGAATATTTCCACCCTCAATAGTTACATTAAAGTCATCCTCTTTCACTTTAACTTTTACAAATTTAAGGTTCTGACAAGGATTAAATTCAGCAACAGTTAAAATATAATCTCCTGTTTGATGCCAAACAATTTCTACTCGATGTTGATTAGTTCCTGAAACAAACTCAAAGATAGAATTATCTTTAATTTCAGTATTCAAATCACTCGGACTATACACAGCCCAAGTATAACTATTCGCTTGAGTATTCTTTACATAAAAAGCATTGGTACTATTTTTGGACACCACATACTCTTCCTGTGCAGAGGCTGAGACCACCACAAAAATCATTGCTAGAACAACTAATAATCTCTTATGTAATGTATTTTTCAAAATTAGTACCAATTATAAATGAATAAATTTAATTGCTTTTTATAAATTTTATAACCAACTCTTAAAAGAGTAAAATCCTTTTAATTTTATGTATTAGTTATACTGAATAACTGTTGTAGCTGGACGAGCAGGAACAACCTGATTTCTTGACTTCTGTCCAGTAACTAATTTAGCTACAGCTAATTTTTGTTGTCCCGAAAGAAGAGTTACTGTAACCATATGCTCTGCTAAACCTTCAAATGTTCCATTTTCTAACTCAACACAAACATACTTTGTTTGATTATTATCAGCAGCATTAGGAAGAACAACAGTCTGATCACCTTCTACAACTAAATTGATCTCATTTGCATAAGCACCTCCTGTAACACTACCAATTGTTGCAGTAGCTGGTAGCCCCTTATATTTAGTATTATCAACATGAATTTTATAACCTAAAGTATAATCTTCTTTACCCATACCTGTAGCATCAATCTTATAGTACAATTTGGTAGTACCATAATCATATTTTACACCTATTGTAGAAGCTGCATCTTCTGTCAAGACAACATCAGGTGCACAAACGCTGAAATAATCAGGAACATTCGTAGTAAAATCATTTTTATCTACGTTATTTACAGCCAATTCAAAGTTACTAAATGGCTTTAACACCTGTGCTTTATGATTGGAACATCCCTCTGAATTAGTCTCAATAACATGTAAAAAATACTTTTTAGTTGCAGATGCTGCTTTCCAAAGAATATTCATTTTCACCAAATCAGTGGTTACAACATCATAACCAGTAGTATTAACAACAAATTCATCAGCATTTGTCGCTGGCAACTTATTTGCACCCGCAGCATCTGTTGAAATAAACCATTGATATTCATTTCCAATACCTGCATTTTGAGAAGATCCATCAGCGGTTGAATTCACCCAATATTCGTGAATTGTTCCGATTGCAGGAGTTATACCTGTATTCGTTTGAGCATTGACTAAACCACTAAAAGCGATTAAAGCAAACAATGCAATTGTTATTTTTAATAAATTTTTCATTTTTCTATTTTTTTAAAAGTCCGTTATAAAATTTTGTTTTTATTAATTGTATCCCATAGATTTTATGAGATACAATTCTTTACTTAAACAAGAACTATTATTAGTCAGTTGTAATTTTTGTTGTATGAGGCATAGATTTTACTCTAGCCGAACCTACATTGTCTGTTGCTTTACCATCAGGAGTATTAAATTTTAACTCTTTTCCATTACTAACAGTTAACACAACATCACCTCCTGTAAAAGTATTATTAAATGTTACTTTCACTTTTACTTCAGTACCTGAATTAACAGAAACTAAACCTCCTGCGATTGTTGCATCTCCAGTATCAATGGACAGGTTTGTATTAGCGACTCCAAAGACAGTTGCAGCTACATTAAACTCCCATTTAGATCCTACAGGAATATCGCTAGCAGATATGGTAAATATTCTTTCAGATGTTCCTAAGTTAGAATCGTCGTCTAAAATAACAGTACCACTTGCAGCAGAACAGTCTGCAGCTAAATCGGCAATACTAACATTAAAGTCATTATCCACTACTTTAACATTGAACTCACGAGCAGTAACACAATCTTTTGTTTCTGTTAAACGAATACGATAATCACCCTTCTTTTTCCATAATATTTCAACGGCACTTGTCGTTTCTCCTCCTTTAAATTCAAAAACAGAAGTAGGATCAGTTAGAGCATTCCCCGAACTATCTAAAACAGACCATGATAAAGTACCACCACCTTCTGCTATTACCTTATAAGTATGAGTAGAGTTAACAAAAGGCTTACTCCCTGTTTGTTGTGCTATTGCTTGTATTCCTACAAGCAATAGCGACATTAATACTATTAATTTTAAACTTTTCATTCTAGCCTTTAACTCTATTATTAGTGAGTAATATTAGATGTACCTGGAAGAGGCTTCAATGTCAATGTCTGAGTCAAAGTAGCACCATTATTATCTGCTGCAATCTCTCCTTTAGCAGTAATTGCTACTCCATTTGAGATTGTTAAAACAACATTTTCCGAAGCTGTAACATTACCAGCCACTGTCACTGTAATTGTCACCGTACCATTAAGAAGTAATCCTTCTACATCAAAATCGTCTTTAGCTGTACTCATATTTTTTGTACTTCCAGTAGAAAGAGAAACATTAGATACAGTAAGAGAACCTAAACCCGATAATGCAGCATGAAATTTCCAGTCAGTTACATTAATAGCACTTGATCCTCCGTCTGTTTTTGTCACAGTAAATACTAAATCTGTGGTCACATCATTTTTAGTTTCATAAGTACCCCAATCTAATACATTTCCAGACTCGCTACTACAGATAGATGTTGCACCGCCAGTAAGACCAGAAGAAGCATCTATTTGGAATGGGTTATCTATAACCTCTACTTTAATTACCCTTTTAGTAGAACAGTCGTTTAGTGTACCTGTATAAATAATATAATACTCACCCTTTTTTTTCCAATTTACAGAAATTCCATTTGTCCCATCACCTGCTGTAATTTCAGCATTAGCAACATCGGTAGCAGCCCCATTATAAGTATCTGAAACCACCCATGACTTAGCTGTACTTTCAGTATCTGTTACCGAATAATTCATCGTTGATCCTTTATAAGGCTTTCCTCCATTACCATCTGCATCCCCAGTGGCATCTACAACTCCAGTCTGAGCACTCGCTAGAGTTACCCAACTCAACATAGCAATTAAGCTAACTAATCGTAAAATTCTTGCATTCATTTTCTTTTATTTTTATTTGTTAATATTATTAATGAGTTATCTCTGATGGATTAGGTGCTGTTTGTATAACACTCCAATCCGTTGCAATTACATTTTCATAGACGTTTTCGTTATCCACACCTTTATAAGTATATTTATCTTTTATTGTTGTTATTCGAACCTTAAATTTTTGAGGTGGCACACCTCCTGTAAAATCATTAGGATAGGTAAATGTTACCGATTTTTCTTTCTCTGTTATTAGTGTATATTCATGTGTTTTATTCGAAGGATATACATTACCATCTTCATCAACCAATTCCCAAGCAAAACTCCACTGATCTCCTGCAAATGCATTATCAACACTTACAGTAAATGTTAAATCAACAGAACTTCCCACTTTAGCATCAATACAACTATGCTTTGGTGTTTCAACCTGCAGTCCCAAAGGCTTTACAACTTTTAATTCTCTTGAATCAGTACCTTCACAACTATTCGCATTAGTTGTTTTTACTTTTAAAACATAGTCTCCTAAAGTATTCCATTTTACTTTCACTCCTCTATTTGAAACAACACCCCCATCAAAAGTAAAGTCGGTAGTAGGAGTATGTCCGTTCATAGACCAAAGCCAACTAGCGTAAACATCCTTATCTGTTTGTAAGTCATAATTCTTATTTATAATAAATACATTTCTAGCAGGAGTTATTGTCGCCTCAAATTCAGGACCATCCTCCACCACTATAGACAAAGCAGCAGGTATTGTACAAACGCCTAAATCCGAAGCTATTTCAAATTCATAGGTCCCTTTTTCTAAATTATCTAACGAAAGTCCGACCAAACTAGCAACAACACCTCCATCTTTTTTCCATGTAATCGATATATTATCATCAAAAGTTACATCATTGGGAGAAACATCAACATCTACACTTCCTCGCTTTACAAACTTTTGATTTTCATTATTGGTATAATATTCAGCAATCATGTCATCTGTTTCAGGAGTAGTTTTTCCCTCAAAGTTTCCATTCTTCTTCTGCTTTATCTCTAAATCAGTTCTTACATCTGACCAAAATCGAATATCTGTAATTTGTCCTTTTAAAGGATCAATATCAACATTGGAAAAAGCATAAGCTCCAATAGTGGTATTGGGCGAAGCAGTCCCAGCAAAGTCAGCTGCAGAAGCAAGAACCTCCTCTTTCACCTTTACTCCATCAACATACAACGCTAAATTAGCACCATCATTTACTGCAGCAATATGATGCCACTGCTCTGCCTCAGAATAAGTATCAGCTTCTATTTTTTTACTCGAACTCCAAAAAGTCAATTTCCCACCACTAAAACCCAAACCAAATAAAGAACCCTGCCCCACAATACTCATAGTAGTACCATCCAAAGCAGCATCTAACTTCACCCAAGCCTCAATAGTAAAAGGAGTAGCAACAATTACACTAGAACCCAAATTAACACCAGTGGTAGTAGAAGAAAAACGATGACCTCCCATACCACCAGCCAACTTCAACTCTATTATCCCATCATGCCCTCCCTTACAGGTAACATTTGTTTTATTCTTTAATTTAACAGCGGGTAATTCTTTAACATAAACAGGTAAAACAACCCAATCAGAAGAACACGCTTCTGGAGAAATCTCTTGAATTTCGACTCCATATCGCCCCCAGTGCTTCCAAGTATGAGAAAACTCTACTTTTCCTGAAGTAACATTTCCTGAAGTCTCGGCTCCTCCATCAACACGAAACTTAACTTCATTTCCTGATGTACCCCAAATTCGATAGGTTACATTCTTACCCTTACACTCTACCTCTTTCACAGGAGGAGTATCGGTAGCTTGAGGATCTGACGATTGAGCTTGAACTTTTGTTACGAATAACAAAATAACGATAGAAATAATTATGTATTCAATATGTTGTAAAGATTTCTTCAATCTATTTTAGTTTAAGATTTCACATTCATTCCGCCTCATATACGGCGACATGTTTTATTGGTTACAGTTTAGTTGTAAATTTATTTTCACCTTTTAAAGGTTCAAGTATCAATCTTTAAAATTCAGCAAAACAAATATTATATTCTGTTATTTTATGAAAAATCCCCTTGGAACGGTAAAAAACATTCTAAAACAAACATTTATTTATTCAAACAACTATTTTTTCTCTGAAACAAATAAAAACGCCTCTAATTATTAAACATTACTTTTGGGGATAATCAAAAGAAAATTCATCATCACCCATTACACACTGTCCACTCTTTTCAGAACAACTTTGAAAATCAAAAGTACCCTCAACGTGTAGTGGTAACTTCAACACTTTTATTGTTTGTCGAAGCTCTCCTTTTTTTTCAAAATAGCTAACATCTCCATTCCACATTTTATCGAAATGTTTTTTTGCATTTATTGGTTTTACTTTTCCTACACACTGATAACTGTCATCTGCTTCAAAATCAAAAGAGATTAACATGGGTCCCAAATTAGGATCAAAATCATTAGAATATAAATGCCACGATTCATCAATGGTAGCATTAAATACTATATCGACCTTGTCGCCCACTTTTATGTTTTTTTCAGATAAAGTTACTTTCCACTTTACAGGTTTTAAAATTTGAGTGAAAGCAAAACTGTTTACCATTAGCAAAAATGCCATTATTAAAAATACTCTGTTTTTCATCTTTTTAAAATTTAATTATTAAATAATTTCGGTTAATCTAATCTCTTCTATGATATTTTTAGTCTAAATCTTTATTTATTAAAATAGTTCTACATTAAGTAGAATGGATTGGATTCTCTCTACTTTTCTGACATTATACTCTATCATTACCCTCTAAGATCAACATAGACCCTTTATTTTCTTTAGAACTTTATTATAAATCATTATAGCTTTAAAACTATAAATTACAAGCACTCCGAACCATTCAATTGCAAAACAATAGCAGCAACCTCTTCTTTGCTAGTTTCGTGATAGGCAAATTCTGAAATAGTTGTTTCAGCACCCATGTTGATATTCGGATTTTTATAATTGGTTTTACATTGTTTTAGTTTTTTGGCTGAACAATGAAACTCAGTTGCATTCGTTCTTGCTTTTATTTGAGCGATATTATTACTATTTATTCCACTTCCTACTAAAATAGATATTCTCCCTTTACTTTTTTTCACCAATTGAATTAGATTTTCCACACCTAATTCGGCAGTAGCCATTCCGCCCGAAGTTAGAATTCTATCAACTCCTAGTTCTATCAATGTTTCCAAAGCAGCCTCTTGATTTTTCACCATATCAAAAGCTCTATGAAAAGTAAAACTTAATGGCTGAGCTGCTGCGATCAACTGTTTTGTTCGCACCACATCAACAGAACCATCAGCACATAATACTCCTGAAACAATACCTGATACCCCAATCTTTTTACAATATTCAATGTCAGCAAGCATATTCTTAAACTCTAATTCAGAATAACAAAAATCAGCACCTCGTGGACGAATGATAACATGAATAGGAATAGATACTTCTTGTTTTGCCATTGCTATAGTTGCAGCACTTGGGGTGGTTCCCCCCTCGTAAATACCTGCACACAATTCGATACGGTCAGCTCCTGCTTCTTCTGCTATTTTTGCTGACTGCACAGAGTAACAACAAACTTCTAGGATATTTTCTTTCATTGTATTTTTATTTTCCGAAAACAAAGTTAAAAGAAAAGGGAACAAAACAATAATTTTAACAAACAATATACAAATAGGAGCTGATAGTTTACGGCTATTGACTGATACCTACTGATTATTAATAGCCTCTCGTTTAATAAAATCAACAATCGTTAGTTTGTCGTAGCAAATTATTAATTGATTCTTCCCCTCCAATCTTGTGATATCAAAAAGGAAAAGCAACAGCGATAGTACAACAATTATCAATATTTATTCTCAAACTAATCTCAAAGATCTAAAATGGGTGCTTTTCACGGTCGAAACCATGTTTTTAATGGTCAGTTGCACCTTTGGCGTGCAAAAATGCAGTTGCTTACTGCAAAATCGCACCTCTGAAGTGCAATTTCGCACCTTTCTACTGCGATTTTGCACCTAAAAGGTGCAAAATACCACTCAGAGACTGCATCGGAGCATCAAAAGCATCATCGGAAGCATGTTTGGGGTGCAAATTTGCACCTTTCGACTGCAAAATTGCACCCCAATAGGTACTTTTTGCAAAAATTTATATTTGACTTTAATTCCTTTTAGGAACCTATGGTTATTTTGAAATCAAACCACATTGACAAAGGGCATAGAACAATAGAAATAAGTTTCAACGAAAAATAACGTGAGTTCGATATAAAAAATCACGTTAAATACCATTACGTTGCCCTAGCCGGACGGGCTTCCCCTTTTTGTCTTGATACAAAAGGCTCAAAAAATCAAAACTGCACAATCTTTGGAGACCCGCCAATACAATTAATAATTAGTAATGAGCAATTAACAATATTACTAATTGTTAATTGATTCTTCCCCGCCAATCTTGTGATGTCAAAATTAAATCAAACTCACGTTAAATTACCAGTTCTACCCCAATACATCATTCCTCAATTCGTAGAAAAGCTTTCAAATATTGACAACAGAACTTTCGGCGAGACCGAAAGCCCTATTGTCAATTGGAAATTGTATTTTCAGTAAGACAAAATGCTCTTTACCCAATTAAAAATCATATTTCTATCACCCTTTATTTTTAGAAAAAACCACTCCTAACATTTATAGGACAGGATTGGGATGAAAAGAAATATCCTTGTGGTTCGTTGGTTTTATACTACTTTTGTCCTAAATATTAAGTTTATGGATTGGCAGTTAATTATTACCATTTTAATTATTGTATATGCATTGGGCTATACAATATACGCCTTAGTGCAACTCTTCAAAAGAAAACGCAACTGTGGTGGGGGGTGCTCTGGGTGCAACTTTAAAAACGAACTCCGTAAAAGACAAAAAATAAAAAACGAACAACTTCACCAATTAAAATATATCCCCAAAGAATAATTGGTATATACAATCAAAATCAATAAAAAATATGAATCATTTCGATATTGTAATAATAGGTAGCGGACCAGCTGGGTTCTCTGCAGCTATGCGAGCTATTGACTTTAAGAAATCAGTGTGTTTAATCGAAGCAAAACATATTGGAGGTGCAGGTATTTTAAATGGAGCTTTAACATCAAAAACCATGTGGGAGCTTTCGCGCGACTATTCCATAGCAGCAATGGTGAGTAGAGGCTATCGTGCATCAGGATTAAGCGTAGATTACGGACAAGTACGTAAAACAGTGATGCAAGCAGCTAAAAAGAAACAATTGCAAATGCTTTCACAAATAGAATCATTTGCCAAACCAACCGACGATTACGGTTGTATCACTCTAAAAAGAGGCTGGGCTAAATTTGTTGATAGCAAAACTGTCTCTATAGAACGAGGCGATAAAAAAGAAATGGTTACTGCCGACAACTTTATTATTGCCACTGGTTCACGCCCCCGACATATACCTGGAATAGAAATCGATCAAAAAAGAATTGTAGATTCTGAAGGAATTATGAATTTAAAGAAATTCCCCGAAAGAATGTTAATTATTGGATCGGGAATTATTGGCTGCGAATTTGCCACCATTTTTTCGAACTACAACCAAACAGAAGTACACCTATTGGATAGACAACACCGAGTAATTCCTTACGAAGACAAAGATGTGAGTCAATTTGTATCTGATAATCTAGAAAAAAATGGCGTAACCATTCATCACACTGCCAATTTGCGTTCTATCAAAAAGAATAGCGAAGGACTAGAAGTGGTACTTGATTATCAAGATGGACACTCTAGAGTTTTAGAGGTAGATGTGGCTTTAGTTTCCGTTGGACGTATTCCGAATTTAGAAAATCTAGGATTGGAAAATGTAGGCATAAAACCAACAGAACAAGGCTTCTTAAATATCAACGAAGAGTGTGCTGTAAACGATTTTAAAGCATGTAATATTTTTGCTGCGGGCGATATTTCTGGCTCGGCACAACTTTATTCCATTGCCGAAGAACAAGGACGATATATCATTGAGGCCTTATATGGCAATCTTAACTATCCTTTAGATTATTCAAATATGGCGACTCTGATGTTTTTTAAACCAGCTGTTGCAGCAGTAGGACTAAACGAAAAAGCTTGTCGAAAAAAAGGTATTCCCTATAAGGTGGCAACCTATTCCAATACCCTTATCAATAGAGCTATCGCCATGAATAATACCACTGGATTTGTTAAGATTATTGTTACCAACGACGGATCAGATAGGATATTAGGAATGCGAGCATCGGGGCCTCAGGCATCTACATTAATCACTTCTATAGCTTATCAAATTTCACAAAAAGGATCGTTAAAAGATATTCGCCATAATATCCACCCACATCCTAGTATTAGCGAGGGAGTACAAGAATGTTTACGCACATTTGATAAAGAATCAATCTTTAAGCCGAAAGCATTCCCAAACCTAATCAAACTAGAATCGTGGCAACCCGAAACCGAATAAAAACAGTATCATGTCTATACTAGAACTATTTCAACTGCAATTTTTCCAGAACTCAATACTTGCTGCAATATTAGCAAGCATTTTATGCGGAATTATTGGCACTTACATTGTGGCTCGTCGCATTGTGTTTATTAGCGGAGGCATAACTCATGCCTCGTTTGGTGGTATTGGTATTGCTTGGTACTTGGGGCTTAACCCTATTTTAGGTGCGGCAATATTTGGAGTGATTGCTGCTTTTGGTATAGAATGGCTTTCTAAAAAGACAGATGTTCGTCAAGATGCCGTGATAGGAATGTTATGGGCACTGGGAATGGCGATAGGTATTATTTTTATCTATCTAACTCCGGGTTATGCACCCAATTTAATGAGTTTTTTATTTGGAAATATCCTAACTGTAAGCACTACTGATTTGTGGACGCTAGCCATTTTTGCCATTATCACAGTTGGTTTAATGGCTCTATTTTTTAAACCTATTTTGTTTGTTGCTTTCGATGAAAATTACGCCCAAACTCAACGTATGCCAATCGCTTTTATCAACAACTTAATGATTGCTTTGGTGGCACTAACCATTGTATTTAACATTCGGGTAGCAGGAATTATTTTGGTGATATCCTTTTTAACAATTCCGCAAACTATCGCCAATATGTTTACAAAAAAATTTACCAATATGATGTTGTTATCGATATTGATAGGACTAATGGGATCTTGCTTGGGACTGCTTCTATCCTATCAAATCAACGCCCCATCAGGAGCCACCATCATATTTGCATTTGTGTTACTGTTTCTTGTTGCCAAAGCCACCCAACTCGGCTTATTAGCATATCGGAAGCAAAAGGCAATACATTAGGTAAACACATCAAGAAGTTTAATTATTTAGATCTTTTAAAAATAAGAAAACTTATTATCTTTGCGTCGTTGTTTATACCATTTGTAATCTGAAGTTCCAAAAAAGAAAAACGAGACATAGCATCGGCTACGACGAGTTTTTATTTTAAAGGAGAAAATACAATCGGACTTTTGAATTGAATCAATTGGGATTACAAATGGTATTACTATTGTTTCATTGCGATACAATTAGGTATTCAACAATTAATTTTAAATATCAATTTATAAAAACAAATCAGATGAATTACGATTTAATAGTGGTAGGAAGTGGTCCTGGAGGATACGTTGCTGCCATAAGAGCATCACAACTGGGAATGAAAGTAGCAGTTGTTGAACGAGCAGAACTTGGCGGAATATGTTTAAACTGGGGTTGCATACCAACCAAATCGTTATTGAAATCGGCACAAGTATTTGAATCGCTAAAACACGCTGCCGATTACGGTTTAGCCATTGATGGCGAAGTGAAAGCCGACTTTGAAAAGGTAGTTGCTCGCAGTAGAGGTGTTGCCGAAAAAATGAGTGGCGGCATTCAATACCTATTCAAAAAGAATAAAATTACGGTGATTAACGGATTTGGAAAACTTGCTCCAAACAAATCTATAGAAGTAACCGATAACGATGGTGCAAAAACTACTTACCAAGCCAATCACATTATATTAGCAACAGGAGCACGCTCTCGTCAGTTACCTAACCTTCCTCAAGATGGTAAAAATATCATTGGATATAGAGAGGCACTTACCTTACCAAAATTGCCAAAATCAATGGTAGTAGTAGGTTCGGGGGCTATCGGATCTGAATTTGCATATTTCTATTCAAGCATGGGCACTAAAGTTACTTTGGTGGAATTTATGCCTGAAATTCTTCCTGTTGAAGATGAAGAGGTATCGAAACAGATGGGACGCTCATTTAAGAAGAATAAAATTAAGGTGATGACCAAATCGTCAGTAGAATCGGTTGAAGGCGATAACGGTAACCTAAAAGTGAATATCAAAAATAAAAAGGGCGAAATGGAAGTACACGAATGTGAAATTGTACTTTCTGCTGTGGGAATTACACCAAACACCGAGAATATCGGTCTAGAAGAACTTGGCGTAATTACTGAAAACGGAAAAATAACCGTTGACGATTACTATCGCACCAATGTTGATGGCGTTTATGCTATTGGTGATATTGTTAAAGGTCCTGCTTTAGCTCACGTAGCTTCAGCCGAAGGTATTTGCTGTGTTGAAAAGATAGCTGGACTAGATGTAGAGCCTATCGACTATACTAATATTCCGGGTTGTACTTATACTACTCCAGAGGTTGCATCGGTAGGAATGACTGAAAAAGCAGCAAAAGAGGCTGGATATGATGTGAAAATTGGTAAGTTTCCATTCTCTGCATCAGGTAAAGCAAGTGCTGCAGGAGCCAATGATGGTTTTATAAAGTTAATTTTCGATGCCAAGTTAGGCGAAATTTTAGGAGCGCACATGGTGGGAGCTAATGTTACCGAAATGATTGCAGAATTGGTAGCTGCTCGTAAACTTGAGGGTACTGCTCACGAATTGATTAAAACAATTCATCCTCATCCAACCATGTCTGAAGCGGTGATGGAAGCTGCTGCTGCTGCCTACGACGAAGTGATACATATTTAATTCACTACATATCATAAAAAAAAGCTATTCTGGAAATGCAGAATAGCTTTTTTTATGCTTTTTCACTTGTAAGTTTTTCTTTATCAAATTATCCTATTATGTTGTTTTCACCTGACGGGCTTTATCCTTTTTACAATTAACAATAATACAACTCAAATAGTAGCTTTAAAACAGAGCAAGGATATTATTCTTCAATAATATTTAACTGATAACCTCTATTTTTTAAGGTCTTTATATGCACATCAGAGCCCTTTAGTTTTTTGCGTAAAGAACTAATATTATTTCGCAAAATATCTTCGGCAGAATTATTCCCCCAAATCTTCTTATAGAAAACATCTAATGGCACCACATTGTTTAAATTTTCCGATAACAAATGTAATACGCTATTTTCTTTATCGGACATCTGCTTTTTTACATCTCCAAATGCAATTGTTCTATTGTTGATATTTATGGTGGTATCTTTAAATTGATAAACGTCTTCTTTTAAGGAAATATTCAAAGCCTTTTTTATATGGTTTTCAATTTCATATAAACTAATTGGTTTTTTTAGAAAATAGCTACAACCAATAATTTCTACTTCCTTTATATCTTTAGGCGATTTAGAATATCCACTCATAAAAATAATAGGCGTTTCTTTATCTGTTTTACGTATTGTTCTAGCCACTTCTTTTCCATCAATATCACCTTTTAAGTTAATATCTAGTAAAATAATATCGGGGCGTTGTTCCTTATAAACATGCAATGCTTCAGAACCCGTTTGTTCCGTAAAAACAGTCATGCCTAACATTTCAAAATGCCAATGGATAACAAAAGCAAAATCAGTATTATTTTCTACGATTAATAACTTACTCATGATTTTAAATATTTAATTATTCCTCTATTCTTTCTCTCTTAACTCAACAAAAGGAATGATAACTCTAAAGGTCGAACCTTTTCCAAATTTACTTTCCACCTGAACATCTCCTTTGTGCAAGTCGGTTACCCATTTTACATAACTTAAACCTAAGCCAAAGCCATATTTCTTTCCTTTGTTATAGCCACGATAAAACTTATCGAAAACCTTAGGAAGATCGTTAGACTTTATTCCTAATCCATTATCTGATACTGCAACCGTAAAATCATTGGCAGTATGAGTAAGGCTGATTTTTATTGTTAGCTCATTTTCGGAATATTTAATTGCATTATCTATTAAGTTTTTAATCACATTAGGAAAATGCAACAAATCGTATGTATAAGGAATATTACAAGGTTCGAAATGAGTTTCAAACACCACATTTTTATCGGTAAGTATTTTAAAATCGGCAATCAATTGCTGAATTGTTTCTGGTAAATTACCCTTTTCAATATGGGCAGCTTGCTGTAAGTTTTCGGCATACGAGCGTTGCGTAATAGACTCTAACAAACTATTGATACGATGTAGATTATTTTTTATTTTCTCAATGCCTTGATTACGACGCTCAACATCTTCGGAAAAAAGTGGTTGCGATAATATTTCTGATAAAGCAATAGCTCCCTGCAGTGGATTTTTTAATTCATGAGTCATGCTATCGGTAAAATCACGCCTTACTTTTTCTATTTGTTTTTGCTTTTGGATAATATGTAATTGATAAATCAACAACACCACTATCAATACCAACATCAATGCTGATAGAAACAGTAACATTGCCATTTGTTTTATTATCAACCATGCCGGATTATTAAAATAGACCTGTGCTGTTCGTTTAACATCTAACTCAAAAGGCTTGCTATGTTTTTTGTTTTGAATATCAAAAGCACTATTACTTGTTGCCACGATAGAATCGCTACCTGTTTTATAAACCACTATTTTATAATCAAGAAATAAATGCTTTTGCTCTAGCTTAGCACCATAGATACTATCTAGTCTATTTATATATATGGGTAGTGTACTTAAAGGAAAGCCTGGAAGTTTCTTTAGAGTTTCATCAAGAGATACACCTTTTTTTCTCTCTATTTTTTTATAAGCAGAAATTTTAGAAGAATCTTTTTTTACATTAGGAGAGGAGTTCCCCGACTTATATACTATAGTAAACTTTAACTTTGCTTTTTTTAATATTATTTCTCGATAGTCTGTAACCGCCTCCTCAAATTCATCATTTAACATACCATTAAAGATATTTTCAAGATGATTATAGTAGGAAATAAGACTGTACGATTGAAAAATCACAACAAAAAATATAGCCGCTGAAACAATCCAGCGAAAAAATTGAATTTTTTCAAATATTTTTTTGTTAGGTTTCATTATCTATTTTGTTAAAATAAGGGCACAAACATAACAAAAACAATATGATTCCCAAAAAAACTGTTAGACTGATGTTAGGTTAGCATTATATTAAGACTAACCTAACACCGACGTTAGGTTTGCGTTAGGTTAGCATTATACAACCTACCAATAAAACTATATATATTTGCAATGAGCAAAACAGAAAAAATGATTAAGAAAAATGATTTTATAATAAAACGTTTAAGTAAAACCAAATTTTAAAATAAAAAAAGGATGATAAAAAGAACATTAATAACAATTGTAATTGTGTGTATGACTATGGTTACCATGGGTAAAATAAACACTCCCCAAAAAAATAACACTCAACAGAAAGGTGTAACTTATATTCTTGATGGGGAAATTGTCCAAATCATTTATATTGATGAAAATGGGAAAAAAGTCATAATTGAGATAAAACTAGACAAGAATACTGACATTAACAAAATACTAAACAAGACGGATTTGGTATAAAAAAATGTTAGTGATATAACTTAAAAACATTTAGGAAAGGAGGCTATTATGTAATTCAGATATTATTTTTTTAGTAGGAATTTAGAATTTAACTAAAAATGGGAGGTATCTCAATAAGCAATACAACCGTACTGCCGGTTAAAGCAGAAAACAAAAGAAGCACAGTACAAAATCATTAAAACCAAATAAAAAATAATGTACTGTGCCAACAGATTTATTAACTGCAAAGATAAAAGAGTCTTTGCGAAAATTTTAAATAAAATGAAAAAGAAATTTTTACTAGGATTAATTGTATGTTGTTCTTTATTATCAGTAGGCTTACAACCAACCATTGCTTCTGAAACTAAATCTGATTTTGAAATGATAAAAGATGCTAAAAATAAATGGGGCGGATTAGTCCGTGGATGTAAAGAAAAAGAAGGACATTACTGTGAAGTAGGTGGTCGCTCAAAAGGTATATTAACCACTATTATTAAAACAATTTTCTAAACACATAAATCACATGCTGTCAAAGAAATTTGACAGCATGATTTTGTTCCTTCAAAATAAAACGATAAAATCATATCTCCATGAATAAAAATATAATTATTGTAGCACTAAGCCTACTTCCAACAATATGGGCTTGTGATAATTCTTCTACATCTAACGAACTAACGATAAACGTTGATAGCGATACGGGAAAAGAAGTAGAATTAAGTACCATTGCTAAAGATATAAAGGTTGTACCTCTAAAAATACCTAATAATGTGTTTTTTGGAGAAGTACAAAAAATAAAATCTAATGGAAATTACTTGTTTATTCATGATCCTGACCAAACAAAAACAGTAACCTGCTTCTCTAAAAAAGGTAACTTTATATTTCAATTAGACAAAAGAGGACAAGGTCCGGGAGAATACAACTCTATTTTTGATTTTACACCCGATAGAGAAAATAAAAGACTCTATACTTACGACAGAGATAAAGAATTTATAATGGCTTATAAAATGCCCGAATTAACATTCATTAAAGAATATGCTTTAGATAAGTATCTTATGAATTTTGATTGGATTGGCAATAAATTTTTCACCATTAGCGATACAGAAGTGGGCGACAACTATTATGGAGCAGAATATTTTGATATATCAAAAAACAAGTATCAATCTTTAAATCTACCAGCAGCACCAAATGCAATGGAAATAACCGTACCCAAAGCAATTACACGTGATGATAACAATTTAATTTATGCTGCTACTGGATTTATTTCAAAACTATATCAGATAACAGACAAACAAGCTAACTTTTTAGCAAATATTGATTTTGGTTCGAATAAAGTACCTAAATCGTGCTGGTCAGCTAAAGGTATGCGTAAGTTTAGACACGATTTTGAATCGAATGAAAGAGCAATTATGGTACAAAATGTTATTGCCAACAAAAAACAGATCAGTTTTTATTATGTCTTTAAGCAAATAGAAAATCAACAATTGGCAATTTACAATAAAACAAAAAAGAAGTGTACCGTCTATAGCAAAATATCATTAGATGCAGGAAAAAATATACCTATTCCAGCAGGAGTTATTAATGGTTATTATGTTATTCTTATTTATGGCGAAACAGTAAACGATTTATTGCCAAAAGCAAAATATGATATACAATGGAAACAACAATTAAAAAATAAGAATAAAGAGGGCGATGTTTCTCTATTAATGTATAAACTATAAAATACATAAAAATGAACTTTAAAGATATAAGACCGTTGCAAGGTAAATCACAATATATATTCTAGAAATCTCTTTTTTATCAATCTGTTATTTTGTATTTTTAAAGTATGAAAAAGGAAAATACC
>PDWI01003822.1_pt1 | contig 20820 bp, 20 predicted proteins | sample 1430891 | NCBI WGS metagenome assembly PDWI01 (sample SAMN01162508, study PRJNA174530) | Oral metagenome, whole genome shotgun sequencing project. | biome: Marine environment; feature: Marine mammal; material: Swab sample of the gingival sulcus; isolation source: swab sample of gingival sulcus... | reverse complement strand
TGGGAAGGTTTTTAAGGAGACTTTTAAGACTCAGGATACTTTGGAAGATATTGATGTTAGTGAAAGGGATTGTCAATATTTGTATGCTGATGGTGAGAACTATTTTTTTATGGATGATAAGTCTTATGAGCAGTTTGAGATTGGTATGGCTGGTCTTGAAAATAAGCAGGCTTATATGAAAGAGGGTGAGAGTTATCGTATTGTGATGTGGGATGATAATCCTATTGATATTAAACTTCCTGCTAAAGTTGTTTTTGAGGTTGTTGATGCTCCTGAAGCTGTTAGGGGTGATACTGCAACTAATGTTACTAAGATTATTACTACAGAAACTGGTTTAAAGGTTCAAGCTCCTTATTTTATTAAGGAAGGCGAGAAGATTTTGGTTAATACTGATACTAATGAGTATGTAGAAAGGGTTAATGACAAGTAGATTTGTTTCTAAAAGTGTAAACTATAAGTTTAATGGGGCTAAGTTAAATTTTGATTTATCTTATGCCCTTTTTTCTTCATTTGATATTGATAAGGGTTCTCATTTTTTATTAAAGACTGTTGCTAGGCAGGGTGTTGTTGAAGATGGAGCTTCTGTTTTAGATTTGGGTTGTGGTATTGGGACTTTGGGGCTTTCTGTTCTGGCAGCCTATCCTAATGTTAAGCTCTCTATTATGGACCGAGATGCTCTTGCTGTTGATTTTACTCTTGATAATGCTAAAAAAAATGGGCTTAAAGTTTCTAAAGCTTTTTATGGTTTGGCTTTTGATGGTGTTGAGGACTCTTATGATTTAGTTTTGGCGAATATTCCTGCTAAAGCTGGTGTTGGTGCTATTACTTCTATGTTGAAAAATAGTGTTCGGGTTTTAAATGGGGATGGGCTTTGTTGTATTGTTGTGGTAAAGACTTTGGCTGCTTTGGTTTCAGATATTTTGGTGGAGCTTAAATATAGCATTGTTTATGCTGAAAAAAGTGAGGAGTATTCTGTTTTTCATTTTAATGGGGGAAGTTTAAAAAGTATTCCTGATGTAGAATTTAAGCTTTCAGACTATTTTAGGTCTGTGAATAGTTTTTCTGTTTCTAATTTTAATTATACTTTGCAGACGGTTTATAATTTGCCTAATTTTGATAATCTTTCATATGGTTTGAAGTTGGCTATTGGTTTGTTGCCAGATAGAGAGTTTGGTAAAGCAGTTTTTGTTGACCCTGGGCAAGGGCATTTGCCTTTGGTTTACCTTAAAAAAGTTAGAAGTTGCAGGACTCTATTTTTAATATCAAGAGATGCTTTGCAGTTAAAGATTTCAGAGTATAACATAAAAAGATATTTTCCTGATTTGGATATAAGGCTTATTCATTGTTCTGATATATCAAAAGTAAATTTTGGAAATATTAGAGATTGTTTTGTTTCTTTGCCTATTTATAAGATAGCGAATTATGATTACTGTTCATTTGCTTATGATTCTATAGACTCTTGGTGTGGAGAAAATAGTTCTATTCTTGTTTGGGGCAAGGCTACTATATTTTCTAAACATCCAAAGTGTTTAAATTTGGTTAAATCTAAAAAAAATCATGGCTTTAAAGTCTTGTCTTTTAAAAAATAAAAGTAAAAAAAAAGTTAATTTTTTATGTTTTTTTGTTTGACAAGAAATATATATAACTGTTATAATTGTTAAAGTATTAAGGAGATATTATGAAAAGTAAATTTATTTTAGTTCTAGTAGTTTTAGTGGCACTATTTTCTTGTGTGGATTTATCTACAAAAAATAAATTGGAAGGTAGTTGGAGCACTTCAAAGGATATGAACGGAGATTTTGACACATTGGTTTTGACAAAGGATTCTGTTTATAAACAGCAAAGATTTGAGGGAGGAGTAGCTTTAAAAAGCTCTTTTATTGAAGGTTCTTGGTCTTTTAAATCATCTTATGTAGAAGTATTGGTAGATGAGAAAGGCGAAGGCGAAGACGAAAGTGAAAGTGAAGAGGAAGGTGAAAGTAAAAAGAAAAAGGAAAAAGGTTATATCAATATAATTACACTTACTCCAAAAGCAGAAGGGAATGGAGGTCTTCCTAAAAATTATCACTGTTATATAGAAGAAAAGGATAAAGATGTAATATTGTTTTTTATGGATAAATCAGAAACTGAAGAGACAATTGTAAAGTATTTCAAGTTGGATAAAGAGTTAGATTTACAATAGTATTGTTTTTAGTTTTTTTATTTAAGGCTATCCAGAATTATTTTTTCAAATGGGATAGCCTTTATTTTTTGATTTAGTTTTATATTTGAGTTTATGTTAAAGTTGCATAGTGTGCAGGCTGTTGCAATGGTGGAGCAATTTTTCTGTTTTGCCTCTTTTACTATTTTTTCTATTTGAATTTTTGAATTTTTGTTATTTGTTAGAGCTGCGTGGAAGCCACAGCATTCATATTTTATTTCTGTTTCTGGAGCTTTTATTCCACAGATATTGAATATTTTTTCTAAATTACCTTCTGGGTTTTCTGGTAAAAATTTTGATGGTCTTTTTATATGGCAACCATAGTATGTTAGAACTTTTTTGTCTATTCTAGAATTTTTCTTTTTTTGTTCTATTTTTTTTAGTATTTCTGGTTGGCATAAAAAATTTAGTATATGGAATATTTTTAAATTTGATTTTATTGGTTCGAGGTCTATTTTTGTTAAGGCTTTGTCTATATTTTTTTTATTCTCTTTTTTTAGTATTGTTTTGTATGATCTATTTAGTGTCATATAACAGGTTCCACATATAGTTAGTAAAATGTCGCTGTGTTTTTGTGCATAGGATATATTTCTAGCATTTAGTAGCATAGCTTTTTTTTCACTAACATCTTCTAGGTGAGAGCCTCCACAGCAAGAAAATTCTTTTAATACTATGTAATCTATGTCTAGTTTTTTTAAAAGTTGTTTTACATATTTTATATGTTTTGACTCTATTGATTGAGAATTGCAACCAGGATATATTACAACTTTATTCATCAGAACTCTCCAAAAGTTTTTTTATTTCTTTGTAGTTTTTAGGTTTTTTTAATATTCTGTAATTTAGAGTTAGAACTTGTTTAATGCCATATGGGGCAAATTTCATAGATTTAAAAGGTCCAATAGACACCATAGCTAATTTTAGCTCATCAAATATTCCTTTTTTGCCAATCTGTTTTGCCATATCTTTTGCATGTGATACACCAACACTTTTGTAGTCTGTTTGATTTATAATCATAGAGTGAGTTTTTTCAATTTTTGAAAATGGATCTACCTCTCTTGGGCAAAACTCTGTGCATTTGTAACATTTTAGACAGCTCCAAGAGAGTTCGTTTGATATTTTTAGTCTTCTGTTTTTATCTTGTTTTTGGGGTTCTCTAAAATCTTTTAAAAATCTAAAGTTTTTTGATGCTGTTGATGGTCCTAGAAAACTTTGTTTGTTTTTTATTACAGGGCAGGAGTAAAAACAGATTCCGCACCTAATACAGTTGTCACTGTTTTCAATAGATTTTTCATTGTTTTTTTCATTAAAAGATTTATCTTTTTTTATATTTTTATCTGGAATAATATAGTCTGGTATCTGTTTGAAAGATTCTATGAATGGAGAGAAGTCAACGGTTAAATCTCCATTTGCATAATTTTTATTTAGAGGCTCTAATATAATTTCTCCATCTTTTTCTATTAACTCTTTTACACTGCTTTTACAGGCTAGAGCTGGTTTCCCATTTATTTTCATAGCACAACTTCCACATATTCCATGAGAGCAGTTTTGCATAAATTTAATAGAGTCATCTTTTTCTCTTTTTATATCATTTAAGATTTCAAGAACTTTCGTATTATCTTTTATATCTTTTTCTATTTCAAACAAAGAGAAACTATTTTCTTTAAACCTAAAAATTTTAACTTTAATCATAATGTTTCTCGCTTAAGGTTTTATCTTCTTCAAAATATGTAAGAGTATGAAAAACTTCTTTTGCTCTACTTTTTTTATCTTCTCTTAAAAATGCACCTCTACTTTCATCTCTAGTTATTGATGCTTCAACTATTGCTGAAGCAACATTTAGGGAAGATTTTATCTCTAAAAAATCTTGTAAAAAGTTATTTCTGTTTTTTATAAGTGTAGCCACACTTATAGAAGAAATTTCTTTTTTTAATTTTTCAATTTTTTTTCTAGCAATTTCTAAATCAGTCTCATTTTTTATAATTCCAACTTTTTCATCCATTATGTTTTTTAATTCTTCTTTTATTTTTAATATATTTGTATTTAATATTTCATTTTTATTGTCAAATAGCTCTTTTGATATATCTGAAAGTATTCTATTTTTATCTTGTTCTGATATTTTTGTTCCTATAAAAGATGAAGAAGATTTTCCAGCAATAAACCCAAAGATTATGGTTTCTAGTAAAGAGTTTCCTCCCAGTCTATTTGCTCCATGAATACCAAAGTTTGCACACTCTCCAGTTGCAAAAAGACCCATAATTTTATTGCTGTCTTTGTCTAATACTCTACAATTTATGTCAGTATAAATTCCCCCCATAATGTAGTGAGCAGTTGGTCTAACTTTTATAGGACTTTTTGAAATATCACAGTTTTGAAAGTCTTTAGCAAGTTCAGATATTTCAGGAAGTCTATCACTATTTTTTACATCTCTACAATCTAAAAGAACAAAATCCTTGCTGTCTCCACAACCTCTACCAGCCTTTATCTCTTCTAAAATTGCTTTTGAAACAACATCTCTTTTAGCTAACTCTCCATTCTTATCGTAGTTAAACATAAATCTTTCGCCAAGAGAATTTAGTAAGATTGCACCTTCTCCTCTTGCTGCTTCTGAAATTAAAATCCCTGAAGGGTATAAGCCAGTTGGGTGAAATTGTATCATCTCTATATCTAAAAGAGGAAGTCCGCAATCTAAAATTAAAGATAGCCCATCTCCAGTTGAGTGATAACCGTTTGATGTAGTCTTATAAATTGCAGCAGCACCCCCAGTTGCAATAATTGTGTTTTCTGCAAAAATTGATACTAGAGAGAAGTCATTTACATCAACACCCAAAGCTCCATAGCAACAGTTTTTCTTATTTGAAAAAAGAAGTTGAAATATAATTATATTGTCTAAAAATTTTACTCCAGATTTTTCTGCCTGTTCTAAAGCTGTCTGCATAAGAGCTAATCCAGTTCTATCTTTTACAAAGTGAGTTCTCTTTTCTCCCTGTCCTCCGAAGGCTCTAACATTAAGTTTACCTTCAAAGTTTCTTGAAAAAAGAGTTCCAGCCTCTTCAAAAGCTTCGATTGCTCTTTTAGAGTTTTCACAGAGTAACCTTATAGAATCCTCTTTCCCCAAGCCGTCTGCAGACTTAAATGTGTCGTTAAAATGTAGTTCGCTATCATTTTTTGAAAAAGTTGCATTTACTCCACCAGCTGCAGCAGTCGAGTGGCTTCTCATAGCATAGCACTTTGAGACAATTAAAGTATTCAAGCCTCTATTTTTTGCAGAAATTCCAGAACACAAGCCAGAAAGTCCGTTCCCGATTACTAGAGTCTCTGTATTTTCCTGCCTGATAGAAAAATTCATTACATATTATACCAAAAAAAATAATTAAGACCATATTTTTTGTAATATTTTTTTTCTGGGGGCAACCCTTCGGGTCGGAGTATTGAAAGCTCCGCTAAAGCTTCGACTAAAAAAGGTGGCTAATTATCGCCCCCTTTTTTATTTTCTAATGGGTTTTGAAAAACCCATTAGAACTTTCAATGTTCCTTGCCCGTTTTATAAAACTCTAAATTGTTCAAGAAAATCCATTTTTTTGAAAAGAAAATTTTTTAGGGGACAGTGCAAATTTTGCTCTGTCCCCAGAAGAAGTTTTTAGTAAAAATTTTGAAAGTTTTATTGACAATTGGTAGTTATATATGTTATATTTCTATATGAACATATACTCATATAGAGTTTTGTGTAGGAGTTTTTATGGAGTTGTCTGAATTGGCTAGATTTTTTAAGGTTTTTGGTGATGAAACTAGGTTGAAGATTTTGACTAAATTGGAAGAGGGTGAAATTTGTGTGCACTGTTTGACTTCTGATTTGGAAATGAATCAGACTGCAATTTCTCATCAGTTGGCAAAATTAAGAGATGCTAGATTAGTAAAAACTAGAAGAGAGGGTAATCATATCTACTACTCTTTAGATGATGACCATATTTCTGCCATTATTGATATGGGTAAAGAGCATTTAGAAGAGATATTATAAGGAGATTAAAATGAAAATATTAGAGATTTTAAAGTTATTGTGGAGTGAATTTTTTGGACTTTTTGTTGAGATGTCCCCATATTTACTTTTAGGTATGTTTTTTGCTGGTTTGTTGCATTTGCTAATATCAAAGGATATTATAGTTAAACATTTAGGAAAAAACAGTTTTGGTTCAATTGTGAAGTCAGCTTTTTTTGGTGTCCCTCTTCCTCTGTGTTCTTGTGGAGTTGTTCCTACTGCCTCTTTTATAAGAAAGAGTGGAGGCTCTAATGCAGCAACAACAAGTTTTTTGATCTCTACACCACAAACGGGAATAGATAGCATTATTGCTACTTATGGTCTTTTGGGTCCAGTTATGGCTATTTTTAGACCTCTTGCAGCTTTTTTTATGGGAATCTTTGGAGGTGTTATTGTCGCTATTTTTGGAAAAAAAGAGATTTATAACTCAAAAGAAGAAGTTGGTTCTTGTTGTTGTGAAAGTAGTAATCATAATAAAGAAGAGTCTTGCTATAGTGAGAAAAAAGAAGAGGTTCATAGCAGTTGTTGTTCAAGCGAAAAAGTTGTAGAAGAGTCTTGTTGTTGCAGTTCTGAAAAATCTGAAGAGGGTGATAGTTGTTGTAGTATTCAGAAAGAGAAGAGAACTTTTTGGGGCAATATTAAAGAGCTTTTTAGTTATGGTTTTATAAATTTTTTAAAAGATACAGGAGGACACTTGCTATTTGGTCTTTTAATTGCGGCTATTATTTCTGCATTCGTAAGTCCAGAATTAGTAACAGGTTCTATCTTTTCTAAAGGTATTTTGGCTATGATTTTAATGGTTGTTATAGGTGCTCCAATGTATGTTTGCTCAACCTCTTCTATTCCAATAGCTGTAGCACTTATTGCAAAAGGTTTTTCTCCTGGAGCTGCTTTTGTTTTTTTAGCTGCTGGACCTGCAACAAATATGGCTTCTTATTTAGTTATAAATAAGTTTTTAGGGAAAAGAAATGCATTTTTATATCTATTATCTATAATAGTTTCTGCTATAGGGTTTGGACTTCTGTTAGACCTTTTTAAAGCTCACTCATCATTGGCTTTCTTCCCTGCTGATAAAGTTGCTGAAATTACTTCGCACTCTATGGGCTATGGTGTTCCCGACTACATTTTTGCAGGAGTTCTGTTTTTATTGATTGTTTATACTTATGCAAAAAAGATAAAATTTTCAAAAAAATAAGGAAGGAAATATGGAAAAATATAAAATAGAGAAAGGCTCTGTAATGGAAACATTATTGCTCCCTTTGTGTGGAAAGAAAAAAGCTTTTGAACTGTTCCCAGATATTTTTACTGATAAAGAGGCAGGAGAAATTTTTGATAAAATAAATCCTGAGTTTGAAGAGTTTGGAAAAATAAAAATGAAAATTGGTGCTATACTTGCTGGTTTAAGACAGTATGATTTAGCAACAGTTTGTAGAAACTATTTAAAGAATAAACCAAATGCTGCAGTTGTAAATCTAGGATGTGGATTAGACACAACATACTCTTTGGTAAAAACACCTGGCTCTAAAGCTTTCAATATCGATTTTAAAGAAGTTATAGATATTAGAAAAGAGCTTTTAGGAGAAAGAGAGCAAGAGAAAAATATAGTTTCTGATATTACAGATATATCTTGGTTTGACCAAATTGATGTTCCAAAAGAAAATGGAGCTATTTTCTTTGCTTCTGGAGTTTTTTATTACATTAAAAAAGAAGATATAAAAAAAATGATAAACTCAATGGCAAAAAGATTTCCAGAAGGGTGTTTAGTCTTTGATGCTACAAATGCTAAAGGGCTAAAAAAAATGTTAAAAACTTGGATGGAGCCTACAGAAATGGATCAAGTTGGAATTTATTTTAGTCTTGAAGATGAAAATGAGATTTACTCTTGGAGTGAAAATATAAAGAAAGTTGTAAAAAAGCCATATATGTCTGGTTATCGTCCACTTGATAAGCGATTTGGGTTTTTTGTAAATAAACTTTTTAGATATTTTGAAAAGCAAAATAAATCTCAAATTATTGAGATATATTTTAAATAGGGCATATTTTTAAACTTCGTCCAAATCCAAATTGAATAGCACAAGTTAAAGCACGAAGTTTAAAAACCGTGCTTTTCACAACTCCGCTATCGCTACGGCTAAATTTGCATGCAGTTGGCACGCAAATTGGATCTTACAACTAAGTTTTGAAAAACTTAGTTGTAATTGTTTCAATCACTTATGCATATCGGTTACTACACTAATGGTTCAGCTTTGGAAAAATCTGTTAAATTTACAATTTTGGATGATATTGTTATTGATAAATTTTATAAAAAAAAGTATTTTGTGTTGACAATGTAAATACAAAAGGTTATTATTTAAGTAATGGTATTCAATTTTAATACAGAAAAGAATATTCTCTTATTTAAAACTAGAGGTATAACATTTTCAGAAATAATTGAGGTTATTGAAAGAAAAGGAGTTCTTATGAATTTTAAACATCCTAATCAGAGTAAATATCCAAATCAGATGATTATGGTTGTTGATTTTAATAATTATACTTATTGTGTTCCCTATGTATTAAATAAAGATGAAATTTTTTTAAAGACAATTTATCCTAATAGAGATTTTTTATATCTATTGGAGGAGGTAGAAAATGAGTAAGAAGTATTTAGATAAAGAAGAAAAAGATTTAGCAGCAGCTTTAAAAAGTATAGACATAAAAAGTATTCCAAAACCTACAAATGATGAGCAAAAAATGTTTAAGGATGCGGCTAAAGAGTTTAAAAAGAAAGAAACAAAAATGAATATTAGGATAGATGAGTTTGAGTTGAATAAGATAAAAGAATTTGCAGATAAAGAAGGTTTAAAATATCAAGCTTTTGTAAAAAGTGTTATACACAAATATATTACAGGTCAATTGGTTGAAAGACGGCATATTGGTTTATTGAAAGATTGATAACTTATGTTATACCAAATAAAACATCATTTTCATTCGTTTTGTGTATAAGTATAAACTAGAAAAAATATAAAAAGTGATAAAAATAGTTATGAAGAGTGTAGATGAAAATAGTTTAGAAAATGCTTATAGATTGTTTGACTCTGGTTATATTAATAAAATTGAAATTGGGACGGTCAAAGGTTACAAGAAATACATAGATATTTATTTGAAGGATTATATGATTTTGCTGGAGAAATTAGGGAAAAGAATATTTCAAAAGGTAATTTTCGCTTTGTTAATTTTTTATATTTGAAAGAAGCTTTAGCAAAAATTGAACAAATGCCTGAAAACTCATTTGAAGAAATAATTGAAAAATATGTTGAAATGAATATAGCTCATCCTTTTTTAGAAGGGAATGGAAGAAGTGCAAGAATTTGGCTAGATATGATTTTAAAAAAGAGAGTTAATTGGCAATTTGTAGATAAAGATTTATATTTACAAGCTATGGAAAGAAGTCCTGTAAATAGTTTAGAAATACGGGTTCTTTTAAAAGAGAATTTAACAGAAAATGTTGAAGATAGAGGAGTTATATTTAAAGGTATAGAGCAATCGTATTTTTATGAAGGTTATGAAAAGGGTGATGAATAATTTTAATAATATTGTGGGGCTTAATAAAGTATATATCATAGTTATGCTTAATACAGAAGAAAAATTAAATAATATTTTGGAGGTTATAAAATGCAAAATCCAGGTGAAGAATTAGTTGGAGAGTATTTAAAGATTAAGCTAAATTGTGATTTTGTGGAATACAATCTTTACACTCCAAATATTCAAGGAGAGATTGATGTTGTCGGTATCAATGCTGAAAATAAAATTTTATATGTTTGTGAAGTTGCGACACATTTAGTTACAGGACTTCAATATGTAAAAGATAAGCAACCAGACAATATAAATAGATTTGTAAAGAAGTTTAGTAAAAATATTGAATATGCTAATAAATATTTTCCTGATTATGAAAAACATTTTCAACTTTGGTCTCCTATAGTTAAAAATCCAAAAGAAACTGCAAAGTATAATCAAATGCGAGATGTAAAAGAAATCATTGAAATTATAAATGGATTATATTCTGTAAAAATTGAACCTATTATAAATGAAAAATATTATGAATGTATTATGTTTTTACGAAAATTTTCTTTGAAAGAAACAAAAGAATTAAAATCCCCTATTTTAAGATTACTTCAAATTGAAGAAAAGTTAAAAAAACATATTGAAAAACTTTAAAAATAGTGTAAATAATTTTTCTGATGATTTATTTGAAGATTGAAAAGTCATCCAGAAATTAAAGAAGGATAAAATCTTTAATTTATAGATTAAATTAGTAAAAAGTAATTTTAGAATAATAAAGGTAATCTTGATAGTTATTATGATTTTATTTTTTTCAAAATCTTTTATAATACCAAAGGTAATTAAAAGAGTTAAAATTTGCTAATTAGGGTTCTTTTGAGTATGCAATGTTATTATATAGATTGGATAAGTTACAAATTAAGTATTCAAGAGAGCTGTTTATGGAGCTTGAAGAAAAGATAAAATAAACTGAATATTTATTACAAGAAAAATATCCAAATTAGATTACACCTAGTGATAATTAAAAAAGGTAATTATATACATAATTGACCTAAATATAAAAATCTATAAAAAATACTTATTTTTACAGTAAAATTAGCAAATATTTTATATGAAAATAGTATTTTTATACAGGTATTTCAAACTTTTATACTAAAAAGTGATTTGGGTCTTTTTCGTATATAGTTACCATAATTTTAATATTTATTTAAAATTTTCTAAATCAAAAACTTCATCTAATTTATCTAAAAGATATTTTTCTCTAGCTTCAATAGTTTTTAAATCCCATTTATTTAGCCAATCATCATTATCAAAATAATTATTGTCTAAATATTTACCTAAAACTTCTTTTTTCATAGTATTATTTAACCATAAGCCATTTTTATAACCAGCAGGACGCCCATCCTCATCTAGTGCATCACGCTTCTCAATAAAACTTTTATTACCTAATCTTGTATTATTGCTTTTATCAGCAAGAGTTAAATTACCAAGTCTTCCAACATTCTCATTTAACTCTCTTTCTGTTTCGTTGACAGTTTTATCGTAATCGGTTTTAGGAGTTTGTGGATGAATGTGTTCTATTGTGAACCTATATTTATTTTTTTCTCTTTCCCAATAATTTGTTCTAGGTCTTTCACGTGGATAATTTTCTTCTGAATATTCTTGAAATTTTGATAAAATGAACCTTATTGCACCTTTATTGTTATTATAAATATCTTTACTAAGTGCTTTTTTAAAAGTAGAAACTATACTATCATCTACATCTCTTATACTGTTTAAGAATACATTTTTAATTTCTTTTAAATTATAATTATCATTAATTCTTTTAATAGAATCAACAACAATATTATCTAATTTACTTGTAGGTGGAATATTAGTAACATTTCTAATGGTAGCAAATGTTACTAAAAAATTAGTTAATTCAATTTTATCGTTTTCTGTAATTTTATATTTAGTATTATAAAAAGCATATAATAGTAGTGCATACGAAGGAACAAAACCAATATGTTTTAAATCTAATAATGAATTTTTCAATTTTTGCATATTAACCTTTGCCTTTTCTGGATTTATAAATTCATAATATTTCTGAGAACTTTCTTTTAATAAATCTAACAAGACATAATTATATCCTTTAGCTTTATAGATAATTTGATTTTGTTTGAATAAATCTTCATAAATTGAAATTAATGAATTTAAACTAGCTTTTTTATTAGGTAAATAATGTTTTAATAAATTATTATAAGCATTATAAAAGTGTGAAAAAAATCTAATTTGAAAATTTTTATTTGTTTTTTCTTCTGATAAATTTGAAATTATATTTATCCATTCATGATTATATTCATCAATATTTTCTAGCTCAAAACCTTTTTCCTTTTTTAATTCTTCTTCTATGTAATAAAAAAATTTATTTTTAATTATATCTATTGGAGTTAAGGCAAGACCTCTATTATTTAATCCTTCAAAAAAAAGATATATATCAGAATAATTTTGAACAACAATTTCTGTAAAAGCTAAATTATGAATTTTATTTTTTAATAAATTTAATAAATCTAGTTTGTCTTTGTAATCTTCCTTCAGTTTGTTGTCAAAAAAATTAAAAGCTTTAGCTAAAAGAGTTCTGTTGTCTAATCCATCTATTTCTTCCATATTTTTAACAGTACTTTTTATAATGCTTTCATAATTTTTATTATCATTATTTAACATAGATAGCTCTAAAGTAGATTTATCTTCTCTATAAAAAATTCCTCGTAAATTCACCACACGATCATCGTTTTTATCATATCCTAAATTTATTAATTGTCTATATATTGCTATTAACAATAAACTTAAGGTTGTAATTCTTTGTTGTCCATCAACAATTTCATATTCATTATTTGTTTTGTTGTTTTTTTCATTATGCAATATTACAATAGCTCCAATATAATAACCCTTTTCTTCACAATCTACAATATCATTATATAAAGTTTCACAATTAGAAACTTGCCATGTAAATGCTCTTTGATATTTAGGAATTATATAATTTCTATCTTCATCTTGTCCTAGAAACTTTCTTAATGTTTTATTGTTGTGTTAGGCATACGGAAGATAGGGGAGAGCTTTTTCAAAAGTTCTCCCCTAGTGTTTTTTAGCTTGCTAACTGCAAGATAAAAAATACCGTAGGCTTTGCCTTAAGTCTGGAGTTCGCCGACCCTTCGATTGTGGAGCTTTGCGAAGCAATCGGAGGGGAACACCCAAATAACTTTACAATTCTTTGTTTTTGATTTATAAATTAGGTAGATGTAAATTGGGGGTTTTTTATGGGTGATTTTAAATTGGAAACGAATGCGGTGCAGGGGGCTTATGAGCCAAAGAATGGTGAGGCTCGTGTTGTTCCTATTGTTCAAAGCACAACTTATAAATATGATGATGTTCAAAGTGTAGCGGATCTGTTTGATTTGAAGGCTGATGGGCATATGTATTCTAGGATTAGTAATCCTACGGCTGAGGCTTTTGAGGGGAAGATGGCTTTGCTTGAGGGGGGCGTTGGTGCTTTGGCTGTCTCTTCTGGGCAGTCTGCTTCTTTGTTGTCGATTTTAAATATTGCTAAGGCTGGAGATCATTTTATTTCTGTTAGTTCTATTTATGGTGGAACTTATAATTTGTTTTATCATACTTTAAAGAGGTTTGGGATTTCTGTTTCTTTTGTGGATATTGATGCTTCTTTGGAGGAGCTGAAGGCTGTTGTTCGGGAGAATACTAGGTGTGTTTTTGCGGAGTCTTTGTCTAACCCTAATACTGATGTTTTAGATTTTGAGAAGTTTTCTTCTTTGGCTAAATTTGCAGAGGTTCCTTTTATTGTTGATAATACTTTTTGCACTCCTTATTTGTGTCGGCCTTTTGAATTTGGTGCAAATATTGTTGTGCACTCTTCGACTAAATATATTGACGGGCATGCTACTAGTGTTGGTGGTGTTATTGTTGATGGTGGTAATTTTGATTGGACTAATGGTAAGTTTCCAGAATTTACAGAGCCTGATGAATCTTATCATGGAACTGTTTATTCTAGAGATTTTAAAGAGGCTGCTTTTATTGTTAAGGCTCGTGTTCAGTTGGTTAGAGATATTGGTAACTATTTGAGTCCTATGAATGCTTGGTTGTCTAATTTGGGGTTGGAAACTGTCCATTTAAGAATGGAGAGACATAGTGAGAATGCTTTGAAGTTGGCTAGTTTTTTAGAGGCTCATAGCAATGTTGCTTGGATTAAGTATCCTGGTTTAGAGAGTGATAAGAATTTTGAATTGGGAAAAAAGTATTTACCTAAAGGATGTAGTGGAGTTTTTACTTTTGGTGTTAAGGGTGGTCGAGAAGCTAGTGAAAATTTTATGAATAGGTTAAAGCTTGCGGCTATTGTTGTTCATGTTGCTGATAGTAGAACTTCTGTTTTACACCCTGCTAGTATGACTCATAGACAGTTGAGTGAGGCTCAACAGTTAGAGGCTGGCATTACTCCTGATTTGATTAGAGTTTCTGTTGGTATTGAAAATATTGAAGATATAATCGAAGATTTTAAGCAGGCTTTAGAATAGTTTTTTTTTAGTTTTTGTGGTATAATTTAGTATGATTATGCATCAGCAGATGATTGAGTCTTTTTTGAATTTTCCTCGTCCTGATTTTATTAGGGAGTTCACAACTTTTGATGGTATTTGGAAGTGTGTTCTTTTGAAAAAAGAGAGCGAGGTTGATTATGTTATAAGTGATATTAGAGACAGGATTGTTAATCCAGAGACTGATAAGAATTGGAAAGATATTGTTGTTCCTTTTTGTATGGAGAGTAAGCTTTCTAACTTGGAGTATAATTTAAAAGGAGCCTATCTCTTATATTATAAAAAGGTTTCTACAGAAAATATTATAAATGAGAAGGGTTTGAATTATCTTTTATTAAATATTGGAGCTATTAGTCAAGAAGCAAAGATTTTTTTAAATGGTAAATTTGTAGCTGAATCTGTAGTTTCTTATGTGCCTATAAAAATTCCTGTAGATTTAAAAACATTAGAAAGTACTTTTTTGGAGATTATTATTTGTGCAAGAAATGATTGTTCTTCATCATCTTTGAGGGGTAGTCAATCTAACAAAAGTGCTTTTGGAAAGCATAGTGTTATTACTGGAATTTGGCAATCTGTTTGGGCAGAGATTACTGGTAAATACTATTTAGACTCTTTTAAGCATAATTATATTGATGGTAAATCTGCCATTTCTCTATTTTTTAATGAAGAGCCTAGTAATTTTGAACTTTTGTCTAATGGTATTCTTTTGAGCGATAAGGTTAAATCTTTAAAAAAGAGTGAGAGAGAATTTTTAGTTATTATTGACTGGGATAGTTTGGATGTAGATATTGAGTTGTGGTGTGTTGATAATCCTTTTTTGTTAGATTTTGAGATTAAGGTTTATGATGAAGACTATATTTGTGATATTGTTAAGAGTTATTTAGCTTTTAGGATTATTTCCAAAGTAGATACAGATATTTTAATAAATGGTGAAGTTGTTTATCATAAGCTTATTGCTCATCAAGGTCTTTATAAGGATGGTTTATATAGACCAAGCTCTTCTTCTGAATATTTAAGAGATCTTATTTCAATTAAAAAGGCTGGTTTTAATGGTATTAGGATGTATCAAAAAATAGAAAATCCTCAATTGTTATTTTGTGCAGATGCTTTGGGTTTGTATGTTTGGCAAGATATTCCTTCTGCTCATATTTATGCTTCTAATACTGATAGGGCTATGCATATTTTATTGGATAAAATTATCGATAGAGATTATAATCATCCATCAATTATAACTTGGATTATTTTTAACGAGAATAGTGGTTTGCATTTTAAGGCTACTACAAAATATTTTTGTTCATTTTTAGATTATTTTTATAACTATGTTAAATCTTTAGATCCTAATCGGCTAATAATAGAAAATTCTGGATTTTATCATTGGCAAGGAGATATTTTAGATATTCACAACTATTCAAGAGATATGGACTTGTTAAAAGATTACTATACTAAACTTTCTGAAAATAGTTTTAGAGAAATTAAATTTTTAGATAAAATCTTTTTTAAGTTTTTAAAAAATAAATTTCCTGCTGAATTTGTTAGTATTCCTGCAAATTGTTATAAAAAGCCTATTGTTATTAGTGAGTTCGGTGGATTTTCTTTTGATAATGAGAACAAAGATGATGTCGATGAGTTTTGTGAACTTTTTGAAAAAAATATAGAGTTAGTTTCTCATTTTAAAAGAATATCTGGCTTTTGTTATGTTCAGTTTGTTGATTCTTGTGGTTTAAGTAATGGTCTTTTCTCTATGGATAGAATACCTAAAGTAGATTTGGACTTTTTTAGCAAGAATTTGGATTTTTAGAATTTTCTTTAAACTGTTTTTCGTAAAGTTTTTTGTATGCGGAGTCTTTTTTTAGTAGTTGATTGTGTGTGCCTTGTTCTACTATTTTACCTTTTTCTAATACAATTATATTGTCTGCATTTTTTATTGTAGATAGTCTATGTGCTATTACAATATTTGTTCTATTTGAGAAGAGTTTTTTTATTGCTTGTTGTATTTTTTCTTCTGATTGGCTGTCTATATTTCCAGTTGCTTCATCTAGTATTATTACTTCAGGATTGTGAGCTAGTATTCTTGCAAATGTCAAAAGTTGTTTTTGTCCAGTTGATATATTTTTCCCACCTTCTACTAAAATTGTATCATATTTATTTCTTAGATTTTCTATAAAGCTATGTGCATTTGCATTTTTTGCTGCTTCTTTGATTTCTTTAATACTAAGGTTCAATCCCATATCAATATTCTCTTTTATTGTCCCAGAAAAAATAAATGGGTCTTGTTGAACAGAGATTACATTTTCTCTTAATTCTTTGAGTTTTATATCTTCTATCTTTGTATTGTTTATTAGTATTTCTCCACTATCTTTTTCCCACATTCTTGTTATTAGATTAGCTATTGTGGTTTTCCCTGAACCAGTATGACCAACTATTGCAGTGGTTGTTCCTGATGGCATATTGAAGCTTATATTTTTTAGGGTTGGTTGATCTTTTTTATAAGAGAAGTTTAAATTTTTAATTTCTATTGTAGGAGCTTTTTTTGTTGGAAAATTTTTATCTCCATTGTCATCTATAGAGTTTTCTGTATCTAGTAATTTATAAACTCTTTCACTTCCAGCTATTGCAGATTGTATTTTTGCAAATTGTTCTGCTATATTCATTATTGGTTGGTAGAAGTTTTTGGATAATGCAATAAAGGCAACAACTGTTCCAATCGATACTAGATTTTTTTTATATAGAACTGCTCCTATAAATATAATTATTGCTGTAGATATAGAAGTAAATAGGCTGGAGAGTGGTTTAAATATTCCAAATATTTTTACTTCTTTTATAAGAGAGGTTAATAGATTTATATTTTTATCAGAAAATATTTTCATACTTTTTTCTTCTCTATTAAAGAGTTTTACTATTTTTATTCCAGATAAATATTCAGAAAAGAATGTGTTTAATTGAGAAGTTTCTTCTCTTATTTGAGAGTATGTCTTTTTTGAAACTTTACTAAATATTGTAGAAAATATTGTTATAGGAATAAAGGTTGCTATAGTTATTAAACCTAATTTATAGTTTAAACTTATAATAGCAAACATAGATGCGAACATCATAAAAAAACTTGTAACTATTGTTGGCCCAGTTTTAGAAAAAAACTGATCTATTGTTTCTACATCATTAGTTAAAGTTGATACTATATGCCCAGTTGGTGTGTTGTGGTGATAGTCCAATGAGAGATTTAAAACATGTTTCATAGTTTTTGTTCTCAATTTAGACATTATGTTTTGACTTAAAAGGACTGAAAGTAGCATCCCCACTAGCAAAAATATTGCAGAGGCTAAAGTTGTTGATAAAATTATTATAGATGATAGTTTTATTTTTTCAATTGCAAAAGTTTTTTCTATGTTGTTATTAAGAGCAGGAATAATAAAGCTATCTATAGTTTTTTGAATTATTACAGGGACAAGAGTTTTTAGGGCTATTGTAATTGTTAGAACCAAAATTGTTATAATAAATAGAGTTTTAAAGTTTAGAATTTCTTTTAAGAGTCGTTTTAAACTGTTGTTATATTTTTTTATTTTTTTCATAGACTTTCCTCTGAGGGCTTTTTATCTTGTTGCTGTCTATATACTTCAGTAAAAAAAGTATCTCTTTTTATTAAATTAGAGAATGTATTATTATCTGCTATTTCTCCATTTACAAGGATAATAATTTTCGAGCAATTTTTTAGAGTAGAAACTCTATGAGATATAAATATTGTTGTTTTACCTTCTCTTAAAGATTTTATATTGTTTAGTATTTTCTCCTCTGTTGCAACATCTACAGAAGAAAAAGCATCATCAAAAATCATAATAGGAGCATTGATTAAAAGTGCTCTTGATATTGCAATTCTCTGCTTTTGTCCTCCAGAAATTGTAACACCTTTTTCTCCTACAACAGTATTCCAGCCATCTTTCCAGAATCCAAAATCTTTATATATTGTAGATGCTTTTGCAACACTCTCTAACTCTTGGTCATTTGTAAAGTCTTTTCCAAAAGCTATATTGTTTTTTATTGTGTCAGAAAATAGAATTGATTCTTGAGGAACAACAGCTATATTTTCTCTAAGAGTTTTTATTGAGAAGTTTTTAATATCTATATTATCAATTTTGATACAACCCTCTTCTACATCAAACAATCTAGTAAGGGAATTTATTAGGGAGCTTTTACCACTACCAACTTTTCCAAATATACCAATGTGTTGACCACTCTTAACAGAAAAGTTTATATTTTTTAAGTTAGCTTTTTTGCTATCACTGTGTTTAAAATATACATTTTCAAATTTTATGTCTCCAGAAATTTCTTTTGTTATAGGGTTTTCTATTTCAGAAATTTCTTCATCTGCAAATAGTATTTTGTTTATTCTCTCTATAGCAACAGAGCCTCTTTGAAAAGCATCAAATATAAAACCAATACTTAAAATTGGCCATACTATTAGAGCAAGGTAACCCATAAAAGCTACAAAATCCCCAATAGATATTTCTTCATTTACAACCATAACTCCACCCTTTCTTAGTAGAATTACGATAGTTAATCCTGCAGAAGTTTCTATAAGAGGGAGAATGAGAGACCAAGCTAAAACAGCTTTTAGAGAAACTTTTTTGTATTCTTGGTTTAATTCAGAAAACTTGTTTATTGTGTGCTTGCTATTATTTAAGCCCTTTATTACCTTAATGCCTGACAACTTCTCTTGAACAAAAACTGTAATTTTAGCATATACTTTTCTAGTAGCTTTAAATTTTTTTCTAATATATCTAGCAAAAGAGATAATGACTAGAAGAGCTATAGGGAGAGGTATAATTGTAGCAAGTGTCAAGTTAGGAAACATTGTTATCATAATAGATAAAGTAGCAATCATCATTACAGAAGCATCTATAATTGCAACAACTCCCATCCCCATAGCATTTCTAATAGCTTCGGTATCGCTAGTAGCCTTTGCCATTATCTCACCAGTTGTATTTTTCTTATAGTAGTTTAAAGATTGTCTTAAAAGATTTTTAAACATTCTATGTCTTATATCAGTTTCAATTTTTCTAGATACACCTAAAATAGTATATCTCCATAAAAATCTTCCTATTGCAATAATTACTGCACATACAACTATAGATAGGGAAACAAAGCCTACACTTTTTAGACTGCTACCATTTTCTATAAAATCTATTCCCTTTTTAGTTAAAATTGGAATATATAACTGAACAGCGTCGGTAATAATCAATGCTATAATTCCAGAAATATAAGCCCACTTATACTTTTTGAAATATGAAAATAGAGTTTTAAATTCTTTGAACATATTAATTAAAGATTATAAAGCCAACAATAGCAACTGCAACACCAAGTAAAAACCCAACAAAAACTTGAAGTTTTGAGTGCCCTAGTAGAGTTTTTAATTGCTCTTCAGGATTGCTATTTTTAAAAAAATCTTGAAATTCTTCCATTATTTCATTTAAAAGTTTTGCATGCTTTCCAGCTTCATTTCTTAAAGTAGAGGCATCGTGCATAACAATTACTGCTAAAATAGAAGCAATAGCAAAATAAGAAGAGTTAAACCCCTGAGTTAGTCCAATATGAATTGCTAAACAAGAAACACCAGCAGAGTGAGAAGATGGCATCCCACCATTATTTAAAGCTCTACCAGCATCAAACTTTTTTGATACAATCAAGTTAGTTACAATTTTAGAAATCTGGGCAAGAAAAATAGAAAACACAGATAACCATAAAGTAGTATTAGAAAAAAAACTTCTAAAATATTCCATCAAATTTAAGCATCCTTAAAATTAGCTTTATATGCAGCCCAAGTCGTTTTAATAAGAGCCTCTTTGTCGCTAAATTTAGGAGTCCACCCTAAAACTTCTTTAGCCTTTTTTGAAGAAGCAACTAGTTTTGCAGGATCTCCAGCTCTTCTGTCTGTATGTATAGCTTTAATCTCTTTTCCAGTAACTTCTCTAGCTGTTTCAATCATTTGATCAACACTAATACCAGACTCACTACCCAAATTTACAACAAGAGACTTGCTGTTTCCAATAATATAGTTTAGAGCCATAACATGAGCCTCTGCCAAATCTGTCACATGCACATAGTCTCTAACACCAGTTCCATCTATAGTATCATAATCATTTCCAAAAACGGAAATAGACTCTCTTTTACCAACAGCAACTTCCATAATCACAGGAATTAAATTAGCAGGATTTTGCTCAAGACCAGTTATCACTCCAGTAGGATCATAACCAGCAGCATTAAAATAACGAAGAGAAGCATAGTTAATTCCTAACAACTCTCGATACCACTCCATAAGCCCTTCAATTTCTAACTTAGTATATCCATAAAAATTAGTAGGCTTTTGAGGATGATTTTCGTCAACAGGAATATATTGAGGCTCTCCATAAGTTGCAGCAGAAGAAGAAAAAACAACAGCCTTAATCCCATTCTCACTTGCAGCATTCAAAATATTA
>PDWI01003821.1_pt1 | contig 20822 bp, 15 predicted proteins | sample 1430891 | NCBI WGS metagenome assembly PDWI01 (sample SAMN01162508, study PRJNA174530) | Oral metagenome, whole genome shotgun sequencing project. | biome: Marine environment; feature: Marine mammal; material: Swab sample of the gingival sulcus; isolation source: swab sample of gingival sulcus... | reverse complement strand
ATAAGGTATTACCATAAAGAAGTATCTGGGTTCTTGCACTATCATCTGAAACACCATACCAAAATGGTCAAACCACTCGAATGCCCCTATGGTAAAGCGGTCGTTAAATTGTGCAAAATAAGGAATATCCGACGCACAAATACCAAATGTTATTGAAAAGGCTACAAATATTATATAAAATAAAATGTTATTTATTAATTGCGATTTTATTTTTGTTATCTCGAAAATAAACATAAATAATGCTGGAAACAACATAATGTAACCCAAAATTACAATATCGAAACGCAAACCCATTACAAAAGCGGTTAGTATGGTTAGTACACTTGAATCGGCTAAGGCACTTATGTTTGTAAAGAAAAATATTAGTCGAAAAATAAGAAAGACAGATAATACTAATCCATAAGTTTTTAATACTGTTTTTATTGTTTGGCTCATAGTGTTATTTTTATGTTAATTCGTTTAAACCGCAAAGTTCTCAAAATTTATTTTGTAGCTATTTGCTCTCATCTTTTTTTTCTCAAAAGATAACACATAAATATAGATAATAATTAAACAAAAAAAGGGAAATTAAATCATTCCCTTTTTTTTCAAATCATATTCAATATGTTTATTTTACATCTTCCATTAATACCTTAACAGCCTTTTCTATTTGCTGGTCTCGGTTTTGGATAACTATTTCGTAATCTTGTTTTACTTTTACCTCTGGCTCAATTTGTTTATTTTCAAGATATTCGCCATTAGGATTTTGCACTCCTACCTGTGGTATTCCAAACACAAGTGTTGGATCTTGCAAACGCTCCCACCATACAGCTGTCATAGTACCCGGAACAGGCATACCTATTAGCTTACCTATCTTTAATGTTTGATAAGTATAAGGGAAACCGTAAGCATCGGAATAGTTACCCTCTCCAACTAATACTACCGATGGTTTTGACCATTTATTAATTGGTTCGTGTCCATATTTTTTACCACGTATATTAAATTCAGCATATTTTTTACCGCTCAGTGCAGTTGCTAAATCATCGTGCAGCCAACCACCTCCATTAAAACGAGTATCTACAATTATTGCTTTTTTATAGTAATTTCTACCAAGCAACTCTGAGAAAAACTCACGGAAACTACTACTATTCATACCTGCAACATGCACATATCCAATTTGACCATTTGACAAACGCTCAACCTCATCCATACGATTTTTTACCCAACGCTTATAAAGTAATCGGCTATGCTGTCCTAATGATATTGGTTTTACTGTTTCGTTCCAAGTTTTACCATCAGCTGAAAATGTTACCGAAATATGCTTACCTGAATTATGATTTAAGGCTGCAAAATAGTCGTACAGACCATTTATTTGCTGTCCGTTAATCTTTGTAATAATAGTTCCTACCTTAGCTTTTGTTTTAGCATTTTGCAATGGACTTTTATTTATTATCTCGGCTATTTTTACTCCTTTACCATTGTAACTCCAATCCCAAAATATACCTAACGAAGCTGTTTCATCGGCACCATTAACACGACTATAAAATCGTGCTCCTGTATGTGAGCCATTTAACTCACCCAACATCTCGCTTAACATCTCGGCATAATCAAAATTATTTGTCATTTGCGGAACAAATTGCTTGTAGTTTTCCTTCATTAATTTCCAATCTGCACCATGAAAATTTGCTACGTAAAATTTCTTATCTACTTGTCGCCAGATATGCTCAAAAATATACTCTTTCTCTAAAGTATTATTTAAGTTCATAGTCGCTTTATGCGATATTAGTTTTTTACTCTTTTTCTTTAAATCGACATTATACATTTTACCTCCAGCAAAAACAATTAATTTCTTTTCTTTATCGGCAAAATGCAGACTTCCAAAACCTTTAAACTTCATCAATAGTTTTACTTCGTGCTTACGCAAATCGGTTTGCCATAAACCAAGCCCCTCTTCAAATCGGCTCAATTGGTACATTTTATCTCCTTTTTTAGTAATAACCGCATCAGAGATAAATGCTGAAGTCATTGTTAAACGCACTTTGCGGTCTTCAAGATTATTAAAGTCAATTTTAATATCTTTAATTTTCTTATCGTCTTTTTTACTTGCGTCCTTTTTCTTGTCTTTTTTCGTTTCTGGCTTTAACAATTCGTATTCATCTTTTGTCATTTTAAACTTGTCGTAAGCCTTTTGGGTAAAGAACATTGCATACACATCACGCTCTGCACCCCAACTTCCGTGACTACGATAACCATCTCTGTCACTAGCCCAAATCATAGCTTCGCCATTCATTACCCAACGTGGACGTCCGTCATCGTATCCACTATTTGTAAGGTTTATTACCTTACCTGTTCCGTCTGCCTTTACTAAACCTACATCGTTTGAAAACATATGGTTAGGAGCAAATTGTACTAAGAACCATTTTCCGTCAGGAGACCACTGATAATACTGGTCGCCATCAGAATATGAGTAATTACGATAGCTATCATCAACAATTGTACGTATTGCTTTAGTTTTTAAATTGATTACTTTTAACCAAACACGCTCTTCTAAAAATGCAACCTCATCGCCTTTAGGAGAATAACTTGGCTGAAAGGTTTCTTTATTTGATTCTAAAATAGGCTCTTCTTGTAATATAGTAGATAAGGTAAATAGTTTTTCCTCTGGATTTTTAATCTTTGTTTGATACAAATTCCAACTACCATTACGCTCCGATGCGTATAAAATAGCCTTTCCGTCAGGGCTAAAACTTACCGAACGTTCTTGCTCAGGAGTATTAGTAATTTGCTTTGTTACAGAATAATCAACACTTGTAACAAATACCTCGCCTCGGCTAATAAATACAACCTCTTTACCATTTGGCGACACTTCCATTTCCGAAATGTTAGATAATCTTGTAAACTGAATACCATTGTTTTTGTTGTCAGTATTAATTACAACATTAACTTTTTTAGGTTCTTTTCCTTGTTCTTTTATATAAATCTGACTGTTATAAGTAAAACAAAGCGTTCCGTTTTTAGCTATTGACAGAAAACGTACTGGATGAGTTTCAAACTTTGTAACTTGTTCAACATTAGCAGAATTATCTACATTTAATTTACAAACATTAAACGAACCAAACTTCTCACTTAAAAAATAAAGTGTTTTTTCGTTACTTGGCAAGAAAACAGGACTTCTGTCCTCGCCCTCAAAAGTAGTTAGCTGAGTGTGTTTTTTTGATTTTACATCAAAAACCCATAAATCACGTGCTACTGACGATTGTTGATGTTTACGCCACACGTCCTCATAACCTTTTAAATCGTAGTAAACTATTTTAGTTTTGTCAGCATTATATGTTGCTCCAATTGCTGGTGTCGATAGTAATTGATTTACCTTTCGGCTATCAATATTCACAGAATACAATTCTGTTAATAAGCGGTAAGGAAACTGAACATTGGTTGTTAAATCCTGTATACCTGCATTGTACAACACCTCTTTTCCGTCGGGAGAAAAGCTTGTTGGTATTTCATTAGTACTGTAATTGGTTAATCGCTTAGGAGTACCCCCTTTTGCGTCAATTACAAAAACATCAAAGTTACCATAACGATTTGATGCAAAAGCAATTTGCTTACTATCAGGCGACCAAACTGCATTAAAATCGTAAGCTACATGTGTAGTTAATAACTTTGCATCGCCACCATTTACCGGTACTGTAAATAAATCTCCTTGATAAGTAAAAACTATTGTTTTTCCGTCAGGTGAAATACTTGGATAGCGTGTCCACAATGGAGTTGCTAATGTCTGTAAGCCTAATGACAACAAGGCTATTAAATAAAATATTTTTTTCATTTGTTTATAATTTGTGATTTATAATAAAAAAAGAAACAGGCTAATACCTGCTAACAAGTTAATTATCAAACAGCTAAACCATAAAAATACAATTTAACTATTTTAATTGTAGGCAAATATAAAAATCTTTTAAACTAAGTTAAAATATCGTTTAATAAAATATTAATAAATATAAGGAGTATTATTCTACAACTAATATTTCAATTCTTCTGTTTTCTTTAGTTTTCCACTCATTTATTACTTTATATGCAATACTCTTATCAACAGACATTACCCCACATTCCTATAAAAAAAAAAAAAATGAGCATACCTTTTTTTTTAATAGGTATGCCCAATATTATTTACTACTTATAGAATTGTATTACAAATAATCAACTTAACACATTATTAGTTACAAAAACTATTGTTTACTAAATTGCTTAAGAAATTTTTGCTCTTTTAATATAACTCTAATAATAATAACTGACAATACAACAAGCACTGCAATTCCTGAAATGATGATATAAATATAGAACCCTTTTGAAAACATATTTTTAAAATAGGGAAGTAATTTTATAAATCCCCAAACATATATTCCAAAACAAATGGGTGTAATTATGTAGTTTACTCTTAATCTGATTTTATAATGCTTTTGCAGATATTTCTGAAAAGACCGATTATCTAATAAAATTAGTCGGCTCTTTTTTCTGTAAATTGTTATGTATTCAATTACTATTCTCACAAATAAACTAGAAATCATCAATATTAACCCAAGAGTAAAATCATTCCAATTATTGCTAGCATAAGCAAATGCATAAGCAATTACAATTATTAAAGTAACAGACAATATGCCAATTGTTACAAATTGCGAATTACGTTGTTTTTCAGCTTTTTTTATAATACTATCCGATGCTTCTAGCCTTACGTCATTTTTTTGACTTTTCCATATTTGTGTTAATTTATTATTTTCCATTTGTAATACATTTTAAAAGTGATTGTCTAATTCTATTTAATCTTGTCCTAAGTGCACCGTGTGCCATTCCTTGCACTTCTGCTATTTTAGCCTGAGGAATATCCTCTAGTTCTAAAAGCACAATTGCTTTATTGTTAGGCGTAAGTTGATTAATACATTGGTACATTTTTTTTATTTGATGCTCTTTATCGTCATCATTATCGTTATCCTTTATTTTCATCTCTTTCTCATCAATGGAAATAAATTTATTGGTATTTCTTAAGTCACTTAAACAGGTATTTACTGCTATTCGATAAATCCAAGTACTTACAGAGGCACCTTCTTTAAAAGAGTTTCGGTGATTCCAAACTTTTATAAAGGTTTCTTGTTGCCACTCTTTAGCTAACTCCTCATTACCAGATGCATACCCCAAACATAATCGGAATACTTTTGTAGCATGAGTATTGTAAATTTGTTCAAACTCACTCTGTATATTCATATTATTTTGATTCTAAGGTTTTTTTAATTTTATTTATAAACCACTCAGGCTTGTCAAACATTATAAAATGAGCAGAATTTTCGGCTATTATAAACTCATAGTTTGCTAAGTTAGCATATTGGCTTTTATAAGTTTTTTCCACCATTTCTTTTCCCCGAGGTTTATCTGCTGCTATTATTGTTACAGGAACGGTAATATTTTTTAATCCCTCTCGCATATCTAATTTAAGATAATCAGTATATCCATAAACATAGGTTTTTCTGTCAGATTTTAGTATCCATTCCTTTATCTTGGTTTGAGCATCAGAATTTAAACTCATACCTTTTGCCATAAATGCTGCCATTTGTCCAAATTGCTCATCATTCATAGCTAATTGTTGATTACTGTACGGATTATCATATTTCAAACTATCAGGACTAAAATTTGGAAACATAAGAGCACCAGCTGCGGGTAAGGCATCTATCAAAATAATTCTTGATATCTTATTATTTCCTCTACTAGCAAGCCAAGTTGCTATTGTTCCACCTAAGCTATGTCCTATTATAGTTACATTATTCAAATTATTGTCATTAATATAATCCTCAATAGCTTTATTTATCTTTGGTAGCCAAGGGAAATCAATAGGCTTAGCTCCTCCAAAACCAGCGAGCGTTACTGTGTGGCACTCATAATTTTTCTTTAATTTACTAACTGTTGAATCCCAACTTTCGCCAGGAACAGAAAAGCCTGGAATAAGAATAATTGGAGCACCACTACCTGTTACACTTACGTGGATTGGTTTGTTACTTACTTGTGCCTGCAATTGACACACTAATAATACTGCTAAAAATAAAAAAGTTCGTTTCACTATTTATATATTTTAATGTTAATTTTCCCTTTAGACGCAAAAATGTGAAAATGTTACATATAGAATCCGTTTTTTTTATGACTACGAACACCTTTAGCACAAGACACAACCAATAAACCATTAAATATCAAGATATTAAAAAAAAGAAATTATTGTAACATATGGATTTTAGCATTTTGCATTATAAACAAGGAATATACAAATAATGCTTATTTACTATTTTTTTTAGATTTTGCATATAAATTAAGCCCTTGTTATTTGCAAGGGCTTTTTTTATTTTAAACTTTTAACTTTCAAGTTCTAACATAATATTCCCTTTGGGGATTTGTTCGCCTTCCGTTACATATATCTTTTTTACCACACCATTTTGCTTAGCACTTATTATGTTTTCCATTTTCATAGCCTCTAAAATAAGTAATTTGTCGCCTGCTTTTATGGCTTGTCCTTCCTTTACAAATATCTTTAATATATTGCCCGGTATGTGCGACAGTATCTGCTGATGGTTAGGTTTAGTCCATGCTTTTCTGTTTTTAAAAGAATTAGAAAGTATAGTTTTAAACTCAACACCTTCAATTATTAGAGTTTCTAATTTGTTGTTTTGTTGCATATTAGTATCTTTAAAAAGGGGGTAATCCGTGTTTTTTATTTGGTCGGCTATCTTGTTTGCTTTCTGACATTTTTAGCGAATTAATTAAATATTTTCGCGTTTCTTTTGGCTCAAAAATAGCATCAATATATCCTTTTGATGCAGCAACATACGGATTTGCAAATTTATCCTTATATTCTTGAACTTTAGCTTCTCTCATTTTCTCTGGGTCATCGGCATTCATTATTTCCTTACGGAAGATAATATTTGCAGCCCCTTGAGCTCCCATAACTGCAATTTCGGCATTTGGCCATGCAAATACAAAGTCGGCTCGTAAATGCCTTGAGTTCATGGCAATGTATCCACCGCCATATGCTTTGCGTAATATTACTGTAATTTTAGGTACGGTAGCCTCGCTAAAAGCGTATAATATTTTTGCTCCGTGTCGGATTACTCCTGCATGTTCTTGGTCAGCTCCTGGTAAATATCCCGGTAAATCTTCAAACGTAACTATCGGAATATTAAAAGCATCGCAATAGCGAATAAAACGAGCTGCTTTATCAGAGCTGTCGCAATCTAATACTCCAGCCATAAATAATGGCTGGTTAGCAACAAATCCAACTGTTTCGCCATTAATCCTTCCAAAACCAATAACTATATTTTTTGCAAAATTCTCCATTATCTCAAAGAAATCGGAGTTATCGGTTACAGATTTTATAACCTCACGTACATCGTATGGCTGAGTGGGGTTGGTGGGTACAATGGTTTCAATATTAAAATCGGATTTGGGTTCTTGGGGAGTTATTGCTTTTGCCTTTTCGGTGTTGTTATGAGGAATGTATGATAATAGTGTTTTTATTTGCTCAAAACATTCCTTTTCGCTTTTTGCAAAAAAGTGCGCATTGCCTGTTTTTTCGCTATGTACCTTAGCTCCGCCAAGCTCCTCCATTGATATCTCTTCGCCTAAAACTGTTTTGATTACTTCGGGCCCTGTAATGAACATTTTTGATATGTTTTCTACTACAAAAACAAAGTCGGTAAGAGCAGGGGAGTAAACGGCACCACCTGCACAAGGCCCTAAAATAACCGATATTTGAGGGATAACGCCTGACGATAATGTATTTCGGTAAAAAATTTCGCCATACCCAGCAAGAGCATTTACCCCTTCTTGAATACGAGCTCCGCCCGAATCGTTAATGCCGATAAGTGGCATACGCATTTGTAGGGCGTAGTCCATTATCTTGGTTATTTTTTTTGCGTGCATATATCCTAACGAGCCTCCTGCAACAGTAAAGTCTTGTGCAAAAACACAAACAGGCATTCCAGATATTGTCCCTGTTCCTGTAATTACACCATCTCCGTTTAGTACTTTTTTGTCCATTCCAAAGTCGCGAGCATCATGCTGTACAAATAAATCGTATTCGCAAAAAGAATTAGCATCTAATAGTTCAAATATCCTTTCGCGAGCGGTTAGTTTGCCCATCGATTTTTGTTTAGCAATGGCTTTTTCGCCACCTCCAAGCTCTATGTTTTGCTTTTTTTCTGATAACTTATTTATCTGTTCGTTTAAAGACATATTTATGTGTTTTTATTTTGCGTTGCAATATAATTTTTTTTCATTAATTTTATTCTGTAACTGTAGATTTTATAGAATGTAACTCTTCATTATTGAGTTTAAGAAGTTTGTTTTTCATTCTTAAATAAAAGATACGAATAAATAACAGGTATTACTACAATAATTATTGTTATTGTTGCAAAGAGAATTATGCTAAGTTTTTTATCTAAACATAGGCTCAATATTGCAATTATAAAACCACTCACAAACCATATTTTTCCTGTAAGTAGATGAGTTTTCTTCCAATTAGTTTCACTATTGAGTGTCCAAGGAGTGCGAATGCCAATAAAATAATTGCTACGTATGGTTTTCATATAGTTGCCTAATGCAATAAAAAATAGTCCGAATATCATTTCAACATTAAAATATATCTGTTTATGTTGTGCTGATAGTATAACTAAAAATGTAATGGCAGAAATAAATAATGTGAGTATTAAACGTAAAGTAAAATATTTTTTACCCATTTGTACTATTTTATTTTTAGGGTCGATACGTGGTATTATTAAAAATAAAAAGTACATTAATATATTCATTACTAAGGTTATAAATAAAAGTTCGATTTTATTTCCGTATCGGTTTATTTCTCCGTTAAAATTCCAGTGCATAGGAACTTGTAATGGTAGTTTATTCCATATTGCCAATAAATACGCCATTGGAGATATTACTATTGCTATTAATGGGAGTTCTTTTTTCATTGTTTTACTATTTTAGTTTTTTAATATGGTAAGAATCAATTTTTTACTATGACTTTATTCTGTTTTGTCTTTGAATTTTAATATCCAATTTATTAAATCCTCAAATATGCTTGTGTTTAACGAATACTGAACAAATTGACCTTGTTTTTCGCAGGTTACTAAACTTGCTTGTCGTAAAATATCAAGATGATGCGATATATTTGGCTTTGATATTTTAAAATGTTCAGCTATCTCACCAGCATTCATATCTTTTTCTTTCAGAAGTTCTAAAATTTTTCTTCTGGTTTCGTCGTTTAGTGCTTTAAATTGGATATTCATGTGTATTTTAATATTTAGGCAAATATCTAAACATTATTTGAATTCTACAAAAAAATAAAAATAAAGATTAATCTTTTTGTTTGTTTTTATGTTTATTAATACCTTGTTCCACAAAATAATAATGATGACTAAAACCTTTATAAATATTAATATAATCAACCGTATTATTATTCCTATAATATTTATTTTTTCGGTAAAAAGTGCTACGTCTCAAATTTCGGAACACAGCATAAAATCAGCACTAATATGTAACATAGCAAATAATATTAGCTGGCAAAACGAGTCTGATATTCAACAATATAATATGGCAATATTATCTCCTGATTCTGTGTTGTTTAAACGAATAAAAAGGATTAGTTGCCTAAATAAATTTAAAGGAAAACAATTAAATGTATATCTTATTAAGAGTATAGATAAAATTAAACCTAATACTCATATAATTTTTTGTTCACGATACTACATTGATTTATTAAAGAACTACAACAGACAAAAACATAATAATACTTTACTTATAACTGAAGCATGTAATGACGATAATTTATATATGGTAAACTTGTATAAAGACAATAAAACCAATAAGTTATTGTATAAAGTAAGCCAAAATAATATTAAATCAGGTAATTTGAGTTGCTCTGATGATTTACTTATTTGGGGTGGCTCACATTTAGATATTAGGGAGTTATACATGAAAACTAACTCAAAACTAAATAATAAGATACAGGATTATAATAATTTGCAAAGTCAGTTGGAACAAACTCAACTAGAGAAGGATTCAATACGTCAAGAGCAGCAAGCATTACTAACTAATATAAGAATATTATTATATAAAATAGCCCAAAAAGAAAATGAATTAAGTGAGCTAAATAGTAATATCCGTAGTAAAGACAAAATGCTATCTAATGCTGAAACAAAATTAAAGAATAAAGAAACCCTATTAATTAATGCTTCTGACGAATCGAAAAAGTTAGAACAACAAATAGTATTAGCCGAAGGTAAATTAAATCAGCTTGATAGCTTAATTGAGGAAAATAGGCAATACATTAATATACAAGAAAATTTAATAAAAAAGAAAGAGAATCTAATAACACTAACCCAGCAACGTATAAAACTACAACGCATAATAGTATTGGTATCTATAGCCTTATTAGTACTATCTGTAATAGCAATTAGTTTTTACTTAAAGGCATACCGAATAAAAAACAGAAGTAACAAGAAGTTAGAAAAACTTGTTGCTGAAAAAACCGATGAACTTCAGCAAAGTCAAGCATACTTTGAGAGTTTGTTTGGTAATTCGCCTATAGCCTTATTAGAGCTTGATTTAGCTGGTGTGTATGAATATATAACATCGTTAGATTTAAGTTTAGAGGAAGTGTTTGAAAAATTACAAACAGATAAGGAACTAATAAAAATAACTGCCGAAAAAATAGTTTTACGAAATCTGAATAACTTAGCTATTAAATTATTCCGTTTGGAAAATGTAGAGAATAAAAATAAATTCTTCTTTGATTATACCATAGAACATTACAATGATGTTTACTTGCAATACAAACTGATGGTTCTTGAGAAAGTAAAATATAGTGTTTATGAAAGTAGCCGAAATATAACAGATACAGAAACAGTACACGTAAAAATAAACTGGATTTTATTAGAGGAGAATAATGTTTATTCAAATGTGCTAATAGCAATACAAGATATTTCGGAATTAAAACAATATCAACAAGAATTAACAAATCATAAAGAACATTTGGAAGATATAGTTGTGCAGCGTACAGAACAGATACAGCAACTTAATGAACAATTATTTGCACAGAATCAGAATTTAATGGCAAATAATCAGCAATTGGAAACACAACAAGATCAGATTAAATTACTTAATAAGAAACTGATAAAAACAAACACTAATCTGCAAATACAGAAAGACCAGCTTAAAGAAACTATAGATGAATTAAAAAATACACAGAATCAGTTAGTTCAGTCCGATAAGATGGCGTCGTTAGGTTTGCTTACGGCAGGTATAGCTCATGAGCTAAACAATCCTATTAACTTTATAAATGCTGGTAACCAAGTGTTAAAGGCATTGTTTGCAAAAGTGCTACCAATATTAGAAATGCAAACAAAAATAGCTAACAATACAATAACCGATGCTGAATTATCCGATATGCGTAAAAATATTAATTATGCTGAGTTAATAGAATCGATAAAAACCGTATTGACTAATATGGATACCGGCGTAGAACGAACATCAAAAATAATAAAAGGACTAACCACCTATTCGCGTAAAAACGATGATGTATATCAAAAATATGATATAAAGAAAGCTATAAAAAACACATTAATAATATTACAAAACGAATATAAAAACCGAATAACCTTAATAGAACAATATCATAGCGATAACGTAATAAATTGCATTGCTGGTAAGATAGATCAAGTATTTATGAATATAATATCAAATGCCATTGATTCAATTGAGGGAAAAGGAACTATTAAAATATTAACAACAGTAAATAAAAATAATTTAGTCGTAACGATTGAGGATTCGGGTAAGGGTATATCTAAAGAAAATAAAGCTAAAATATTTGACCCATTCTTTACAACAAAGAAAGTAGGCAAAGGGGTGGGCTTAGGTTTATATATTTCGTACGGAATAATTCAAAAGCACAAAGGCAAGATAAAAGTAGATTCAGAATTAAAAAAAGGAACTAAATTTACAATTGAATTGCCTCTTAATGCTTAATCCTGAAAAAAAAGTACCATAGCACCGACATTGCTTCAGTTTGTAAATTGCTATTCAATTTTACATTTAAATATAATGTACTTATAATTTAAGATAAATACGAAAAAAAACATAATTCATATACGGTTTATTATTAATGATTTATAAAATAGTAGTTATTTTTTTTATAAAAAAACATTAAAAAAACGCTCATAAAATTTGCAGATATAAAAAAAGTCGTTACTTTTGCATCGCTTTTGAAACAAAAAGCAACTACTAAGAAAAATGGTCTGGTAGTTCAGTTTGGTTAGAATGCCGGCCTGTCACGCCGGAGGTCGCGGGTTCGAGTCCCGTCCAGACCGCAAAAAGCACTCTTAATGAGTGCTTTTTTTTATGCATTAAAACCAGCACAATAGCTCTACTGAAAATTATGACAGACATAACATATCACAACTAAAGACTACACAATACCTAAACCTATAAAAAAATGAAAAACCTAAAAATAATACTCATACTTATTACAAGCCCACTATTTGCATTAGGACAGCAAACTATTAAAGGAACAATTACCGACAAAAACACCAATAAACCTATCCCCTATGTTAATATTTGGATAAAAAATACAAATATTGGTACGACCTCCTCGTTCAAAGGAGTGTTTACTATAAAAAGTGAGAATGAATTCGATACTTGCAGACTTGTTTTTAGCTCTGTTGGCTACAAAGACACCTCAATAACAATATCTAATTTAAAACATAAAATAGAACTATCGCCCATTAACTATAACATTGAAGAAGTTATTGTTTCTCCTAAAAAGAAGAAATCGTTGATTGTTAATGATTTATCTGACGCCAAAATTAATGGAGGAATACAAAACGACACCACTCCACGTATAGAGGGACGATATTTTCCGTATAAGCCAAAGTACGAAGAATTCCCATACATTGAAAAAATACTTATTTACACACACGATATGAAACGCGGAATATTAAACCTACGATTATACAGTTTTGACACCACAAAAGTAGAACCTATAAAGGAACTTGTTTCGGAAAATATTATTGTAAAAACAAAAGTTTCTATATTTAAAACAAAACCAACTGTAATTGATGTATCAAAATACAAAATACCATTTCCGAAAAATGGAATTTTAGTTGGCGTTGAATGGTTGATTATTCCTAAAAATAGATACAAAGTAACATACTCTTATAATAATAGTAAAAAGAAGGCTATAAAAATACTTTACTCTCCTTGTTTAAGTGCGACTATCGATAAAAAAGGATGTGTATATACTTATAAAAGAGGTGGTTGGCATAAACCCTCCGCGCATCCTAACATAAAAGGCAACAAATATTCAGGCACTTACTGGAATCCTGCAATATCGTTGATACTAACTAATTAAGTTGACAAATAAATGTTAAAAGATAAAAGTATTTTTTTAATTTCAGAAGTTTTGTAAAAAACTTACCACCAAACAACAACAAAAATTAGTAAACAATAAATTTGATATTTTTCTTATCTTAAAAATTTAGTTAGTTTTGTGCCCTATCGTGTAAAAGATTACAAGCTAACATAACAATGAAATTCAAACTTATAAAAACCGACACCAATACTAACGCCCGATTAGGCGAAATTGAAACCGACCATGGTAAAATCCAAACGCCGATTTTTATGCCTGTTGGCACAATAGGTAGCGTAAAAGGAATTAGCCAACCAGAGATTGAAAACGACATAAAAGCACAAATAATATTAGGCAATACCTATCATTTATATTTACGCCCCAGTACGGAAATTTTGCAACAAGCAGGCGGTTTACATAAGTTTATGAATTGGAACAAACCTATACTTACCGATAGTGGTGGATTTCAGGTATTTTCACTTTCTTCTAACAGAAAATTAAAAGCTGAAGGTGCTGAATTCCGTTCGCATATAGATGGCTCTAAACATTTATTTACCCCTGAAAAGGTAGTGGACATACAGCGTATTATAGGTTCTGATATAATGATGGGCTTAGATGAATGTCCTCCAGGTGATTGCGACTATAAATATGCAAAAAACTCTTTAAAATTAACAACCGACTGGCTAAAACGAGGAGTAAAACACTTCCGAAACACCGAGCCTTTATATGGTCATTCGCAAACATTTTTTCCGATAGTGCAAGGGGCATCATTCCCTGAATTACGCCGACAAGCAGCAATGCAAGTAGCTGAATTAGAATGCGAAGGAAATGCTATCGGTGGGTTATCGGTAGGCGAGCCAACCGAGGTTATGTACGAAATGACCGAGGTTGTAAACGAGATACTACCAACCGATAAACCACGTTATTTAATGGGAGTAGGAACACCCATAAATATTTTAGAAGGAATAAGCAGGGGTGTTGATATGTTTGACTGTGTAATGCCAACACGTAACGGACGCAACGGAATGTTATTTACATCAGAAGGCATCATCAATATAAAAAACAAAAAATGGGAGAATGATTTTTCACCTATCGACCCTAATGGCACTTCATTTGTAGATACCTTCTACTCAAAAGCATATTTACGACATTTATTTGTTGCTAAGGAATTATTAGCCATGCAGATAGCCAGTATTCATAATTTAGCTTTCTACCTTGAGTTGGTAAAAATGGCACGTGAGCATATTGAAGACGGAACTTTCGCAACATGGAAAAACCAAATGGTAAACAAATTAAGCTCAAGGTTATAAAACAAATATTACAACAAACATGAAGATATTAGACAAATACATTATAAAAAAATTTTTAGGCACATTTATATATGCCCTACTATTAATTATATGTATTGTTATAATATTTGATATATCAGAAAAAATAGACGATTTTTTAGATAACGATGTACCTTTAAGACTAATTGTTTTTAATTACTATTTTAATTTTGTTCCGTACTTTGCCAATCTGTTTTCGGCACTATTTATATTTATATCGGTAATATTTTTTACCTCAAAGATGGCATCAAACTCTGAGGTTATAGCTATTTTAAGTAGCGGAATTAGTTATCGCCGATTTTTATACCCCTACTTTATTTCGGCACTGATACTCGCCATATTCTCATTAGTTCTAATTAATTGGATAATTCCTCCAGCAAACAAAAAACGCCTTGAGTTTGAGGAACGCTGGATTAGAAATGAATACCGAAACACCGAAACAAACATACACCGACAAATAAACCCTGGTGTATTTGTATATATGGAAAACTACAACAACACCTACAACATAGGCTATAAATTTGCAATGGAGCGTTTTGAAGACGGCAAATTAACATCAAAAATTTTATCTGATTATATTGAATGGGACACCACCATACAGAAATGGAAAATAATAAACCCTGTTACGCGTACCTTTACTGACTCTGCAGAAGTAGTTGAATACAAATATCGCATCGATACAACAATAAATATGCTACCACAAGATTTTAGTATGCGAGATAATGTAGTAGAATCAATGAATTACAGCGAACTAAATGAGTTTATTGAGGAAGAAATTGCTATCGGCTCCGACAACATTACAAATTGGCTTATCGAGAAACATAAACGCTTTGCATTTCCGTTCTCCACATTCATACTTACACTGATAGGCGTTACATTATCATCGCGTAAACATAGAGGTGGTATAGGACTAAACATTGGATTAGGTATATTACTATCTTTCAGCTATATACTATTTATGCAAGTATCTGTTGTTTTAGCCACTAATGCTGGTATGAATCCTATAATTGCAGTATGGCTACCTAACGTATTATTTACTGCAGTTGGGTTATTCCTTTACTCAAGGGCTATAAAATAAAGTTTACTAAACACTTTATTTTCAGACAATTCCCACAATTCATTTTAATAACAATCTTTTACAAATAAACCTTTTTAAACGCTTGTCCTAAATTATCAATAATATCAGAAGCTATTAAAGATTGCTTACTTTGTCTTTTTAATGCTAAATCGCCTGACAAACCATGCAAGTAAACCGCCAATAACGAAGCCTCCAAAGAGCTATACCCTTGCGACAACATTGCCAACACAATGCCTGTTAGCACATCGCCACTACCTGCAGTAGCCATTCCTGAGTTACCTGTTGAATTAAAATAAACCTCCCCATTTGGAGTAGATATTGAGGTAAAAGCTCCTTTTAAAACTATAAATACATTTAATTCTTTCGATAATTTAATTTGCGACTGCAAACGCTCAAAACCACTAATATGCTTATGTGTTAAGCGGTCAAACTCCCCTGGGTGCGGAGTTAGTATTGAGTTTTGTGGGATTAACTTTTGCAATTCCATATTTTCAGAAAGCAGGTTTATTGCATCAGCATCAATAACCATTGGCTGTGGTTTATTAATCATCAGCTGTTTAAAGGCATTGCAGACCTCAGAGCTTGTACCTATCCCCGACCCTATACCTATTGCCGAGAATTTGCTCAGTTGCTCCTTAGCACAATATTCTACTTGAGTATTATCAATAAGCAACATAGCCTCAGGCACTGCGGTTTGCAATATTGCATAGCTACTATGCGGAACATGAACGGTAAGCAACCCCACCCCCGAACGCAAACACGATTTTGATGCCAATACAGCCGCTCCCGTTTTCTGATAACTTCCAGCCACCAACAACGCATGTCCAAATGTTCCTTTATGCGAAAATACCGAACGCTCTTTTAATATTTTACTAATATCTTTCTTTTGCAGATAATAGAATGGTGTTGGCTCACTCTTAATAAAACCCTTACTTAAACCTATATTGATGATATGCCAACTACCTGTAAACTGTTCATTTTCGGCAAAAAAGAATGTACGTTTAGGAAACTGAAAGCTAAGCGTATGAGTTGCTCTAATTATATTTTCATCAGAACTTAAGCTATCGGCAAATAATCCACTTGGAATATCTACCGCAATCACCTCAGCCTTTGACGAATTAATATACTGAATTACCTTTGCCAAGTTACCCTCAACAGGTCGCGATAAACCTGAACCAAATATACCATCAATAACAATATCTCTCTTTTTTATTTTAGGCAGATTAGAATAATCATCTATAAACGAAACCTTTACATTTTGAACTGACGATAATCTTTCATAATTTATTTTAGCATCGCACGAAAGTTTTCCTTCTTCAGCTAACAGAAAAACCGCAATATTAGCAAAGCCTTTCTTACTAAGCAAACGAGCTAAAGCCAACACATCGCCACCATTATTGCCCTGACCTGCAAAACATATAAAATTACTCTTCTTGCTATATCTTTTAGCTATCCACTTACACAAACCTTTTGCTGCACGTTCCATCAAATCTACCGATTTTATTGGTTCATTTTCTATGGTAAACGCGTCGCACTCTCTTATCTGATTTACATTAAATATTTTCATTTTTTAGAATTTGTTAATGTGATAATTTGATAATAAACTATCGTTTACAATGTTGCTTAATAATACTTTCCGACACACAATTATATAATACCTTTAAATCTTCATCAAGCTGATTAATGTGTTTTTCCATTGTTTGCTTATCGCCACGTATAGCAGGACCTGTTTGCGATTTATTAGGATTATTATCTATCGCCTTATTTGCAGTTTCCTGAATTAACGGACTTAAAATATCAAAAGGAATATTCTCATTTTGCAAAATATCTGTGGCAACAGAATAAAAATGATTAACAAAATTACAAGCAAAAACCGCCGCCAAATGGCATTTTTCTCGTTTTTCATCATTCATATTAAAAACCTTATCGGATATTTTACTTGCTATGCTATGCAGTTTTTTCAGATTATCATCGGTATTGGCATCTATGCAAAAAGGAACATTATCAATACGCAAATCCCTATCCTTGGTAAAGGTCTGCAAAGGATAAAACACCCCATAATTATCAAATTTATTTAGCATATTTACCGACACACTCCCTGCCGTATGTGCAACTAAATTTGGTTGAAATGTTATCTTATTAATAATCTCTGTCAAAGCACTATCTGTTACACAAAGTAGATATAAATCAGCACTTTGGTTTAAGTTTGCAATATCATTGATTGCTACTGCTTTAACTTTATTTGCCAACTGTTGTGCTTTTTGCAAATCTCTACCGAAAATCTGCATAATATTTAAACCTCTGTTAAACAATGCTTTTGATAAATGTTCGGCTACATTTCCTGTTCCTATTATTACTATATTTTGCATAGTGCTAAATTACATTTTTTGCTAATAATCGCATAATTTTTTAAGGTTTATAATTATTGTTTATAACAATTTGTCTATTTTCGCATAGCATAAACAGACAACGTCTGAGGTTATTATTGAGATACACAAAACAATAATTAAACAGTATCTCATTTTTGTAATTGATAATAAATACTAAAAGATGAAGAAAAAAGTAGCAGTAGTATGTGGCGGATACTCAAAGGAATACGTAATATCTATTAAAAGTGCAGAACAAATAGCCAACACCATAAACGCCGATTTATTTGACGTTTACAAAGTATCTATAACTAAAAACGAATGGGTTGCAAAAGTAAACGATAACAACTACCCCATAGATAAAAATGACTTTAGTTTTCTGTTAGATAACAAAAAAATAACGTTTGACGTTGTTGTTATGGCAATACACGGCACTCCCGGTGAAGACGGCAAATTACAAGCCTACTTTGAGATGTTAAACATACCCGTAACAACCTGTAATTCATTTGTTTCATCGCTTACATTTAATAAATATGCTAATAAGCTATATTTAAAAGAATTTGGAATACTTACTGCCAATTCTGTACTTTTAACCAAAGGTGTCAGCACTATAAACACAAAACAAATAATAGACAAATTAGGCTTTCCTATGTTTGTAAAGCCAAATAACGGAGGCTCAAGTTTTGGAGTAACAAAGGTTATGAAAGCAGAACAATTACAACCAGCTATCGAGAAAGCCTTTGCCGAAGATTATCAAATAATTATCGAGGAATTTATTGAAGGCAGAGAATTTACTTGCGGATGTTTTAAATACAAGGGCAAAAACACCACTTTACCAATAACAGAAATAGTAAGCAAAAACGATTTTTTTGATTACGAAGCCAAATACGAGGGCTTAGCCGATGAGATAACCCCTGCCGACTTACCTAAAAATCAATACAACGAATGCCAACAGCTAACATCGGACATTTACTCTATACTTAATTGTAGCGGAATTGTACGTATCGACTATCTACAAAAAGACAATAAATTTTATTTTATGGAGGCAAATACAGTTCCCGGTATGAGTGCAGAATCAATTATACCCAAACAAGCAAAAGCTTTTGGTATTTCATTATCCGAACTGTTTACAACACTCATAAATAGCGTTGAGTGTTAAGTATTGAGTATTAATAAGATACAAGTTTCAAGATGCAAGATAAAAGCAGATTCAAGTTACAAGATAAAAGTTAAAAGTTAAAGCCAACAGCTAAAGAACTGCCCCATTCCCTCTTGGAGAAGAGGGTTAGGGAGATTGATAAAATAGTGTTGAGTTTTTAGTGTTGAGTGTTAAACAGATGCAAGTTGCAAGATAAAAGTTAAAAGAGGCAAAAAGCTAAAGGTTAAAGGCTAACAGCCAAAGAACTGCCCAATTCCCTCTTGGAGAAGAGGGTTAGGGAGATTGATAAAATAGTTTTGAGTGTTAAGTTTTGAGTATTAAGAAGATACAAGTTTCAAGATGCAAGATAAAAGTTACCAAAACAACCAAAAGCAAAAAAGCACCAGAATTAATAAACTCTGATGCTTTAATTTAAGATATTTAAAGTAAACCTAATACCTATAATATTTATTTAAGAAAGACTACACGGAACCCCAAGTTGCGGCTACGCCATACAGGATTGTTATCGTAACGATTAGCTATACGGCAGCCCTTGGCAACATTGCTCCAACCACCACCACGAATAACACGGTCTGTACCTGAGTCTGCTCCTACTGGGTCGGTTACTGCATAGGTTGGGTAAGCTCCGTACAAATCGTTACACCATTCCCATACATTACCTGTCATATCGTGTAATCCTAATTCGTTAGCATTTTTTGTACCTACTATATGAGTTCCTTTTCCGCTAGACATTTCATTATCTGGATTGGTTGAATTTTCCCAATACCAAGCTACATCGGCAATGATATTATTTCCTGCGTACAGGGTTGGAGTGGCGTTGTGTCCGCCTCGTGCGGCGTACTCCCATTGTGCCTCTGTTGGTAGTTGTCCACCTACCCATTCTGCATAGGCTTTGGCTCCATACCAATTTACTAACACTACTGGATAATTCTCCTTTCCCTCTTTGGCTTTAAATACTTCGCCGTCTTTTTCTATTTGGCAATCTGCACTTTCTATATCTAACCATGTTTTTCCGCCCCCTTCTTGGTTGCCTTTGGCATTTAAGAATTTTGCATACTGAGCATTTGTTACTTCGTACTTGCTTATGTAAAAGTCCTTACTTATGGTTACTTCGTGTTGTACTTCATTCTTTTCTCTACCTTTTTCATCTTTGGGACTACCCATAGTAAATGTTCCTGCTTTTACTAATACTTTGGCATCGTACTTATTTGTTACCGTTACACTAATTTCGGCTGTTTGCTCGGTTTTGGTATCGGTTACTGTTACTTTTGTTTCGCCCTCTGCCACACCTGTTATTATTACTTGTTTGCCTTTTAGTTCGGCTGTGGCTATTGCAGTGTTTCCGCTTTCGGCTTTGTAACTCTCGCTACCGCTTGTTATGTCTATTGTGGCGGTTTGTTCTTCATCAACCTTTACCTTACTATCCGATAATTTTAAATCGGCTACTTTTTTTGTTACCGTTACACTAATTTCGGCTGTT
>PDWI01003820.1_pt1 | contig 20823 bp, 14 predicted proteins | sample 1430891 | NCBI WGS metagenome assembly PDWI01 (sample SAMN01162508, study PRJNA174530) | Oral metagenome, whole genome shotgun sequencing project. | biome: Marine environment; feature: Marine mammal; material: Swab sample of the gingival sulcus; isolation source: swab sample of gingival sulcus... | reverse complement strand
TATCTCATCAGGATAACTTATTATAACATCAATTAAAGCCTCATAATTTTTAGCTGCACTACCTTCTCTTATTTGTAGTTTTATTCCTTTCTTTATCTTCTCTATTGCTTCTTCGGCAGTAGAACTTTCATGGTCGGTGCTTATTCCTGCTGCTGCATATTTAGTTAAAGCATCACCACTCAATCCGGGTGCGTGCCCGTCAACAGGCTTTCCTTGTTCACGGGCTGCATTAATTTTAGCCATAACTTCGGAATCGTTATTAATAACTCCGGGAAAGTTCATCATTTCGGCAAGATATTTTATTTCATCTCTCCTTAATAATTCTGCTACATCTTTGCTATCAAGTGTAAAGCCTGATGTTTCAAAACTTGTTGCGGGAACACATGAAGGCACTCCAAAATAAAACTTAAATGGCGATTTACTTCCGTCTTCAACCATATAATTCACTCCTTCCACACCCATCACATTTGCAATTTCGTGCGGATCGGATACCGTGGCAACTGTTCCGTGCTTCACTGCAACTCTTGCAAATTCCTGTGGAACTAACATAGAACTTTCTATGTGAACATGAGCATCAACAATGCCCGGCAGTAAATAAACATCGGGAGCATCATCAACCTCCGTTATAGACACTATTCTACCATTTTCAATCAACAATTCAGCTTTATATATCCTACAACATATTATATCAACATAATTTCCTTTTACTTTCATTTTTTTATTTTCTCCTGAATTTAATTTCTTAAAATTCTAATTCTATATGAATTATTTATGTGGTTATATCTTGTCTTTCTATTAAATTAATTATCATTTTGGATAGGTTAATTTTCTCCATAGCCATTCAAAGGGGCCGAAACGAAAATGTTGCAACCAAAGTTTACACAACATTATTTGAATACTAAAAAACAAAACTGCAAAAACAGTCAGCTGCCAGGGTTGGAAACTGCCAAATTGACCAAACCCATAATCATACATTACGGTAGTGAAAACGATTGAATACAGCAGGTAATTTGTAAGTGTCATACGTCCAATATATTTCAAGGGTTTGAGTATATAAACAAAGAGCCTCATCTTTGCCAAAGTGAGAATGATTAAGATGTAGCTAAGGATAAGTATCACATTGGTAATCTCAAATATTAGCATATATATGGTGGTAGCATAAGGGCTTTTGTTCATATCTATAATAGAACTTGATATTTCCATAGTGCAGGTGTTTAAAGCTATACCGAGTAATAAAAGGATAGTGGCAAGTATAAAATAAGCCTTTTTCGCTGAGTTTATTTTTTCAAAAAATATCTGTTTGTGAAATAAATATCCAAAAATAAATAACGAGATAACCTTGGGTGCATAATAAATCAGATTTATATTTCTAAATGAAAAATATTCATGTAATCTTAACTTAAAAATATCGAGATAAGAACCCTGAGAATAAATTTTTATGACTTCCGGTATGCTAATGCTACTGGTAGAGCTTAGTGCATTGGGCATAGATGGATACGATACATTTAAGGCTATGTATAGTATAGGAAAGAAGTACATAAAAACACTAATGAATAATAGTAGTTTCGAGGGAAGTTTTCTTAATGACAATAGAAGCATTCCTATCACAGAGTATGTGAACAAGATGTCGCCTGCCCAAAAAAATACAATATGAATAATACCAAATGCCATTAGTATCAGCAATCTTCGCAGGTAAAAAAACACAAATTGCGATTCCCCATTCTTATTCTTCTGATACATGATAGAAAAACCTACACCAAAAAGAAAAGAAAATAAGCCAATAAATTTATCAGCACCATAGCTCGTGATAAAGCTATAAACGGAACTGTTTAGATTATCTGTAAACGCCGAATAAAAGCTTCCAAAGTCGAAGAATGAAGAATTATATCCCAAAGCATTGACGAGCAAAACCCCAAATAAGGCAAAACCCCTAAGAATATCAACTTGTTCTATACGGTCGTTTGGATTGGTTGAGGAAAAAGCAGTTTTCATATTCATTATATTAATTGTTTAGAAAAATGTCATACAGTTAATAGCCAAGTACACGAATAGCATATTCCAAAAAATTAGTACGGTTTCCCCCTACTATAAACAAAGGCGTTTATATCTTTGAGTTATTGTTTATTGTGGAATTATACCTACCAACACAAATACACGTAAAAAACGAGTCTCCAAAAGGAAAACTCGTTTTTTACAATACATCAAATTGACGATGATTAGATGGTTCTGTTATTACAGATTCTTAGTCAACTACAGTATAATCCGCTTCCTCTACATCATCATCTTTTTTCTTGTCAGTCGGAGGAGGAGTACCTGCACCGCCTTGTTGATTTTTCATAAAGTCTGCCATTGCTTCAGGGTCCATATTCGGCATGCCACCTTCGGCACCACCGGCTTGTTTGTACATTTCCTGCGTAGCATCATTCCAAACTTTATTCAAATCTTCCATTGCCGGAGAAATATCGTCTGCATTTTCTTTGACTGCTTTTTCCAATCTCTCTTTCGCCGCTGTGATTTTTTCTTTTACATCAGCAGGAAGTTTGTCTCCTAACTCGTCTAATTGTTTTTGAGTTGAATACACTAATTGGTCAGCTTTATTACGGTTGTCGATTTCTTCTTTACGTTTTTTATCATCAGCCGCATTTTTAGCTGCATCAGCCTTCATTTTTTCGATTTCATCTTTCTCCAATCCACTTGAAGATTCGATACGTATGTTTTGTTCTTTATTAGTTGCTTTATCTTTCGCAGTTACGCCCAAGATACCATTAGCATCAATGTCGAAAGTTACTTCAACTTGAGGAATACCTCGTGGTGCTGGTGGAATTCCGTCAAGGTGGAATCTACCAAGAGAACGGTTATCACGAGCCATTGAACGCTCTCCTTGAAGCACGTGAATTTCAACTGAAGGTTGGTTATCAGTTGCAGTTGAAAATACTTCAGTTTTTCTTGTTGGGATAGTAGTATTAGCAGGAATCATTGGAGTCAATACGCCACCCAATGTTTCGATACCCAATGTCAATGGCGTTACGTCCAATAATAATACATCATCTACATCGCCTGAAAGTACGCCACCTTGTATAGCAGCACCAACGGCAACAACTTCATCAGGGTTTACGCCTTTAGAAGGATCTTTTCCGAAGAAGTTTTTAACCAATTCTTGTACTTTAGGAATACGAGTTGAACCACCTACCAAGATTACTTCATCAATATCATTTGGAGTCATTTTCGCATCATTCAATGCGTCTTCGCATGGTTTCAGTGAACGGTCGAATAAATCAGCACAAAGTGATTCGAATTTCGCACGAGTAATAGATACATTCAAGTGTTTAGGGCCATCTTGGTTCGCAGTGATAAACGGTAAGTTTACGTCTGTTTGTAGCATTTGTGAAAGCTCGATTTTTGCTTTTTCAGATGCTTCACGTAAACGTTGTAATGCTTGAGCATCTTTTCTCAAGTCAATACTTTCTTCTTTTTGGAATTCATCTGCCAAATAGTCAATTAATCTTTGGTCGAAGTTATCACCGCCAAGGTGAGTATCACCATTAGTTGATTTTACTTCAAATACACCGTCGCCGATTTCCATGATTGATACGTCAAAAGTACCACCACCCAAATCGTAAACAGCAACTGTCAAGTTTTTACCTTTTTTATCAAGACCATAGGCCAAAGCAGCAGCCGTTGGTTCATTGATTATACGACGAACTTTCAGACCTGCAATTTCGCCGGCATCTTTCGTAGCTTGTCTTTGTGAATCATTGAAGTATGCAGGCACAGTAATTACTGCCTCATCAATTTTTGTACCTAAGTAATCTTCAGCGGTTTGTTTCATTTTTTGCAAAACCATAGCGGAAATTTCAGGTGCAGAATATAATTTATCACCGATTTTTGCACGGATAGTACCACCATCGCTGGCTTTTTCGATTTCAAATGGTACCATTTTAGCTTCTTCCGTTACCTCTTCAGGACGGCGCCCCATGAAACGTTTGATGGAATATACTGTATTTTTCGGTTTGGTTGCAGCATGTCTTTTTGCTGCCTGACCTACAAGACGTTCTCCGTCTTCAGAAAAATACACGATAGATGCAGTTGTGCGAGTTCCTTCGCTATTTTGAATTACAGTCGGGTCTTGCCCTTCCATAACGGCAACGCATGAGTTCGTTGTCCCTAAGTCAATTCCAATAATTTTACCCATTAGTTGAGCTCCTAATTTATTTAAAATATAATGTTTTTTTCAATGTCAATTTGGCAGTCTTTTTGACACTTCTGCCAGAATGTCTGCTTTTAAGTCCCAGTACTGCCAATTTTACAATAGCAAACACTCTAAGGGGTATATTGAAATTTGCGTGCCAAGTTTTATTTAGGGATTTTTTGAATTAATTGAATTGAAAAAAATCTAATCTATTTTCAAATAGTCTATAAATGAATAAAAATTAATTGCATTCCCAATTATTTTTACTTAATTTTGTAGATTCTCTCCTGTCATTTTTTAGGAGATGTTTTTTTTAGATTTAGGATTGTGTATAAAAGTGAGTACCGGTAAAAAATTATTAATTATGTTTGCTATAATGGCAATGGTGATTATTGCAGTTTTAGTTTCCCATAGTATTGTTATTTCAAGATTGCAGGATAAGTTAGTTGAAGAAGAAAGTACTGAAAAGCAACATTCCGTTGAATATGCGATCGAACAGTCGAAGTCATTTTTATCAAAATTTGCTGAAGACTACACACTTTGGGACGAAATGGTTGATTATATTACCAACCCGAATGATGAGTGGATTAGCCATAATATTACGCCTTTATTTCAAACTACACCGATTGAATATGTATGGATTATTAAAACTACAGATTCCCTTCCCGATTTTATTTATCTCTCTGAGAAAGATGGATTTACAGGTATTCTAAATTCAGTCAACTGGTCTGACTTTGATAATAATTTTGTCGATGAAGATGGTACTACTGTACCTGTTTTTTATTTCTACACATTTGTTGGTAATCAGTTGATTGAAATGGCTGCTTCAAAAGTATTTATGTCAGATAATTATGATAGGAGCGGGAAATCAAGTGGATATTTCATAATAGGAAAATCAATTCTTACTGCCGATATAGATGTATTGGAGAATGTAACAAATAGTGAATTGAAAATTTTGCAGACTATTACTGTTCCGGAGCCGGAAGATAAATATCAAAATGTTATTGCCGTGAAGTTGGAGGATTTCTCGAAAGAGCATATAGGGAATATGGTATTTACAAGTGAGCAGACAATGCACAAAGCAACTATGGAGGCTGCTAGAAAGATATTCAATAATCTAATTATTATTTTAGGATTTGGAATATTTTTTGCAATATGGTTTGTTAGTAGAACTGTTACTAAGCCTTTGGATAAAATTAAGTCAGGGCTTGACAGCCAAAGTTTAGAACCAGTAGTGGAGCTTCTCGAAAGAAAAGACGAGTTTGGAGAAATAGCTCAACTCATTAAACGGATAAAAGAACAGGAGAAAGAATTAAAAGAGCTAAACGCAACGAAAGATAAATTTTTCTCAATTATTGCCCATGATTTGAAAAATCCGTTTGGGGTGATACTTTCTACGACAGAAATACTTTCGAATCCTGACTTTGAACTCTCTGAAGAAGAAGTCGAAGAATTTACCAGAGATTTACATGCCTCTGCAAAATTAGTTTTCAACTTATTGGAAAATCTTTTAACATGGGCACGTACACAGAGAGGAACTATTAGTTTCGATCCGCAAGAGATTTTACTATATGAACTTGCCGAAATGCCAATTTATATATTAAAAAGTCATGCAGATAGCAAGAATATTAAGTTAATTAATAATATAGAAAAGAGTACCAAATGTTTCGGTGATGAAAATATGGTTAGAACCGTTATTCGGAATTTAATTTCAAATTCGATAAAATTTACTCGAGATGGTGGGTGCATCGAAATTTATTCACGTCCGCTTACAATTGGTAATCATCATCATGTAGAAGTCGTTGTCAAAGATAACGGTATCGGAATGTCTGATGTAATAAAGAATAAACTCTTCAAGGTTGGAGAAAACATAACAACTTCAGGAACCTCTGATGAAGGAGGAACAGGCTTAGGCTTAATACTTGTGCAGGAGTTTTTAACTCGTAACGGGGGAACAATTAGAGTTGAAAGTGAAGAGGGGGTAGGCTCAAAATTTATTTTTACTCTGCCTGTCCAGTGATGCTTGGATACGGATTTATTATGTTTTTGTTAATTAACAGAAAAATGTTAATTTTGTATGTTTCTTTGTGGAGAAATAATTACTCATTAATAGGAATAGGCGTAGATTCTGATGGCAATTGATATTTTAAAGTATATTCCGGTTCCAGCATTTTTAGTGAATGAGAACACTCTCGCTATTGTTGATGTAAATCATCAAGCTGAGATACTTATGGGTATGTCCAAAGTTGGAATCCTGAATCTGACACTCAAAGATTTAATTCCCAACTCTATTTTGAAAGAGAGGGGAGAAATTGATAGTATTCCATTTTGTATTAAGGATGGTAAAAAGATAAGTGGGAATCTTAATGTAGTTCAATCTCCCGATAATTCTGAATTACTTGTATATACATTTGTAAAAGATGACATCGAAAACGAAAAAACAATGTTTTACGATTTAATGGAAGGGACTTCTCAGGGGATTATTATTCTCAATCGTAAGGCCGTATTGGTCGATGTGAACTCCGCTTTTTGCGATATTATGAAAGTTAAGCGGGAAAAACTGATAGGAAAGAGTGGACTCTTTATAGCTCAAAAATCTTTGTCATTCGAAACGGTTAAAAGGAAAATAGTACCTGCCATAAAAAATATAGTCTTGGGTAATACGATACCTGAATTTGATATAGACTATGATGGTCGAATTTATGCTGTTTCTTCAAATGTTAAATCTGGTGCTAAATACTATGTGATTCTTGTCAGAGATATGACAGAAATACATCAACAACAGGAAAGAATCAAAGAGAGCGAAGAACTATATAGAACTCTATTCCATTCTTCAAAAGATGCCATTTTCACTATGAATGCACCTGATTGGACTTTTCAAACATTCAATGAGTCTTTTTTGAAGTTATTTGGTTTTACGGATTTATCTCAGCTAATAGGAGTTTCACCTTGGGAACTTTCTCCGCATGAGCAACCCGATGGAACAATATCTGAGAATGCCTCAATTTTATATTTGGAAGAAGCTCAAAAAAGGGGGTATAGTTTTTTCGATTGGCAGCATAGAAAAATTGATGGAACTATATTCTGGGCAAAGGTGTTGCTAACATTTGTTGAAAGAGGGAAAGATAGCTTTATACAAGCAACAATTAGAGATATTACAGAACAAAGGGAATTGGAACATGAGCTTATTGCGGCCAAAAATAAGGCAGAAGAAAGTGATAGACTCAAAACTGCATTTTTAGCAAACATAAGTCACGAAGTAAGAACTCCTATGAATGGAATACTCGGTTTTACTGAATTGTTGCAGAGCGATAATTTGAGTCAGGACCAGATTAACAGTTCTATTGATTTAATACGTACATCGGGTAAAAGAATGCTGGAAACCGTGAATGCCATTATAGAAATTTCACAGATAGAGACTGGTGAAGTTAATATTACATATGAGTTTCTCGGCATTGATGATCAGCTGAGAAGGTTATATCAGCAATTCAAATCTGAGGCCAATCTTAAGAATATTGAGTTGGTGTATGTGTGTGCATGCGACAAGTGTGTTTTTCTTAAGACAGACATATCTAAATTTAATGCAATTTTTACAAACTTGATAAAGAATGCAATCAAGTTTACAAACGAGGGAAAGGTGGAATTTGGTTGTCGTCAAGTCGAAAAAAAAGGTTCGGATATGTTTGAGTTTTTTGTTCACGATACAGGCATTGGGATTCCGAAAATCAAATTAGATAATATTTTTAGAAGGTTTGAACAGATTGATTCAAACTATAATCGTAACTACGAAGGTTTTGGGTTGGGATTATCGATTTGTAAAGCTTATGCTGACATGTTAGGGACTGATATTATTGTGGATACTAAAGTTGGAGTTGGTTCACGTTTTTCATTTACTTTACCTTTTGATCCTATAAAATTTTAATAATTTTGTAGGAAAAATACAATTTTTTATATACTAACTTCGTATCATAGTTATTGGAGACCCGTTTTAATAATTTGGAGTTAGTCTATGTCATATTTAGATACTTATCAAGGCGAATGGAATGAGGCTCAAGCCCGCCATTTACTTAGAAGAACGACGTTCGGACCTACACAGCAAACAATCGAAGAAGCCGTCAAATTAGGTTTTTCTGCTACGGTTGATAAACTTTTTGAGGTTCGGGAGGTAACAGATTTCCCTGTTAAATATCTTCCAGATGGTGACGGAAAAACGGCTATCAATGATCCTGATGTTAAATTTGGTGAGACGTGGATTAATGCCCCTGTAATTCCTGATGTGTCAGATAGTAAACTTAAGAATAGGATTCTACGTTATCGGAGGTCATCTCTGTACGCATGGACTATTAAGCAGTTGTTTAATGAGACTATATCTATACGCGAAAAAATGTTTTTGTTTTGGCATAACCATTTTGTTGCTGAGAATACCTTAGCACACCGTGTATATGTTTATGCTGACCTTCTACGAGCTAATGCACTGGGAAACTTCAAACAACTAACCAAAGATATTACCATTGATTCAAATATGCTTTATTATCTTAGCGGATATAAAAATACAAAATCGTCTCCGAATGAGAATTATGCTCGTGAGCTTTTGGAGCTTTTCACTGTCGGTAAAGGTGATTTAATCGCCCCGGGAGATTACTCTAATTATACTGAAGACGATGTGGTTGAAATGGCAAAATGTCTGACAGGCTGGAAGTTATACTGGAAAGCTGAAGATGATATTCTTAATGCATACTTTAGGGCAAGTCATCACTCAGAAGAAGATAAGCATTTATCATATCATTTTGATAACAAAGTTGTTAAGAATAATGGTGAGAATGAATACAAGGATTTGATTGATATTATTTTTCAACATGAGGGGTGTTCTCGTTTTATATCTCGTAATTTATATCGCTGGTTTGTGGACTCTGAAATTAATTCGGATATTGAAGAGAATATAATTGAACCAATGAGTAAAATTATTCGAGATAATGATTACGAAATTGCCCCGGCACTAAAAGCTTTAATCAGTTCAGAATTTTTTATGAATAAAACTGCGTGTGCTATCAAACCACCTGTAGATATAATTTTATCAGCAAGTAAGGGGTTAGGTTTTGTTACAGACCCGGAAAACATAGAAGAGGAATATACATTCTTCCTTTATCTTTATTATATGATTGCTGAACTTGGACAAAGATTATTCCGACATACGAATGTAGCAGGCTGGAAGGCATACTATCAAAGCCCGGGTTATGATAAACTATGGTTAAATACTATGTTATTGCCAAAACGAAATGAATATTGTAGATTAATTATTGAAGGTGGAATATTCAAAATAGGTACTTCTAGATTCAAATCCGAGGGGTGGATTGATGTTATTACAGTTACTATGGGAATTGATAATGCTCATAATGTTGATGATTTAATAGAAGCATTATCCAACCGTCTATTCTGTCAGCCGGTCTCAGAATTACAGAGAGAAAAACTAAAGCAAATTTTCTTAGATGGATATACCGAAAAAGACTGGACAGATGCTTGGGGAAAAATTATCCAAGATACGGCAAACGGAGACTTATGGAAAACTATCGACAAACATCTACGCAAACTATTCGCCGCAATGCTTCAAATGTCAGAATTTCAGGTGTATTAATATGAAAAATAAAAGTAACAACCTAAGTAGAAGAGATTTTCTTAAACTCTCCTCAATCGCAGCTATTCCTTTTACATTTAGGAATGTACCGCTAATCGGGCGTGATAATATAGCTAAAGCACTATTCAATGAAGACAATGATAAAGTTCTTGTTCTCGTAAGACTTTCGGGAGGAAACGATGGCTTGAACACATTTTACGATTTGAATTATTATTCTGAATTGAATGCAGTTCGTGAAGAGATAATGATTCCAGAGACGGATTTAATTACCCTTTCTAATAATTTTGCAGTTCATCCTGCCATGGTAGGTTTCAAAGAGTTATGGGATAAAGGTTCTCTTGAAATAATACAAAATGTGGGCTACCCTAATCAAAATCGTTCGCATTTCCGTTCAACTGACATTCTGCACTCCGCATCTGCCGCCGACCAGTATATAACCACGGGTTGGCTCGGTAGAATGTTGGATATATCAAATCCGAAATATCCTGAAGGCTATCCGAATAATGACCACCCGCATCCGTTTTCTGTTACTATGGGGCGGTCTGTTTCGGATACCTGTCAAGGGGTAAATGGAAATTATTCAATTGCAATTGAAGATCCAAGTAATCCGGAGATTGCCTATGTCGATGTCCCGGTAAACTATCCTGAAGACTGCTATGGAGATGTATTGGAATATGTCAGAATCACGGCTAATCAGACCAATGATTTTGGAGCTGTTCTTAAAGAAGCGTTTGACAAAGGAAATAATCTTTCAACTAAATATGAAGAAACGGGCAATACAAAGTTAGGTACTCAACTCAAAAACGTAGCCCGTTTAATTTCCGGAGGGTTGCAGTCTAAAATATATATAGTTGAATTAAGATCATTTGATACGCATGACAATCAAGTAATCAGTGATGATAAAACAACGGGAAAACATGCTAATCTTCTCTTACAACTCGCAGATGCTATAGATGCTTTCCAAGATGATTTGGAACTTTTAGGGCTAGACCATAGGGTTATTGGTATGACCTATTCTGAGTTCGGCCGTAGAATCCGAGCAAATGCAAGTCTTGGTACTGACCACGGTACTGCTTCAGTTCAGTTCCTATTCGGTTCATGTATTAAAAATCAAGTTCTTGGTGATTATCCTCAATTTGCTGAAGAAGTGGAAGTTAAAGAAGGTGTAGCAATGCAGTATGATTTTAGAAATCTTTACGGAACAATTATGTCCCAATGGCTTGGAGCTGAGGAGTCAGAAGCGAAAGATGTTTTATATATGGATTATACTACCCTACCAATCTTAAAAGAGGAATGTATCAATAGCAGTACTGTTTATGATGAACTTGCTATGGAAAACTTGATGTTAGAAGCATATCCAAATCCTGTGTTAAATGATTTGAATATCAGATTTACAAGCAATAATCAGCATATTAAGATTACTCTATTTGATGCGAGAGGATACAGAATCAAAAATATTTGTGATTCGCAATTCCCTATGGGTGAGCATATTTTGAAGACTAATTTACATGGTCTGCCTGTAGGTTCTTATTTCTTACTGTTGGAAAGTTGCGGTATCAGTAAATCGTATAAATTGCTTAGAAGATAAAAATGTATAGCGATTCAGTTTCCTAACTTCTAAAAATAATGTTACATATCTTCACGGTTTTTGCAATAATAAAGAGTTTTAGCAGTCTTAAAAATGTTATTTTTATGGAGATGAATTAGTGATTGAGTATATAGAAAGAATTGAAGAAAAAATTGCCGGAATTGATTCTAAATGCGAATTAATGGAACACCATGGTCAATACAGTGCGATTGTATCTAAAGATCAATTGAAAAATGTTTTAAGAGAGATGAAATATGGTGAGTTCAATTTTAATCAATTAGTTGATATTACCGCTGTCGATTTTGCTGATAGGCGGGAAGGCTACCGCTTTGAAATTATATATATTTTGTACTCTATTGAAAACAAATTCCATTACAGAATTAAAACCCGTCATGCAGAAGATTATCCGGTAGTTGAAACAGTTACGGATATTTATGAATCCGCAAACTGGTATGAAAGAGAAACGTGGGATATGTATGGAATTACCTTTGCAAATCACCCTGACCACAGACGTTTCTATATGCCGGAGGATTTCAATCATCCTGAAACAGGTGAAGCCCTACACCCTCTGAGAAAAGAGTTTCCTCTTATGGGTATCGAAGGAAGTATCAAACTACCGGTTAGTCCTGAAGTAGATAAATAAAGAAAGAGAAAAATATTTTTTAGGGGCAGGTCGTAACCTGTCCTTTGTTATATCTGCTCTGCTATAGAAATTAACAGGAATCCATACGAGAGATGAATTCCTGCTGAAAGTTACAGAGGAACTTGCTTTATTTTTTCAAGCCTTCAAGAATATATTCTTCAAATTCTTTTTTAGATTCTTTTGGAAGAGTAGAATATTTTTTTAGGGAATCATATACAGAATAAACAGCTACGCCATTTTTCAAAATAAAATATGCAGGCAAAGAATTGATATTGCATTGTCCTTTGTATGGGTGGTCAGCTTTGTAACTGTTTGCTACAAAAAGCTTGTATCTACCTTCAGCACCCAATGAATCTAAGATTTTTACAATTTTTGCGTAAGATTCTGCTGAGTTCTTGTCGCATGAGCAAGACGGCTTTCCGAAAAGAATGAAAGAATGCTCATTGCTTATGTTCTCGGCCATTGCATCGAAAAATATGGTCTTCTCTTCATAATCTTTATAAACATCGTTAAACCATTGGAAACCGGTTATTTTACTTGCCATTAAATCTGCTTTTGAAACTTTTGTCGCATCTGCAGGAGTATTGTCCACGCATGAATTCAATGACATTACTAAAACTAATGCAAATAAATATATCAAATTTTTTTTCATCTCAATTCCATAATCAATTATTAAAAATAAAAGTAAATGCTATTTATTGACAAAAAAGTGTTAATTTTATTTTTTGAATTTTTGAAAAAGTGAATAATATGAATGGTTACAGAAAATTTTTGTTTGTATTTGCTTTAATTCTTATGGTGTTTTTCCTTTTGGAAGCAATCGATATGTATGATGTTATTCCGAATATTTCTCATACTCCTAAAATTGAAAAAGGAACTCCCGAATATCTTGCTCAACTCCAATTAGACGGCTATAACACGCGAGATATAGAAAAATTCCTCAGTGCTTACAGTGAGAATGTAGAGGTCTATATGTTTCCAAATGAGCTGCTTTACAAGGGCAAAGAAACTATGCGGAAAAATTATACGGAATATTTTAAAAAAGCTGGTGAGGAATTATACTGTAATTTAGATGACCGCTTGGTTTATCAGAATTACGTATTCGATAAGGAATCTATTACAACAGCAATTCCAGGAAGAGAAAAATTTACCGGTCAGGCGATATATGAAACGAAGAATGACAAGATTGTCAAAATCTGGTTCATAAAGTAGGTGGTTCAGTAAATAATGAATACATGAAAAACTCCCAACGAAATGTCGGGAGTTTTTCAAAAAAAAGCTAATGATTAATCGAGGATTTTTGTGTCCCAGCCCATCAGCATTATCAAAATCGCTGCTCTAATCCACATACCGTTACGTACTTGTCTCCAGTATAAAGCTCTTTCGTCATTATCGAAAGCGTGGTGAATTTCATCACGGCGAGGAAGAGGGTGTAAGATGTATGTTTGCGGCCCAACGAGGTCGAACTTATCAGGAGTTAAGCAGTATTCGTTTGCAAAACTTTTTTGAGTTTTACCTGTTTCGTCGTATTCATCTTGGATGCGAGTCATATAAACTGCATCTGAAGTTTTCAATATTTCTTCGAAATCACCGGAGTATGTATATTTCACACCGGCTGCATCTAAATCTTTCAATACCTGTTCGTCAGGAAGAATTTGGAATTCATCAGGAGCACAGAATACAATTTCAACTCCTTCGTAAAGAGAGAGAAGGTAAGCTAAAGATTTGATAGTTCTACCATTTTTAAGGTCGCCAACGAGAGCAACTTTTTTACCGTCAAGCCCTCCCTTTTCTTCAAAAGTGTAAATCAATGTATAGATGTCCAATAGTGCCTGAGTTGGGTGTTGATCAGTTCCGCTACCGCCATTGATTACCGGAACAGGACGGTTAGTTCTTGCCAAGTGGTGAGATGCTTTTTCTGCTAAACGTGCTTCTTTATGACGCATGATTAAGAACTCGCCGTATGAAACCAAAGTTTGAATTGTATCTAATTCTGTTTCACCCTTTGACTGGCTGGAAGTAGTCGCATCTTGAACGAGGAATGAGTCAATTCCCAAAGCAGCACAAGCCGATTCGAAAGAGCGTCTTGTACGAGTAGATGACTGACCAAAGTAAATACTTGCCTGTAAATTCGCTGCTACAAGCGGAACTTTCATACTTGCTGATTCATCGCGGCGGACTTTGCGTAAGGCGTTTGCTACCTTGCATAGGCGGTCGATATATTCACGGGTAAATTGTTGTGCAAAAATTAGGTGGTACGGTTCGCCATCAAGGTTAAAGTACTCTGCACGTTCTTTAAGTGGCAGGTTTTTAAACTTGTTCCAATCGATATCTTTTAATTTTTGATTAATGCGTTTCCCTTGAGCTTTTAGGTATTCTAACGGGAAGATTCCTTTTTCCGGACGTGGGTCTAAGGCTGTTTCTTGAGAATTCATTTCGGATCATCCTATAAAATATAACTTACACTTATTATAGATTTCCAGAGTTGTTCATATACGCTTATGATTGACACTATGTTCGGCTTCAAACGTATAAAACCCCTTATCTCAAATACAAAAATAACAATAAATCTTCACATATCCTATATAATTTTGATAAGTGTTGAAAATAATGTTGATATATGGCTGTTTTTATAATACAAGAAAATTACATTCGACGTGAAAAGATTGGGTAGGTGAGGTGATTTGGTATATAGCAAATAGGCTTATTAAAAAAAGGCAAATCCGTAAGCTGTTGAAACCTACGGATTTACTTTCTTTTGGAGCGGAAGATGAGGGACTCGAACCCCCACAGGCTTGCGCCCGGCGGTTTTCAAGACCGCTGCAATACCAATTATGCGAATCTTCCATACAAAACCGTCCCAAAAGGGAATTCAAAATTAGTATTATTTTTTGAATTGGCCAAATTTTTTATTCAAAAAAATGCAAGAAAATTAAATTTTTTAAATTACAGGATATGCCCTGTCTCTACGATATATTATTGTAATCATTATATTTTTAGCATATTTCACAAAAAATTCTTATTTTTGTACTTTGTTAAGTTTGTCGAATTGTAGAGGATATAGCTATGTTAAAAATTCAATATATCAGTCATTCCGCTTTTTTGTTATCAGATGGAGAGAATACTATTGCAATAGATCCATTTATTACCGGTAACCCAACTTCTCCATTGGTACAGGAAGATGTAAACGCTAATTATATTGTTCTGACTCATGCACACGGCGATCACTTTGGAGATACAACGGCAATCGCTACTCGCAATAGTTCAACTGTTATAGCAGTAAATGAACTTGCAGACTACTGTGCGAAACAAGGCATGAATGCACACAATATGCACATCGGCGGTAGCTATAAATTTCCGTTCGGAAAATTGAAATTTACGCAGGCTCTTCATGGTTCTTCTAATAGTGAAGGCCAGTATATGGGTTCTCCGGCAGGTGTAGTTTTGGAATTAGGGGGCAAGAAAATTTATCACTGCGGCGATACAGGTATATTCGGCGATATGAAATTGATTGGCGAATTAGACAAAATTGATATTATGATTGTTCCAATCGGTGGCAATTTTACGATGGATATTGATGATGCTGTCAAGGCCGTAGAAATGGTTAATCCCGATTTAGCAATTCCAATTCATTACAATACTTGGCCAATTATCGAAGCAGACCCTGCCAAGTTCGTAAAAAAAGTTGAAGCCATAGGGAAAAAAGCAAGAGAAATGAAATTTGGCGAAGAAATCAGTTTTTAAGGTATAATTTGTCAGTTAAAATACATAATCATAAGTCCTTTAATTTAGGCAATTACACAGAAGAAGAACAGTACCCGGAATATGTCGAGTCAATTTATGAATATGACATTACTCCGGGAGTCACGTCTGTCCGAATCGATAAATTTCTCACTCAGGCTATCGAACGAGCAACGCGAACACGTGTTCAAAAAGCAATGGCCGCAGGACGGGTTTTTCTGAATGGGGAAGTACACGATAAGGCAAACTACAAAGTTAAACCTGGTGATAAGATAAAATGTATTATCATGAAAGCACCGCCATTAGCTTTACGCCCTGAAAATATTCCGCTTGATATTATTTATGAAGATGAGTATTTGTTGGTAATAAATAAGCCGGTCGGAATGGTGGTTCATCCAGGCTTAGGGAACCGTTACGGAACATTGGTGAATGCTTTGTTGTATCATTTGGGGCATCGCAACCCACTCGAATTGAAATTTGAAGAGGAGGAGGAAGTTGACGAAAAAAGTATAGAAGCACATCTCATGGCAAGCGATAAAGTGCGTCCGGGTATAGTCCACAGAATAGATAAAAATACTTCGGGTATCCTTGTCGTTGCGAAAAATACGGAGGTTCTTACCGCTCTGCAAAAGCAATTTGCAGCCCATACTACCGAAAGAACATATTACGCATTAGCATGGGGCAGATATAAGGTTAATAGTGGTTCATACGAGAGTTTGATTGGCAGACACCCTCGCAATCGAAAATTATTTTGGGTTGTAAATAAGTACGGGAAATTCGCTAAAACAGATTATCAGGTAGTAGAAAATTACGAATTTGGAACGCTTCTGAAACTTAATCTTCATACTGGACGGACACACCAAATACGTGTTCATTGCAGCCATGATAAACATCCACTAATCGGTGATACAAGCTATGGAGGCGATAAATTTGTATTTGGTTCAACGGTTCCCGAATACAGACAGGGAGCAAAAAAAATCTTAGAAATCTGCCAAAGACAGATGCTTCATGCGAAAACTCTTGGGTTCGTTCACCCCGTAAAAAAGGATTTCATGCAGTTTGATTCTCCACTTCCTGAGGACTTTGTAGAAGCCATAAAGGTGCTAAGAAGTGTGAATGTGGACCGTTCGCAGATTCATAAACTATATTAGGATAATTATTTTTTTAATTGTGAGTTTGCAAAGATTTACTTAGGAAGTACGAACGAAAATAGGCTACCTTTTTCGGGAGTACTTTCAATTTGTAGAGAGCTGTCCATCAAATTCAGGAAGAATATTGTCAGGTTCATTCCAAGTCCAGTTCCTGATTCTCCCATAGTTCCTGATTTGATGAATGCTTGACCACTTGATATAATGGTATCAATCACTTCCTGATTCATTCCACTCCCATGATCTTCTATGGTGATTTTAATCTTATCACCAATTTCCTCTGTATAAATTTTTATTTCTCCATTAGGATATGAAAATTTAATTGCATTATCTAAAAGATTTCTCAAAACTATAGCCAAAATGAATAAATCTGCTGTGACTTTTATTTCAGGCGTTAAAGTGGAATTTAAAGTGATGTTTTTCTGTTTCATTGAGTAGGAATATAGTTTTGTAATTTCGTTCATAGCAGAAATAACGGGGACTGTTTTTCTATTCATAGACAATGATTTATCATTTGCTTTTGACCAAACTACTAATTCATTTACTAAGGCATTAATCATTCCGGAACTTGCAGAAGCAAGTTCTAACATATCCTGAACTTTGTCTGTTTCTCCTCTTTCTAATTGCATCTGAGCTACTTGTATTGAGCCGCTTATAGAACTCAACGGATTTTTTATATCATGTGCGATTATTTTTAATAGCTTGTTCTTTATGTTGTTGGTTTTTGTTAATTCAATATTTTTATAATCAATCAGATTTTTATTTTTCTTGATAATAAATAGCCGGAGTAAAATAAATGTTATCACAATTGCAAAGATTACGCTGATATAGGTTATTTTAATTCTACGTTCTTTAGCTTCCATCGCCGATAGTAATTTTCTTGTGTCTTTGATTTTTGCCTGCGAAATCTTTTCCGTTTCATCAAGTTTGTTTTCATAGCATAACCGCATCCTTTCTTGCATGATAGAATCATTCAATTCGGCATAATAAATTGCAGAATCGGTATTATTTAATTTGATGTGGCTGTTCTGAATAATTAAGAGGAGTTTTTTGGTCATTTCATATACTAACTGAGTAGTCTTTTCACTTATTAAGTTATGTGCCCCAGTTAAGGCTTCTTTATATTTTTTTCTTTGATAAGCAATTTCTATCTCGTAGTTGGAAATGTCCTTATTTACCATGGCCTTGAAGTCAGGATGTTCGATAGATTTTGATATTTCTAGCCACTTTTCAGCTGAATCTAAAATTCCATTTTCCAAATAGATGGCAACTATGCTGTTTGTAAGCAGAGCAGGATTTGTTCTAGGGCTTTTTGTTTCAAGTAGTTCATAGTATGCTTCTTTGAATGCTTCGGTCGCCTTAACATAATCATGTGTAGTCTGATATATAATATGTCCCACGTTTGATTTGATTGAGTTTGCAATATCATTTGTACCACTTTTTTCAATATATTCTATTGCCAAATATAGTTTATCAAGTGAAGCATCATAGAGGCCACGTTGATAATCGAAATCGGCATAGAGGTTCAAAGCTGAACCGTACACATATAAATCTTCTTTTTCTTTGTATGTTAGTTCTTCTGATGAATGCAAAAGTTTTTCCGAATCGAAATATTCTATTGAGAGTTGGAAATACTTTTCTGCAAGATTTATAGAATCCATGTTTCGGTATAGCCAGGCTAAGTCTGAGTAGATTTTTACATTATCGATTAAATCTTCCGATATATCAGCATAAGATATTGCTGTTTTGAATTTCTTAATTGCATTTTCATATTGTCCGTATTCAACGTATCGTGTTTTGGTATAATAGGTTGTGTAGTATGCTAATATGGCATAAAGAGAATCGTTTTTAAGTCTTTGAGAAATAATATAATAGGATTTATCAAAACTTGTAGAATCATTTTTATCTAAATAGGCATCTGAGAATTTGAATAATCTCAACCCCTTGGATTGATATGTGTTGTTAGTGTTTATTACACTTGTATATACACTATCATGTCTTGCTAAAAATTCATCTGAAAATAACTTATTAACACTCAACATTAGAAAAATAAATATATAAGAAACGTAGCTTTTCACCTTAATCAATACAACCTAATATACTCGGACAAACACAGAATACTAAATTAATAAAAAAAAATGAATTAGTTGATATATTTAAAAATAATTATTGATTTTTTTTATCTACCTATATTGGATTATAAACAATACGTAGAGAAAAAAAACGTTTATCCTAACTATGAAAGAAATTATTGAAACTGAGAAAAAGCCTGAGAGAAGCCTCGCAATAACCTTTATCAAAAAAGGGGAAAACCGTGAAGAAGCGTTTGAACATCTCGAAGAGCTTTGCGAATTAGTAAAAACAGCAGGTGCCGATGTTATCGAAAAGCATTACCAGGAACTTCCAAAACCTAATAAGTCAACTCTAATCGGGAAAGGAAAAGTTGAAGAAATTAAAGAAGAAATCGAAAAACATCAAATAGAGTTGCTAATTTTTGATAACGAATTATCTCCTATGCAGATGCGTAACTTGGAGAAAGAAACCGGCGTGCGTGTGATGGACCGGTCCGGTGTCATTCTCGATATCTTCGCAAGACGAGCGAAATCTTTAGAAGCAAAAACGCAAGTTGCACTTGCACAAAACCAATATCTATTGCCCCGATTAACACGTATGTGGACTCACCTTTCCAAACAGCAGGGTGGTGTCGGAGTAGGCATGAAAGGGCCGGGAGAAACGCAAATTGAGACAGACAGGCGTTTACTTAGGGATAAAATAACACATTTGAAGAGCAAGCTCGCTGACATAGAAACTATTCGTGAGACGCAGTCTAAAAGCCGTTCAAATATTCCACGATATGCACTGGTTGGTTATACAAACGCAGGGAAATCTACTCTTATGCACGCCCTGACCGAATCAGATGTATATATTCAAGATGAGCTTTTCGCGACTCTTGATACTACCATCAGAAGTTTTGAACTGCCGGGGGGGACAAAAGCAGTTCTTTCCGATACGGTTGGTTTTATACGAAAACTGCCTCACCATTTAGTGGCATCTTTCCGTTCAACTCTTGCTGAGGCGGCAGAAGCAGATGTTTTAATTCATGTAGTCGATGTATCTCACCCGAATTTCCGTGACCAAATTAAAGTAGTTGAAGAAACATTAAAATCACTCAATATTGTTGATATTCCAACACTTCTCGTTTTCAATAAAATTGATGCTATGGAAGAACAGTTGGAAATACCGGGAATCCGTGAAGAATTTGGAGAATCGGTATTTATTTCCGCAAGTCGGGGAATAAACATTCAGGCATTACTCGATAAATTCAAAGAAATTTACGACGAAAATTCAAATGATTTCGAAATATTTCTGCCATATTCAGATACCGGAAAACTAAATCAGTTATACAAATCAGGGGAAATTTTAGAACAAACCGATAAAGACGAAGGCTCTATATACAAAGTTCGTGTTCAGCCTAATATGACGGATTTCTTTAATAATATCTTTGGGAATTACAAGATTTAAGGTGTAATTAAATTGCTTGTTAAAATCTCTTTTTTGACACACTCCTCCCTCCCCGAAACCCGCCGTTGTGGGTTCTTAACACAAGTCCCCTGAGCGAAGCCCACACTTGTGGGTAAGGGTACTTGCGGGAAGCAAATCAAAAAAAGCTACCGCCCCTTCGACTCCGCTCAGGGAGCTTGCTAAAAAAACGCTCAGCCTACTTTTGGCGGGTGTCTCTTATTTTCTTTCACACGGTCATATTTGAAGCCCGCCTTGCGGGTTCTATAGATTGATGGTTTGCACTGCGTGCAAAAATCAATCGGTCGAGATATACTATATATCCTTCTAATGACCGTCACACTAATTTTCAAAGAACGCACT
>PDWI01003819.1_pt1 | contig 20825 bp, 23 predicted proteins | sample 1430891 | NCBI WGS metagenome assembly PDWI01 (sample SAMN01162508, study PRJNA174530) | Oral metagenome, whole genome shotgun sequencing project. | biome: Marine environment; feature: Marine mammal; material: Swab sample of the gingival sulcus; isolation source: swab sample of gingival sulcus... | reverse complement strand
TAAATTATTGGAGTAAATTATGTGTATCGATCCAAACTATATAGTAGATAACGAAAATCGTAAAGTTGCAGTACAATTAGATATAAATACTTACAATCAAATTACAGAAACATTAGAAAATTTTGCATTATATAAATTAATGGAAGAAGATAAAGATAATGAAACACTATCTTTAAAAGATGCAAAAGAATATTATAAATCACTTAAAAAAAATAAAGCTTCATAATTTTTGATGAAAATAAAATTAAAGAAAAAGTTTTTAAAAGAACTTTCAAAACTACCAAATGAATATGCTAATACAATAGAAGAGTTTGTATTTGATAAGTTACCTGCTTATAATAATTTAAGTGAGATTAGAAAAGTTGAAAAGATGACTGGCTATAAAGATTATTTCAAAATAAGATTTGGAGATTATAGAATTGGTATAAAAAAAGAAAACAATACTATTATCATAGAAACTGTAAAACATCGAAGAGAAATATATAAGTATTTTCCATAAGACTTTATTGTAATCGAACATAATTTTGATATAGTAAGAAATGCCGATTATGTTATAGATATGGGATATGAGGGTGGAGCAAAAGGCGGTCAAATTATCGCACAAGGCACTCCAGAATAGCTTGCTAAAACTCATAAAGAAACAAAAAGTTATACGAGGTATTATTTAGAAAAACAACTTTAAAATATAAAATGATACAAAATGTTGTTTCATCACAGATATATCCATGTAAACTATACATTAAAATTATATCAAAGATTTAAAATAGACTTAAAAAGTATTGCATAATGCAGTATTTTTTAATTAAATACTTAGAAAATACTTTAGTTAAAGGCTTTATAGAAAATAAATAGAATAACATTTCTTATGTATGTTTATTTGTTATTTTTAAGGGGTTTTTATATAAAATGCATACTAATAAATAGTTATAGGTCAGATAAATACTTCTTAGAAAAGAGACTTATAGTCCGTTGCTTTATAGTCTTCAATATAGTATTATTGTCATTATGAAAAATTCAGAACAAATATTATTAAATAAATTAGCTGATGCAGTAAAAACTCGCAGAAAAGAATTAGGTTTGTCTCAAGAGAGATTAGCAGAAATATGTAACTTTGATAGAACTTATATCAGTTTAATTGAAAGAGCTAAGAGAAATCCAACTTATTTAAATTTAGAAAAACTTTGTATTGGACTAGACATAAAATTAAATAAATTATTGGAGAAGATAGATGAATAGAAATACTAATCTTGATAATGTTTTAAGAAAATACCAAATATCATTCAAAGGAAAAGTACATACTTCAACTGTATCAAAAAGTGATATACTAATGGATACATTTGGAATTACAGATACAATGAAGGATGAAAATAAACAATATTGGGGAAGAGAACTTGGAAAATGTTGGGAAGGATTAGTAATTGAAGCATGTAAAAATTTACCTGATTTTCAACCTGCACTAAGAATTGGTGCTGATGAGCCATGTGATTTAAGAATAGGGAAATATGCAATCGACACTAAATATAGAGTTGGCTCTGGTGATTCAGGAACATTAAAAAAATTTAAAGAATATGGACCACTATTGAAAAGTAAAGGATACATTCCAGTATTCTTATTTTTACGAGAAGATAATTTACAAGCAGCAATGACTGCATGTAAAGCTGGTGGATGGGAAATTTATACAGGAGATAATTCATTTAAATTTATTAAAGATATATCAGGATTTGATATTAAAAATTATCTAATATCAAATACTAATAAATTTAAAATTTAGTTAAATTTCATTTAACCTTTTATTTATAATATCAATATATTGTGGCTCTATTTCAATTCCTAAGTAATCCACTCCTGCTTCTTTAGCAGCAACTAATGTAGTTCCAGAACCAGCAAATGGGTCAAGAACAATAGATCCTTTTATTTTTGGTGCAAAAATTTTAATTAATTTTTGCATAAGGTCTAAAGGTTTTACCGTACAGTGAATATTATAATCAGCAGGCTTATCTCTTTTAATATCTTCGAGTATATTTGATTGAAATCCTCCATTATCCATAGTTGTATAGAATAATCCTGTTCCATAAGTCATCAAAGTTTCTGTATAATTATTTACTAAAGGTTTTTGAAGAACACAAATCGATTCCCATTCACTTCTTAAACAACTTTGCCACCCTGCAAATTCTTCAGAATTAGGGTATCCCTTCTGTTCCATTTTCTTTTGTATATTAATACCCTTAGGGATACCACTTGTTCTACGATATACAATAATATCTCTAGCATAAAATCCTGCTTTTTCAAGTGCAATTTGTACATGTGCTATTGTTCTTGTACTATTAAAAACTAGAACAGTTGCACCAGGTTTGCACACTCTAAATAATTCTTTTCCCCATTCATAACACCAATTTTCATAATCTACTATATTATCCCTATTTTTTTGATACCATCTTTTATTTCTAACACCACCTGCTAAACCACTTCCATACGGAATATTTTTAACCAATGTTTTATTATTATTCTTTGCTTTACTCATTCTTCTTTGAATTTCTTTTTCATCCCATTTGTGACCTATAAATTCATAATTATAAGGTGGGTCTGTAATACATGCTGATATATAATTATCAGGCAGTTCTTTCATAATAGTTTGACAATCACCATTAATTATTTGATTTCTAACTTCTCTCATCTATATCCTTATGATGTAATTAAATGTAATTATACATCAATTAGATGTAAATGTCAAGTATTATATCTAATTGATGTATATTTTGGTATAATTTTATCAAATAAATGGATAAAGTATGGTAAAAGAAGAATTTGATAAAATCTTAAAAAGTGTTGATTTGGATAGAAAAGCATTTGCAGAATTAACAAATATATCTTATAACACTGTTAATAATTGGAATGATAATAAAAAGCCCATTCCTAACTGGGTTGAGTCTTGGTTGAGTAATTATAAAAAAAGTGCTATCTTAGATAATATAATAAATGAATTAACCCCTTATTTAAAAGAATAATATAGGAGTCAGACCCCATTTAGGGAATAAAACTGAATTTTTCCTTAATATTTTATAACATATATGTTATAACTCTCTCATGAGCTGGAGCAACAAATATAGAGATAAGACCCTATTTAGAACATTTAATAGATTAAATAGTCATTCAACTTTACAAAAGCTTCTTGATTAAACACAATACTCAAAATTAAGATTTTAATATTTAAATATGATCAATATCATATCATAAGTAGTATGGACGGTCGTGCCAAAGCTGAGATGACTGATTATAGAGATATTGAAAGGGGAACCAAATTTTTGTCGTTTTTGTAATATCGAACTTACTGACTCTAAAGAACGATTTAGTTTTTTATTTTTTCTCAACAGGCAGACAAATATAACCAAGCTATAAGTTATACACTCGACGTTATTTAATATATTTACAATGCCTTTAATATTATATATTTTTAGTTGAGAAAAAGGTTTTTTCATTAGTAACTTATATTTAAATTAAGAATAAATTACTCATAATCGTTGAAACAAGTATAAAAGATACTTTTAGTATACTTACACAAAATATATAGATAAAGGCAAATAATGTTTAAAGAATTTGATTTAAAAGATTTTGAAAATAGTGCAAAAATATTAGAAGAGATAATAGAGAAAAATAAAAAAAAGTTAGAAGAGTTACTACAAATAGAGGAAAAAACATATGAAAATTTTATACACCCATTTGCCCAAATGGGTGAAGAACTAGAACAGTTTTGTACCCCTATTTTTCATATGGATAGTGTAAAAAATAGTGAAATCACACAAAAAGTATATGATGAGTGTTTACCTTTAATCTCTATTTATAGTTCCCAATTAGCATCAAATGAAAAGCTTTATAGTGCTGTAAAAGATATACAGTCTAAGTATAATAGTTCTTTAACACTTGAACAACAAAAAGTTTTAGAAAATGAGATACGAGATTTTCAACTTGGTGGCTGTGGACTCAATGACACAGATAAGCAAACGCTTGAAGAGATACATTTAAAGTTAAGTGAATTAGGAAAAGAGTTTTCACAAAATCTTTTAGATGCTACAAATAACTGGGAGATGATTCTTGAAGATTTTGAAGATGTAAAAGAGATCCCTAAAAGTGATTTAGAAATAGCTAAGTTTACAGATGAAAAAGATGGAAAGACAAAATATAGATTTACTTTACAAATGCCATCATATATAGCGTATATAACGTATGGTTCAAATAGAGAAAAAAGGGAAGAGATCTACAAGGCGTATTGTACAAGAGCACCACAAAATGGAAAACTTATAGAACAAATTTTGCAACTAAAACAAAAAGAAGCAAAACTTTTAGGCTTTGAGAACTATGCACAACTTTCCCTTGCAACAAAAATGGCAAAATCTGAAGATGATGTTTTAAATTTTTTATCTGACTTGGGTAAATACTCTCAAAATAAAGCAAAACAAGAGGTTGAGGAGTTAAAAGAGTTCAGTAAAAAAGATGGTTGCGATGATATACAAAGTTATGATTTAGGGTACTATAGCCAAAAATTAAAAGAGGAAAAATATGATATAGATGAGGAGTATTATCGACCATATTTTGAAAAAACAAGTGTGTTAAATGGTTTATTTGATTTTTTACATAAATTATTTAATATATCATTTAGCAAAGTAGATACCCCTTCATGGGATGAAAAAGCAACTACATATGAGCTTAGTGATGCTAATACAAAGAAAAAAATAGCTAGGTTATATATAGATTTAGAAGCTAGAGATGATAAAAGAGGTGGTGCTTGGATGAATAATTGGCACACACATAGTATTATTGATGGAAAAGAAACACTGGCAACTGCTTATATAGTATGTAACTTTCCTATCTCAACTAAAAACACACCATCACTTTTAAGACATAGTGATGTAGTAACTCTATTTCATGAAATGGGTCATGCACTACACCATATGTTAAGTACTGTAAAAGAGCCATTAGTTAGTGGGATAAATGGAGTTGCTTGGGATACAGTTGAGTTCCCATCACAATTTTTAGAATACTTCGCCTATGATAAAGATGTTTTAAAACTCTTTGCAAAACATTATGAAACGGGTAAGATTTTAGATGATATTGCTATAGATAAACTTATTAAAGCTAAAAATTTTCAATCTTCATTATCAACTATTAGACAATTAGAGTTTGCACTATTTGATTTTAAGTTGCATCAAAAAATTTATAATGAAATTGAAGTTCAAGAGTTATTGGATTCTATTAGAGATGAAATATCTGTTATAAAGCCACCAAAATATAATAAGTTTCAAAATGGTTTTAGTCATATTTTTGCAGGGGGATATGCAGCTGGATATTATAGTTATAAATGGGCAGAGGTTTTAAGTGCAGATGCCTTTTATTTGTTTATTGAAAATGGGGTATATAATAAAGAACTTGCCACTAGATATAAAGATATTATATTAGGGCAGGGTGGAAGTGCTGATATGAATAGCTTATATGTAAAGTTTGCAGGTAAAGAACCAGATATAAAATCTTTACTTAAAATTGATGGTATTATCAGTTAATTTTTGATATGATACCAACAATATAAATAATATCAAGGATTTATAATGCAAGAAAATGGTACTGTGCAACAACTAAGTGAAGCACTTAATCAACTTTTAGATGCCTATGAAATTTTACAAAAAGAATCTAAAGAGTTCAAAGAAGATAATGATAGACTAAAAAAAGAGATAGATGATCTCCAATTACAAAATAAAGAACTTGAAAGTAGATTGACAGAATTAGATAATGCGACGCAACATAACTCTACGGAAATGGATACTATGCTTGAAAGAATAGAGAGTGTATTATCCTCAAATGAACAAAAAAAAGAGGATATTATTCAAGATGATATTGAGTCCATTATTGATCAAGAGATTAAAGTATCAGATCATAACGTTACAATAGAAGAGGCTATGGAGGTTAATAATTCTGTTTCTGAAAAAAAAGAAGAGAATAAAGAGATTGATTTGGGCCGAATGCAATCATTATTAAATGGATTTAATAATTAATTGATAATACAACTAGACACAGACATATTATTACAAATCTTTAAAGTTTCTTGTTTTGAGCAATTAGAACAGGCAACTCAAGATATTGCGCCTTCTATGGTGGAGTATTATTTAAACGATTTGTCTTCGTCTATTAGTGAGTCGTCATATGTCAATAAAGCAAATATCCAAAAAACGATTTACTTAGATCAGTATTCTTTATATTTAGACTACTCAGATACCATTTACTTAGAGGTGATGGAGAAGAATGATGGTTACGAAACGCAATCATTATGGTAGTTTTATTTTAAAGTTCCAGTAAATCTTAAATTTTTAATAGTGTTTATATCAAGTCCCGTTAATAAAAATATCGTATTATCATCCAATCCTTGATTAATTGCATTTTGGGCTATTGATATTTTTTCTTCATCTCTACCTTTTTGCATACCTTCTTCTCTACCTTTTTGAATCCCTTCCTCTATACCTTTTTTCTTAGCAGTTCTTAAAGCATTTATCTCATCAAATTCCTTTAATGCTATATAATCATATATCTCTAGTTCTTTTTTATCCCAAGTCGTTTGAGTTGCTATATTAAAAGCTTCTTTAAATTCTTCTATATTTTTATATTCACTTGGTATCATATCTAAGTTGGATACATTTTTTATAAAATAGATCCATTTATCTAATATGCTCTCTAAATTTTGTAATTCTTTATTAAATTTTGGTAATTCTATAAAGGAAAATTCAAAATCATCTAAATCCTGACTTTTGGTTTCTTGGTTTATGATAAGATGTCTTGATATATAGTTTTCATTTTCAAAGATATTAAAGTTTAATATCCCTATAAAATATACCTTTTTTAATCTTGTATAATCATTACCCTTAGGTAATTGCTCTACATAAGCTTTAGATGTATAGTATAAACTTCTTTTTGTAAAATCCCCTAAATCTTTTTTTTGCATCTCTACTATAAAACTATTACCTTTTTTATTTACAGCTTTTATATCAAGTATTGTCTCTTTTAACTCTGGTATTTTGGGTATTTGATATGAATTTGCTAGTGACACATCTTTTATCGTAAATTCATTTTTAAAATCTAGCACTGAGTTTAAAAAAGAGATTAAAATATTTTTATGTTTCTCATCTCCAAATATCTTTTTAAAGGCTAAATCATTTTTTGGATCTGCAAATTTCATCTTTCCCCCTTTTTTTGTTAAGTATGTTCTATTTTAGCTAAAAAATCTTAATAGAGTTTATTTTTTATTAAAAAATATCCGTAGTTCTTTTTAATTGGTTTTTATCAAAATGGGTATAAATTCTCGAAGTATTGATATCTGCATGTCCTAAAGATTCTTGTACTAAGATAAGATCATGGCTATTTTGATAAAGTAGGGTAGCAAAAGTATGTCGTAACATATGCGCTCCATTTTTTTCTTTTCGTAACCCAACACTAAGTAAAATTTGTTCAACTAATCTGCTAATATAGGACTGAGTGAGTTTTTTTCCTTTTTGATTACAAAAAAAGAGATTTTCATCAGTATTTCTAAACTCTAACCAAATCGCTAAATCATTTTTTATTATTTTCTCTTTTATCATAACAACACGTGGTTTATTTCCTTTCCCTCTTACTTGAATAATATAAACATCACCATCTTTTATAAAATCTTTTTGTTGTATGGAGATTGCTTCACCGACGCGAATACCTGTGTATAGAATAGTTTTAATAATCAATCGATTTCTAGCAGCTATATTTTGATTTTTATATGGATAGGTATCTATGGCTTTTATAAATTTATTTACCTCCTCTTTATTAAGAAAAGAGGGGAGTTTCATTCCACTTTTTCCTCTTAAACCTCCCCAGTTTTTTAATTCAATTCCATATCTAAAAGCTGTACCATTTTCCTCTTCATTTTGTTTATCAATAAATCCAAAAAAACCAAGTAGGGCGATACGATAATTCTTTTTTGTCGCATCTGATAAATTTGCCGTTTGACTGGCTAAAAAATCACTTAAAACCTCTTCATCAATCTCTTTCATAGATCCTGCACCAAAATTTAGCATAAAATGGTATAGCTTTTCTAAAGGAAGATAATACACATGTATACTTGTAATTCCAATATTGCGAACCTCCTTTAGAAGTATTTTTAACTCATCAATAGAAGTTATACCATGTATTAATTCTTGAATAATTTGGGCAAGTCGTTTTTTATTTGTTACTTGTCTATTTGATAAACTTGTAATCTTATTTCTAATAAATCGACTTAACCAAAAGAGAAATGTTTTTTCAAATGATGTTTCACAATCTAAGGGATATCTCATATTTTTTCCTTTGTTTTAACCTATGTAGTAGTATAGCATAATTTATATAATAGTTTGGAAATTATAGTTTCCAATACAAAAATATCATTTAATACAAGTGGAGAATATTAAATATTCCCCTTAAATTAAAATCTCTCTATTTCCTTTAGCATTTGGTGCAGATAATACACCTGTCATCTCTAACTGTTCTATAATGGTGGCAGATCTATTATAACCAATTTTTAATCTTCTTTGTAAATAACTAATCGAACTTTTTTTATCTTGAGTTACTACTAATTTTGCTTGTTCATAAAGTTCATCTAATTCACCAAGAGTACCATCACCATTATTCGCTACATCAAAACCATCTTCAGATTTCTCTTTTAAAATACTTACATCATAGTGAGCTTCTCGTTGATATTTTAAAAACTCTGCAACTTCCTCAATCTCTTTTTCATCACTCCAAGGAGCATGAAGTCGAACAAGACCACTTACACCAGGTGGAGTAAATAACATATCCCCTCTTCCCAATAATGATTCTGCACCCATAGAGTCTAAAATAATTTTACTATCTACTTTTTGTCCAACTTTATAACTTATTCGACTTGGTAAATTTGCTTTAATTAATCCAGTTACAACATCTACTGAAGGTCTTTGTGTAGCAACAATAAGATGGATACCACACGCTCTTGCTTTTTGTGCAATCCTTGCTATTGATATCTCAACCTCTTTCCCACTTGTCATCATTAAATCTGCTAACTCATCAATGATAATAACAATATAAGGAAATGGTTCATACCCAAGAGATTGGGATTTTTCATTATAGCTTTCTATGTTTTTTGTTCTTGTTTCTGCCATAAGAAGATATCTTTTTTCCATCTCTATAACCATATTTGCCAATGCATTTATAGCTTCCATCGGTTTTGTAATAACAGGTGTTAAAAGATGTGGAATATCATTATATATTGAAAACTCAATCATTTTAGGATCTATCATAATAAGTTTTAAAGTATCTGGAGAGTTTTTATATAAAAGTGATAATATCATAGAGTTTAATCCAACAGATTTACCACTTCCTGTTGTACCTGCAATTAAAAGGTGTGGAAGTTTTTTAAGATCTGTAATAAAAGGGTTTCCAACTATATCCTTTCCCAAAATCATAGTCAAAGGGGAAGAGGCTTTTTGAAATAATTCACTCTCTAAAACTTCTCTCATATAGATAGTTTGAGACTTTTCATTTGGAACCTCTATTCCAACAACATCTTTACCAGGAATTGGGGCTTGTATTCTTATTGTTTGTGCTTTTAAAGCCATAGCTAGATCATCTTGCAAATTTAAAATTTTAGATACTTTTACATTTGGTGCTGGTTTAAATTCAAAAGTTGTAACAATAGGTCCTGTGTATGTTCTTACTACATCTCCTTCGATTCTAAACATTCGTAATTTTTCTAATAAATCACTAATTTTTTGATCAATATATGCTTCATTTATTTTTTGCTTTGATTCAATAGGTGCCTCTTGAAAAATATCTGTTGAAGGAAGTTGAAAATCTTTAGGCTTTTCAATATTTCCTATTTCTATATCTTCTAAAAGTTTTTTATTTTCCTCTAACTCTTCAACTATAAGGGAATGTTTGGTTTCTTCTATAGGTTTTAAAGGGATAACTTCTTCCTCTTTTTGCTCCTCTTGTTGTATAGTTTCTTGCATATCGACAATAGATTCACTAATAGATTGAATAGGGTCATCTGTATTAAAGCCAAATGTATCTGTAGATTCTAGATCTTTATCTTCTTTTTCGATAACAATTTCAGCAGTATCCCCTACTTCTTTTATAATAACTTTTTGTTCATGACTTCTATATAATTTAGGTGGTAAACTTTTTATTCTACTTTGTGGATAATTAAATTTAAATAGAGATCTCAGTTTTTTTTTTAAGTTATCTGTATTAAAATGAAATAAATCATCAGTATCCACAAGTAATATAAAAGATATTGTAAAGCATACAATAACAAATATCCATAGTCCTGCAAGTCCTACAAAAGGAGATAAGGAATGAACCAAGATATCACCAATTTTTCCAGATAAATTATTAGTTATTATTAGTGATTGAAATAAAATTAAAGAGAGGAATAATAAAATAGAAGAAAAAACTTTTATTATAATATCTTCAATTTTGGAAAAGTTAAATTTATATAGAACATATAATAAAAAAATAAGATACACATAAGCTATATATCCCAAATATTCTTTTGAGTAATGAGATACAATAGAACCTATTTTACCTACTACATTTACATCTGAAATAAACATAGAAATAGATAAAAAAATTAAAATAAATGCTATAATGATTGAGATTATTTTAAAAAATATGATTTATCCTTTTAAGAGTTTTGCAATTTTACCTTGTAACTTTAGCCAACTTCTATGTTCCATCAATGGAAATCCTGCCCATTGTTTTTTAGGTTCAGTAATAGATTTTGTTACAACTCCACGCGCTGATATAGTAGTATAAGAAGCTATCTCTAAATGTCCGGTTGTTCCACTTTGTCCAGCCATCACCACATACTCTCTAAGGGTTGTAGAACCCGATAAACCAGTTTGTGTAACTAAAATACTCCCCTTTCCTACTATACAATTATGAGCAATATGGACTAAATTATCAATACGAACCATATCTTTTATAATAGTACTTGAAAATACAGCCCTATCAATAGTGCAGTTTGCACCAATTTCAACATCGTTTCCAATTATAACATTTCCATTTTGATAAATTTTTATATGTTCACCCATTTTAGTTGTAGCAAAACCAAAACCATCAGAACCAATAACTGTTCCCGCGTGTATCATACAATCATTTCCAATTATGCAATCTCTATAAATAGTAACATTTGGATAGATAACAGTATTATTTCCAAGTGTGACATTATCTCCGATATATGCACCATCCATAATAATACAATTATCACCAATAACAACATTAAATCCAATACTAGCTTTTGGCATAATAGTACAGTTAAATCCAATCTTAGCTTCATCGCCTATATCTTCTACTATTTTTGGTGCAAAATACTTACTGGCTTTTGCAAGATAGATATACGGTTCTTCAACTACAAGAGCAATAGAATTTTTTGGTACATTATTTTTAAACTCTTCGGTTACAAAAATTGCAGCAGCTTTTGAATTTTTAAGATTACTGAGATATTTTTTATTCTCAAGAAAAGATATCTCATCTGCTTGTGCATCTTGCAGGGTATTTAACCCCACAATATTTATATCAAGGTCAACATCTTTATCTAGACTAACTTCAATGTGGAGATCTTCTAAAATAAATTTTAAATTCATATCAAACTATCTCTCAATGGCGACTACACCACTTCTAACTATTTCAATTGGTTTATATTTTTCTATAGTTTTTATAAAATTTAGTATTCTTTTAGGATCATCAGTTGCTGATATAACAATTGCTTCATCAGTAACATTTTGTATGGCACCATTATAAGCACGAGCTAAAACATCTACATCGCTTAAACTTTGATCTAAAGGTATTTTAATAAGAACAGTGTCTTTTTCTATCATATTAAGATGTTCATTCACTTTTAAAACAGGAACGAGTTTATTTAATTGTTTTATAATTTGGTCAATAACTCTTGCAATACCAACTGTAATAACTGTTATTCTTGAGTACTCAGAATTAGGAATAGGTGCAACTGTTAAACTATCTATATTATAACCACGGGCAGAGAATAGATCAATTATTCTACTGAGTACAGAATCTTTATTAACAACAATAATAGATAAAACTGCTCTTTTCTCCACACTGTCATAAAAATGATTAAAGTTATTCATTATTTATCTCCTTTTTTTTCTAATAAAAGCATCTCATCTAAAGCATGTCCATTTGGAACCATTGGAAGAACCTCTTCCCTTCTTTCAATCATAACTTCAATCATAGCAACTTTATTTGAAGCAATAGCACCTTCTAATGCTGCATCAAATTCATCTTTTGTATAAACTCTATAACCTACTCCACCCATAGATTGTGCAAGCATTGTAAAATCTGCCTGAATTTCTAGATTTGTTTCTGCTAATCTATCTTCATAAAATCTAGTTTGCCATTGTCTTACCATACCAAGATAGTTATTATTTAAAATAATATTAATATGCGGTAAATCATACTGTGTACAAGTGATTATCTCTTGAATATTCATCATAATAGAACCATCACCTGTGAAGTTTATAGCGATTTTATCTGGATTTGCTCTTTTCATACCCATAGCGTACGGTAAACCAACACCCATAGTTCCTAGTCCCCCACTTGTCATCCATTGTCGTGGATAGTTAAACGGATAAAACTGTGCCGTCCACATTTGATGTTGACCAACATCCGTAGATATTAAAGCTCTATCCCCAACTAACTCTCCTGTTCTTTGAATAACCCACTGAGGTTTTAATCTATCGCTATCTTCATTATATGATAAAGGGTGTTTTTTTCTATATTCTAATAGTCTTCTATTCCATGATGAATAGTCATTAAAATCAAAATCTTTCGTATGTTCCAAAATTTGTTTCATTACAATCGCTAAATCTCCCACTATTGGAAAATTTGTTTTAACTATTTTTGCAATACTTGCAGGATCTATATCAATATGAACAATTTTAGCTTTTCTAGCAAATACATCAAGCCTACCTGTAACTCTATCATCAAATCTTGCTCCTAAACAAATTATCATATCTGCTTCACTCATAGCCATATTTGCTGCATATTCACCATGCATACCTAACATACCAAATAAAAGTTCATCATCACTTCTCATAATACCACGCGCCATTAGTGTTTCAACAACAGGTATTTTTGTTTGGTGGGAAAAAGCTCTAATATCTTCATAACAGTTTGCTAGTACTGCTCCACCACCTATATAAAGTACAGGACGTTTTGATTCACTTATTTTTTGCAAAGCTACTTTGATTTGTCTTACATTTCCTTTAGTTGTTGGTTTATATGTTGGTAATTCAAATTCTTGTTCATAATTAAAACTAGCTAAGGCAGCACTTACATCTTTTGGTAAATCAATATGCACAGGACCTGGTCGTCCTGTACGTGCAATATGAAATGCTATTTTTAATACTCGTGTTAAATCTTTAACATCATTTACCAAAAAATTATGTTTTGTACAGGATCTACTAATACCAACAGCATCAATCTCTTGAAAGGCATCTGTACCAATCACAGCAGTTGGAACTTGTCCACTTATTACAACCATTGGTATACTATCTGTATATGCAGTTGCTAGTCCTGTAACTGCATTTGTAAATCCTGGACCAGAAGTTACAATGGCAACTCCTACTTTTCCACTAGATCGTGCATACGCATCTGCTGCATGGATAGCAGCTTGTTCATGTTTTACCAAAATATGTTGAAAATGATTTTGTTTATAAATCTCATCATAAACATTCATAATAGCACCACCAGGATAACCAAATACCACTTCAGTATTTTCCCTTTTAAGTGCTTCTATAACTATTTGAGAACCTGATAATTGTTCTTCTTTTGTTTCTATTGTTGTTTCCATAAATTATACTCTTTTATTAAAATTGTTGCATTTTAGCTAAAAATTCTTTAAAAATAAATGAGTTTTAAAATATAATAAGGGTCAGACCCCATTTAGGGAATAAAACTTAATTTTTTCTTATGGGTGGGGTATTTTGATTTTTGAATTCAATAGATACCCTACTATTATAACTAATCCCAAAACAATATTTTCACTTGGTATTAACTCATAAATCCATAATAGATAGATACACCATAAAAGAATAGCACCCAGTGGTGTTGGTACGCCAGTAAAATATTTACTAACTTCACCTGCATCTGTATTGATATTAAATTGAATTAATCTTCGTAATCCTGAAATAATATAATAAATAAAAGTAAAAGCAACAAAGGTAGTATTTAAAAATTCTAACTCTTTCCCATCAATTATTCCAAAATAGATAAACATCACAGGAACGATAACAAAAGATAAAAAATCTCCAAAAGAATCTAACTGTACCCCAAATTCTGTTGATAAATTATATTTTCTTGCAATTTTTCCATCTAAAATATCAAAAGCTCCTGCCATCCACGCAAACAATGCTGCTCCAAAAAACTCTTGATGTGTTATAAAATATATTGCCATAACTCCTGCAGTTATATTGAAAAATGTAACAATATTTGCCAAATTAAAATGATTGTTTTTATTAAATAAAAATGTCATAGTGTGTATTGATTCCTTCCATTTTCTTTAGACTGATATAATTTTTTATCAGTTAATTTATATATTTCAGTTCTTGATAATGAATAAAGATCCTTATCAATTACAGTGACCCCCATAGAGATAGTTAAAAATGTTGTTTTACTTGCAACATGACTAATCTTTTTAGAAGCTAAATTTTTTTGTAAAATTTTTAATCTACTTTCTAGCCTATTTCTATCTACATCAAATATTAATATACCAAATTCCTCTCCACCTAATCGAAATACATAATCATATTCCTCGTTAAATATAGTATCTAAAAGATGTGCAACTGTTTTTAATGCTATATCTCCAGCATCATGACCATATGTATCATTATATTGTTTAAAAAAATCGATATCTATCATAATAAAAACACTGCTGCAATTATTTTCCCCACTTACAAATATAATTTCATCTAGTATTATATCAAAATATTTTCTATTATATAAACCTGTTAATCCATCTGTAATTGAATCTGATTTATATTTATCAATAAGATATTCCATTTTATTGTTATTTTTAATAGTAACAAGAATAATAGCAAAGACAAATATAATAATAAATGAGATTATAAAAATTTGATTATAAAAAAGATAAGTATTTACCTTGTCATATTGTATTAAAAATCTCTTTCGTTCTAGTTCTGCAGATGATACTTCATATTTAATCAATAAATCTATTTGTTTTAACATAAACTTATAAAATTTTACATTGCGCTTTTTAAAAGATTTTTTTACTTGTTTGTCAATTTTACGAACCACTTTTCTTTCTTGTTCTGATTTGTATTGGCTATTATAATATTCCCAATTATCAAGTATTGTTTTTTTACTTTGACTATATTCTTTTGGATTTATAATAATTTTATTATATTCCTCTTTTATTATATGTAATTTATTTACAGGGATAAAATTTCCAAAATAAATATTATCAATTTTATTTTTTAATCTATCAATCTCTGATGAAAATAGAAAACTCATATATACTAAAGCCATCAAAACCACTATGGGAAGTGTTAAAAGTTTATAGTTAAGTTTCATATAATCCTAATTTCGTTTATCATTGGCATAATCTACAATTAAACCAGCAATATCATTTAAATGGCATATTTTTTTAACAGCCCCTGCTTTTATAGCCTGTGCAGGCATTCCAAAAACTACACAACTCTCTTCATTTTGTGCAACTGTATAAGCATCATTTTTATATAAATCCAACATTCCCACAGCACCATCATCACCCATTCCAGTCATTATAATCGCCATAGAACCACCACCTGCACTATTATTTAAACTTCGAAACATTATATCAACACTAGGCTTATGAAGGCTAACTTTTGAAATATCCAATAATTTTCCTATATATTCATTTCCTACTTTTACAATCTCCAAATGCATATTTCCTGGTGCTAAATACGCATGACCTTTTAAGAGTTTAGTATTTTCTGTAACTTCAGATACATTAACTTCAGATGTATCATTTAATCTTTGTGCAAATGAGGTTGAAAACCCATAAGGGATATGCTGAGTAATAACAATAGGGGGTAATCCTGTTGGTAATTCTTTAAAAACTTTTAATAAAGATTCTACTCCACCTGTTGATGATCCTATGCCAATAATTTTTTTTCCTGCAACTATAGCAGGATTACTCTTATAGACATCATCAGGATGCACTTTAGGTTCAATTATATTGTTTGAACCACTTACTTTTTCTATCTGCTCTTTCATAAGAGTGGTTGGAACTGGTTTTTTATTTGTATATTCATTTAATAAAAAAGTTAAATTCAAAAGAGTCTCTTTTATTTTCTCATGAAATATACTTATAGGTTCACCCTGCTTAGGTTTTGAGATAAAAGCAACCGCACCATTTTCAAGTATAGTACTCTTAGAAACACTTTCTCCAGATATTACAACAGCAGGCATAGGGTGCAATCTCATTAAATTACGCAAAAAAGTAACGCCATTCATTTTAGGCATATTTATATCAATTGTCACTAAATCTGGTTCTAATAATTTTATCTTTTCTCGTGCTTCATACGCGTCAGCTGCTGTATCTATCACCTTAAAATCTTCAAGATTATTTATCATATCTTTGATAATTTTTCGCATAGAGATAGAATCATCAATTACGATTACTGTGTACATTAAAAAAATTCCATTTCCATGGTACTTTCTTTTCGTTCATCTTCATCAAAAATACCTGTACCACTAATGTATTCAGCAGTTGCTGGTTGTCTTCTTGAAATTTCATTTTGCAATCGTCTTTCTTGTGTTGCAACCTCTTGTGAAGTATTGCTGTTCTCTACATTTTTAATAAAAGTTTCAAAACGATTAGCCATTAGAATTACTCTGCCATCATTTCCACGAGTATGATCTGATAATATTCTAAATCCTTCTGATCTACAAAAAGTGTGTGCAAATTCCACATTTCGATGACCAATACTTTTTGATGTAGATGATATATTCATAATATCAGCACCACCAGATATTTTAGCTGCCATATTTTCTTTTCTACATCCTAATTTATACATCTCATTCAACATAGCTTCTACTGAATATAATCCATATTTCATATCTTCATTAGAATTTTCAGTTGCTGGTAATAAAAAATGGTTCATCCCTTTTATTTTTTTATTTTTATCGTAAAACATAATGGCAACACAAGAACCTAATAATGTTTTAAATCCAATCTCTGCTTCATCTGAAACTACAGCAAACTCACCTCCAATGATAGTGTGTGTTCTCATACCTTTTACAATTTGGGTGATATTTGAATAAGAGACTCTCTCTATAGAACCATCTTTATGCCCTAAAGTTAGCAAGGGATATCCTTTGTTTTAATAAAAATATTTTGCCCTATTCTTTTTGAATAGTTGATTAAATCATGTGGATTTTCCGAGTGACCAATATATAAAGTACCACCTATTTTTAATAACTCAAAAAGTTTTTTTAATATTCTATTTTGATCTTCTACTGAAAAATATATCAATACATTTCTGCAAAAAACAACATCAAATTGATACTTATCAAATGGATAAGTATCATTGTTTAAATTCATTTGACCAAAGGTAATCATTCTTTTAATATCATCATTTATTTTTATTAATACTTCATCATCAATAAAATTCTTTTGAACTCTTTTTTTAAAGTATTTTTGAGGTTTAATCCAGTCTGGAAACTCTTTTGAACTTTTTTGAAATCTGTATATCCCATTGGCTGCTTGTTGTAAAACATCAGTATCAATATCAGTTGCCATTATTTTTGCTTGTATAGCAGGATAAGTTTCTTTTATCGTCATTGCTATAGAGTATGGTTCTTCACCCGTAGATGCAGCAGAACAATATATATCTATATTATTTTTATTGGATTTTGAAAACTCAGGAAGGACTCTATTTTTTAAATCATCAAAATGAAACTCTTCTCTAAAAAAATGAGTTTTATTGGTTGTAAAACTATTAATAAATTCTGTAGTATATTTTCCAGATCCAATCTCTTCTAATAAATCTTTTATACTTCCTTTATAATGAGTATTTCTTTTTAACTTATCAAGTCTATTATTTACCATAATATCTTTATTCTCTGTTAGAGTAATTCCCGTTAAAGAATAAAGAATAGATTTTACCTTCTCATGCAACTCTCTCATATTTTCCATATAATTAAGAAGCTGCTAAATGATTTTCTTTTGCACGTAAATTTAACTTTTCAGTTTTTTTCTGAACTTCTATAATACCCATAATATCAAGAATAAGTCCAATACTACCATCTCCTCTTACAGTTGCAGCACCAACACCCTCAACACTTCTAAAGTTTTTATCTAAAGGCTTCACAACAACTTGATGTTGATGTAAAAATTCATCAATAAACATAGCTATCTTTAAGCTACCTGATTTTACAACAATTAACATACCTTTTTCTAGCTCTGTATGCTTAGGCACGATATCAAATAATTGATGTAGTCTTACCACTGGAATAAATTCTTCTCTAAGCATTAATAAGTCTTGAGTACCGTCACCAATTTTTTTAATCATATCTGGTGTTGGTTGTAATGACTCAACAATTGAACTTAATGGTAAAATATATTTAGTATCACCAACTGCAATATCAAGCCCATCAAGAATGGCAAGTGTAAGAGGTAACATAATAGTAATAGTTGTACCAACTCCTATAGCAGTATCAAGTTTAATAATTCCACCAAGTTTTGTAATATTTGTTTTAACGACATCCATTCCTACACCACGACCAGAAATATCTGTTATTGAATCTGCTGTACTAACCCCTGCCCCAAAAATTAACATTGCTTTTTCATTATCTGTCATAGTGTCAAATTGATTTTGATCAATGAGTCCATTTTCCAAAGATTTAAGCGCAACCTTATCAGCAGGAATACCCTTTCCATCATCTTCAATTGTAATAATCATTTGACCATTTGCTTGCTCTGCAGCGATTGTAATAGTACCTGTTTCTGGTTTTCCTGCAGCAACTCTTTCTTCTGGCATCTCTATCCCATGATCAAGAGAGTTTCTAATAATATGCATAAGAGGATCAGTTAACCCTTCAATCATAGCTTTATCAATTTCAACACTATCACCCTCGTGTTTAAATTCTATCTTTTTATTGAGTTTTTTCGATATATCTCTTACAACTTTAGGAAATTTTGAATAGATAGACTCCATTGGTACCATACGAATACTCATAATAGAATCTTGCATCTCTCTAATATGTCTCTCTAATAACTCCAATCTTTCAAGAACTGAAGTTCGTACTTTATTCTCCTTAATAGTAGTACTATATTGTGTTAGCATAGCATTTGTTATTACTAAATCACCGACATTATTCATAAGTAAATCAATTTTATCAAGATTTACTCTAATTGTGCTAGTAGTTGCTTTTTTTGCTACAGCAGGCCCTTTTGTAGATTTTTTTGAAACAACAGGCTTTTGAGATTCTTCTACGACAGAAGGTTCTAGCTCTTCTATAGGTTCTTCTTTAACCTTTTCAACTTTAATATCAGAAACTGCTGTAGTTTCTTCTACATCATCAAAAAAACCAAAATTTGCACCATCTCCTAAATTATCTGAAATAGCACTATCCTCTTCAGATTCACCATCTTCAGCAAAAAATCCCCAAGACTTGTTATTAGCAGTACTATTTGAGGCTGATATTTTCTCTTCTTCTACTTCTACTACATTTGAAGGTGGATTCTCTTTGGGAGTTTTAACATCAGAAGTTTCTTCTTCTATCTTTGTTTCTGCCGCATCACTATTTTCAGTATTCATATAAGACCTAATAGTTACAAGTAGATCTTTTGTTTTTTCAGTAAAAGTATCCCTATCAAGTGTACCATCACACTCCATTTGCAATATCTCTTTCATTACATCTAAACCATCAATAAGTGTTCCTGCCATCTCTGGAATAAATTCGATTTGATGATTTCTTAGTTTATCCATCATATTTTCTACATCATGTGTAAACTCAGCGAAGTAAGTTAATTCAACAGAAGCACCACTTCCCTTTAATGTATGGACATCTCTAAAAAGCTGACCCATCTCATCATCTGTTAAGCTACCATTGTTTTCAGCTTCCAATAAAACATTATCTGCAGATTCAAAAAGCTCTTCAGCTTCCTCTACAAACATATCCCTATACATTGTTATATCAAATCCAGACATTTCTGTACCCTTATCTTTATTTATTTTTACTTAATACGATATTAACAGCTTTCAACAACTGATCTGGTACAAATGGTTTAACAATCCAACCCGTAGCGCCAGAAGCTTTCCCTTTTGATTTCATCTCATCTCCTCGTTCAGTTGTTAAAACTAAAATCGGTGTTTTTGTGTACTGTGGCAACTTTCTTAATTCGCTGATCAACGTAATTCCATCCATATTTGGCATATTAATATCCGTTATTATCAAATCATATGTTGTCTCTTTAGACTTATTTAATCCATCAATGCCATCGACTGCTTCAGTAACATCCTCATAACCACCTTCAGTTAATGCATACGAAAGCATACCCCTTAACATAGTAGAATCATCTACGATTAATAACTTCATTTATATTTCCTTCAAATGAATTTTATGAAAATCCATATTCATAAACTATAACTAAAATTAGTTTAAAGTAATCTAAAAAAGCTTTATGACATCGACTAAATAGAGAGATTCAAAAAATAATAAGCTTCAAACGGTTTCACTGATGGGTACCCCAAAATCAAAGATTTTGACCCTTTCGTTGCAAA
>PDWI01003818.1_pt1 | contig 20825 bp, 17 predicted proteins | sample 1430891 | NCBI WGS metagenome assembly PDWI01 (sample SAMN01162508, study PRJNA174530) | Oral metagenome, whole genome shotgun sequencing project. | biome: Marine environment; feature: Marine mammal; material: Swab sample of the gingival sulcus; isolation source: swab sample of gingival sulcus... | reverse complement strand
TTGAAGATATATTTAGAAGAACTAAAAATAATGTAATTTTTTTAGTTCTTCTTTTGGTATGATTTTGTTTCTTTCCTATATATTAATATTATAGGGAGTCGAGCTTTTTCTGAATACTCTTGGAAATTTTTTCAATGAGCGAAAAATCCTGTTGCCTGTCCACCAGAAGATAAACCGCTATCAGATTTTTTTCCAAAAGAATGGATCTATCTTTATTTATTTTGACAAAGCTTCTGAGTTTTTTCATTTCTATTTTGGCTTTTCTACTATCTTTAAATATGAAGGTGTAACATACTATGTCATCTCCAAAGGGATTTTTCTTGTTCGCCATAATAGTCATATATACATTGGAAATGTTCTGTCTATTTCCATCGGGATATATGCGGTGAACCAGCTTTGACATGGCATAGCTGTCCAGCTCCCATGGGTTTTTTTTAAGTACATTTTGGGCGAATGTGGGAATCTTTCCAATGCAGTATCCCGCAGGAATTTCAGATTGGGATATTCTTATTTTCTCCAATATCTCAGATTTGGACATGGCAGTTAAATTTGATATGAAAAAACAAATAGTAAAAATTACAAGAACTGTCGTTTTTGAGAGAAATTTCATTTTTGGACTCCCTGTGTCTATATTATTATAATTAAAATAGTCATACTAATATAATATCGGCATTTTAAAATTAATTAATAAGTTTTTTTTGAGACATAATATTTTTTTGTTTGACTTTAAATTTTGGTTATTTAGTTTCTTGATTAATCGCAAGACAGATTCCATTAGCCTTCGATGATTAAATGTATAATTCATACATTCGTGCTTAATTTCTGCCTTTGGTTACATCGCAATATCCCTTGATATTGGGAATTTTTATTTTTAAGGAATCAAATAATGGATAAACAATTATCTGGAACATATATAAGAAAGAGAGACGGGAGGGTCGTCCCATTCGACCTTGACAAAATTACCGATGCCATTTTCAAGGCAGCCCAAGCTGTGGGAGGTTCAAGCAGAGAAGTGGCTGCCACGGTTTCCCAGTCGGTTTTTGATATTCTACAAATTATATATAAGGACGGGCATATCCCCACTGTTGAGAATGTTCAGGATCTTGTTGAAAAGATGCTCATTGAGAGAGGTCATGCCAAGGTTGCCAAGGCATTCATCATTTATCGGGAGCAGCACAGACGGATTCGTGCCGGCAAGGATCTCTTTGACGAGGGACTTGAACTGGTTGAGGGCTATTTAAAGAGAGCCGACTGGCGAGTAAACGAAAACAGCAACATGACCTATTCTCTTCAGGGCTTGAATAATCATATTTCCACATCCATTACGGCGAGGTACTGGTTGGAGAGAATCTATCCCCCTGAAATTAGGGAGAAACATGTGAACTGTGATTTCCATATTCACGACCTGGGGCTGCTCTCTGCCTACTGCGTGGGGTGGGATCTTAAAGACCTTCTCATGAAGGGATTCTGCGGTGTGCCGGGAAAGGTTGAAAGCAAGCCTGCGCGGCATTTTAGAAGTGCCCTGGGGCAGATAGTGAACTTCTTCTATACCCTACAGGGAGAATCCGCCGGAGCACAGGCATTTGCCAACTTTGACACATATCTCTCGCCATTTATCAGATATGATAACCTGAGCTACTCCGAGGTTAAGCAGAGCTTGCAGGAGTTTGTGTTCAATATGAATATTCCCACCCGGGTTGGGTTTCAGACTCCATTTACCAATGTTACTTTAGACCTAAATGTTCCCCTCAATATTGCCGAAGATTATGTTGTAATAGGAGGAGAGTTGAAGGAGGAGCAGTACGGAGATTTTCAAAAAGAAATGGATATGTTTAACTCCGCCTTTGCAGAGTGTCTCTCCGATGGAGATGCGAAGAACAGAATCTTCACATTCCCCATTCCCACCTATAATATATCCAAGGACTTTGAGTGGGACAACCCGAACCTTGACCGGGTCTGGGAGATGACCGCAAAATATGGCATTCCCTATTTCGCTAACTTCGTGAACTCCGACATGGATCCCGAAGATGCCCGTTCCATGTGTTGTCGCCTACGACTTGACAATCGAGAGCTTCGTAAAAGGGGAGGAGGTCTCTTCGGAGCAAATCCTCTCACGGGCAGTATTGGAGTTGTAACCATAAACCTCCCACGACTTGCATATAAGTCCGAAACGGAGGAGGAGTTTTTCACCGAACTTGAGTCCCTCATGGAACTCGCCAAAAACTCCCTTGAAATAAAACGAAAGGCATTGGAAACCCTAACTTCAAAGGACCTCTATCCATACACGAAATTTTATCTTTCAGGCATATATGACAGAGATAAAAGATACTGGGGAAACCATTTCTCCACAATAGGTCTCGTGGGAATGAACGAAGCCTGCTTGAACTTCTTGAACACCGATATTTCATCAATAGAAGGGAAAACCTTCGCTCTCAAGGTTCTCGACTTTATGAGAGACAAAATGATGGAGTTTCAAGATGAAACGGGGAACTTCTACAATCTTGAGGCAACACCTGCCGAGGGCGTTACCTATCGTTTCGCCAAAAACGATTCCGAAGAGTTTCCCGAAATCAAGAGGTCGGGAGATAATGAACCCTATTATACCAATTCCATTCATCTCCCCGTTTCTCATACGGACGACCTATTTGAAGTTCTTGACCACCAGGACGAACTGCAATGTAAGTTCACGGGAGGAACGGTTGTTCACCTTTTCTTGGGTGAAAAAATCGACAGCATTGAGGTCGTTAAAAATTTAGTAAAAAAAATATCAGGAAATTATTCATTGCCATATTTTACCTTGACACCTACCTTTAGTATCTGTCCAATACATGGGTATATATCGGGTGAACATAAGTTTTGCCCCTTTGACCATTCCGAGGAAGAGCTGCTAAAGTACGGTATCAACATGGCAGAGCAAAGGGCAAATTGAAAAAATAATATAAGGAGAAGTAAGATGCAGAAACAAGAGTTGAAAGTTCCCGTTGAAGTTTATTCACGAGTGGTGGGTTATTGCAGACCCGTTAATCAGTGGAACAAAGGAAAACAAGAAGAGTTCGGACACAGATGTGATCTGGTCTTTAATTCTGAAGCGATAGAGGCTCAGGTAGGTTGCTGTGAATATCAGAGGGCTGTATAAGACATCTCTGCTTGATTTTCCGGGCAAGGTTTCCACTGTAATTTTTACCGGTGGTTGCAATATGAGATGTGGCTATTGCCATAACCCTCATTTGGTTATTAACCCTGATAGTTCGGAAAAAATAGAAGAAGATGAGCTTATTGCTTTTCTGAAAAAGCGAGGGCCGCTGCTTGATGCAATTACAATAAGTGGCGGTGAGCCTCTTCTTAGGAAGAGGCTCTTTTCTTTTATCTCACGCATAAAGGAGGAGACTCCCCTCTTGGTCAAGTTAGACACCAATGGTCTCCTACCCCAAAAGCTTTCCGAAGCCATAGACACCGAACTGATTGACTATTTCGCCATGGATATGAAGACCTCTCCGTCAAAATATGCCGAATTGGCAGGGGTAAAAATGGACTTTGGTCGAATTGTAGAGTCGGCGAACATTCTAAAAGACCGGGGAGTGGAATATGAACTTCGCACGACCTGTATTCCCGGCTACGCAGAGTTAGAGGATATTAAGGAAATAGGAGAAGAAATTTCAGGCGTGAAAAACTATTATCTCCAGCAGTATGTGAACACTGAGGAGCTCATCTGCAATAATTTCATGGAGCTTGAGCCCTATAGCACTGACCATCTGGAAAGTCTTCGTGATGAAGTTCTTAAATTTTCCGAGAACTGCACAATTCGCGGAGCTTAGAATCTGATTCGCCTCCTACATGAAAAACTAAAAGCCTGCCCGGCACCTTTTTTAAAAAAAATGTTGGGCAAATCTTTAGAGCAACTTTGTGTATTTGCGCACTTAAAAGTTTTATCTCTGGCACCATTGTTTTTCTAAACTGCCCAGGTGTCAGAGATGAAAGGTTTTGGAGTAACTTTATGTGTTTATACACTTAAAAGTCTTATCTCTGACACCTGCCTAGGAGAAACCTATGGTGTCAGAGACATTTTGTGGTGCTAGAGACAAGAAATTTTAGAGCAACTTTATGTGTTTGTGCACTTAAGAGTTTCGTCTCTGACACCAAACTATGATAAATCAGGAATAATGGTAGTTTAAGAGATTAACGGAGAGTTTTACCGCGAGTTCCACTGAGGTTCGGGAGAGAGCTTCAGATTTTCGGGCTTGTACTTAAAGCGAATGAAGTTCCCCAGAATATCCCTGTTCTCGGGAGAAATTTTCAGAGCCTCGTCATAGTTTATGAACGCTCGGTCGTCCCTACCTTGAAGTTCCCTGAGAATCGCCATGTTGTTCAGCACCACAGAGTCCCCGGGGCTGTATTTGATTATGGTTCTCAATAGAATTTCGGCTTCCCTGAGTTCTCCCTCCATGAGAAGCTCAATGGCTTTTCGGTTCAGCTTTTCATTTTCTCTATTTTTCGAGGCGAGCAGTTTTCGTTTCAGTCGGTAGTGTTTTCTGTAGGAGATTCCCGCAGTGCCTTCGGGAAGACTCCTCCCTGCCGAAACTTTCCCGGCAGACCTCACTGTGCCTCTTAACAAAATCTCCTGCCGGGGGGAACATGAGAGAATGAGCAAAAGCGATAGAAGCCCCCTAACTATTGGGCGAAATCTCTTCACTGCTCTGCTCAATGAATTGGGCTATGTTGAGAATCATCTCCTCACTAAAGTGGTTGCCCATAATTTGCAGACCCATGGGAAGTCCCTGCGAGTCCTTGCCCACAGGCGTGGAAACTGCGGGAATGCCTGCGAGATTTGCAGAAATTGTGAGCAGGTCTGACATATACATTTGCAGTGGGTCGTTTACCATTTCTCCCAGTTTGAATGCAGTTGTTGTCGTGGTTGGAGTTACAATAGCATCGACCTGAGCGAATGCCTCTTTGAAATCTTCCATGATGAGGGTTCGTCCCTTGAGTGCCTTGAGATAGTATGCGTCATAGTAACCCGAGCTCAGGGCATATGTGCCCAGCATGATTCTCCGCTTCACCTCCTTGCCGAAACCTTCGCTCCTTGAGGCAGTGTAGAGCGACTGTAGGTCCGTGGCATTCTCCGACCTATAGCCATATCGTACTCCGTCATAGCGAGCCAAGTTTGAGGACGCCTCTGCCGTGGCAATGACATAGTAAATGGGAATGGCATATTCGGTGTATTGAAGCTTAATGGGAATTATCTCCGCTCCACCATCTTTCAGCTCGCCTATTTTGGCTTCAACTGCGGTTTTGATTTCATCTGATATTCCGGTGAAGTATTCTTCGGGAACTCCGATTTTTACGCCTTTGATTTCTCCCGTAAGATTTTCGGTCTTGAAATCCACCTCTCTGTTTACAGAGGTGGAGTCCCTTCTGTCATGGCCTGCGATTATCTCCAGAGATTTGGAAACATTTTTTACCGAGCGACCGAATGTTCCGATTTGGTCAAGGGAGGAAGCAAAGGCAACCATGCCGTAGCGGGAGACCCTGCCATATGTGGGTTTTATGCCCGTTACCCCGCAAAATGCAGCGGGCTGTCTTATCGAGCCTCCCGTATCGGAGCCGAGTGCAATGGGCGACATAAAATCGGCAACTGCCGCAGCCGACCCTCCCGAACTTCCGCCGGGAACTCTGGAAGTGTCATGGGGGTTGGCTGTCACTCCAAAGTATGAGTTTTCCGAAGAGGAGCCCATTGCAAATTCGTCCATGTTTGTCTTACCACTGAGTATCATGCCCGCTGCCTGCAGTTTTTCCCATACAGTAGCACTAAAGGGGGGAGTGAAATTTGATAGCATTTGGGAGGCGCATGTGGTTTTCACTCCCTCTGTGTTGATATTGTCTTTAAGGGCAATGGGGATTCCGTCAAATGGGGAGAGGGAGTTTCCCGAGTTTCTTCGCTCATCGGATTTTTTTGCAGCCTCCAGAAGATTCTCCCCTCCGCGGGTTATGAAGCTGTTTATCTCGCCATCTCGTTGTGTCATTCTATTGATGAGAGATTCTGCTATCTCCACGGATTTCACTTCCCCCTTGTTCAGGAGTTCTGAAAGTTCAAGTAAGCCCTTTTTGTAAAGCATGAGTTCCTCCAAAATATTATTAAATTGAAGTCCTTGCCGGTGCCATGTCAATCAAAAAAAGTGGAGGGTGCTACCTGTTCCCGGAACTTACTGAAAATTTACCCGGCACCTTTTTACCCAAAGAATTTTTTGTAAATCTACGGTATTACTTTAAAAAGGTGCCGGGTGGCACAACAAGAAAAAACGGTAAAGGCGTTGCATACAACGCCTTTACCATGAACGCCTAATTATTTAGTCCACGCCAGCCGGAAGCCCAATGTCCTGAACTCGTAATCCGCCGAACCGAAGCGCCGACGCCCCACGGAGCAGTACTCCTCACTCATGCTCCAACCGCCACCACGAAGGACGCGTTCAGACCCCGAGGTGGAGGCAGCCCCCAATGGATTCAACACTACGCCATTACTCTTATAAGCACTATCATTACTTGTAGCATCAGGATTGGTAGTGTCGTACCGGTCAAAACACCACTCCCATACATTACCGCTCATGTCTGACAAGCCGAGTTTATTGGCAGTCTTTGTGTCGACCTTATGGGTACGAGTTCCACTATTAGTACTGTACCAGGCAACGAGTTTTGTTGCTGGTGCATCGCTATAAACAGCTGTTGCTCCACTGGCATAGTTCAGCTTGGTTAACCAGAGATTATCACTATATGGTACGGCTGTCTTATCATCATTATTTGTTTTGCCCTTTTCATAGCGAGCGGCGAACTCCCACTCCGCTTCCGTGGGTAAGCGAAAGCCCTTTAACTTCATATTTTTTATCATTTGCTCTATGGTCAAATTAGCGGAAGTGGCATCACTTACTTTGCGAATTATTTTGGAATTATCATCGCCGCTTCGATAGACACAATCATCCGCTCCCTTTGTCTTCTCTGTATAGGCATTGCACCAAACTACGCAATCTTGCCAACTCACAGTTGTTACGGGATTTAAGTTATTTTCAGTAGTATCAAGAAGTTGATTGCTCGTGCTCCCATCCCACCCAATTTTACCTGCATTTTCAAAGGTATAGCCATTATTTATTGCCCAGTCATGGACCTCTTTCCAAAGTTTATAGGTTACCTCGGTTTTGCCAATACAGTAGTTCGAAAGTTTTACCTTTCTGCCCTTGAGAAAGACTCCTTCCCATTCTTTCCCGATTTTTGCTGTGGGGTTTTCACCGGTGTCAACTCCAGTTATATCCTTCTCGGTGGTAAATGCTTCGCTTGGAGTTGTTACTTTTAAGAAGCCTTTGGGTAATATCTCTGCACTTACTGTTACATCGGCAGAAACTGTAAGTGTTGCCTCCTTAGTATCGCCGGATTCAACGGTTGCACCACTCCAGCTATCAACTTCATAGTTTGCATCGGGAGTCGCCGTAAATGTGATTTTCCTTCCCGATGCGACCTTGCCATTGGATGGTATTTCAGGGTCTGCCGTGATGCTTCCATTTTCAGGTTGGGTTAGAGTTACAGTGTAGAGTCTATTCCCCAACAAATCTCTTCTCATCTCGGTAATGGCATCTCCGCAGGAAAGAAGTGAAATAAAGAAAATGAATAGTATTGCTAAAAGGGCATTTCGACCTGTTTTTAACTTCGATAACGATGGCATAATTTCCTCCTTATTCTCTATCAACAGAGGAAATTATGCCATCGTTGATTTTCAAGTCAATATTTTTTTTAATAGCCTATTGGCGGTTATGCCAATCTTCTCCTTTAATTTCCATGTTGACATCTATTAACGACTATGGAAAAATACACCACTAAGTATGGGGGAGTGGAGAGTCTATCCGGTAATGATATAGTCGGAAAAGTTTAAAGTCACTTACAATTAAATATTTAGCTTGCAGAAATTGTTGAATGTTTTTACATATAGAATATTGAGAATAGATAGAATAAAATCAATTGTTATACTTAGGTTAATAGTTCTTCGAATTGATTTCTTATAAATTTTGGTTTGGCGATTTTTGGGTTCAAATACAGAAAGGATTTTGCCTATTTCGGGAAATATTTAATTTTTATGGTGGATTTTTTTGTACGATATGTGTTATGGAAACATTATGGTATTTTGCATAAGGGATGGAGGCGGTACCCCGCACACGGCACCATTTTAAATTTAGGTTTTGTGTAAATACAATATGTTGCTTAAAATGGTGGCGTGGAGGAGTAGGAGCCGAGAGCCCGACCCCCTGTGTATAATGTTTTCTTAGAAAATATTATACACAGGGGGATATGCCCAAAGAAATTGGAATTGATTTTTATAAAAGAAGGTGAATATGGAAGTTTTTTTGTTTAGGATAATCCCCAAGGGGGTGATTTCGAGAATTTTCGGGTATATTACTCTCATACCCATTCCCAAATTTCTGTTAGAGCGGATTATTTCTTGGTATTGTGGAAAGTATGGTGTGAAATATGACGAGGCTCTGGTGCCGGAGGGAGGGTTTCGTAATTTAAACCATTTCTTCACTCGGGAACTCAAGCCCGGGGCTCGAAAAATTCCCAAGGGCAAGAAGACCATTGTTTCGTCCACGGACTCGCGGGTTGACCAGCATGGTAAAATCAAGGGCGATACTATTATGCAAGCCAAGGGGCTTGGCTATTCGCTACGGGAATTGGTTCCCTCGGAGATGGCAGAGCGATTTTTGGGCGGGGAGTTCATGACTCTCTATCTTTCGCCGGGGGACTATCATCGGATTCACTCGCCCGTTTCGGGTAGGATTAGGGGCTTCTTTCATGTTCCGGGAAAACTCTACACCGTTCAGGAATCCCTTGTGGGGAAGCTCAAGGGGCTCTTTGCAATCAATGAGCGACTCATCACCTATATTGAGACCGACTATGGTATGGTTGCGGTCTGTAAAATCGGTGCCATTAATGTGGGGAAAATTTCTCTTGCATACGACAGGGTTGTGACGAACCGCTGGTTTCGGCGTAAGCGGGAAAAGCTCTATTCTTCAGAAGAGGTGAAGGAGGTTCGGGCAGGAGATGAGATAGGAACTTTTAATTTGGGCTCCACTGTGATACTCCTCTTTGAGAAGGGTTCTGTAAATCTTGAGAAGTTTAAGTATGGCACCAAGGTTCTCATGGGAGAAAAAATTGGTACTTTCAAATAGATCGGTTTGAGAAATAATTTTGCCATGGATAGGACACGCTCCGTTACATATCAGCTCCAAGACCACCTTATTGTCTATGATTTTATTGACGGAGTTCTTCTCTGTCGGCGTTTGGGTGATAAAAAAAATCTCTGGATAAAGAAGATTTATGAGAGGACTTCCCTTGAGGAGATAGTAGAGGATGAGGAGAGGTTCTATCTGTCCTTTGCCGATTCGGAGCGTGAGGGACAGTTTCTTGTTTTGGAAAGGGATACGGGATATTCGGTGTGGACTGTTCCGGGCAGACCATTTTTCAATCAGCTCTATGGGGACTATGTTTTCTTAATCTTTTCAGATGAGAAGGGTAATTTCTATTTATTAAAGATGGATAGGAAAAATGGTGATAAAATTTGGCATCATGCGGTCAGTGAGGGTCTCTGTCAATATGCCATTAAGAGGGAAAGTATTTCTCTGACATATAAAGACGGCACGAAGGAGGAAATTGCAATGGAAACGGGTAAGTTGCTGTCTTAGCTTCCCCCTTGTTTCTTCTGTCTCTGCAACAATCCATAATGTTAATGGGGAGGAAAAAAATTACTCGTTCTTTCCCTCGGCTACACTGAGGATATCTCCTATCTCATTTTTTCGCTGTAATAGTCTATGCTGTATGGAATGCTCTCGTCCAAAAGAGGTGGAGCATCTCTATGGCTTCGCGCCAAGTTAATACGGGCGTATTCGTTTTCCCGACCAATCTTTTTAGCAAGTTCGATGGACTTCCAGTATGACAGGTCTCGTTTCTCATCTTCGTTGAGGTTTTGGTAAACCGCTCCTAAATTATTATATGTACTGGAAAGTGTTTGAAAAACCTTGATGTGATTGTCTCGGTTTGTCTTCGGGGCTCCGATTTTTTCAGCCTGATATTCCATGACGGATATCAATTTTAGATATTCCCCTTTGGCTGCTCCATAGCTTCCCTTGTGATAGAAGGCATCTCCCAGAGATAGCATGAGTTCGGGAGATTTTACAAAGTCTCCATAGAGCTGTAGCCATCTGTCAAGGGCTACGGTATAGTTTTTCTCTAAGTAATATATGCGTCCCAAATTATAGTTTAATTCAGGAGAGGTGTCGCCAAAGTTGGCAGCCCTGAGATAGTACTGCTTGGCTATTTCCATGTTCGCCAGCTTCTGACTTTCATTGGCTGAGACTTCATCGTCCAGAGCTCCCTTTCTATCCTTAACTCGGTCGAAGTAGTAATAAAAAATGTTTCCCAAATACTTATTGGTATTTGCAATGCTTTCAGTTTCTTTGTAAAACTCCTCCTTTGTAAATGGAGGCTGATTGGTATAGTATTGCTGTGCCTTTTTCAGATAGTCGTATGCCTGAACAGGTCTTTTTCTCATATAGTTGTACTGCCCCATTAGTTGAAGGGCACTGAAATAGTTGGGCGAAAGTTCAAGAGCCTTTTGCAGGTATCTCTCCATTATGAGATAGTTCTTTTTCTGGTAGCTCATTCGGGCATATTGAATTTGGAGCTGAGGATAGTCGGGATCCACTCTGTTCATTGCCTTGAGTATCTCATGAATTGCCGGATATGTTTTATCTCGGTCATCCTTAAATCTGGGGCTCGTCACTCCATAGTCTATGCGAACATTGCTGTTGGGGTTCTCATTTTTACTAATATAGTAGCCTGCAAGTTTTGAGAGAAGGGGAAGAGGCATTTTCTCCAACATATCTTTGTTTCTCAAATCTGTGTGCAGGGTAGCGACCATTGGCATTGAGTCTCTTTCGATGTAGAGGTTTAGCAAGCCGGAGTAGCCCACCACAGAGTCGCTATCTACTTTAAGTATATCTTCGTAGTATTTCTTTGCCTTTAGATACTGACCTTGGTAAAAGTAGGCATTTCCTATTCCCAAAAGTGCAGTTGTATTTTTACTATCAAGGAGGAGAACCCTTTTGTAAAAGTTAATTGCCATTTCCAGATTGGACTTAATGTCTATGGGTTTCTTCGATGTTTTGAAATACCACTCCTTCAAATTGCCCTTGACCAACTTGAAATATTCCTTGTCGGTCTTTGCATAAAAATTGCCCAGAGAGTTTAGAACTTCTTTGTTGGTGGGGGCAAAACTATATGCCCTGTTGAGCTTGGCAAGGGACTCTTTAAAGTCTTTGTTTTTAAGATATGCCCGAGCATAAGAGTCGTATCCGTAGATAAAATCCTTGGCATAATCTCGGTCAACTTCATGGAAGAGCTTTTCCGCCTCGACATACATGTTCTTGCGATTTAAGCGATTTCCCGATAGTCCGCTCTTTTCGATTATTGAAACACCTTGGTTAATGAGCTTCTTCGCCATCCATGGTTTGTAGATATAGTTGTAGGAGGCTATTGTTACCACAGTTGTGACCAATGCGGTAATACCGAATATCTTTGTCAGTCGCAGGAGTCGTTTCTGTCGTTCCCTTCCTTCAAGAGTGTATTCCGGTCGGGAGGTTAATACCTTTCTTCTCCCCGAAACACTGCCCTCGGTGAGTGATATTTTTTTCTTGAGTTTCTTCTCAAGAAATCTGTGAATATTGTCTTCAGGTTTGCCCGTTAAAATCATGTCAACCAGGCGTCTTGTGTCTCCCTGAGAAAGTCGATCGTTTATTACGGTATCTTTTATTTCGCTTATGATTGCCGGATTAAAAAGAAGAATTGCCCTTTTTAATCTGGAGAGTTCCTCTTCCGTTAGTTCAGTGTCTGTGGCTCCTGCCTGTGGCTGACCTCCCTCCAGGTTGGCTTCACTTTCCCCGGGGAGTGGAGAGTCCTCAAGAGGTTCGATTACAAGAGGTTCTTCCTCAAGGAGAGAGTCCATGCCCTCGCTGTCCGAGAAGTCTTCAATATCTCCAATATCATCCATGAATAGGTCGGAGTCGCTCTCTTGACTTGGCTCTTCACTAGGTGTGGCCGGAGGAGCTGAATCTAAATCCAAGTCCATGTCGGGAACTTCGTCAAAGCTCATTTCATCGAAGTCGTCCAGCTCGTCCAGAGTGCTCATGTCATCTCCCAGGGAGCTATCCTGAGATGAAATGTCATCTCCTAATATATCATCTGAGGAGATATCATCAATTGACATTTCATCGAGGGGAATTTCTTCAATGGATTGGTCAAGGTCAACCATGGGGGCTTCCCCCGATGAATCGTCTGATGCCAAGCCAAGGTCTTCATCACTGAGATCACCAATGGAATCATCTAGACCTTCAATTCCTTCGATTCCATCCAAGTCGCCCAGGTCTTCCATTTCGGGGATTTCATCGGGGGAGCTTTCTCCGATATCAGTGAGGTCTATTTCAGGAATGTCGCTAATGTCTCCTTCGGGAATGTCTCCCGGGTCAACCATGGAAATTTCATCGAGGTCGGGAATATCTTCATCGACTTGGGTTTCTATTTTAAACTCTGAAGTGGGAGCCTCAACCTCGGTGTCAAGGGCGGACTCCATATCGATTCCTTCAATATCTATAGGTTCATTTTCTTCAACCATGGAGAGGTCTTCCGATGAAAGGCGTTCTATCTCCTCCTCTTCATCGAAATTGAAATCCTCGGAAGTTTCCTGACTTTCCTCGATGCTGGTAAGATTGGAGATGTCGTCAAGCTCTTCAAGTTCATTTTCTTCGATTGTGCCCATGCTACTGTCGGTTTCCATGGTGGGGCTGGAGGGAGTAGCCTCTGTTGCTGTTTCTCCGGGGAACTCCTCCACATCTTCCAAACCGGGAAGAGGCTCATCATCATCAAAAATATTGATGTCATCTGAAAAACCAAAGTCGTCTTCCCCTTCCACTCCTCCTAAATCGTCAATACCTTCAATATCATCGGTAAAATTAGCATCTAAATCGATGTCATTCTCGGGGAACTCCTCTGCAATGGGGGCATCTTCATCGACTGTGGGCATGGGTGGGACAATGGCGGATTGGGAGCAGCCTCTGCATTGTCTTGAGAGGTCTCTTCCGGTTCTTCGTCTGTAACAAGGGCAACAATACGGTTTATTTCATTGAGCTCCTCGTCTGTGTATTCAATTTCAGCTATTTTATCAGCCATTTAGTCTTCCCAAAAGGTTTAATAAATTACGCGACATAATATTTCAGTTATAAAATTATATCTTTTAAAAAGCAATTAAAATTTCATATTAAATATTTCTCTCATTATTATCGACATAATATATATACAGTTAAACTTAAAAACGGGTAAATGCTGTAAAAATATTGTTGGAGGCTCTCTCTGAAAGGAGCCGGAATGGTTGATTTTTATGAATAAACTAAATGTTTTTAAAGGACTATCTCAGGGGATACTGCTATTTTTATTTATTTTTTCTTCTTTGGCATTTATGAAGAATGACTATCGCCTGGTCTATTCCTCCCGACTCTTGAAGCTCAAGGTTGCCTCTGCACCGGAAAAAATTCAGCTGGTTGACCTCGATAACAGTGTTAAGGGAAAGCCATTGGTTGGAAAGGGGACTCTCTTCACCTATAAAAACAGGAATGCCAAGACTGTTTTTATATGCGGAAACTTCACGGGTTGGCAGACCAAGAAAATGAGGAGAAGCAGGGATGGGGTGTGGTTTTTCTTTCTTCCCCTGGGAGAGCATGGGGAAACTCTGGAGTATAAGTATAGCGTGGACGGCTTCTGGACGCCCGACCCGGAAAATCCCCATGAGCGAGACGACATGAATGGCTCCTATCTTTCGCTTTCAAAGGAAGAGAGTAATGAGAACTATGCCCATATTTCATTTCGAAAAATATCAAGAGATATGGTGGAGTTTCGCATCTATAAACCCTCGGCGAAAATAATCTCCCTCGTGGGCGACTTCAACAACTGGAACCCGGAAGAAGACCTGATGAAAAGGGATAAAAATGGAGTTTGGCGCCTGAAAAAGAATCTCCTACCGGGGAAATACAGATATAGATATATCATAGACGGGAAGTGGACAGTTGACCTCTACAACCCAAACTCCTCTTCGGACAACACGGGAGAACTCTGCTCGGTCATTACCCTGCGGTAAATTCCTGGAAAGCGAAACTCCTCAACACGAAGTATCTCTGACACCTGCTGCACTCATGTCTCTGACACCACAGGTCTTCTATCATGCGATTATGTCTCCTCAACCGCGAGTCTGGGAAAACTTTTTAGTTTTAAGGTGCCAGAGATACTTTTGGGTGTCAGAGACGAGTGTTTTTGGAGCAATTTTATTGTTTCTGACACTTAAAGTCTTGTCTCTGACACCTTCTGCACTCCTGTCTCTGGCACCTCAGGTCTTTCATCATGCGATTATGTCTCCTCAACCGCGAGTCTGGGAAAACTTTTTAGTTTTAAGGTGTCAGAGATAAGTATTTTTAGAGTGAATTTATGCTTTTTGACGCTTAAATATTTTATCTCTGACACCTGCTGCACTCATGTCTCTGGCACCACAGGTCTTTCACCATGCGATTATGTCTCCTCAACCGCGAGTCTGGGAAAACTTTTTAGTTTTAAGGTGCCAGAGATACTTTTGGGTGTCAGAGACAAATATTTTTAGAGTAATTTTATTGCCTTTAACACTTAAATGTTTTGTCTCTGACACCTGCGTAGTTGAAGAAACAGCATACTGTGCGGAGAAACCTGACCTGCGGTGTCAGAGTAACTTTAAGGTGTCAGAGACTAATTTTTTTAGAGCGATTTTATGTTTTTTGGCACTTGAATGTTTTATCTCTGACACCTGCGTAATTGAAGAAACAGCATACTGTGCGGAGAAACCTGAGCTGCGGTGTCAGAGATATTTTGGGGTGCCAGAGACGAGTTTTTTTAGAGTAATTTTATTGTTTCTGACACTTAAAGTTTTGTCTCTGACACCTGTAAATTATACTGCTACAAACTAACTAACGGGAGTTCTTCTAAACTATTTCCTGAAGAGATAGAGATACTCGCCATAACCTTCCTTTTCCATGTCTTCCCTGGGAATAAATTTAAGAGAAGCGGAATTAATACAGTATCGTAAGCCAGTGGGACCGGGGCCATCGTTGAAGACATGGCCTAAATGGGAATCCCCTCCCTTGCTACGAACCTCAGTTCTGACCATGAACAGACTCCTGTCGCTCTTCTTTGTGATGAGCTTGCTGTCTATGGGCTTATGAAAACTTGGCCAACCTGAACCGGAGTCGAACTTTTCGGTTGAACTGAATAGAGGCTCTCCTGAAACAATGTCAACGTAAATCCCCTCTTTTTTGTTATTCCAAAACTCATTGTGAAATGGGCTTTCCGTGCCATTCTTCTGTGTTACCTGAAATTGTAGGGGCGAGAGCTTTTTCAACGCCTCTTTTTTCTTTTCGTCATTCATCTTGTCCCCCTTTTTATGCCCCCATATTGATTTGAGAAATTTGTCCCTTCCGGAACCCTGTCTGTATATTTGGTAGTGAACGGGATGGTTCTTGTAGTAGTTTTGATGGTGTTGCTCCGCTCTGTAAAACTTTGTGAACCTTAAAATTTTGGTCGCAATGGGTTTCTTGAAGAGCCCCGATTTTTTCAGTTTCCGCTTTGACTGTTTCGCCCATTTTTTCTGCCATTTATTGTGATAAAAAATGGCGGTTTGGTATTGGCTTCCCCTGTCAACGAACTGTCCCGATCTGTCCGAGGGGTCTATCTGTCTCCAAAAGAGGTCCAGTAGTTCGGAGTAGCTGATAATTTTCGGGTCGTATGTTATCTGTACCGCTTCGAGATGTCCTGTCTTTCCGGTGCAGACATCCCTGTAGGTGGGATTTGCAGTCTTGCCTCCGGTGTAGCCCGACACAACTGAAAGAACTCCATCAACTTTCTCAAAGGGGGACTCCATGCACCAGAAACATCCCCCTGCAAAGGTTGCTTTTTCACTTGCCTGAACCTCCGAGGTCATGGCAAGAGCCATCAATGCCGACATAAAAACTCCATATATTTTTATCATAAAATTCTCCATAATATTGCATATCAATAATATAATGAATATTTTAAAATTTCAAAGGAGTTTTTTAGTAAACCTAACCACTATTTATTCCTAAATATAAAAGCGGTGTCAGAGAAGGGTTCTTTAGAGCAAAAAACTAATTTTAGCACTTAAAATTGAGTGTCTGGCACCGCGAGTCTGGGAAAACTTTGTAGTTTTAAGGTGTCAGAGACGAGTGTTTTTGGAGTATTTTTATGGTTTTGACGCTTAAAATTTTATCTCTGACACCCGGGTATGTCTTATTTTTATGTGAAAATAAATATTACACCAAAGAATAATCAGAAAATTAATATTGAAATATTTACTATTTGGGATAATCTGATTTATTAATTAGCTGTATTGTTTCTCAATATCTCGCTTAATAGACTTGAAAAATGTAATCTATGTCTGGAAATAGAAATTATCCAATTCAATAGTCCTAATCCCATAAAAATAAACAATCCTGGAATTATAGTTTTTGTTAATAGCCAATACATAATTGCCATAATAAGTCCGACAATAAAAAATCTTGAAGTATTAAATATATAGTTTACTACTTTTTTATCACCTTCTTGCTTAATTTCTATCTAACCGCAACAAATTCCTGTCCAAATATTCCAATTTAACCCGGGTCTTATTGTAAAAAAGGCATTTCTATATTTTAGAATTGAATTATTTTCGATTTTTATGTCGTCCACACCTTCTCGTTTAAGCCTTTCCTGAAAACTTTTTAGTATTATATCATTGTTAATGAAATTAAAGTTTGAATTAAGTGTTTTCCTATATTTTATAATAACAGGGAACATCCTCTTACATTCTCCTTAAATGGGCTATAAGCAATAATATAATGAATATTTTAAAATTTCAAAGGAGTTTTTTAGTAAACCGAACTTATTCTTTTTTCTCCTCTTCTAAAAGAGCCCTCATGCCACCGTGGGGAATTACGCCCGTGTTTGAATAGAGTCCCAACTTGTCTCGAGAATCGGTGATGTCCAGATTTCGCATCTGGAGCTGACCGATTCGGTCAATGGGGGAGAAAGCCTCGTCCTCCACCTTTTCCATGGAGAGTCGCTCCGGCTCATAGGTCAGGTTAGGACTTTCTGTATTGAGAATGGTGTAGTCATCTCCTCGCCGAAGCTCCAGAGTTACCTTGCCCGAAACGGCTCGACCGACCCACTTAATGAGGGTGTCTCTGAACATGAGAGACTGGGGATCAAACCAGCGACCTTCGTAGAGCTGTCGCCCCAGCTTTCTCCCCAAGTTTCGATAGTTATCGATTGTGCCTTCATTGTGAATACCATTGAGCAATCTTTCATAGACTATGTGGAGGAGAGCCATACCGGGGGCCTCGTAGATTCCCCGACTCTTTGCTTCGATGATTCGGTTTTCGATTTGGTCGGAGATTCCAAGGCCGTGCCTGCCCCCCACTCTGTTTGCCTCCAACATTAACTCGGTCTTTGAGTCAAATTCCATGCCATTTATTCTCACGGGAAAGCCTTCGAAGAACTCCACTGTCACCTCTTCGGGGCTTATCTCCACGGAGCTATCCCAGCTCTTCACGGACATTATGGGCTCAACGATATTTAGACCATTGCTGAGAAACTCCAAGTCCTTTGCTTCATGGGTTGCCCCCAGAATGTTGGAGTCCGTGGAGTATGCCTTTTCTTCGGACATTTTGTATTCATAGCCATGAGAGGTGAGCCATTGACTCATCTCCTTCCTGCCTCCCAACTCCTCCACAAATGTCGCATCGAGCCATGGCTTATAGATTCGCAGTTCGGGATTTGCCATGAGTCCGTAGCGATAAAATCTTTCGATGTCGTTTCCCTTATAGGTGGAGCCGTCTCCCCAGATGTCAACTCCATCCTCCTCCATTGCCTGAACTAATCTTGTGCCTGTGACAGCCCTGCCCAGAGGAGTGGTGTTAAAATAGGTCTTGCCACCGGAGTTTATGTGAAATGCACCGCATTGAATCGCCATGAAGCCTTCGTTGACCAGAAGCTCACGGCAGTCGATGAGCCGCGCCTTCTCTGACCCGTGGAGCTCCGCCTTTTTCTTAATGTCATTGTAGTCCTTTTCATCGGGCTGGGCAAGGTCTGCAGTATAGGCGTATGGAATGGCTCCCCGGTCTTTCATCCATGCAATTGCCGCCGAAGTGTCCAAACCACCGGAAAAGGCAATGCCCACCTTTTCGCCCTTTGGTAGTGATAGTAATATTTTGTTCTTTTTATTTGTCATTTCTTTCTCCAAATGTTTATAGATAAGTTCATGCCCGGAGGCAATAGGGGTTAATCATAAATTGTGCCCGCCATGATACAATCATTATTTATGATTTTTTCAGTGTAGCAGTATAATTTTATGGGTTATTCTCATTTGTGGGGAGACTATACAAAAAGTTTGGTGTCAGAGACGAAAAGTTTTAGAGCAACTTGTGGTATTTTAGCACTTAAAATTATTATCTCTGACACCTTTCGTAGAGAAACCTGCGGTGCCAGAGAAACTTTATGGTGTCAGAGACGGAAAGGTTTTAGAGCAACTTGTAGTAATTTTGCACCTAAGTTATTATCTCTGACACCTTTCGTGGAGAAACCTGCGGTGCCAGAGAAACTTTATGGTGTCAGAGACGGAAAGTTTTAGAGTAACTTGTGGTATTTTAGCACTTAAAATTATTATCTCTGACACCTTTCGTGGAGAAACCCGCGGTGTCAGAGAAACTTTATGGTGTCAGAGACGGAAAGGTTTTAGAGCAACTTATGGTATTTCTGCACTTAAAATTATTATCTCTGACACCTTTCGTAAAGAAACCTGCGGTGCCAGAGAAACTTTATGGTGTCAGAGACGAAAAGATTTTAGAGCAACTTGTGGTATTTTTACACCTAAAGTCGTTGTCTCTGACACCGCAGGTTCTTCTCCAGGCGATTATGTCTCTTAAACCGCTCAAGTGTCAGAGAAGTATGGCAAATATATACTTTTGCATTATTGAATTTCAGTTGAGGAATGAGTACCGGGTTTTCCCAAAATTCCACGGGCTGCCCTGATTCCCGATGCCCATGCGGCGGTAATACCTCTGCTTGTTCCTGCTCCATCTCCACACATATAGAGATTTTCTTTTACCTCAAAGTTTCGATTGATGAAGTTGGGCTGATTGCTATAGGTCTTTATTTCAGGATAGTACATAATTGTTGAGGGATGCATGATGCCCGGAACTATGGTGTCTAAAAGTTTCAGGGAAGACCATAAACTCCGAAGAATCTTGCCCGGTATGGCGAGGGAAATATCGCCCGGAGTGGCACCCTTGAGAGTGGGCTCAAAGTCGTAGAGGTCTTGATTGAAGCTCTCCCGCTTTGACCTCCTGCCCAAACGGAAATCTCCGATGCGCTGCATCATGGGTACACCGCCGGAAAGTCTCATTGCCATCTGTCCTAAAATTTCGGCAAACTGTTTCCCGCTCACAACCGGGTCGGTGAGCTTTATTGTTTTGAGCATGGCAAAGTTGACCAAGCCATTGGGTTCCTTGTCCTTTGAAAAGGAGTGGCCGTTTACGGAATTGTAATGCTCATACTTTTCCCGCACAATGTGGGCTGAGCCGGAGTTGGTGCAAAAGGTTCGCACTCCATGGGGAAATATGAACTTGGGGTCATAGTAGTCCCTGACAATGGGGTAGTTTTCTTCTCTAGTCTCGACTCGAATTCCGATATCGACTATGTTGTCTATAAAGGTTACTCCATTGTTCACCATGGTTTCCTGAAGCCAGGAGTAGCCACTCCGTCCGGGAGCCACGATGATGTTTTGGTATGACAGCTCCTCCCCCTCGGATATTACAAGGGTTCGCCGGGCATGGTCGATGGTTTTCACCTCACAGTTGAAACGAGTTTCCACTCCCATTGAGTTGAGTTGCTCAACAAGACCGCCGATGAGTTTTACCGCTCTATCGGTTCCGATGTGGGCTTGGGCAATATCGAGGAGTTTAACCCCGAGTCGTTCCGCTCGATTTGTGTATTTCTCAATATTTATTTTTTTCTCAATCTTGGGGTTCAGTATTTCCATGACCTCTTTCAGGAGATGGTCGGCCTCCTCCCTTTCCCAGAGTCGAGTGGGAAAGCCCACGGGATAGGTGTAGTTCTGCTTGCAGTCGTTCCGTAGTCCCCCTGAACTTATTTTGCTCTTCTCCAGAAGGAGTATTTTTTGGCTGCTCCCCGATGCCAAGTGAAAGGCTGCTCCCAGCCCTGCCGGTCCCGACCCGACTATAATTGTGTCATATCTGCTCATTTCGGTCATTCCATTCTCTTCGGATTATAATTTGTTTAAGTTGTTTCTTTCGCCATTATGGAGGAGTGGAGTTTTTTTTCCACATTAATTTATATATGAGCCATTTGTTTTATCATGTAGGAGGGGGAGAGTTCAATTAGGAATGTTTAATGCTCATTAGGAATTGTTACTCTCACTATCAGAAACTTCTTAGTGAGTTTCTGACTCATTGAAAAATAATTCCTAAAATTTTTACAAACGCTCAATCTCTTCTTTTGTCAATCCAGTAGCGGTGGCTATTTTGTCAAGTCCCACTCCAATATTTTTAAAGGATCGAGCTGTTTCCAGTTTTCCTTGTTGCATACCCTGTTGTAGCCCCTCTAACTTGCCCTGTTTAATGCCATGCATCATGGCTTCTTCTCGCTGTACTGCA
>PDWI01003816.1_pt1 | contig 20844 bp, 20 predicted proteins | sample 1430891 | NCBI WGS metagenome assembly PDWI01 (sample SAMN01162508, study PRJNA174530) | Oral metagenome, whole genome shotgun sequencing project. | biome: Marine environment; feature: Marine mammal; material: Swab sample of the gingival sulcus; isolation source: swab sample of gingival sulcus... | reverse complement strand
TGACCACAGCAATGAGTGGCAGGTTGAGGGCTTTGATTCGCGCTATGTACCGGGCGATGTGGTTTATTATCACATCAACCAGCGGGCGTCGGATGATTTGAGGTTGAAGTAAGAAAGTAAAAAGAAAAAGCGTTAGATAACAAAGTCAACAACTAAACAAAAATGCTCAAATCTCAAAGTATCTAGTACGTCAACTAAAGATACTTTGAGATTTTTTTATAGATGACAAATGTAACAACTGATACTAGAATTACCTTAATTAGATTGAACGGTGCAATTGCAAATAATACAAAACTGGTGAGGTCTGTTACCCATGGATTGACACTAGACGTCAGTTCGACTATCATTTCTGTTTTAAAACCGAGCACACTGGCGTAAAGCGGTAATAAAATAAAGACATTCGCCACGATCGCCATTATGATCATTGCCAATGAACCGGCAATTAACGAAAAAACCGCCTGTTTGCGTGTTTTATTCTGGTGGTAGATATGGCCGGCAACAAAGACGAATGCCCCGCCAACCAGAAAATTGCCCAATTCGCCAACACCTGAAGTGGTCGACATCATTAAATGTAGTAAGTTTTTAATTAGTTGTACAGCAACACCGGCCAACGGCCCAATTGAAAAGCCAACGATAATCGCCACAATATCACTAAAATCTATTTTTAAAAATGTCGAAAATAGCGGCGGTGTTTCAACTAGCATAATGACAAAGGCCACAGCTGACATAATTGCTATCTTTACCAATGTGTTGGTCTTTTTGGTCATATGTCCTCCACAAAAATTAACGCCCTTATCAACGATAAGGGCGGCATAAACACTTGTTTATCTTCTTTCATCCAGACTATCACTGTCGGCTTCGGAATTTCACCGAATCAACCCCTATGGGTTCGCGGGCTATACCGCCGGTGGGGACTTACACCCCGCCCTGAAGATTATATATTGAGTTTAACAAGATTGATAGCAATTGTCAACTAGATTATTTGACGATTTTAACTACTCATAGGGGTAATAGCCCTTTTTGGCAGCATCTTGTGGGTTTAAAAAGATATTGTCTGTCAGTTTCACGTCTACTGGCAACTGGTCTAACATGGCATAGTACTTAACGCCGTTTTCAATAAAACCATAGTATTTTTCTTCGCGAATAACCGAGGCATAGTGTGCCACAACGTGGTCAATCGCCTGATTATTGGCCAATGGAATACCCTGCAACGCCGCAATAATGGTTGGTCGTTCGACCACACCGGTCCACTTGCCATCAATTGGTTCAAATGCAAAGTCGTAAAACAAACCGCGTTCACGCGCGTACTGATTATGCAAATTGACAATATGACTGAGGTCAGCCTCTAATTGCCTTAATTTTAACTGCGCAATGTGTTGTTGATAATTGGGCGTCGTTAAAAAATCTTTAACGGCGGTGTTATTAAGTGTATTGAGCCATTCTTGTCGAGTTCGAAAATTAATTTGCCATTGACCGGCTTGTCGATGCATAATTTTAATAGTCGGCGCGTTATCTAAAAAAATGTAATAGTCATCAATTTTGTGCATAAAGTCTATTCTGGGCAGCAGTTTGCGCTGGTATTGATAACCACTTTCTTGTCCGGGTGACACAGCATAAATATAGTAGCCACTACTGTCGACCATAACGATGTAGGGAATATAGTTAGACAATCGAATAAGGTCGCCCTGTGACGTCATATTTAAACTATTTGCCATGCTGGTAATAAAGGCATCAACTGCCAAATTAGGGCGTTCTATCTTGATTAACTGCTTGTTTCTTGAAACATTTCGACTGTTCGATTTAATTGCATTGGCGGCATCTTCGGCAGCGTGCTCTAGTATTAATTGATAGTATTGTTCTTGTAATTGCGTTGTTTTCATGGTATCGATCGTCATGTTTTCTGAAAAGAAAATCGCCGACAAGACCATAATGCCGATTAACCCAAAACTAATAAGCCTCATGAGCTACCATCCCACTTAGGCGCACGAAAAAAGTTGGTGTTTCAGACGATGTCAACAAAATAATGTCGCGCATGCGGTCAAACTTTGATTTCAGCGTACTCTTAACACTAATCGTCACAAAATCACCGCGCCCGAAATAATAAGCGCCACTTGAATTAGTGCTGCTGTATAACGCTTCGACGATTTCTTGATTGGTTATTAAATCGTATACCGTACTAATTTTGCCGGAAAATGTCGTGGCGTTTAACGGGTCACTATAGACCGGTGCAAACAATCTCTTTTGGTGCTCAATTTTTACTTCAAAATGGTTGCCCAAGCGTGCTAATTTAGCAGCCAGCTGTTCGTAATCGACACGTGTCATTTGCCCTTTTGTCTTGACATCGTGCAAAAATAGGTTGACTTCGCTCATCAATTGCATTTGAACGAGATCATCTTGTTTTTCCATTGTGTGCATGACCGGAAAGATAATTAACAAGATGATCACGACAATTATCGATGTTATTAACCATAAACTATCTTCAATCATAGGTGACCTCTATTTCAAACTGTCTGGCGTTATGGCGTCGTAGCCGATAGCGGGCGCGCCGCGTGACATCGTTGGTTAACAGCTGTTTAATATCGATCGCTTGCGTACTATTATAAAATGTCAACACGTCGACATTACTTGCAGTTTGCCCGTTATTATCAGCTGCATCGTCAAAAACGCGCGCGTTTTCTTTTAACAGCTGTTTGGCACAATAAGTAAGCGCCATGTGTGCTTCGGTTGCACCTTCAGCTGGTGCAGCCATCGTTAATGTGTTGTCGTAGGGCGCTTTAACTTGCTCTTGGTAAGCGCTAAACTGATTGTGCCAATTGTAAACAAAGCCCAACGATGTCAGAGTAATTGCGGTCCCCAGTAGCAGAACGACCAACTGTCGATAACCGATGTCTAGCATTATTCTTGAACAAATTCAATGGCACTAATGACGTCGTTGGCATCTTTGCGCACTTGCGCATCAAAGCTGGCCACCGGATTTATAAAGGCGGCGTTCGCCTCGTTGCGGGCATCTTTAATGGCATTTTCAATAGTTGCGTCGTCGTGCTGACTGCCAATTGTTACATCACTACCCGAAAAACTGGCACCATTTAAATAGGTTACTGTTCCCTTATTTGTGGTAACGCGAATGCTAAATGCTTCTTTATAGGCGCGAAAGCTCTTAATTGCTGCCACCACTTGTGACCCCGTAACGGTTTGATTGTCGTAAATATCAAACTCGGCATCACTCAAGCGCTTTTGAATATCTGATAATTTCTCAGATTGATCTTGCGCTATACTGCGCCCCTGATCAAGCATTGACAAGCCGATTGATACAACGGCGATAAAGAATAAAACACCCACACCTATCCATAGTGCTCTTCCGATATTGTTGTCCATTTTTTCCTCCTATTACAACATTAATTTATCAAAATACGTTTGCATCTCCATGATGCTGGCGTATATTAACGGTATCATAAAATACAAAATTAACAGCGCATAAAGCGGCGTAAAGCCGATAACGCGACCTATGTAAATTTTATTTTTTACCAAATTGTGACCGACCAGCTTGCGCTTGTCTTGGTAGTACAATTTTTCTGATTCAAATTCGTTAAATGCCTCTTTTATGGTCAGCGAATCAACTGCCGTAATCAAATGATTGATAATCGTCTGATAGTCTGATTTTGTCGACGCTTTTTTGAGTTCTTCGAGCGCCTCGCGCGAACCAGCATCGTATTCCATCAGCGCTTTTTGGAGCGGAATTTTAAACAATTTACTAAACTTTTCAAACCATTCCAACACTTGGTCAACTGTTAAGTGCTCAATATCCATTAAAACCATAATCAACAGTTGAAAACGCGCAATTTCGAGATCTATTTCCGACTTTAAAATGCGTGCCTGAACAATTAAGTACAGTTCGGGCAATGACCAGCCCAACCAGGTAAACAAATACAATAGTAAAATATGTATTAAGTTGAGCTCTGCAGCATCTAATTTTTGCTGTTTTTTAAGAATGCGCGCCACTGTCGCCTGCTTTTTTTCACCACTTAGGCCATATCGCTCACTTAAGTGCGCTGCAAGTGCCTGTTTTTCCCACTGCCGTTTGGCGTTTAGCACTTCATTGTCAAACGCTGTCAGTTGATTGGCGGCTTCAAGCGCCTTGCCCTTTAGTTCGCCGGCCAAAAATCCGCTTGGTGTCGTCGGCTGTGAGGTGATATTGCTGCGGCTAATCTGCAATGATGTAAACAATAGTGCCACAACCACAATAAAGGTTACGACTGCCCCAGCTAACTTGCGCACATAGTGATATTCCATTTTTATAAATACCAGTGCACGCCGCTGCCTTTCGACAGTGCGCTGAAACGCTTTACTGTTTGGTGACGGCATTAATAGCTTAAGTAAACCATTTAATCGCTTGGCCAATTTGCGCTCAACTTTGTATTGCGAAACCCGCTTTTCGCCAAATTCGCTAAAATCTTGTAAGCGACCCAATAGCATAAAGCAAATTAAGACAATAAACAGTACCGCTATTTCAAGCGAAAAGCCGAGCGGCCCTTCGTAAAACACTTTGAGCGGATAAAAGCTATTGCTGGCCCAACTTTTAAGTGGTTCCATTGCAAAAATTGGCACTATGGCTATAATGTTCATCGCCTTTAAGCCAAATAACAATTTTTTGCGCTTGATGATATCATCTTTTAATTCGCTGCTCAAATGGGTTAAGCTCTTTACAAACGATGAGCCCTCTGTCATTTCTGAATCGCCGTTTTCTCTGACGATGTGCGACAGCCCGGCCAACAGTTTTAGGTAGGCATTGGGCGCCGTTTGATAATAGCGTTGAATTGATAGTTCGCCGTCTGCTGCACTAATTGCTTGGTATATTTGATTGGCATGGGCGTAAATGGTCGATTGTTTTTGAGCATCTAGCCGGTCAATTGCCGACAGATAAGCATCGTCTATCATGCCAGTTTCAAAATAGGTCGTTCGCAAATAATCGATAAAGATAACCATTTCTTCCAGCAAATTTAATTTTATATTGCCATAGAAATAATCTGATACCATTTCGATGACAAAATAGAGCACGACAATCGCCAGCACCCAACTGTACCAGTGCGTAATAAACGAGGCAAAGAACAGTAGCGCAAAGACCATTAGCAAAATTACAGCGACAAATATTTTGACAGTTTGCTCAATTAAGCGCTCTTCACTGGCGGCTGACGACATTGCGATCTTTTCTTTTATCGATGTCAGAAAACGCCCCAATAGCGGCAATGCCGTCATTATGTCATATAGTGTATTTAGCGTTCTGCTAAAGCCTTTACGCATTGGTTTTGCAGCAATTGTAAGCCGATTTCGCCTTATTAGACTAAATTGTATAATTAGCAGCACAACTGACAACAGTGCTGCACTGATGCCAACGGTGTTAAGCCAATTTGCCGATAACATTGTGTTTCTCCCAATTTTCTGCGATAAACGCCTTGAATTTGACGCGATCTTCTGCAATCATCACATTTGTCATGGCATCGATCTGTCGCTCAGTTAGCTTTTCTACTGCAATGTACTTTTCGCCGTCGAAGCGAATGATGTCGCGCAAAACGTATTTTTTGTTTGATGATAAAGATTTTAAATAGCGCGTCACATTGGTCATAAAGGCGCGGTTCAGATCTTCACCGCGCTTGTCGAGCAGCGATAAATCGATTGTTTCTTCGTCTTCCACTGGCACAATTTCGGTAATTCTTTCAATGTAGCGCCTACCGTTAAAGTCACGATTTAAATGGATATCAAAATTGACGACACCGACAACCTGCTCTTCGGCAATTTCTTCATTGCGAAAAACATCGCATTTTAGCAGGCTGTTGCGAAGCGACAGTATCAGGTCTTTCGTGGTTTTAGCGTGATGTGTAAACAGCGTAAATAAGCTGGCTACCTGGGTCATTTGAATCATCCAAGCGGCAACTTCGTCGGTGGCGACTTCGCCTAGTATATTGACGCTACCATCTGTCTTTTTCTGCACGTCTAAGCCCATTTGACCAGTTATGTAATTGGTCTCTTTAAACGACAGTATGTTGCGCTTCGGGTAGAGTTTTCTGAGGTGCAGTTCAAATGCCATTTCTTGAATACGCAGCGTTAATGTACCGTAAATTGAACCAATCATTGCCATTAACATGGTCGTCTTACCCGAACCCTGCGAACCTGTGATTGCAGTTACCCTACCGCCTTTCGCCAAGTAGCGCACCAAGTCAATTGGCAGTTGGCTATTTTGCCCAACGATTAATTTATCGAGTGTTGCGCGCTTTAAATTAAACTTTCTGACGAAAAACGCCCAGCTTTCACTAAAGTCGGGGCGCACGACAACAATGCGCGAGCCATCGATCATTTCGTTTATCTTGTAGCCCTTGCTCTGCGACAGCATGCCGGTGTTGTTATAGCGATAAATATTTTGACAGACGCGGCGCAGTTCGTTCATGCTGCCAAAACTAAGGCATGATAAATGAATAGAAACACCCTTAAAAAACACCCAGACACTGTCGTAGTTATACGGAATTTTCTTGTAGTTTTGAATGAGTGTCTCAATGTTGTCAACTGTGTCAATAATGCCCGACACGCCACCGCTGATGCCGTCAATATCCATATCGCGCAGTTCGTCGACTACTGAAAAACCCTTGTATTGTTGATATACTTTTTGCGTTAAAATATTAAATTTGTCTTCCTTAGTTAAAAAGAAGGCCTCTTTTGCAAAAATGCTCTGTATGTCTTCTTGATCAATTTCAAAAAAGCGTTCGCCGCCGTCAATTGTATTGACTTTTGGCTGATCGAGCCGATATGTTTCTACTAGTTTTGCAAAACCTTGTTTGCCATACTGTTTTTTATAAAAGTATAGAATAATGTCAAATTTATCGATAACGCTTAGGCGATTGACATAATCAAACGGAATAACTTGATTGATCGTGTTTTCATCTATATAACTATCAACCAAGATATCGTAAATAATATCTTTGACATATTGTTTGTCTTGTAGCGAGCCGTAGACACAGCGACGGAGCGCTGTAATTAGCTCACTGCGCTTAAAAATTTCTCTGTCGTGTGCTTCTTTTGAAAGGCCCAAACTGTCAATATTGGTACGCGTCATGTCATTAATGGCCTGTTTAACGTATTCGAGCACGCTGTTATACGTGTACTTTTCAGCTTCACTAATCCAGCGCTCACGCGAGCTAGATGACTGCGAACGAAAATACCAAGCAGTTGCGATAATTAAAATGACAATGGTTAAAATATTTAGTAACATACTTTCACCTATTCGACCAGTTGTTTTGACTTCAACAGCTTATGCGTACTCTTATCGATAGTGCTAAAAAAGGCGTGCTTTTTATCGAGTTTACCCTTGTAGTAATAGCGGCCAAAAAATTCGAGCATATAGCCCGTGTTCATCATATCGATCAACGGTGCGTAGCGTGGAATGGCAATGACTGAGTCGGTGCCAAACAGTTTACCAACTTGGCGCGTATTTAACTTAGAAGACTTTTCATAATTGCCCACGCAGACAAATAACGATTCTTGTATTTCACTATCGAGTTCGGCCAGCGCCTTGCTTGCCGAATTGATCAATTCGATATTTTGGCTGACATTGACTACGACGATATCGCTAAATTTTAAAATTGATTCAACGTAGTGCTTGTTAAGGCCACTATGTACGTCTAACAACACCAAGTCATAAGTTGACTTTGACATTTCTAGTATCGCTTTAAAGACGTTAATTTCGTTGCTGCTCTTTTCTTCTAACGACATGCCAGATAAAACGTCTAATAAAGACGACTTTAAAATTGGCGTTGTGTAATTTGAAATCGACTGAGCTTGTAATAGACCATTGCGCGCCAAGCGCATTAAATCATTAGAACTGCGCCGTGTGCTCGGTGCCTCGGTTTTATATTCGGGTAGTAGGTATTCGCGCAAATGACTATCGCTCGACTGGGCCGACACCAACAACACGCGCAATTTATATTGAAATGCGGCACATAGCCCAACCGATAGCATATTCGTTGTCGTTGCCGATTGTCCGTGGTGCGTTGACCAAAATGCTATTATCATATTAACCCCTCTTAATCAGTTGCTTAAGTTGTCTAACCGTTTTGACTTCGCCATCAATAATGTCTGCCAACAGGCCATGGTAGGCTTCAAGCCGTTGTCGCCCAATGTTTTTCAATGTCATCGCCTGTTCTAACTGACAGTTAAATAGTCGCTCTTGTTCTCTTTCGTCAAACGCAATAAACAGTTTATTAGCACAGTCGACAAAGCGTTCAAAATACATGTTGTAGACATAGTCAGTGTCTTGTTTGACGTCTAAGGCGTTCAACAGTACAAACTGTGCTGTGTCAATATTTAATGTTTCAAGATAAGCGCTAAGCGACTTAATGGCAAACATATCGTGATTGACCACCACAATATAGTGGTCAGCTGCTTGATGATAGCCATTGTAAAGCACAATTTGCTCAGCTTGAACTTGGTCTAATGTATCGTAAAATGATACGCCAGACATTTCTAATAGATTAAATTGATAATTGAATAACAGTGCTTGATAAGGTGCATCTTGCACAATGCAGGCCTCTAAATCTAATAATTCTATGACTTTTGCAAAATCTAATGTAAACATTAAACTGTCTGCACCGAACAGTGAAATAATTGAAACAATTTTCGCCATTATTCAACACCACCTTGACCTTCTTTTGTACCCTTTGCCACATCATCTTCAGCCACTTCTGATTCCACCGGTACTTCCTTAGGCGCAACCTCGTGATCGTCATTTGCTTCAGCCGGGTCAACTTCTTTGCTGGGAATCGGCCGTGCCGTCATTTGCGGTAAACTGGCTAAGCTGCTGGCAAGCGCTTTGCGCTTTTGCTCTTCAAGTGCAACAACGGCTCTTTCGACAATATTAGGGTCTTGTTCAATTAAAGCCATAACGTCGCCATTGGCCGGGTAAGTAACCTCGGCCCGCGGCTGGCTACTGCCCGATACGTAGAGCGTCGTATACAAGTAAGTGCCTTGATGTAAGTAGGCATCTACCAAAGCCGATGACAAACGCAGTATTTCATCTTCGTTTAAATGAAAAACACAGAGTTCACCAAGCGCCTCGTCTTCTAGTTTTTTCTTGTCGATTAATGCCTTTTTAGACAACACAATATAGTCTAAACCAGAGGGAAAACTAATGCGCACGTCAACCGAGTCGCCCTTTGTTAAGATCGACTGCGTTAGTAAATGACTAATTTCATAAACGCGTAAATCCTTTGGTAAAGATTTGGCCGAATAGACCATATTATTGTATAAATAGGTGCCTGCAGCCAAGTCAGCACTTACACTTAAACCCTCAAGTGATTGAGTTGAATCAAAAAAAGCGCCCTTGGCATATTTACTGGGAATATCGACTAATTCGTAATCACCCGCCTTGACGACATCGTATTGTTTGAGGTCTTTGGTCAATTTGAATACTTTTGTCATCGCCGGGTTTTGGTATGTTTCGAGTAATGCCTTGTAGTTGTTTAGGGCTTGACTATTTGGCCGGTAGCCCAGAAAATAATAACTTACTGATAATATCAGGCCCATTGCAACCGCACCTGATATCAACCCTATAATAAAGTTTTTTGTACGCCTTCTCATTTATTTCCTCCCCAAAAATTAAAAAGTCGCTTGCGCGTATACTTGCCGACTAAGCGCTGATATAATTCGGTATAATCGTTAACCCTAAACGGGTTCGGCATATAACCTGCGGCATGTATTCGCTTTTCGTCAACCCCTAGCCAATCGGCTAAATCAATAGCGTCTTCCCCTTCGGCTAAATTGACGATAAACTCAACATCTTGATACTTAACCAATTCAAGTATCGTCTGGTAATCGCTTAAGGCCCACGCGCTCTTTGGTAAGACAACGATCTTCTTATGTGCTTTTAAAAAGTCATTTAAAAAATGTGTGTGCGTGGCATAATCGATTACAATATTGGTATTGCGCCGCGTAATTAGCGTATTTAAGGCCTCGTCTTTAACATCTTTCAAAAATTCAACGCCTTCCACCTTGAAGCTGTTACCATTATTGCGATGATTTGCCTTGCGCCCAGTAATAAAATTTTCAAATAAATTTAGATTGGCCTGTTCCACTTTTTGTAAGAAAATGGTCTTGCCGATGTGCTGTGCGCAGTACTTGGCAATGGCAATTGCCTGATGTGTACAACCACAGCCCCTACTCAACCCCATTACACCAACGATTACTTTGCGTTCAGAACTACTGCTAATAGTGGGCGCCGCACCCTCTTTTAATCTGTAAAGTCCGCTGTCGATCAAGGCCTGTTTAAGTTCGATAACTGTTTGATAGCGCTTTTCAGGTGTCAATTGCATAGCTTTTTCAATTATGCCTTTTAATGCCTCTGCCTTTTCACCTCTAAATTTGTTAAACTTATCAGCTTGGCCCACATCTGACCAATGTTCGCCACTATATAAATAATAGATCGTCGCGCCCAATGAATAGATATCAGTGCGCTGGTCTGACTGATTGCCGCCAAACAGCTCGGGCGGGGCATACCCCTTGGTGCCCAAGTAAACAGTATCTTCATCACTGGTTGGGTTATAAGTACGCGTCGTTCCAAAGTCAATTAAGGTCAATTTGCCGTCGTGCGATCTAATTAAATTGGTCGGTTTTAAATCGCGATAAATCAATGGTTGTGGTCGTGTATGAATATAGTTAAGCACGTCAATTATCTGCGCCGTGTAGTCAATTGTTGCCGCAAAGGATTGTGGCCCGTGCATATCGACGTATTTCTCTAAATCGACACCGTCGATGTAGTCGCGCACAATATAAAAATACTGGTCATCCTGAAAAATATCGATAATGCGCGGCAACTGAACATGCCTTAAATCTTTTAATATGTGCGCCTCGACCGAATAATCAATTTCACTATTTGGCTGTAGCGGCATTACTTTCATAGCAAATTCACTGTCTAGGTAAATGTGCTTAACTAAATAGACGTCGCTAGTACCACCGCGGCCAATTTGGCGAACGACCTGATAGCGCTCATTTATAACTGAATTTAATTTCATATTTTTCCTCTTATAAAGCCCTTAATTTAGCCTGACCAACTTCATTTTTCTGCTGATTTTTTATGAAGACAAACTCGCTGTCTGCCAAGCGCAATTTATCGCCACTATTGAGCTGTTTGGTATCTTGCGAAGTCATGCGAATATCGTTGACAAATGTGCCATTTTTGCTGGCCAAGTCCGTTATCCAATAAACATTATCGCGTTTGATGATTTTACAGTGATTTCGGCCAATTGCACGACTACTTAAACAGATATCAACCGTTTTTTGTTGTCTGCCAATCAACGTGTCAACTGCGTTGAGCGCATATGGCTTATTGGTACTGACGTCAAACAAATAAGCCTCTTGTCTTGTCTTACTCAACAAAGTGGTTTCGGCTGCGTCTTGCTGTTCAGCTTTAATTGTTGTATTTTCGACGGGCAATTTTTTAAATAAGTTATTTTTGGTAAACGCCGGAAATTTAAATTGTTTTAACAACCAGCGTGTTATTAAAATGTCGACACTTAAAAGAATAAGTAAGGCCCCAAAGCGCGCTACAAATACATCGCCTGTTATCTTCGGTATCACTAAAAATAGCACAGTATAGGCAATTGCCGCGCATACTTGTAAAAGCGCTAAGGCTATATAAGGTAATATCGACATTTTCGGGTTATTTTTCACTACTTTTTCATTATTAATGATCGGTTTACTAATTTTTTGTTGGTTTTCAACCGGTCGTTCAACTGCTACCACCTTATGATTGGCACTTTCTTTTATAAATGATGTTAACCCCGATAGACAAAATTCATCTGACTTAACGTAATTATAAAGCGCCAAACTTTGCTGACCATAATAAACATTGTGGCGATACGTGTCAATATGCGTTAACAGCCATTGTTTAAAGCTGGGAAAGTCGCCATGCTGATGCGATGGCACGACAAGTAGTTGCACTTCTTCTGTTAACAAATCGATAAAGATCGTTTCATCGCTTAAATAGACTTGTCTGATATCGACCAAATAATCAGACAGTGCCAACAAGCGCTCGGCTACTTGGTTGATAATGTGCAACATTTTCTTATAGCTGACGTGCTGTTCGACAAAGCGCTTGAGCGAGCGCTTGCCACTGAGACCGTACTTATAAATCGGTGGCTCAATCTGTTCGCGCACACATTTAAGATAGCCGTTGGGCAATTCGTAAATCATATTAAATGTAAATTCGTCAACTGCTGATCTGTCTTCAAATATGACATCGACATATTGATGAATGCCGTCATTATTCCAATTTAACCTCATTATTCTTCTCCTTTTTTCTTTCTTAACTCTTGGCAAAACGGGCATATTTTGTAACTTTTATCATCTAGCGTAACATTGCCACCAACCAAATTGGTATCTACATAGTATGAGTATGCACTTTTTGCCGCTTTCATCGCAAAGCACTTGTCTGTGTGATAGACTTTTGTGTTTTTAATGCCATTATTAGTGATTACTACTTCTTTCAATTCTCTATCAGTGTGCCCAGAAACCGCTGTGCGGGCACTGCGCAGTGGAATACTGTGCCTTATTTCTGGTTCAAAACTCGTCAAATTTGTCAGCGGACTAAACGATCGATAATGTAATTTTGCACTGATAAACATCACATTTTTGTCGAATTCAAACTTAATTTTTGGCATTTCTTTTAACTTATACTTTTTCAAAAACTGCGCATTGTTTACAACATTGGCGTTTTTTCTCATGTTGTAAAACATTAAGTTTTCAAGTGCCGCCTGATTTAAGTTGTGTGCTTTCAGTATTATCTTGGTACCAATCATCTTGCTTAGTATTCCCAAGTTGCCAGTTTCGAGCATTTTGCCATCTTCTAAAACACTTGCCCGAAAGCGACCGGCCGCATACACTGCATTGGCCGTATCTTTACCGGCCTCTTCAATAACACCGAATAGCTGGTTGTGATATTCTATTTTTAAATGCGCCCCAATGATTACGGCGCTAACGCTTAAGATAACCAGTAATAAAAGCGTTGCCTCAACTGTCAATACACCTTTGCGTTTCAATTAATAGCCCCTTTGTAATTCTAAATTGTACACTTTGTGAAATAGTGTCGGTTTTTGGTTGGTCGATTGCAACGTTGCCGGTGCCAGATCATTGGCCTTAAACCAACTATTTAAGCGGTACGACATCTTTACATCTACCTCAGTTTTGAAACTGGCCAGCTCGCGATCTGCAAGCACATCGGAAACACTGATCATATCCATAATTCGATAGAGTGTAACCTCTTCTGATTGTACGACTAACATTAAAAACAAGTAATCTGAATAGTCGAACGCCAGCGGATTTATGTCGTCAACTGCGTTTTCAAAAGTTCCAAATTTTGATGAATCTTCCAGTACATCAAGCGATAGGTCAAAGTTAATATCATTCCCCAGTTTGAAAAATAACACCCGTTTTTTGTCTTTCAAATGGCTTAGGTCAATGCCTGATTCAATTGCCGCCCAGCCGACTACGCAAAGCCCGTAGATAACGGGGTAAGACAAGCCACCTGTCATTAGTGCCAATTCACCAGCTATCGTATTGAGCTCGGTTTCTTTAAAGGCCAGTATACTAATGGCATTTAAGACCATTCGAATACCGAAAATTGTCGCTTCAGTAAACAGTGCATTGCTACCAGCAGATCGACTGCCGTGTAAAATGTATTCGACTTCGGCCGTTTTGAAATACTTATTGTGGTCGGGCCCGTCTTCTTGATAGTTATAAGAAAAATGCTGCATGGTGTAGTCGGCAATAATCATTTTTTCAATGACACCTTGCATGCCGGCAACCATTGCCCCGGAGAGCATTTTAACAAAATCGGTTGACTGCTCCATTTGTTTATTGAGCGCATCTACTTGAGCATCTCGACCTGAAGCTGGCTTGTTATCAAAGCTAAATAACTGCGATTGATAGCTTCTCTGCCTACTCGGTAGTTTTTGATAGACGGCTTCCGGAATCTCACCAAAATCATAGCCCAATTGACCAGTTACAACGCGTCGCGTCAGTTGGTACAATGCGTCAAACACTTTTTTAAAGCTGAGCCCACTTTTACCATTGGCTTCGTGTTTTAATAAGTCAATCAGCGTAAAACTAATTTGGCCATCTAACGTCAATATGTTTTTATACTTGTCTGGTGAAGATGGCTTGTCATTTAACAGGTCTTCCAGTAAATTGGTATACTGTTTTACTTCATCTGATAAGTCTTCAATCAATTCAACTTGTTTATTAAATGCCTTGTTGGCATCGCTCAGGCCGTCAAATATTTCTTCAGCGTAGTTTTTGACATTTTTTACAATATCGCCTAAATCACTGTTAAAGGCCTTGATCGAATTGGTCGGTAGTGAATCTATCACATCTTCTACGTCGTCGCAAACATCGCTAATTTGATCACTAAATTGCTTTGTTTCGCTAATCAAATTGGTGACAATGTCAACGCCATCAATAAAGTTCGTCACTTCGTCTTCAAGCTTTTTAATTTTTTTATTGATACGCTCGGATTTATCATCTAGCTTATCAAGTTCATCCTTGTACAAATCTTTGTTTAAATTACCAGCTAATGGATCATCGGCTTTTTTTGCTTTGAGCGCATCGATATCATCTTCAATATCATCTAAATCATCATAATAATCGATTAGGCGATCGGCAATTGCTGCGCCGTCAAATTCTTTTGCTGCTTTTTGCCAATTGTCAAATTGGTCATATAGCGCCTTTAAGTCGTAATACAATTTTTCAAGTTTGCTAATCTGTTTAACCATTGTGTTAAACTGCTCAACCAGATTAATGACCTTTTCCAAATCTTTCAACATGTTGATGCGATCTATCCATTCAGACATTTGGTTGGCAATAAAGGCCTTGCTGTGATTTTCGATAATCATTTGCTTCAACGTGTCTTTATCGGCTAGGCCGCCACCGACGAAATTGACATTGAGCGACTCTAGCGTAACGCGATAGGGGGTCTTAAAATCGGTCGCCGTCAGCGATTTAGCTAAACAGCGATCAACCTGTTGATGCAGTGCAGCGGCGTCGGTTATGCCATACAAGTCGTAAGTATCTTTTAACTTGACGTCATAGTCCATTAAGCCGACATCTATTGCATTGCTGACCTGGCTCTGCACAATTGTATCGACGCTATTAAAGCGACTATAATCAATTGTCACTGATGCTACCAAGATAAAAAACACCAGCATGACTGCCACGAAAGGCGTAAAACTTCCCTTTCTCTTTGTAATTAGTTTTCTCTTTTTTACGGACAATTTATCAACACTCCCCTTATCGCTTTGATTAATGTTTCTATTTCTTTAATTTTTTCGAGGTGATCAAACACCAGTTCAATATCGTGTAGTTGCTGCATTTGACTGTAACTGTTAAGTTCTACTCTGCCTTCAATCGTTTGAAAGTTATGAAAAATATGATTAGTAAGTGCCCCAAAGGGCGAATGAATGGCAATTTTATAGTTTAAGTAACAACGCGTGTTAAAAAAAATCGGCTGGCTGTCAATCGACAACCGCTTAATCTTGTAGAGCGGTTGCCGATTGCTGCTATTGAGCTGCTGTAAAACCCTATTTTTAAGCGCGCCATTATCTAAAAACAAGTGTAGCATGTCGAAGATACTGCGATCACTTTTAATTGCAATTGCCGTGTTGCCGGTTTGCCAATCGCTTACTGAACTGACCAAGTAGTTATCAGTTGCCTCTGCTAAGTGCTCATTGGCAATAGACCTAATCAACTGCAAATCAGCCCGTGCAACCACTCGATTGTGAGCGATAAACGCCATATCGATAATGCAAATTAGCAAGAACAATATAATCGGCGTTATCACCATTGCTTCAATTGTCGTTACACCTTTACGCTTTTTCATATTAATTAAGTGTTGGATGACTCAAATTTGGATCCATATCGGTGAGATATTTTTTCACGATGAATTCTACTTTCTCTCTAAAGAGCATAACTACGCCGACAAGTACGAATAGAATAAGAACCATTTCAACAGTGCCCATGCCTTCTTCGCGGTAAAAAAAGTTTCTAATTTTTTGGTTTAGTAAAATAATTTGTTTCATTGTTTTCCTCCTAAAATTGTGACAATATCGGATAGACCAGAATTGCCATTAGTGTCATCATTGATACCATCAGCGGCATCAATAATTTAGTTGATAGTTGTTCTGAAATTGTTTTGACCACCGTTTGGCGATCGCGAATAATCAAGTCGCCCAGTTCCATTAACTGTTCAGCAAACTGATAAACGCCCGAACGCGACACCTGACTCATTAACAACGCCAAATGGTGAATTTCTTTATTTTCTAGTAGTTCGGGCATAACACCAAATGCATCGCTTAAATGCTCCCCCCTTTCTCTCGCTAAATGCACTTTGTTGAGTATTTTATATAGCGCATGATGTTGGTCGAGTCGATTGAAAATCAGATAAACACTGGCTTCAACCGTTGCGCCCGAACGCATTAGCATGGCTATTTGGTGCACAAATGTTGGTAATGCTCTAATAATTTGATATGACATTTCCTTGTAGTTGCGCCGCAACTGCACAAATGGCAATCCGGCGAGTAAAAATATGCTGACAATCGACATGGCTTCAACCAAGGGCCCGACATTTTTTTGTATTAGCAATATGGCAAGTGCCAAACCGGCTGTTGCGTATAGCAATGCCTGACTGATTAACAGCGCCAGCACACCGGTGTGATCGGACTGATCAAAGCAAAGCCGAATATAGCGCAAATAGACTTTTCCCCAGCGATAGCGATATGCCTTGTGCGCAACTGGCTGTACCAGATAGTAGTAACCATTGACCAAACCGTAGAGTCGACCGCGTCGATCAAACTGCTTGAGCGTAGGCACTTTGTTTCTGGTAATAATAGCGCTAAGCAAAACTATAAGTATCAGTAAAAGGCTAATCATATATCTATCTCCGTCATGCGCTTAGACCACAGAAAACATCCTGCAAAGATAAACAGCGCTATAGTCATTAAAAGTCGGCCCATTGCCGTCTCATAAAGCGGCGATACAAAGTCGTAAGAAAACTGTTGCATAACGTACATCAGTAAGATGGGCGCCAAGCTCATAACGACTTGTTCTAGTTTTTTTTCGGCAATTAAGACCGACAATTCTCTTTCTATCTGCACAGCTTCACCAATCATTCGGTCGGTAAAGTTGATGACATCTAATAAACTGCTACCGCTCGTTTTAGCCACTTCCAGCATATTGACAAACTGCGTGATGTGGTCATCGTTGCAACGTTCGGCAAACTCGCTCATAATCTCTGGTAGCGTAATACCCATATCCATTTTTTTACACCACTGCTTCAGTTCGGCCTGCATATTGGGTTGATAGTTTCGACTATCATTTGCCAATCGATAATAAATTTCGCGATAGGCCAGTTCCAACGATTTACCAGCGTGTAGTTCTGATATTAGCATTCTGTTCAGTTCGAGAAATTCTGCCTTTAGCTGCTCGCTCTTGCGCTTTAATTTCCACTTGTGGTAGTAGCGCATACCATAGCAAAAGCCGCCTGCAGTAATTGCCGCATAAAATGTATTGTTGTAAAAAACTAGGCCGATTTGGTAGCCGAAGAATACTAAAAAGAACAACGCCAGTGCATAATCAACTTGCAACTGTGGCAACTTTAAATTCGGCTGTGTGCGCTTTATTAAAACAAATAGGGCAATCGCTAAAATTAAACCGATAATGCTCAAGATAATAATCATTGATGGGCTCCTGTCGGCTGTTGCGTTCTGTCGAATACCGTATCAAGCACATATTGGCCATCGCTGTAATCGACCAATTCCATTACGGCCATCAGTTTACGACTGCCGTCGGCCGAGCGCGCCAAGTGAATTAAAATGTCAATTGCCGAGCCAATTTGCTGCCTAATGCTTTCAATTGGCATATCTTTGCCCGAATAAACCATTGTTTCAAGGCGCTTTAGCATATCGCGAATCGAATTGGCGTGGCCGGTTGAAAGCGAACCACTATGGCCGGTGTTCATCGCCTGTAACATGTCAATGGTTTCATCGCCACGCACCTCGCCGACAATAATGCGGTCGGGGCGCATTCTCAGCGATGTACGAATAAGGTCTTTAATGCGAATTTGGCCGCTGCCTTCAGCGTTGGCGTTGCGCGTTTCAAGCCTTACCCAGTTCGGCAAGTGGTCGAGCTTTAATTCGGCCGAGTCTTCAATGCTGATCACACGCTGTTCTCTATCGATACAGCCACTGAGTGCATTTAAAAATGTCGTCTTACCCGAGCTGGTTCCACCAGAGATAAAAATGTTTTTGCGTGCCTCTACTGCCTTCATTAAATAATTGGCCGTCGCCTCGTCTAACATGTTCATCTGCGTTAAATCGCGCAATGAATAATTGACTTTGCGAAACTTTCTAATTGTTAGAATCGGGCCGTTAATGGCAATTGGTGGTAGCACCACATTGACGCGCGAACCGTCGTATAGTCTGGCATCGACGATCGGTGAAGCCGTATTGACACTGCGATTAACCGATGAAACAATTCTTTGAATAACATTTTCTAAGCGCTTAGCATTGCTAAACTTTAATGGAATTTGTTGCAGTTCGCCGTTTTTTTCAATAAAGATGCGGTCGCTGCCATTGACCATAATTTCACTTATTGAATCGTCTTCTATCAGCGGTTGTAAAATATCTAAGCGCCTTAGCGTATTGAATATCTCGTCGTATAATCGCTTGCGGCGGTCGACCGTCAGCTGGTCAATTTGGGCTTCAGCAGCCAAGACCTGTCTAATTTTTTGAGCGACGACTTCGTCGTCAATTTTGATATCGCGTTTTAGCTCATCTTGAACGCGCTCAATTATTTTTTCAGTATTCATAGAGGCCGTCCTCAATTAATATTTCTGATAAGGCGACGTCGTAAGCCGCTTCGTTGTCTAACAGTGGCAAACAGCGCGCGCTTGGCTTGCCGCTTACACCGTTGATAATCTGTGACCAATCTGCCATCTGTAATTGCATATTAGCGGCAATCTGTTCTTCTTCAGCAAACCTTTTTTCTGATCTGATTAAATAGACGTGGTCAACGCGTTCGGCCATTGCCTTGCAGTAGGGTATCGCTGGCGCATCGATAATAATCTCTTGATATGGCGATGCGCTAAACAAATTTTTAATGCTATCGAATACGCTAGCGATAACCGTGTCGGTCAATTCTTCAGCGGCGAAAAAGCCATCTAATCTGTTTAGACCATTTTCGACTGTCACGTGTTTCGTCAAGTCGAAAGAGCGATTGTGCCGATGCGTAACGACGTATTCTGAAAAAGTGTTTTTACCACTTGTCTTCGGTGCAAATAAGTTAACGAGTAAACTTTGCCCCGAGCGCCCAATAATTTTAGTAATGTTTTGAGCAACTGTGCTCTTGCCGACGCCACCGACTAACGAAGTTACTAAAGTAATGCGCGTTTTGCGCTTTAGGTTTTCATTTGTCAGGTTGCCGCCAATTTGTTCAATCAACTGCTTAAAATTTTGAAACTTGCTGTGTTGATTGTCGCCTTGTACAACACCATCGACTACATATTGCACATTTAGGTCAGGTCTGTTCACCGATAAATCGTCAGTCAGTAAAAGTGTTGATTGTCTGCTGTCAATCAAATTCAAGTCGTCAATAATGTGCAAAGATTTGTTAGCCGAATAATTTAATTGCATAAAGCGTTTAATGCGTTTTTTATAATCATTGTCGTGTATGAAAATGTACATGTGTTGGCTCCTTTCTACTCCATCTTAGCGATATTTTTTTTAAAGTCAATGGCTTTTAGGGGGGTAAAATGCAACTTGCACACTCTGCATTTTCAAGGGGTTGCGGCGATTTTAAAAACGCACCCCTCAAAGCTAGTTATAGCGTAATAGTGTGCAATTTGCACACTATTTTTTCTTTTTTCTGAAATATCTGATAATTTTATAAGAATGCAACTTGCACACAAAAAAGTACTTTTTAGCACCTTTTTTTAAACAAAATAGAGGTATAGAATTAAGCTTTTTTAATTCTATACCTCTATTAATTGTCGCATCACTAGCACCTACCAACTAACCGTATATTTTGGCAGCGGATAAGTCTCAATTCTATTGATTACTTCATAAACTATAAAAACTGAGCCATATAAAATGGTAAGTAATGAACCCCGCCCTGTTTTTTAAAGTCTTTGATATGAATAACATATTTGGCGTTAATTCTACCAGCGTATTTTATTGAAAACTGATCTAAGGAACGGTGTTTTCTGTAATTAGATGATTTAACTTCAATGGGGTTTACTTTGTTGTCTTTGCTCAATAAAAAATCAATCTCAAAGTTTCTTTTTTCCTGATTGTCGTAATAGGTATAGTAAAACAGTTTATGCGATTGAGAAGCCAATGTTTGAGCGATGATATTTTCATATAGCATGCCTAAATTTTTGGCGAGTTTATGACTTAATAGTTGCTGATATATCTTGTTTTCTGTAAAGTCTTTGTCCTTAAACATAAGTGTAACCATTAGCCCTGTATCGGCTAAATACAATTTAAATCTATCTAAACTCTTATGACTGGCTAATCCTACATTTGGGTCATTAGCATGGTAGGCAATTAAAACAGTTTTGGAAGCAACCAATTCTGAGATCTCTTGTAACAATGTCGCAGCGCGCGCGTTTTCTAAAACGCTAGACACTTGATATCGAGATGAATTTCTGGATAGTTCTGCCGGAATGGCATCAAATAGCATAGAAATTTTGCCACTGGGGTCAATTTTATAAAAATCTTCTTCATATAAATTGATGATATCTCTTTTAACTTGATCGAC
>PDWI01003928.1_pt1 | contig 20856 bp, 33 predicted proteins | sample 1430891 | NCBI WGS metagenome assembly PDWI01 (sample SAMN01162508, study PRJNA174530) | Oral metagenome, whole genome shotgun sequencing project. | biome: Marine environment; feature: Marine mammal; material: Swab sample of the gingival sulcus; isolation source: swab sample of gingival sulcus... | reverse complement strand
TTTTTTAATAGTTATATTTTTACAAATTTAAATTATTTTGAGGGGGATACAAAAAGTAAAATAAACATATAAAATATACCCCCTTTTTTTAATTAGCTAGTGTAATATCTAGCAAATACTTCTTGATTAACACTTGGTATTATATTTTTACAATAATTTCGTGCCTCATTCTTTGTCATACCTAAGGCACTTCCTATTGCTTTAAATGGTATATAATTAGTGTATTTTTCTTTTTTGATAAATTCTATGAGTTTTAAGGTATTTTCTTTTTCTTCTTTATTATTACTTTTTATACTTAAGGATTTTAAATAACTTTCTAGCCCTCTTAATGCTCTTTTTTTATCAATTGCAAGAATAAAATATTTATCTGTATAGCCTAAATATATAAATAAGGTGTGAAATGCTTTTTTACTTTTAAATATTTCAATGGTTCTATCTCTATGTAATGAAAAAGAATTTAAATTTTTTAAATCTTTAGTATTATTAAAATATTTATTTGTATGTGTTTTGTATTTTTATAATATGAATATTGAAAAATGGCTTACTATTTTTTTAGTAAGCGACTTTTTCAATTTTTTCTGCGATAATATGATAAAGGTAAGTATTTAGTGCCAAACCTGTATCATCTGCTAATTGCTCTAACTCTTCTTTTGTTTTATCACTTAATCGTAACTGTACTAAGTTACTCCCTTTACTCTCCGTTTTCTTTTCATCTGCCATATATTTATCCTTGTATGATTTGTGATATTATATCTAAAATAAAAAAAGCCCAAGTTTAAGAACTCGGGTTTTATGTAGTCTCTTTAAAAGTGGTTCTTTTAAGAGAGTTAAGTTTTTTTAGTGTGTTTGTCTTTCTTTTTGTGTTATTTTATAAGTAAACCACATAGAAAAGATTAAAACTGCTGTGGCAAATATTGTTACTACTGTTTGTCCGTCCATTTTATTTATCCTTTACTAATCTTTCTTTTAATTCTTTTAGAAATTTTGTCGCATCAAGATAATAGTTTGGATATGCTCTTTTAAGCTTTTTAATATCATCAACACTTACTAAAACAGTTTCTTTGTCTTTTTCTGATTCTAAGGCTCTATAAAAAACTTTAGCTTGTTCGATATTTTCCTCTCTAAAGGGTACAAGATTTAATACTCTTCTTTTATAGTCCAGTACTGCAAGATAAAGACTATTTTTATCTTTTTTATTTTCTGTTAGCTTATTTGCAGTAACTTTTAATCCATCTAGTAAAGCTGTGATATTGTGTTTTTCATCTAGTTGCTTTATTTCTTCTATATATTCTGTTTTGCCTGCGAAGAGTTCTCCTACCAAATAAAAAAACTTTTTAACATGTTCTTCTCCGTATCCTGCTTTTAAATTTGAAGTACTATTTAATGCTAATATTTCAACAGCAGTTGCCCAATAATGATGTAATAAACTTCTAACTTGTAACTCTATTTTATAGTCTTTTACTTCATCTATTTTTCCATTATATTGAAAAATCAAGTGATAACTTCTATAACCATCTTTTTTAGGTTTACTGATATAGTCATTTTCATTTATTATATTTAAGGCAGTATTCTTTTTTAAATAAGCATCTTTTACATTTTTTACAAACTCAAAGGCATCTTTATCATTTTTAAAAACTGCTCTAACTCCACCAATGTCCTGCATTCGAGATAAATCCATATTTGAAAATCGTAATAGTTTTAATTTAATAGATGACAGCCTTTTTAGTCTTCTTGCTAAAAGTATAGGGGGAGGCATTTTTTTACTTATAGTTCCAACTAGCATTTTCATAAGTCTTATATGATTGGTTCTAAAAGTGGAAATAACTACTAAATCATCATCTGTTTCAATATCTTTTTTAAGTTTTTCTCCAGCTTTTTTGACTTTAGTCTTTGATAGCTTTTCACTCATTTTTATCCTTATTTCTTTAAGTTATAACACATATATTCTAATTTTATCTAAAAACGCCTAAAAAATAAGCTTTGATTAAATCCCCCACAAAGGGGGACGGCTAATCAATCGTTCTAAAGTTTTACTTACTCTACTAAATATACCTTGCTGATATTTGAATAAAGGATTAAATAAAATAAGAAAACTTGGAAATTTGGCTATCCTAATTTAAAGCAGTCTGCTACCTGAAAACCGTTAAGAAAAAGTGAACCGCTTCACTTTTTTAGGTTTGGAACCGTAAGCCTTGTACGAAGTACGGCTAAGGATTTTAAGCCCCAACACAATCAGCCAAAGCCTCATCTATACTTGCAGGGTCATTTAAATAAGAGTTAAAAACTTCATCATCTTTACCGTAGCACCATTTACCAGCTTGTACTTCTGTTGCACCTCTATTTATTAATTCTTGTTTCATTTTGTCTTTTGGGCTTGGTTCTATTTGTGCAGGTATAACTTCTATTTCTTCGTTTACTAAGTTATTTAAATCACTTGTATTTTTAGTTTTTTGCATAGGTGTTTCAAGTGTATAAACTTCATCTTCTTTACTTATAATTTCTGTAATATCATCAGCTATTGGTAATCTTGTAATCACATATTTAAGTGCTTTTGCTTTGTACATTTCTTCAGCCCATTCAAGCCAAATGTATTGCAGTTTTCCTTTTACTTGATTTTGAGATTTTAATCTTAGTTTTTCAAGCTTTTTAAATGATACAAATTCAGTAGTATTGTAATCATCTTTATCTTTTGCATAAACAATCACACCTACAAGGTTTTTATATACCCAATCCCCATCATCTTCATTTCTCTCATCATAATTAGGGCTTAAAGTTATAATATCTTCAAATCCCCCGAACTCATAAGAAAAGTCATCGCACTTATAAACAGGTACTGCTCTAAACTTCCAACCTGCACGATAACCTAATTGTATCTGTCCCTTATAGCCCACTTGTAATTGTGCAGCAGTATATCCACCTTTTAACTTAAAAGGTACTACATAAGCTTGACCAAATAGGGGGTTTGGATTAAGTCCTGCTTGTACGATTTGAAATCCTACATCTACTACTGATTGTACATCACAAGATGATAAGTTTTTATTTTGTGCTAATTGTACTAAGGCACTTCCAAATTTACTTGCTTTTTTCTTATCATCTCCAACTAGCACGGAGATTTGTTTCATCTTTTGTGCTACGATTTGTTTTGCTTGTTGTTCTCTAACTGTTATTTGATTTTGTAAACTCATTTTTTATCCTTTCAATTAAATAAAGTTCTTTGTTTTTTATCTGTGTTTATCACTCTTAATATCTCGTACAACAATGGGTCAAGTCTAGCTATCAAGCTTTTTAATTCACTATGTTCTTCAGCTATCTTATAATAATCACTCATCAATCTATCAAATTTAAGCCCCTTATTTACCAAAGCAAGTATCTCATCACTTGTTTTAGCTGTTTGTTTTGCTGTTAAAAGTTTTACTTCATTTTGTAAATCTTCAATTCTTTTATTATGTTGTACTATTTGAGCTTTATAGCCACCTATTATATAGTTTATGTTTTTGCCGTTATAAATATCTTTTAATTGCTTTTCCATAAGATTAAAAGCATTTATAAAGTCAATTTTCCATTTATAAGCTTTTGCACCAGTAAAACCCATAACAAGAAGTGAAAAGGCATCACGGCTTAGTTTATAGCAAGGTCTTATCTTTCCCTGTTTGTCTTGATATTCACTTAATATAAAATTATCTTTTTTAAAACTATCATCAGGTAAGTTTGAGATAGCTTGAATAATGTTTTTATGTTGTTTTTCAAAAACTTCAGCTATTTGCAGTGAAGTAGTAAAAATCTTACTTTCTACTACTTCAAGGCTTATATTTGTATGATTTATGGTGATTAAGGCACTCATCTTTTAAGCTCCTTAATCTCTTTTTCTAGTTTTCTAAGTTTTAAACTTAGATTTAAAACACTAATACTTAAAATAAACACCAAAATACTTATAGTCATCTTATCTCCTTTTTGCTATAATCAAAGTGAGTAAATTACGATGGATAAAAAAGACAAGGGATTAACTCCCTTTATCTTTTTTTAGCTGGATTAATACAGCTATCAACCCGATGATTGAAGTTAGTAGGTTGATAATGTCTTCTGCTAGTTCCATTGTTTTTACTCCCTTTTTAGATTTAAAAGTTATGTTTTATAACTTTTATGTCGAAATTATAACATAAAAACGAACTTATGTCAAGAGTAAAAGTATAATAATATAAATATTTTTAGAAATTTAGTTATATTTTATAACTTTAGCCGGCTGAAAAGTTAGCTGGCTAATTAAGAAATAAATTTTTTAAGTAGTTTTTGAAGTTCTTCGTGTTCTTTTATTTTGTTTTTTAAAGTATGATTTTCAAGTAAAAGATTTAATGCTTTTTCTACTTGTTCGCCAACTTCACCTATTGCAAGTTGTTTGACTCGCCCCTCACTTAATCCTATCAACTCACTAAGTTGCTTATAAGTAAGCCCTAATTCCTTGCAGGTTTGTTTTATAAGGTTGTCATCTGCCATATATTTATCCTTGTATGATTTGTGATATTATATCTAAAAACAAATTTAATCTTCATTTGAATAATGTATATAATTCGGTAATACCAAAGTCTGTATCACATCACCATTTTTTGCTTTATAAATAGGCTTTTTATATTTATGTCCTTGCTTAGATATTTCAAAAGCTTTTTTTATAAGTTCTCTACCACGGTCTAAATCTTCTTTTGTTAAAGTGTAAAGTCCAACCATATAAGGTGGCTTTTTTTCAACTGCTAAGAATACGAAGTTATCAGCACCCAATGTATCTATATAATGTGCAGCTTGAATGTAATATTTAAAGTTTGCAATATCTCTTTTAAAAGCATCAGGCGAAGCATCATTGCACGACTTAACATCTATAATAGTATTTATATCTGCTCTGTATCTATCGGGTCGCACTTTTACTTTTATACCATTTGGCAAGGTCTTAAAATAAGACATTTCAGATACACCATTTTTAAGAAGATTTACTACTTCTTTATGTCCTAAAACTGCTTTTTGAAGTTCGATAAGGTTATCATATTCATCACTATCTAAGATGATTTTCCCTGCATTTTCACTTACAAAGTTTTCCCATTCTTCTTTACCTGCTTTTGTTCTTCTGTTTACCTTAGGAGCGACTGCAAATTCACTCTCAAATTCTTGTGGCTCTAAGATAAGGCAATGAATAGCACTTCCAATATCAAAAGCTTTTTTAGGCTCTTGTGGTGTGGGATGAAAAAACTCATAGGGATTTTTTAGTAAGTCTTTGATTTGACTTGCACTTATATAATCCCTAATGCTATGGTACTGTTCGTTTGGCATATCTATAAGTTTATTTTCTATGATAGGTATTTTTACTACTTCATTCTTACTCATCTTTCATTTTCTTCCAAATTTTAAAACATTTTTTTACTTTTTTGATATACTTATCTCGCTCGGAAATGTTATGTTTATATTTTTCATTAATTGCTTCAATAGCTTCTTTTTTTGTTCCAACAAAGCAACCAATATGAATTTTTGTTTTATCTTTTAAGTCTAAATAAATTGCTCTTTTTTTTTACTCCACAATTATAAACAACAGGATAATTTGTGATGTTTGTACCTTCAAGGTATAAAGAACCACAATAAAACAACTTCCCGTCTTTTTCTTCTAACTCATAGTCTAATATTTTCATTTTATTTTCTCCCTTAATTCTTCTAAAGCTTCAATCTTACTTAGCAATTTATAGTTTTTACCAAGTCTTAGATTTAGTAACTTTTCTTTTCTATTATTTCTCTTTATGTCTTTTTCATAAGCTTTTATCTGTTTATTTATTATCTTTTTTAACTTTTTCTTCTTCAAAATAACCAATCTCCTATTTTATAAATCATTCTATCAATCCACCCAATACATCGTGAAACTTTATATTTAAGCTTTTTCCTAAAAGGTAAGGGTGCCCTTGATTTTGGATATTTTATATTTGTCTTAGGACTGTCCTATATTCTCCCACAGTCGTTTAGGCTTTTTGGTTTACTTTATTTTACTTGCTGAAACTTCCACCTAGTCGCAAGTTGTTGAACCTTATCAACTTAATAGAACCATCACGGGATAGCTCTATAAATTGATTTTACATATAATTTTCATCAAAAAAAGTTTCTATAGCCTCTTGTGTTCCAACTTCTAAAGACATTTCTAATATTTCTTTTAAATCTGTTTTTGTAAGCATACGGTCATTTAAAACTATTTCTATCTTTTCATCTTGTGTATAATTAGATGTTTTAAAATGTATTCTCAAATCTATATCTATACTTTCAACTTGACTCATCTTTCTTTCCTTTTTATTTTGTTCTGAGTTGTTATTTTAAAATAATACAATATGTATTTTTAAATAAAGCTTAAATTTAATACAATATGTATTTATTTATAAAAATTTATGCTACAATTACAAAAATAGAAGAAAAAAGGATATGGTATAATGTTAAATAGATTTTTAAAAAAGGATATTTATATGGAAAAAGTAGAATTTGAAATTAAGGTAATACACGATAATCCAATAGACTTGATACAGATGGCTAACTCTTTAATATCTTTGAATAATATTTCACAAAGTCATATAAGTAAAGAGTATGGAGTACAAGAGAGTAAAATATTATTACAAAATGTAGAAAAAGGTAGTGATATTTTTAAAATAGTTTCAAATCTTGGTTTTGCACCACTTCTAAAACTTTTATATAAACTTTCACGGCTTAAGCCTGTTTGTCTTGCTATGTTTGATATACCTTTAGCTTTTATCACATCTTGTATAGCCTTAAGGATTTCGTCCATATCTCCATCTTTTAGTACATCTGTTAGATAATACACTATTAGCTTATTGTTTGTTAAAAAATCACTTGTATGATAATCACTTACTTCTACTTTTTCTAATTTACTCATCTTTTAGTTCCTATTGTCAAGTATAGTTATCGCTATCTACCTATTATTTTTAATCTAGCACTACGATTATTTTTTTTAGAACTAATAACTTGTATAACTTTATAATATGTTAATCTATCCATAAGAACATCATCATCTTTTCTTATTGTTTTTGTTTTAAAGTTATCATTGCTATTATATGGTATAAATTGTAATAAATAATTATCTACATCATCATAAAATACCTTTATAGCACTTTCATCATCTATCTTATAATGCACCATATCCCCATTTTGCACTTGTGAATTTGGGTCAATAATACAAATATCCCCATCATAAATTTCAGTAGCCATAGAGTCCCCACAAGCAATTACTGCATATAAAGAGCTATTCCAGTCTTGGGCTAAAATATGAGTTTTCATATTTTCATCTTGTAAGACATTTGTAGCAATATCCCCGCAAGAAGTACTAGCAACTATTGGGACTGTTTTTAGGGGCTTTTCGTTACCCGAAAATAAATCCTCAGATGAAATATTTAAAACATCTATAAGTTTCTTTATATGTTCTTCTTTTCTTGGAAATCTTGTGCCATTTGACCAGTGTGTAGCAGTTGATGTACTAACACCTAAAAGTTTGGCTAATTTTTCTCCAGTCAAATCTCTTTCATTCATTATTTTTCTCAAATTATTTGCAAAATTAATTTCTTTTGAACTCATTTTTAATCCTTATAAATTATATCTATAAATACAAATTGTATCTTATATTAAAGTACAATATGTATTTATTTAAGCTAAGTTTTAAAATACATAGTGTATTATTTCACTATGGAAAAAGATACTTTAAAACAAATTTTAAAAAATTTTTATAAAAAATCAACTATTGATGCAATTTTGAGAAATTCTCGTAAACCAAATTTTGATGTAATGCTAGAACTAAATCAAAATTACAACATTCCATTTACTGCTTGGAAAGACATCAAATCTTTTCTTGAAGACAATAATAACAAAGAAAAAGACAAGATAAAAACCCCACAAGGGCGAGATAATAGCAAGATAAAGGTGTTATAAATGAGTGATAAATATAACAATAGTAAAACTTTGAAATTTAGCAATAAAAATATAAGTAAATTGGATTTTATTGTCAAAGAAAAGAAATTTAAAAATGATAGTGAAGCCAACAGATATTGTATAGATGTAGTTTATGCTTTGATAAAAGAAAATCTTGAAGCACAAGCTACAGCTAAAATCTTTGAAGATATGGAGTAAGGCTATGATAAATGTACTAGATGCAGCAAGAGTAAAAAGCTTAAAGGCTAAAGTCTTGCTACATGAAGTTTATGAAACTATTGAGAGTTTACAGACCAGTTTTTCATCTCTTCAGCGAGAAGAAAACGAAGATGTTCAAGTTTCATTGAAAAAACATCAGATGGGAGATAATGAAACTTTTGACAAATGTAAAAATAAATTGCATCAAGTCCTTTGTGTTCTTGATAATTTTCACGAGTCGCTAGATAATCTCCAAAAAGTTCAAGAAGATAGTCTAGTTCAGCATTAGCTAGATGTAGATTTTTTCTAGCAGTATTTAAAGCATTCATTGTAATGTGTCCTTTGTGTTGAATTGTTGTGATTATATTATACCAAAGGACACTTTAGAGTGAAATATTGAAAGGATAAAAAATGACCTACATACTAGACGGACATAAAAGAGATATAAAAATCCCAAATAGGGGACTAAGAATAGTAACTAAAAAGAGGGATAAGTATATACAATGTAGCAGATATGGATATGCTTATGATAGTAGAGTGATTAAAAAGCAGTGGTTAAAGTAGTCTTATAGTATCCTATTCGTAGGGCATTATTAAGGCTATTAGTTTTAGACTAATTTCGATTTAAATATCCTTAATTATTGAAAACTCGTATGTACTCAAAAACATAACTAATAGTCTTAAATTAAAAAAGCAAGGAAACTCCCTACCAAGTTGTCTTCCTTGCTTATGTTTTAGCGAATAGTCGCAACTTCTATTATATCAAAAATAATCTAAGTTGCTAATTCAAGTAGAGCATTTTTAAAAGTTAGTCCTGCTCTCAACCTCTCCAAAGTTGGGGGCTAACTTTACTAATTTTTAAAAATTGTGAAACTTTTTAATCTTTGGAGAGGATTATATGAGTAAAAATTTACAAATTGATTTGTTTAATCAAGACTTAGTACAAGAGAAAGATGGGGAACTTTTAGTGAGTTCTTTGGTAGTAGCTGAAAATGTTAGTTATGAACATAGAACAGTTTTACAGTTAATAAGACAAAATACTGAAGATTTAGAAGAGTTTGGAAGGGTTACATTTGAAATGCGACCCTTTGAAACATCAGGTGGAACACAAAAAAGAGAAGTTGCATTACTCAATGAAAATCAATCTATGTTAATAATTACATATCTACGAAACAATGATATAACTAAGAGATTTAAAATCAATCTTATTAAAGCTTTTGCATTTATGAAATCAAAGCTAATGGAGAAAAACTTACCAACACCTTTGGAAACTGCAAAAATGTTGGTACAGGTATTAGAAGAAAAAGAAGCTTTACTACTTACAAATAAAGCACTTGAAAAACAAAACACTATTTTAATGCACACTAATAATCTTTATACTGCAACGGAAATTGCAAAAGAATTAGGATTTAAAAGTGCAAATATTTTAAATAAAAAACTAAATGAGATGGATATACAGTATAGAGTTAATAATAATTGGGTCTTTTACTCAAAATATGCTGATTTAGGTTATACAAGTATTAAGCAACACATATTAGAAAATGGAAAAGTTATTTATGATAGGAAATTTACTCAAAGTGGTAGGGATTTTATATTAAAACTTTTTGAGGTGTGTGATGAGTGTTAAACTAACAGCAAAAGCGTGGGAAACAAATCAAAAAGGAAACGACTTATTAGTATTACTTGCATTATGTGATTTTGCAAATGATGAGGGAATAGCATTCCCGTCTTTAAAAACTTTATGCGAAAAAGCAAAAGTAAGTAAGGCAACATTGTCTTATATCCTAAGAGCTTATGAAAAAATAGGAGTGCTTAAAAGAGAAAAAAGAAAAAGAGAAAATGGAAGTGATACTTCTACAATTTATCAAATTTTAACACTTGAAATTGATGAAAAAGAATACAAAAAAGCATATCAAGATATTAGAAAATATACAGCAAAAAAAGAAAAAAATTCACAATGTGAACACCCCCTAAAAGATAAAATTGTGAACACCCAAAATGCAAATTGTGAACAGGGGGTGTTTACTCAGTGTGAACACCTTGAACCGTCAATTAACCATCAAGATATTAACCATCACTTAGTAGATAAACACCTTAGTAGTTTAAATACTAAAGAAAAAATTGAAAAACCGAAAAAGGTGTGTGAAGAAAAAAATCAAAAAATAAAACCCTTTGACATAATCAGCTTTTACAAAAAAAATATTTCTAACTCACAGAAAAAAATTAGAGAAATAAATAGCTATAACGCTATGCAATTACTCGAAGATGATTTGCCTTTGATTTTAACAGGATTAAAAAACTATTCACAGAATTTACCACAAGGCAAGTATGTAACCAACCTACAAGATTTTATACGAAATAAAATTTATCTTGACTACCAAAATACATCACAAAATACTAACTATGAAGACTTAGCAAGATTTGGTTGTGCAAGTGCAAATACAAGCATAAAGCAAATAGGAGCTTAGAAGATGGATAGAATAAGATTTTTAATGGATGCTTTAGAAATAAACCAAGTGCAAGCGATGATTACTTCAAAACTGATTGAGGATATTCCTGATAGTAAATTAACAGACTTTATCGTGTATCGAATGAATTTTGTTGAACCTATGAAATCAAAAGAGTTGATTACCAAAGAAGCAGTTTTTAGTTTTAGAAAAATTATGTACCTAAACAAAATCAAAAAAGAAACATTTGAATTTAAAAATATTGAAGAAGTTAAGACCTTTTGCCAAACATATTTTAAAAATCAAGACCTTTGTTATGGTGCTGATGGATATTATGATTATGTGATAATTGGTATGGATAAAGACGGTAATTTGATAAATAAATATGCAGTAAATAACTATGGAAACTTTTTAAAACTTGAAAGCGATAAAGAACAAAGAGTTTATAAATGGCTATTTGAAAATCCTAAAAGAATTGGAGATATAAAAATAGTGCCTTACTATGAAACTCCTACAAGCTTACAGATTGAACAAAAAGAAGATTTAAACAAGATAGATACAAGAGTTAGCAAAAAACTTAGCTTACTTGCTAATGCTAAAAGGGTGGGATAGTGAAACCTAAAACTAAATTCTTCGATTGTAAGTCTTGCAGGGAAAGTATAAAGCTAGATGATACTTTGCATTGTACTTTGAGATTGAAAGATTATGAGAGTTTTAGCCAGTTGAGTTTATGTAGTAAAGTTTTGAATTGTGATTTTTATAGAGAGGGGCGGAAGTGTTTAAAGTAATAAATATAATCCCACAGCCTGCATTAAGACCAAGAGTTACAAGTAAAGGCTGGGCATATAATCCTAAGAAGTATGAAGAGTATAAGAGAGCTTTGAAGCTATTACTAAAGCTTAATCATAAGACTTTAATTGAAACACCTGTGAAGCTTTATATTAATTTTTATATGCCAATTCCTAAAAGCTGGAGCAATAAAAAGAAATTAGAAACTGTAGGACAAGCACACTTTAAAAAGCCTGACTTAGATAATTTAATTAAAGCTTTTAAAGATAGTGCTAATGGGATTATATTTAAAGATGATAGCGTGGTTAGTGCTATCGTATCTTCTAAAGTTTATTCTAATAAGCCAAGGATTGAATATAAAGTGGAGAAGATAGATGAATAGTAATTCAAAAGGTACTCCTTAGCACTTTGAGAGTACTGCGGGGGCGAACGCGCAACAAAAAAAGAAGCCCTTATACTTTTTAGGGGGTTCGTTTTCGTTTGAATAAAATTATAGGAGTTTGAATGGTATCTTTGATTGATATTTTTACTGATAATATTTTCATTAAACCTAGATTGAATCTTACCCAGTGGAGTGAGCAATACAGAATATTATCTCGTGAAAGTTCATCTAATTATGGAAGATTTAAAGCTTTTGAATATCAAAAAGAACCAATGAATGAAATTTCTAATCCTAAAGTTAGAAAAGTAGTTTTATTATGGGCTTCTCAACTTGGTAAATCAGAAATGATTAATAATGCAGTTGGATATTTTATACATCAAGAACCATCAACTATTTTATTTATGCTCCCAAATGAAAATGATGCAGAAGATTATAGTAAAAGAAGATTAGCTCCTATGTTTCGTGATACAAAATCATTAAGTGAGCTAATAAATGCACAAGAAGCGAACAACACAATACTGATAAAAAATTTTAGAGGTGGAAATCTTGCACTAGTTGGTTCTAATAGTGTGTCAAAATTAGCAAGTAAACCTATTAAGATACTTTTAGTTGATGAAGCTGACAGATGTGAAAATACAAAAGAGGGAAGTGCTATATCTTTAGCAGAAAAAAGAACAGTAACTTTTGCAGATAGAAAAATTATAATATCATCAACTCCTACAATAAAAGGTACAAGTATAATCGAAGAAGAATTTAATCAGAGCGATCAAAGATATTTTTATGTTAATTGTCCTTATTGTAAATTTTCACAAACTTTAAAATTTTCTAATGTAGTATGGGATAAAAAGCCAAATGGTACAGTTGATTATGATAGTGTTAGATATTCTTGTATTGAGTGTGGTACTTTACTGACAGAACAAGAAAAAAATCAAATGGTTAAAAATGGTAAATACATAGCAAAAAATACAGATAGTGATACTGTTGGCTTTTTTTTAAATGCCTTATATAGTCCATTTTATCCACTAAAAGAAATTGTAAAAGACTTTATGTCATCACATAAGGATAGTGCAAAATTACAAGCTTTTACAAATACTATTGAGGCTAAAACATTTGAACCACCTACAACAAGCTTTAATAATCACGAATTATATGAAAGAAAAGAGGACTATGATAAAAATACAATTCCAAATGATGTGGAATTTATAACAGCAGGTGCAGACATACAAAAAGATAGGATAGAAGTAAATTTTATAGGTTGGGGCGTTGGATATGAAGCTTATAATATTATAAGAGAAGTTATAGATGGGGATACTGCAAAAAGTGAAGTATGGGAAAAGGCTTATAAAGTATTTTTACAGCCTTTTATAAAAGAAAATGGGACAAAATTAAACATATCAATAGCTTTAATTGATAGTGGATTTAGAGCTGAAGAAGTTTATTCTTTTTGTTTAATGAATAAAAGATTTGTAGCTACAAAGGGACTAAGTGAAACAAGTTTAAAAGCTGATTTTGTTGGAGATTTAAAAAAATTAAGAAAAAAAATAAACTTTATGAATATAGGAACCTATAAAGGTAAAGCTGAATTATTTAGACTTTTACAAATCAAAGAACAGGGAGAAGGATATTTTCATTATTCAAAAGATTATGATTTAGAATTTTTTAGACAGCTAACAGCTGAGAAAATTCAAAAGGTACAAAATGCACGAGGTTATAAAAAATTACAATGGGTAAAAACAAGAGACAGAAATGAAGCTTTAGATATTAGTGTTTTATGTCTTGCTGGAGCTAAATTTTTAAAAAGTAAAAAGAGAAGAAGAAAAAAAGTACTTGTGAAATGACAATACATAGAGATTTGAAAATTAAAAAAACTAGATATGATGTTAATCTAACTATTGAAAGAGCCAATGAATTTGAACAATTATGTGAAGCTTATGATATGGGAAAAAGTAAAATGTTTGATAAGATAATAAAAGAATATTATGATAATAGTCCTAAAATTCCTCAATATTTAGAAAGAATAGAGAATTTAAAAAATGATAGTTAGTACAAAACAATTAGCTAATTTTCTTGATTTAAGTGCTAGAAGAGTGCAAGCTTTAGAAAATGATGGAATTTTAAAAAAAGAAAACAAAAATGAGTGGGATTTAAAAAAATGTTTTCTTGATTATCTTGAATATAAGTTAAGTGTAGCAAACGAAACATTTGGTTTGACAGAGGCAAGAGCAAAAAAAGAAAAGGCAGATGCTGAAATAAAAGAACTTGCACTAGCAGAAAAAAAGCAGGAAGTAGTATCGGTTGAAAAAATAGAAAAAGATTTAAGTGATATTGCAATTACTTTATCAAATCAACTATACAACCTACCTCAGAAAATCAAAAGGGATATTGCTTTATCTGAAGATGTAGAAAATTGTATAAATAGAAATATTGATGAACTACTTCATGAGCTAAAAAATGCAAGTTTATATACTAAATATTGTGATTAATTTTATACATTGTATAAAAAAATAAATCTTTTTGTTAGGATTTTAAAATGACAAGTAAAGAAAAAATAATAAAGATTGATTTAGCAATAGACGAAATCATTAATAATTTACAAGATGGTATAGAAATATCAGAATATGAAATTGATAATATTAGAATAAAAAAAAGAAGTGCTTATGAGTTAATAAGTGAGCTTAGAAAAATGAGAACAATGATAAAAAAAGATTCACAAAAACAAAAAAAACATATTCAATATGAATTTGGGAGATATTGATGTCAAAACCTTTACAAGTAGATTTAAAGCCAAAAAAGAAAAAAAAAGTTTTAAGATTTTTTAAATATGACAGTTTAAATCCTACGCAACTAAATCAAGCTGAGATCTATGCCTTAGGTAGAAATTCAAGTCCTGACCAAGCTAATCAGTCTTTAAGAAGACAAGCAAGAGGATTATCAACAAGTGTATCTTTAACAGGTGGCTTTTTTGAAACTATTAAGACAGAAGTTTTAGGTGAAGAAGGCATACGATTAAATGTAACAACAGAAAATAAAGATGATAATGAAAAAATTGAAAAATCTTTTAAGCAATGGAAAGAGTTTTGTTGTTTACATAATGTATATGATTTTGAAGATTATGAAGAGATGCTTTTAGAGTCTTTTTACCGTGATGGCGAATGTTTTGTTCATTTTGTATATGATAATGAGTTAAAAATAGAAATTTTAAATGCTGATAGGATAGATAATAATTATAACGATGAAAAAAACAATATAAGCTATGGAATACAAAGGAAAAAAGACAGCTTAGAACCTTTAAATTATTTTTATAGAAAAGATGACAAGACATTAATAAAAATACCTGCAGAACAAATGCTACACATTAGAAAAACTTTGATACCTGAACAAGTTAGAGGTAATTCAAAACTAGCTACTTCTTTAAATGATACACATAAAAAATCTAAGTTTAAAGATGCAGAATTAGATAGAACAAGATTAAATAGTGAGATTACTGGCTTTTATGTAAGAAAAGGTGAAGATGGTGGGATATTTGAAGATGAAGATGAGGATAATATCGTTGATTTACCTGAAAAAGCAGTAGTTGGAAAAATGAGCTATATAGATGCAGATATTGAACCGAAATTTCTAGAATCACATAATCCGACTAATTTAGAATATTATTTAAAAAGTACAGATAGAGAAGTTGCAAAAAGTTTAGGTATCTCTTATAGTACATATACAGGAGACTTAAGAGATGTAAACTTTTCAAGTATAAGACAAGGTACAATGAGTGAACGAAGATCTTATGCAAGGATACAAAGATTTTTAATAAGAAAGTTTCACAATAAAATCTTTAGACATTGGTTAAAAAATGAGCTTATTTCAAATCGTATAAATGCTAAACAATATACACAGATAAAAAGAAATTTTAGCTTTAAAGGTCAAGCATGGGAATATATAGACCCTACAAAAGAAGTAGATGCAAATATACAAGCTATACAAGGTGGCTTTAAAACTAGAACAGAAGTCTTAAGAAGTAGAGGGATTGAAGTTGATGATTTTATACATGATTTGAAAAAAGATAAAGAGATAGTTGATCTTTTACATGAACTAGAAAAAGATAACAAGGAAAGTAAATGAAAAAAATAAATATTGAAGATGTAAAAAACTTTAAAAAAAGTTTTAATCAATCGGATTTAGCTATAGATGAAGATAATTTAACAGTTTCATTTGTAGCGTTGAGTAAGGACAATACTCACGAGCGATATGATATGTGGGGAGATAAATATTTTCTAAGTGTAGATACTTCAAATGTTAGATTTGAAGCTAATACATTTTATAAAGATCATGATGTAAGCTTTGATAACGCTATAGGAACGATTGAGCAAATTAAGCAGGAGAATGGCGATATAAAAGTAAAAGTAAAATTTAACAAAGAAGTAAATGAGAGTTATCAAAGCTTTTTAAAATACAAACACGGTTTATCAAATAGTGTAAGTGTTGGCTTTGGTTCGGACATTAAACTTAAAGAATTAGAGGAAAAAGAAGGAGTAAAACACTATGAAATAATAAATGGAACGATAGAGGAATTAAGTGCAGTGTGGAAAGGTGCAGATAAAAATGCAGTAGTATCAAAATTTATGAAAGGTAATGAAATGAAAAAAGAAGATGTAAAAATAGATAAAGACAAAAAAGAAGATGTAAAAGTTGAACTTAAAGAAGAAAAACAAAAAATAGACAATACAGTTACTTTAGCAAAAAAAGACCAACAAGACATCATACAACTAAGTAAAATTTTACGGTGTGAAAAAGAGGGACTTGATGCAATTGAACAAAATATGACATATAGGGAGTTTTCAAAACAAATGGCAACAAAACAACAAGAAAATCAAAAATATTCAAGTATAAGTGTGATTAAAAAAGAAGATAAGCAAGAACAAGATAATTATTCTTTGGCTAAGATTTTAAAAAATGCAGTAAATCCAAATATTGCTTTAGGTGTAGAAAATGATTATACTGGTAAAAATGGTGGATTTATTTTACCTAATGAGTTTGTAGGGAAATTTGCAGATAATACAACAAAGGCTATTGAAGATACTGGGCTTTTAGGTGTAAGACATGATACAAATAAAATGATTGAGCAGCTAAAACAAGAAAGTATATTATTAGATTGTTGTACTTTTATGGAAAATTTAGATACTAAGTTATCTATTCCTAAAGAAAATACAAATATCACAGCTGAATTTGTAGAAGAGGGAGCATACACAGAAACGCAAAAATTAGGATTCGATTCAGTTTCATTTGTGCCTCATACATTAAGTGCAAGTGTACAGATAACAAGAACTATGTTAAATATGTCGCCTTTGAGTTTAGAGCAGTATGCTTATAGTAAAATCAAAGAGGCAATAAAAAGAAAACTAGAACATACTATTTTATACGGGGATGGTGTTGTAAAAGGCTTGTTTAATATTGCTGAAATTACTGAACTAGCAAATTATCTAAAAGCCCCAACATTTGTAAAAACTTTAGAGTTTGGTGATATTTTGGATAATGCTGGTATTGATAGTTCTAATTCTAAATTTTTCTTTAGAGGTAGCGATATTTCAAAACTAAAAACAACACCAAGAGGAAAAAGCTTAGATATTATGTTGATGGATAGTAGAAATGATTTACAAGGATATAATGCTTACAAAAATAATATGCTAGAAGTTGGGAATTGTGTATTTGGTAACTTTGAAGATATTTTAATTGCAATTTTTGGAAATCTTGAAGTAAGACCTTTAGCGGTTAGAGGTGGTAATATTATCCTTGAAGGATTTTATGATGTTGATATGCATCCTGCAAGATCTGAAAGCTTTGTTACTTCTAAAGTAAGTGCATGATAAGTAATCTTTTAAAAAGAGATTTAAAAAAAATTATTGCTAAAGATAGTAATGCAAATATTACTATCTTTAGGACACAAGAAGAGCATAAATGTTTTTTCTTTAAAGAAACTAAAATATTTTATGATGATGGTTTAAGTGGTACTTCTCCTACTATTTTAATTGATGATGATGCTGATGTAAAAATAAGAGATGAAATTCAAGTAAATTTTTTGGAAAATATCTTAAGCTTTATCGTACATAAAATAGAGTATGAAAGCCAAGCATTAAAAAGATTATATTTAAAAGATTTATGATGAATGACACACAAATTAACTTACCAAATGTAAAATATACAAAAATTCAAAATAATTCAAATCGTGTTAAGCTAGTACAGGCTTTAAAAGAAGAGCTTTTATCTTTTGCTACTGTCGATATTTTTGAGATATTTACCTTTGAAGATGAATCTCTTCCTTTGATAGTCATAAGAGATGAAGATGATGAAGTTGAAACATTAAGCGATGGAAATATAAAGCATAATTTAGAAATACAATTAAGACTTTACGATACAAGTTATAAAAAACTAGATAGTCTCATAAGTAAAACATTAGATAGTTTAAGAGAATTTAAAAGTAATTTTGTGATGATGAATCTTTTAAGTATAGATAAACAAGAAGTACAAATAGCAGATAAAGATTATATGGGTGCTACTTTAAGTATTTCGATATGTTATTATACTTCTAAATGGTGCTATTAGATGATTTTTGTGGGAAATATTCATAAAATAGATACTAAGCGATCTTTGGTACAAGTTGATTATCAAGACACTATAAGCGATTGGATTCCTTATGTAAATGTGGCAAATTCTTTTAAAAGACATTTTATTCCACCAAGAAAAGATGAACAGGTTATACTTTTACAATGTGATAGTGGTAATTTACAGTTAGCTTTAGGTAGTATTTTTTGTAAACCTTTTAAAGAGCCACAAGGAAGTAATACAAATAAAGAAATAACACAATATGAAGATGGGACAATAATGTCTTATGATACAAAAAATAAAGTTTTAGATGTATCTTGTGTTGGAGATATTACTATAAATTGTAATGGTGATGTTAACTTAAGTTGTGATAATACTGTAAGTATAAGTGCAAATCAAATCAATATAAAAGCAAATAATACAAACTTTATAGGCGGAAGTATCACACATGATGGCACAAGTATAGATAAAACTCATACTCACACACAAACAGCAGGAAATCATTACGGAGCAGGTGCAGCAACTACGCCCCCAAATTAATTTTATACATTGTATAAAAAAATAAATCTTTTTGTTAGGATTTTAAAAATAAAAGGGGTAAAAGTGTTTTTGCTTAGCATTGAAGAAAATATCAAAAGAATTTTAAAAACAAATAAATATACAAAAACATTAAGACCTCTTTATGGTTTAGATAGACATATTGATAAAACTATGAGCTTAAAAAATTTAAGTGCCTTAAAAGAGGATATTGTTACTCAATTAGAAACAAATGAACCTCGTATCAATCTTAATAGTATAGATTTTGAAAACTATGAAAATAATCTATCAGTAAAAATTCAATATGAAGAAAAAGAAAATCATCAAACAAATAAAATAATAAAGGTTAAACTATGAATGATGAATTAGAATTTTTAAAGCCTTTTAATATAGAAGAAAAAAGAGAAGAGATTATACAAAAATTCAGACAAAAAAGTGGAAAGTTAGATTATATACCTTTAATAGGTGATGATTATATGACCTTAATAGATATTTTTTTATTTGAGCTTAGTAAATTTAGTGAACTTATAAACCATAGAATATCACAAAACTATATAAACTATTCTAGAGGTGCTTACTTAGATGAACTTGTAGCACTAATAGGTCTTAAAAGATATGAAAGTATAAATCCAGTCGCTACAGTTGAAATAAAGACAAATGATAGAGTTTATTTATCAAAGGGAACAATTTTAAAAAATGAACAAAATCAAAGAGCAGTTTTATTATATGATGTAAGTGTAAATGGTGTAGCAACTTTTGATGTTGAATTAAAAGATTATGAAGAGGGTCAAGATTATAGTACTGTTGTTTTAGAAAAAGAAAATATCTATATAGATAGTTTAAAAATACTAAATCCATATAATACAAAAAAAAGAGTTGAAAGTGATGAAGAATTAAAAAGAAGATTTATTTTAGCATTGCATAGATTTTCAACTGCTGGAAGTGTTGAGAGTTATACATATCACTGCTTAAGTGTAGCTAGTATAAAAAAAGTAAATGTATATCAAAAAAGTGCTGGTATTGTGAAAATAGTTTATCAAGGTTTATTAGATAGGGAACTGCAAGAACTTAAATTACTTGAAACTTTGGAAGATAGAAGACCTTTAACAGATAAAATAGAATTTAAAGAAGTAGAAAAAGTCAATATAGATATAAATCTACAAATAAGTCTAAAAAATAATACTTTTTATAATGATTATGCACAAGCAATAAAGCAAAATATTAAAAAGTTTTTTAATAGTTTAGATATAGGAGAAAATATACATTCAAGCAAAATTATAGATATAGCTTACAATAACAATGAAGACATAAAAAGTATTGAATTATTGCAAGAACTACCAAATATAAATCAAGATAGTATTTATAGTTTGAATAATATTAATGTGAGTTTAAAAAATGCTTGATTTAAGAACATATAGCGATACTTTATTTAGAGTTGATGAAGTATTAAAAGAAACACTAGATGATATTTTAGTTTTTGATGATAAGTTTTTTTATAGATTAAGTGAAAAAAATGAAAAAGCCTTATTAAAAACTTTTGATTTAGATTTTTACACAAACAAACCTTTACAAGCAAAATATAAGGAGGGAACAGCAAATGAAGTACAAAGAATATTAAGTGATGTTTTAGGAGCCAATGTAGGAATATGTGAGTGGTGGGAATATGAAGCTGATCCGTATCATTTTAAAATAAACATTTGCACGGCAGATAAACAAATAACAACACAATTAATAGAAGACATTAGAAAGAAGTGTCAAAAGATAAAAAATGTAAGGTCTGTATGTGATGAAATAAATCTTAGCTATATGCAAAGTACAACAATAATGATAGGAAGTGCAGGACTTGGCGAAGTAACTTGTACGACTGAAATGCTAAAAGGTTATGAAGAAACACTAAAAGGTGTACAAAATATAAGTATAGGGTGCATTGGCGAAACTTTTGCTTATGCTAAAAATATATAA
>PDWI01003814.1_pt1 | contig 20856 bp, 16 predicted proteins | sample 1430891 | NCBI WGS metagenome assembly PDWI01 (sample SAMN01162508, study PRJNA174530) | Oral metagenome, whole genome shotgun sequencing project. | biome: Marine environment; feature: Marine mammal; material: Swab sample of the gingival sulcus; isolation source: swab sample of gingival sulcus... | reverse complement strand
CAATTTAAAAGATAATGAATAATCTTTTTGCGTGCGTTTTACATAAGTGTTTTTCATCTTTTTTTAGTTTATGTAACGCTATTTCAGGACGAGACAAATTATCAATATAAGGTGTAGAAATAAATATTTTTTACACCTTTAATTTATCTACTCCAAACCCCTTATTGACGAAAATTAACAAAAATTGCATTTTTCGTCAATAAGGGATTAATTTCAATTAAGAAGTGTAACATTTTCATATTTGAAAAATTATTAACTACATTTGCAAAATCATTTTTAAAAATGTAGAAATATATGAAAAAACTAATAAAATTCGTAGGAAGATACTTGCCCAGACCGTTACTAATCAAAATAAGTTACGTTGTAAGTCCCATTCTCACTTGGTTTTATGCCGGCAACAAACACAAATGCCCTATATGCAACAAGCAATTTAAAAAATTCATGCCACACGGCAACAAAGGCTTAGACAACAGACTCTGCCCGTCTTGCTTATCGCTGGAAAGGCACAGACTGTTATGGCTCTTCCTAAACGAAAAAACAGATTTTTTCACAGCACCCGCAAAAGTCCTGCACATAGCACCGGAGCAACCTTTCGTAAAACGATTTGCCAAGCTCAAAAATTTAGACTACATAACCGCTGATTTGGTGTCGCCCATAGCACAAGTAAAAACCGACATCCGCAACATGGTATTCGCTGATAATGAGTTTGATTGGGTCATCTGCAACCATGTTATGGAGCATATCGACATGGAGCAAAAAGCCCTTAAAGAAATTCTCCGAGTGCTAAAACCGGGCGGAAGAGCAATCTTGCAAGTACCTATCGACTATAACCTTAAAACCACCTACGAAGACGACAGCATAACATCGCCCAAAGAGCGTGAAAAGCATTTCGGGCAATACGACCACGTAAGACAATACGGTTTGGATTACGAACAACGACTTCAAAAATCGGGACTCGTAACCCAAACAAGCGACTTTATAAATTCTATCGACCCCAAACAGCAAGAGTTTTACCGCTTAGATAAAAACGAGCTGATATATCTTTGCAAAAAAAATTAATGCAGAAATTCGCTAATAGCCTTTTTTGCATCAACTACCGTCTTGTCTATATCATCATTTGTTATTTGAATATCAAACTGCGGAGCTAACGACAATTCTTGCTCGGCTTTCGACAATCGAGTATTCAAACTTTCGGCAGTTTCAGTGCCTCGCAACTTCAAGCGTTCGCCAAGCACCTCCAACGACGGCGGTTTCACAATTATGGTAACCGCTTGCATGCCGTACAATTTTTTGATGTTCAATCCGCCCACCACATCAATGTCAAAAAGCACATGTTTGTTGTTGCCCCTGATGCGTTCCACCTCGTTTTTTAAAGTTCCGTAAAACCTGCCCGGATACACCTCTTCCCACTCTACAAATTCATCATTTTGAATTTTTGCCTGAAACTCCTCCGTGCTTAAAAAATGATAATGCTTGCCATCAACCTCATTGGGGCGTGGCTTGCGATTGGTCGCCGATATTGAAAATTCAGCATCTAAAAAATCATCATTAAAAAGTTGCTTTATTATGGTACTTTTTCCAACTCCCGAAGGTCCCGAAAATACAATTAATTTAGTTGTCATATTGATATTTCTTGTTTTAAAATTACTACAAAATAAGGAAATAAATTTATGAAATAAAATTATTAATCTAATAAATTTTTCTACTTTTGACCCTGCGAAAAATACAAAAACAATGAAAGTACTTATAGCAGAACCAATAAACAATATTTTGCATCGGCAACTGTCGCAAGCAGGCTTCCAAGTAGATTATCTGCCCGACACAAATTATCAAACTCTTTTGGAAATCATAGCCCCTTACGAGGGTTTGGTGGTACGAAGCCGATTTAAAATTGACGATGTCTTTTTTCAAAAAGCCGATAATCTGAAATTTGTGGCAAGAGCCGGTTCAGGCGTTGAAAATATCAATCTCAAAGAAGCCGAAAGGGTGGGGGTAACGGTAATAAATTCGCCTGAGGGCAATGCTAACTCCGTGGCGGAACACGCTTTGGGCTTACTGTTGGGTGTGATGCACAAAGTTGCAAGTTCCTCAAACGAAGTGCGAAAAGGCTTGTGGCTACGCAAACCCAACGCAGGCGATGAACTCAGCTCTAAGACCGTCGGCATAATTGGCTACGGCAATACCGGCAGTCGATTTGCAAAATTATTGAGTGGTTTTGGCATGCAAGTTTTGGTTTATGACAAATACAAAAAAGGCTTTTCAAACTCAAATATCAAGGAGGCAACCCGGCAAGAGATTTTTGAAAATGCAGATGTCATAAGTTTTCACGTACCGCTAACCGACGAAACAAAATACCTATGCAATAAATCGTATCTATCTAATTTTAAGAAAGATATATACTTGCTAAACACCTCGCGAGGCGAAGTTGTATACACCCAAAGCGTATGCGATTTTTTGAAATCAGGCAAGATACTCGGCGTGGGGCTTGATGTTTTAGAGTACGAAAAACACAATTTTGACAACCTCCTGCAAGACACCATGCCCGAAGTTTTACAAGAATTATTGTCGATGCCCAATGTGATTATAACCCCACATGTCGCCGGAAGCAGTCAGCAATCTGTTGTAAAAATCGCCTCAGTTCTTGCGAGTAAGATTATTGAAAAATACGGGAATTTTTGAGTCGGAATGCACCGCAAACCGAGCCGTATCCCTGCTTAATTGACGAATCAGCACCGCCTTATCATTGAGATAATCTTTAATAAGAGCGTCATCGTAGTGCCTTATTGTGATGAGAGTTAAGTTGCTATTGTATTTAAAATCAAAATGTTGTTGTAATTCTTTTTTGAAGTTGGCTATGCGTTCTTTTTTGTTGTCGGTGCAAAACGAAAAACTTATGGCAGAGTTTTGAATTAGGCTCACTTTAAGCCTGTGGCGATTCAGCAAAGCAAAAATCCGACTTATATTTTTCTCGGTTATGAATGAAAAATCCGACGAAAAAATTGAGAACAAAATCTGATTATTTTTCTCTATATATATAGGTATGCTCGGCGAAAGCTCATAATCCGATGATGAAAAATCGGCAATGCTTGTGCCTTGGCAATCCAAATCATAAAACGACCGTACTTTTATTGGTATCTTCTTGTTTTCAAGCGGTTTAATGGTTCTGAAATGCAAGATTTTTGCACCGTAAAAAGTCTGCTCGATAGCCTCTTTATACGACATTTTTTTCAATAAAACCGCATTGGGATATTTGTTTGGGTCGGCATTCAGCACGCCCGGCACATTCTTCCAAAACACAATTTCACGGGCATCCAAGCAATAGGCAAAAATAGATGCCGAGTAATCACTGCCCTCACGCCCCAGCGTGGTGGTCTGTTGCTTCGTCGTAGCAGCTGTGAAACCCTGCGAAACTATGATTTTATGCCGTGAAAATAAATCGGCGGTTTTTATTGCCTTTAAAGTTAAGTCCCAATTTATTTTGGCATCGCAAAAATTATTGTCGCTTACCAGCAAAGACCTTGCGTCTGCAAATTTGGCATTAGCTCCTTGCTCTTGCAAAAAACTTGCAACTATATTTGCCGATAAAAATTCGCCCATCGACACAATGGCATCATACTCCAAATATTTGTTCGATGACAGCCCTTTTTTAAAGGTATTTCTTAAATCATTAAAGCCCTGTTGCACAAGCTCAAAGATAGGATTATTTGCCTGAAAATCTAAATTATTTAGTATTGAAAAGTACAAATTTTCAACCTCTGAAATACTGTCGGAATAGCTATCATTTTGCTCATAATACAGCTCCAAAGCCCTTTCCAGCAGGCTTGTTGTCTTACCAAAAGCCGATACAACTATGAGCAAATTGTCTGACAATTTGTCTGCTATTTCAGCCAAACGAAACAATGATTTTGCATCTTTTAGTACTCCGCCACCAAATTTATATACCTTCATTCTTTTTTTTTATAAAATAATTAGCAAATATGTTTAGTTTTTGCTAAATTTAAGTATTTTTTTTTACCTTTACGATAAAATTAACAAAATTATGAGCATTACAACATTAAACGAATTTATTATAGAACGACAATCGGACTTCCCTTATGCCAAAGGCGAACTGTCTAGACTTTTGAGCCACATAGGAGTAGCCGCAAAAGTTGTGAACCGCGAAGTGAAAAAAGCAGGTTTGATAGACATTCTTGGCGACTATGGTAGCACCAATATACAAGGCGAAGGTCAAAAAAAATTAGACGTTTATGCTAATGAGAAATTTATAACGTCATTAAAATTATCTTCTGAATGTTGCGGAATAGCTTCCGAGGAAAATGACGGCATAATTGAATTTGACACAGAAATGGCACGAAGCGGAAAATACGTTGTAGCAATGGACCCGTTAGACGGCTCATCGAATATTGACGTGAATGTGTCTATCGGCTCAATATTTGCTATTTACAGGCGACTTTCAACCTTGGGGCATGTTGCCGAAGAGCGTGATTTTCTGCAAGAAGGCATGAAACAAGTGGCGGCAGGTTATGTGATATACGGCTCGTCGGCAATGCTTGTTTATACAACCGGTAAGGGCGTGAACGGTTTTACGTTAGACCCCTCGATTGGCGAATTTTGCCTGTCGCACCCCGATATAAAAATACCTTCCAACGGTACAATTTACTCGATAAATGAAGGAAATTACATTAAATTTCCCGAAGGTGTAAAACGATACCTTAAATATTGTCAAGAAAATGACAAACCTACCAAAAGACCATTTACTTCAAGATATATAGGCTCGTTAGTAGCTGATTTTCACCGTAATATGTTAAAAGGCGGAATATTTATTTATCCTCAAACTTTCAGCCACCCCAGCGGTAAATTAAGACTGCTTTATGAATGCAACCCCATGGCATTTTTGGTGGAACAAGCAGGCGGAATGGCAACAAACGGCAGAGGAAAACGAATTTTGGACATCATACCGCAATCAATACATGAACGCACTCCGCTGTATATCGGCTCTCGAACAATGGTGGAAAAAGCTGAAGAATTTATGCGAGAATTTCCGCAAGAAGCAAATGAATAATTTAAAATATTAACAGTTAAAACTCGTGTAATCAAGATGTTGCACTTACATTAAATGTGTGGCATCTTGATTGTCGTTGTAATTATAAAAGGTAGATTTACCAAAATTGAACATATTAAATTAATGAAAAAAATATTAGTAACAGGAGCAAACGGACAGCTTGGCAAAAAAATTAAGGATTACGAAAATGAATTTCCCGAATTTCAATTTTTATACACCGATGTAAACGAACTTGATATTACCAACTTAACCGAAATAGAAAATTTCTTAAAAAACCATCGCCCAAACCTCGTAATAAATTGTGCCGCTTACACCGCCGTTGATAATGCCGAAACAGATATTGAAAAAGCAAATCTACTGAATGCAAAAGCACCGGAATTTTTAGCCCAAGCATGTAATAATTACAATGCAAAATTATATCACATCTCAACCGATTATGTTTTTGGAGCAACTCTTCACAACACACCTTTTAAAGAAGATGACACCGTAGCACCTCAATCTGTTTATGGAAAAACAAAGTATGAGGGCGAAAAAAATATTGCAAAATATAAAAATGTGAGGATATTCCGCACATCACTTTTATACTCCGAATACGGAAATAATTTTGTGAAATCGATAATAAAATTGGGGCAAAAACATGATGAGCTGAATGTAATTTTCGACCAAATCTCATCGCCAACCTATGCCGGCGACTTGGCAAAAGCCCTCCTCATGGTAGCACAACAAGATGATAATCAGGATTATAACTGCGATATATTAAACTATACCAACGAGGGAACTTGCTCGCGATATGATTTGACTATGCAAATTTTCAAAATAAAAAATATACCAACAAAAGTAAATCCCATAAGAACAAAAGAATTTCCAACCCCTGCCGAACGACCCGCATTTAGTGTCTTAGACAAAACAAAAATAAAACAAAATTTTAAAATAAATATACCATACTATTTAGATAGCTTGGAATATTGCTTAACAAAAATCAACTAATCACAAACTTTAAACACATAATTTCATAATGAATATTTTTGAACAAACTATTTTATCACCCGAAATAAAAAAAGCAATAGAAGAGTTAAATTTCTTCGAACCAACCCCAATTCAGAAAGAAACAATACCTTTAATCCTAAACTCAACCCAAGACATTATAGCATTAGCTCAGACAGGAACAGGAAAAACTGCAGGCTTTGGACTGCCTATAATTCAGCAGATTAACCCAAATTCAAACCAACCGCAAGCACTTATTTTAAGCCCCACGCGTGAACTCGCAATACAAATCAACAAAGATATTGAGCGATTTACAAAGTATATTAAAAACTTCAATTCGGTGGCGGTATACGGTGGCGAAAATATCCAGAAGCAAATCAAAAAACTAAAACAAGGAGTGCAAATAGCCGTGGGAACTCCCGGCAGAACCTTAGACCTTATAAGAAAGAAAGCCCTGAAAATCAACAATATAAAATGGCTTGTTCTCGACGAAGCCGACGAGATGCTAAACATGGGATTTAAGGAAGAACTTGACGAAATTCTAAAAAACACTCCACCCGCAAAACAAAATTTATTATTCTCGGCAACAATGCCCGACGGCATTAAAGAAATTGCCGAAAATTACCTCTACGACCCCATCGAAATAGCTGTGGCTAAGAGGAATATAGCCGCCGAAAACATATCGCATTATTGCTACACCGTAAAAGCCTCAAACAGATACCTTGCCCTAAAACGAATTGCCGATTTCAACCCCAAAATATACGGCATAATCTTTTGCCGAACCAGATACGAGACCAAAGATGTGGCATCAAACTTGATGCAAGACGGCTACAATGCCGACGCATTGCATGGCGATTTATCACAAGCTCAACGAGATTATGTGATGGAAAAATTCCGCAAAAAACAAATCCAACTGCTTGTGGCAACGGACGTTGCAGCAAGAGGACTCGACATTGACAATTTAACACACATTATAAATTACAACCTGCCAGACGACCCCGAAGTTTACGTGCATCGAAGCGGAAGAACCGGCAGGGTGGGGCGAAAAGGGATTTCCATAATCATAACCCAACCCGGCGAAAGGCGAAAAGTGAAGGCAATTCAAAAAATAATAGGCAAAAAATTTGAAGATAAAAAAGTGCCTCAGGGTGAAGAAATTTGCGAAAAAAGATTGTACAACCTAATGGATAAGATAGAAAATATCTTGGTTGATGAACAAAAAATTGAACCGTATTTGCCTCAAATTCAAAAAAAATTACAATGGTTAGACCGCGATGAACTTCTGAAACGCTTTGTGTATGTGGGCTTTGAGCAATTTTTGAATTACTACAAAAACGCAAAAGACCTAAACGCCGTAGACGAAAAAAGAGAGAAAAAAGAAAAAAAGAAAAAGCGAAAATATACCGAGCTGTTTTTGAATATCGGAAAATCAAACAACTTGAAACATGCGAGTTTGCTGGGTATAATTAATGAGACTACCAACACTAATAATATTGAAATAGGCAAAATTGACATACAAAAGAATTTCACATTTTTTGAGGTTGACGATAAATACAAAAAACTTGTAATAGACTCAATGACAGGTACTAAGTATGGCAGTGCAAAACTAAAAGTGGAACTTACAAAGGCAAGTCAAGGAAAATCAGCCCAAAAGCCACAAAAAAAACGACGCAAGAATAGACGAAAAAAATAATTTTTTTTAATTTTGCACAAACTTGTTATTAAATTTTTTTTTCATTTTAAAACACACTACTCGAACACTTTATTTTGAGGGTGTGTTTTTTATATAAACTATCAAAATTTATACTAACTTTGTGGGTTTAGAAATAAAAAACACGATTAAATCAAAATGAACCCCAAGAACGCACAAATAATAATCCAGATATTAAGAATTGGAATATCCGCACCGGTAGGCTACTATTTAGGCAAACGATTGCAATGGGAAAACTTCATGCTAATAGGCTTATACTTTGGTGTTTACATGGTTGTAAGTCTGCTGATAGAAATCATACGCAACAATATTGCAAGCATATTTCAAAACCGCAAAATCAAACATAAATGAGCCACAAAATGATTTCTGTAAAAGGTGCAAGAGAACACAATCTCAAAAATATTGACGTTGATATTCCTCGCTACAAACTGACTATTATTACGGGACTTAGCGGCAGCGGAAAATCCTCGCTTGCCTTCGACACGATATATGCCGAGGGGCAAAGGCGGTACATTGAGACTTTTGCCTCGTATGCAAGGCAGTTTCTTGGGGCAGGTCAAAGACCTGATGTAGAGCAAATTACAGGACTAAGTCCGGTGATTTCAATCGAGCAAAAAACCGTAAACAAAAACCCTCGCTCAACCGTTGGCACTGTAACCGAGACCTACGATTTTTTGCGTCTACTTTTTGCAAAATCAGCCACTGCATACTCGAAAGAATCAGGCGAAAAAATGGTGCAATACTCTACACCTCAAATCATTAGCCTTATAACCAAAGCCTATGATAATAAAAAAATCATAATACTTTCGCCCATCGTAAAAAGCCGAAAAGGACACTACAAAGAGCTGTTTGCCTCGCTAATAAAAAAGGGATTTTTGCAAGCCCAAATCAACGGCAACATACAAGATTTAACCCCAAATTTAAAATTAGACAGATACAAAACTCACAACATCGAGCTTGTGATTGACAAATTAAAAGTAACCGAACAACATATTGATAGGCTTACAAAGTCTGTAAATCAGGCACTTAAACATGGCAAGAATGTGTTAATGATAAAAGATTTTGAAACCAATGAAATTAGATATTTCAGCAAAAATCTGATGTGTCCAATCACGGGCATCTCATACGATGAACCTGCTCCAAATTCATTCTCATTTAATTCGCCACAAGGTGCATGTCCTACCTGTAAAGGTCTGGGAACGAGCCAAGTAATAAATATTGACAAAATAATTCCCAATAAAAATAAAAGCATCAAAAGCGGTGGGATACTTCCGATAGGAAAATTTACAGCTAACAAGCTTATTTTCATGCAAATACAGTCAATTCTTGAAGAAAATAATTACTCTCTTGATACGCCTATAAGCGAAATTCCAAGCGAAATAATACATCAAATAATATTCGGTTGCGAGACTCAAATAACTATAAAACACCCGACTATGGGCGAAAAAGCAAGTTTGCAAATGCCCTTTGACGGTGTGATGAAATATCTGGAAATTCTGTCACAAGATAATTCCATAAAAGCAAAACGGATACAAAAAAATTATTTTTCAAAAACAAATTGCCCCACATGCAAAGGCAAAAGGTTAAAGGAAAATGCTTTGTGGTTTAAATATAATGGCAAGAATATCAGTGAATTAACTGATATGGATATTAGCGATTTGATTAAGTTTTTGGAAAATTCAAAACAAAATCTTTCGAAAAAAGAAACTCAAATAACCAACGAAATTTTAAAGGAATTAATAACTCGCCTTAAATTTTTAGAAGACATCGGACTAAATTATTTGAGTCTCAATCGTGCTTCTGCCACGCTTTCCGGGGGCGAAAGCCAACGCATAAATCTTGCTTCGCAGATAGGTTCAAAATTGGTGAACGTACTTTACATTTTAGATGAGCCAAGTATTGGATTGCATCAGCGTGATAATCAGCGACTTATAAAATACTTGAAAAAACTTCGCGACAATGGCAACTCGATAATAGTGGTGGAGCATGACAAGGAAATTATGCTTGCTTCGGATTACATCATTGACATAGGTCCAAAAGCCGGGAAGTTCGGAGGCAAAATAAATGCTTGCGGAACGCCTGCTAACTTCTTGAAACAAAGCTCATTAACAACTGATTATCTCAATGGAATTAAAAAAATTGAAGTCCCAAAAATAAGGCGAAAGGGCAACGGCAAATTCCTAAATTTAATAGGTGCAAAGGGCAACAATCTCAAAAATGTAAATTTAAAACTGCCTTTGGAAACATTTATTTGCGTAACCGGAGTGTCGGGCAGTGGCAAATCGAGCCTGATAAACAAGACGTTATATCCTATATTACAGCAACATTTTTACAATTCGCTCACGCCGCCGCTTCCCTACGAAGACATAACAGGCATAGAGCATCTCGACAAGCTAATAGAGGTTAATCAAGCTCCAATCGGCAGGACACCACGCTCAAATCCGGCAACTTACACCAAAGTTTTCGATGAAATAAGAAAGTTATTTGCCCAGCTTCCGGAATCGAAAATACGAAATTACACAGTGGGGCGATTTTCTTTCAATGTGAAAGGCGGGCGATGCGAAAACTGCAAGGGGGCAGGTTTGAAAATTATTGAAATGAACTTTTTGCCCGATGTGCATGTACCTTGCGAAGAGTGCCGAGGCAAACGCTATAATCGTGAAACTCTGGAAGTTAGATATCGTGGGAAGTCCATAAGTGAGGTTTTGGATTTGAGCATAAATCAGGCTTGCGAATTTTTTGACAACATACCCAAGATAAGCAAAATTTTACAAGCAATAAAGCAGGTTGGACTTGGCTATATCTCTCTGGGTCAGGCATCTACGACGCTTTCCGGGGGCGAGGCTCAACGCATAAAACTTGCCACCGAACTTGCCAAACGCGATACAGGCAAAACACTCTATATCTTAGATGAACCAACTACCGGGCTTCATTTTGAGGACATAAAAATGTTGTTGGAAGTGCTTAATAGACTGGTAGATAAGGGCAACACGGTGGTTGTGATAGAGCATAATTTGGATGTGATAAAAATTGCCGATTACATTGTGGATATTGGCATGGAGGGAGGCAAAAACGGCGGAAATATTATTGCGGAGGGTACGCCCGAGGAGCTGGTAAATTGTCAGGAAAGCTATACGGCTCGTTATCTGCGAGATGAACTTAAAAATTAAGTTCGGCAAGCGTTATTCCGTGTCCGCCTGCTTCCGGGTGTTCGTCTTTAAATGATTTCACAAGCTCATGCGATGCGAGGTATTCTCTCACGGCATGCCTCAGCACACCATTGCCTGTGCCATGTAATATTTTCAGGTGTTTACTTCTGGTAATCAGGGCTTTATCTATATATTTTTGCACTATAAAAATTGCGTCGGCAACCCGCTTGCCCCTTATATCAATTCCAAAAATCATGTTTTCCGAAGCGTCGGTATCAGATATTATTTTCACTTTGCGGTTGGGCGTTTTGGCAGGTTTGTTGGCAACCTTTCTGAGTTGGCTTGTTTTAACCGTCATGCTCATATTGCCCAATGAAATTGTGGCTTGCTTCCCATTGAGTTTTATGATGTTTGCCGTCTGATTTTGCCCCTCTATTTTTACAAAATCTCCTACTTGCAAAGGCGATGCAATATGCTCATTATTAAGCTTTTGCTTGCGTTTTTTAGTTATATGCTTTTCTAATTTCTCTTCCTTTTCCGAAATTTTTTCTCGGAATTTATTTTTATATTCATCAAGCTCTAACCGCAATTCTTTTGTTATCTTTTTGTCCGCCTGAGCCTTCCGGATTTGCGATATCGTATTTTCAATTCTTTTGTTGGTTGATTGCAGAATTTTGTCCGCCTCTTTTTTCGTGTTTGCTAATATCGTTTTCTTTTCAGATAAAATAAAGTCAGTAGCTTTTTGATATTTTTCTTTCAGCTCGGCAATTTCTCTTTCCTCTGTTTGAATTTTTCTTTTTAAACGTCTCAGCTTTCTTTTTTCCTCAATGTTTTTTTGCAGAATGGTCTCAAAATCAAGATGTTGTCTATCTAATTTGCTTTCGGCACTTTGTAATATTTTTTTTGAGAAACCTGTTTTTTTTGCAATTTCAAAAGCAAATGAACTGCCGGGCGTAAAAGGTTCTAACTTATATAAAGGTTGTAACCGCTTCTTATCAAACAACATAGCCGAATTGAAAACGCCTTTTGTCTCTTCGGCAAAGGTTTTTAAATTTGTGTAATGTGTTGTTACTATGGCTTTTACCTTATTTTCATTCAAGGCTTCCAGCACCGCCTCGGCTATCACAGCCCCAAGATGAGGCTCTGTTCCGCTTCCCATTTCGTCAATTAAAACAAGGCTGTTTTCTGTGGCATTGTTCACAAATGTATTCATGTTTAACAAATGTGAACTGTACGTACTTAGGTCATTTTCAACTGATTGCTGGTCGCCAATATCCAAAAATATATTTTTATAAATGCCCGTTTCCGAGGTCTCTTTCACAGGAATCAGAAATCCGCATTGTAGCATATATTGCAAAATTCCCATTGTTTTCAAACATATTGATTTTCCGCCGGCATTAGGTCCCGATATTATCATCATTCTGTTTTGATAATCCAACTTTATATCGGAACGCACCACCGTTTTATTTTGGTTTTTATATGCCAAAAGGAGTAGGGGATGGGCGGCGTTAAGAAACTCTGTATCAGGCTTTTCATGCAGTATTGGGATGCTCGCATTTAGCGTTATTGCCAATTTTGCTTTGGCACGTATAAAGTCGATTTCAGCAAGGAAATTATATGTCTGCCTAAGGTTATAAAAATACGGTTGCAACTCTTGCGTGATATTGGTAAGTATATTTATAACTTCCCTATTTTCAGCCATTTCCAGCTCACGCACTTTGTTGTTTAACTCACTAATTTCGTAAGGCTCAATATACGCCGTTTGCCCTGATGCCGATATATCATAGATGATGCCTTTTATTCGCCTTTTGTCTGATACAGAGACAGGTATCAACAATTTTCCCTCACGTATCACGGCTTGTGCATCGCTTTTCAGAGTGCCGTCTGATTTGGCTTGCGTTATTATTTGGTTGAGTTTTCGCGATATGCTTATTTTTTTTGCATCCAATTCATGCCGTATAGTTTTGAGTTCTTTGGAGGCATTGTTTTTTATGTTGCCGTGTTTGTCAAGCACGCCGTCGATTATGCTTATTATAATTGAGGCAAATTGGTTGTCGGGCAATAATTTTTTTAGGTTTGGGAACTCTTTGTTTTTAGGATTGTTGAAGAATTGTATTAAACTTTGCATGCTCAATATAGAGGCTTTCAACTCCATTAACTCATTGGGTTTGAAGTAACTGCCTTGACGTTGCTTTTGTGCAAAATGCTCATCGGAGTTTGGAAAAAATCCCATTGGGAATTTTTCTTCAAACAGCACAATGTCCTTCATCTCACTTGTTTGCCTTAATCGAAGAAGAATTTTTTCAAAATTATTGCTAAACTTTGAGGCATAAACCTTTTGGCGTGCCTTGTCAGACATGCAAAATTCTGCGGTTTTATTTCTAATTATCTCAAAATTTAGTTTGTCCTCTATATTTTTTGGGTATAGCAACATTTTTTAGAAATAATTTTTCCTTGCTTTGTCCATATCTCGTTTTGCGTCTTTAAGTTTAAGGTCTTCACGTTTATCGTATTTCTTTTTACCCGATGCCAACCAAACTACCATTTTTGCCAAGCCTTTTTCATTTATAAAGATGTTTGACGGTATGATAGTTTTGGAATTTGCCTTTACTGCTTTGTGCAATTTTTCAAGTTCTGTTCTGTGTAACAACAACTTACGCTCTCGGCGAGGCTCATGGTTGTCATAAGTTCCATGAGAGTATTGAGATATGTGCATTCTCACCCATAACTCAAATTTTTGAGTTCCGGGCTTGGGTCTAAAAAAGCAATACGAATCCACCAGACTTGCTTTGCCCGCACGTATTGATTTTATTTCAGTGCCGGTAAGTTGTATACCTGCCTCGTATTTATGTTCAAGCGAGTAGTCGTGCCGTGCTTTTTTATTTTGTATGTTTATTTTTTTTGCCATATCTCAAAACTGATAAATTACATTGCCTCAGGGACTTGTATGCCTAATAGCTCTAATGAATTTTTAATTATTTCGCCCACTTGCTTAGAAAGCAATAGTTTGAAATTTCTTGATTCTTTGTTGGTTTCGTGCAGTATCGGCACATCATGATAATATTTATTATACATGCTTGCAAGCTCATACACATAATTTGCGATGATTGCCGGGTTTCGTTTTGATGCAGAGGCGTTGAAAATTTCAAGGAAGTTGTAAATTGTTTTTACAAGTTTAATCTCATTTTCGGTTATTGCCAATTTACAATCAGGTTCGGGCATGAGGTTTTCTTTCAGAGCTTTTTGCATCAGTGAGTTTATTCTCACATAGGCATATTGCACAAAAGGTCCTGTATGTCCGTTAAAGTCAATGGATTCCTTGGGATTGAAAACCATGTTTTTTTGTGGGTCAACCTTTAAGATGAAGAATTTTAGGGCAGCCAAAGCTATCTGACGGTATATCTCATTTTTCTGTTTTTCGTCAAAATCTTGCAATTTGCCCGCACTGATTGATGCTTCTTTGGCATTGTCTATCATTTCATTTATAAGGTCGTCGGCATCAACCACTTTGCCCTCGCGTGATTTCATTTTGCCATCGGGGAGTTCCACCATGCCGTAAGACAAGTGCTGAATTTTATTCGACCAAGGATACTCCAATCTATCCAAGATTATAGAGAGAACTTTGAAGTGATAATCTTGCTCATTACCAACTACATATATATATTCATCGCCTTTGTAGTCATTATTGCGGACTACGGCACTGCCAATATCTTGGGTCATATATACGGTTGTTCCGTCGTTACGCAACAGGACTTTTTCGTCCATTCCGTATTCTTCCAAATTTATAAATACTGTTCCGTCTTCTTTTTGTTCCAGCTCGCCTGTTTTAAGTGCTTGTAACACAATGTCTTTACCTATTAGGTATATGTCTGACTCGTAATATATCTTATCAAACTTGATGTTCATAAGGTCGTATGTTGCGTCGAAACCTTCATATACCCATGAGTTCATTTTTGCCCATAGTTCTCTGGTCTTCTTATGTCCTCTTTCCCAGCGTCTTAAAGTTGAGCGGATTTTTTTATTCCAAGGAGCTTGTTCGGTTGCTTCTTTTTCCGTCAAGCCTTCGGAAATTAGCTTTTGTGTTTGCTTTTTAATTTCTTCATTGAATTTTACATAATAGTCGCCAACAAACTTATCTCCCTTTACGCCAATATCTTGCGGGGTTTGGTTATCTGCCAATTCTTGCCATGCCAGCATCGATTTGCAAATATGGATGCCTCTGTCATTTATAAGGTTGATTTTTACAACTTCGTTGCCATCGGCTTTTAGGATGTTTGCGATTGAATCGCCCAAGAAATTATTTCGCATGTGTCCCAAGTGCAGGGGTTTGTTGGTGTTGGGCGATGAAAATTCTATTATTATGCGTTTGTCTTTTTTGTGGTTTAGACCGTAATTTTGGGTTTTGTTGATTTCCTCAAACACCTTTTGCCAATATTTTTCTGAAATTGTGATGTTCAAAAATCCGGTTACCACATTGAAATCTTCTATCTCGGGAGTTACCATTTTTAGGTATGAGCCAAGCTCTGTACCCATCTCCACGGGTGTTTTTCCTGATATTGATAACAGCTTGAAAACCACTATTGTATAGTCGCCTTCAAAGTCTTGTTTTGTTTCTTGTATTTGTATTTTTTCCGAAGAAATATTTTCGCCGTATAATTCTTTTAGGGCTATTATCGTTTTCTCGGTTATTATTTTTTTGATGTCGTTCATAGTTGATTTTTTAATTTTATATAGATTTTATGATTGTTGTTTTATTCTTCTGTATAAAATTCATCTGAATCAATAGCCGGCGAAACGAGCAATCTACCGCATTCTTCGCATGTTATGATTTCTTTTGATGTAGAGATTGTTATCTCTTGTTGAGGTGGCATTATTGAGTAGCAACCTCCACAGGCTGAGCGTTCTAACTTCACTACGGCTCTGCCATCAAATACTTTTGCTCGAATATGCTCGTATGTTTTAAGTGTTTTTTCGGGAATTTCTTCTTTTATGTTTTCGCGAGTTTCTAACAGTTGTTGCTCTTCGGTTTGAGTCTCGTTTATGATTTTTTCGAGTTTTATTCTTTTGTGTTCGAGGTCTTCCTGTTTGTCATTTGCTTTATCTTCGAGGGTTGTTAATTTTTGGGTATTTTCCTCTATTTGAGCATTATATTCTTTTATTCTTTTTTCACAAAGTTGAATCTCAAGACCTTGATATTCAATCTCTTTGCTTAATGAATCAAATTCGCGATTGTTGCGTACGTTTTTTTGTTGCTCTTTATATTTTTGAATTAAAGCCTCGGCATCTTTTGCTTCGTTTTTGCGTTCGGAAATTGATTTTTTTAATGCTTTTATAGTTTCGTTTACATCACTTATGTTGGTTTGCATTTTTTCGACTTCTGCTTCCAAGTCTTTTATTTCAATAGGCAGGCTACCGCGTAACTTTTTTATCTCATCAACTTTTGAGTCAATTGTTTGTAGTTCGTATAATTTTTTTAATTTGGTTTCTATTGATTTTTTTTGTGTGGAATTAACCATTTTACAAATATTTTATAGGATTAGTATTTATTTTTGATATTGAACATGCAAAGGTAGAAAATTTTTTTGTAATCAACTCATAAAAAATGTTTTTTGTAAATTGTTCGCTCTCATAATGTCCGATATCGGCAATTATGATTGAATTTTCGGCATCAAAAAAGTCGTGATATTTAAAATCGCCGCTTATAAAGATGTCGGCTTTGTGGGATTTTGCCTGCGAAAGCAAGAAACTTCCCGAACCTCCGCAAAGGGCTACTTTTTGTATAGTGGGTTTGTGAATTTCGGTATGTCGCACGACAGATACATTAAAGATGCTTTTCAATTTTTCTAAAAATTCTTTGCTATCGACTGGTGTTTTTAACATGCCTATTATTCCTGCACCTATCTGATTATTAGAGTTTTGCAAAGCATAAATATCATAAGCAGGCTCTTCGTAAGGGTGGTTGGCATAGATGGTTTTTATGATTTTTGATTGCAAATAATAAGGGAAGATAGTTTCTATTTTCACCTCATTTTCCTTATGCAATTCGCCGATTGTGCCTACAAACGGATTGCTGTCGGCTTGCGGACGAAATGTGCCTATGCCTGCTGTGTTGTAGGAGCAACTGTCATAATTGCCGATTTGCCCTGCACCTGCTTTGAAGATGGCTTCACGAAAAGTGTCGGCATATTCGGTGGGAACGTAGGTTATTAATTTCAATAAAGTATTTTGCAAAGGCTTTAATACTGAGGTATTTTGCAGGTCTAATTTTTCAGCAATCTTGCCATTTACCCCATTTATTATATTGTCTAAATTGGTATGGGCTGAGTATATTGCAATGTCGTTTTTGATGGCTTTTATGACGCATCTTTCAACATAATTGTTGCCGTTTATCCTTTTCAGACCTCTAAATATTATCGGGTGATGAGTTATTATTACGTTGGCATTTTTCTCGATTGCTTCATCGATTATGCTTTCGGTAAGGTCTAAACTTATCAATACACCTTTTATATTGATATCAGGACTGCCTATTAGCAATCCTGAATTATCGTAGCTCTCTTGCAGAGTGGGGGGGGCTATACTTTCGATGTATGCGGTGAGTTCTCTTAGTTGCATTATTTTATTCCAAATGTGATTGTTATAAATTGTAACGTGTTGGTTATGTTGGCAATAGGCTCTTTGATTCCGCCGATTGGGTCTTCCGGATAGGTTAGCCCTGCGTCGTACATAAACAAGTTTTCTTTGGATTGTGAAAAGCAATAGGCAAGGTCGATATAGCCGAATTTTCCTGCAAAGCTGATACCGCCGGAGTAATTTATACGGGCGTTTTCAAACAAGCCTGTGTTTGCGGCAAGAGCGTTGGGGTATACGGCATATCCGCCTCGCAAGGCAACTGCTCCCATGTTTAGCTCCAAGCCTGCTCGCAGGTTGTGAGTCTGACGATACAAGTCTCTTATAAGGTCGTTCTCACGGTCGAAATCGGCATTGGCATCACTTGATTTTAAGTGCATTGTTGAATAATCAATAAATTCATATTCAAATGATAAAGTCATTGGGAGGGTGTATATACTGCCAACTTTATATTGGTCTAATACAAAGGCAGTTCCAAGGTTGAAGTGCATTGGTTGATGCAAATTCCATGAGAAGAAATTATCATCTGAATCTTGGAAATAGCTGTAATTATTGTTTTCGTCGGGCAAATGGAAACTTGAGCTTAATCCCGTTTTATATTCTTCGTCAAATGAAGTGAGGGTTTTGGTGTGAACAGCCGCACTAATTCTTAGGAAATCCACAGGGGTTATCAACATACCTGCTTTTAGGTTTATGCCAAATCCTGATGTTACAATCTTTTCATTAAATTCCATGTCTTTGGGGTCTACTCGAACCAGCTCGCCTGATTTATTTAGGCGTTCTACTTTTGTATAATCGGCTTCATAGAAACGGTTGCGTCTTTCGTTGTTGAAAATTTGAACTCCTACGGTAGCTCCAAAGTGCAGTAAATCAGCATAGTTCATAGCAAAACTAAAATCAGCTTCGCCCTTTCCGCCTATTGAAGTTTGATGTCGTCGTTGATATTCGCCATAAACGCCTTCGTCAGTTACGTGTGAGTAATATTCATTAGTGGTATTGTCGATATTTAACAAATATGCCTCATAGGCAAGGTTTTCTCTAAAAGGAGAATAACGATTATTATTTTGGTTGGCATTGTAAACGTAATAGTCAAGAATTGAGCCTGCATTGTTGTTGCCTGATGCAATTATATCTCGGCTGTATTCATTCATGCGGTTGTAGCCCAAGCCCAAAGTCATAGACTTAAATTCTGAGCCTCCGAGCGGAATTACCCAAGCACCGCTAATGCTGTTTACGGAATATTTAAAGGTGTTTTCGTCTCTGGTTTTGCCTGCATATTTTGACTCGGCTTTGTTAAGTAAGAAGTTTGATGAGAATAAAAATTGGCTTGATTTGAGCAATGAAAGCCCTGCGGGGTTGGTAGCCATAACTGATAGGTCTGCTCCCACCGGTGATAATGCTCCGCCCATAGCCTTTGATTTAGAGGTACTTCCATACACATCTTGGGAGTAGAGTAGGGCATCGGCTTGGTATTGAGCAAAGGTTGCCCCTGTCGTAATAGCGATTATGCTTATTATTAGAATGAGTTTTTTGGTCATGATTAATCGTATTTTGTTTCGTTATTGAAGTATTTTGAATTTAAAAATTCCCGGAAATTTTACTTTCCGGGGAATCATTATTTTTTAGTGTCTTCCGCCTGAACGAGATGAGCTTCTTGAACTTCCACCTGAGCGTGATGATGAACTTCGGCTACTTCCAGAGCTTCTATAACTGCTTCGTGAGCTTCCTGAACGTGATGATGAGCTTCTGTTATAGCTACTTCTTGAATTACTTGAACGTGTTGAAGTGCCTCTGTTATAATTGCTTCGTGAGTTGCTTGAGCGTGTTGAGCCGCTGCGATTGTTGCTTCGCGAGCTTGGGCTTCTGTAAGATGAATTACGTCTGTTTGAAGTGCTTCTGTTATTATAGTTTGAGCGTGAAGTTGAGTTAGGATTTCTGTATGTTTTATTTGAGTTTCTTGTAGTGTTGCTTCTTACGGTGGTAGTGCCACGTCGTGTGGTGTTGCCCGAGTATCTTGAATTATCGTTTTTATTGTATGATGTGCTTCTGTTTACTCTGCGAGTTGTTGTGTTGCCTCGTGTGGTTGTGCTTCTGTTTACATTGGTTCTGCCGTTAGTCGTATTTCTATTGACGTTGGTTCTTCCATTGTTTGTATTTCTTGTAACATTGGTTCTACCGTTATTTGTGCTTCTATTAGTTGTATTTCTTGTAACATTGCTTCTGTTGTTGTTTACGTTGCGAGTTGCATTATTGCGTGATGTGTTTCGGCTTACATTGCTTCTTGTTCCGTTATTGGTGCTTCTGCCGTTTCTTCCGCCTCGCGATACATTTGAGCGATTGTTAGAACTTCGTCCCACGTATCCGTTTGAGCCTGAGCGATGTCCGTATCTGTAATTTCTACCTCCATAATATGAATCATAATATCCTCCGTAGTATCCGCCATAATGACTGCTGTAATATCCGTCGTAGAAACCATCATAATATCCGTTGGAATATCCGTGCGAGTAGCTGCCGTAGTAGTAGGGCGAATGATACCATGAGTATCTGTTATAATAATAAGGTGTGTAATCGTAGTAACTGTAATATCTGCGATAGGGCGAGTAGTAGTATGAGGGGTAGTTGTAGGATAGTGAAAATCCTAAGGGGAAGCCAAATGAAAATCCCCAACCGCCCGAATAATAATAATCGTGGTAGTAATCATTTTCAAGGTATACGTCTGAGTGAAAGCGTCTTATCCTTGTGGCGTATGATGGATGGTCTTTTATTATTATTACGTCGCCACCGCCATCGCCGTCTATAACGATAGTGTTATCGGCATTGTTTGAGGAGTAATACTCCACATTGCTGTTTGATTTGTTGTCGTAGGCGTAATTATCCAACACATCAGATGAATCTTTTACTGCTTTTGTTTGAGTTTTAGTGGTACTTGTTGCATTTGCACTCTTATCAACGATTACGGTTGTAGTGCCTCCTGTGGAGTATGCGTCGTCGTATGTGTGAACTATCCTTGTGGTGGTACATGCACTTAGTGCGAAGAATACCAAACTTAATATTAATGCTGTTTTTTTCATGATAATTGTCTCCTTATTTTTTATTTTGGTTGCGTCTTTTTAACATTAGATGTTTTCTTTTGAATATTCCATATTATTTCTTGATTATTTTATTGAAAAATTATTTTTTTGTTCCGAAAGGTTTAATAATTACCGGTGTATTTCCTTATAAACCACTCAGTTACCAATAATATAAGTATCAAGAAAAATAGAAATTTATTGTGAATTATATTGTATGATTTTTTTTCGTTGTGAGCAATAGGCTTTATTCTT
>PDWI01003813.1_pt1 | contig 20858 bp, 20 predicted proteins | sample 1430891 | NCBI WGS metagenome assembly PDWI01 (sample SAMN01162508, study PRJNA174530) | Oral metagenome, whole genome shotgun sequencing project. | biome: Marine environment; feature: Marine mammal; material: Swab sample of the gingival sulcus; isolation source: swab sample of gingival sulcus... | reverse complement strand
CAAAATAGTAAAACAAAAAAAGCGGGGGCTTTGCACCATGCAAAGCCCCCGCTTTTCATGCTTTTTATTTACTGAACTTCTAATATCGAAATGCTCAAGGCCAGCGCCACTGGGTCAAAACTGACGCTAACTGATTTTTCTTGATTGATTAGCCCCTTCAAATAGAGTTCGACAATTTCGTCTTCGAGCAACCGTTGAATTTTGCGTCGAAGCGGCCGCGCGCCGTATTTTTTATCGTAACCCTGACTGGCCAAGTAGTGTTTGGCCGCCTCGTCGACGTGAACCAAAATGCCCTTTTCACTGGCATCGCGATAGATGTCTTTTAACTGCAAGTCGACAATTTTTAACATGTCGTCTTCAGTCAAGTGCTCAAAGGCGATAATTTCGTCGATGCGGTTTAAAAATTCCGGCTTGAAAATATCTTTTAGTGCATCGAACAGACGCGCCTTGTGCTTGGCAGTTTCGTCGGCGTTAAAGCCAATGCCGCTCGATTTTAAGTGACTGCCGGCATTTGACGTCATGATAATGACGGTGTTGTCAAAGAATACCGTTCTGCCCTGACTATCGGTCAGGCGGCCGTCTTCTAATATTTGAAGTAGCATATTAAAGACATCGACGTGCGCCTTTTCGATTTCGTCTAGTAGAATGACCGAATAGGGCTTGCGCCTAATGCGCTCGGTCAGCTGACCGCCTTGGTCGTAGCCGACATAGCCGGGGGGCGCACCAATTAACTTCGATACGGTGTGCTTTTCCATGTATTCGCTCATGTCGAGGCGCACCAGCGCATCTTCTGAGCCAAACAGCTCTTCCGCCAAAGTTTTGGCCAGCTCTGTTTTGCCGACGCCGGTCGGCCCGACGAAGATAAACGACGCCGGCTTTTGACGTTTTCTAAAGCCGGCGCGACTGCGTCTGACCGAACGGGCCAGCGCCGAAATTGCCTCGGCTTGGCCAATCACGCGGCGGCTGAGGCGCTTTTCTAAATCGAGCAGTTTTTGGGCCTCTTCTTCCGTAATCTTTGTGACCGGTATATTGGTCCACGATTCGATAATTTGGGCGACGTCTTCGGTGGTCATAATGCGATGACCAGCCGCTTCTTCTAAGCTCTTCATCTTTTCTAATAGGTGAATTTCTTCAATTTTATAGCGTGCCGCATCTTCAAAGCGATCGTTTGCCGAGGCGTCTTCTTTTAAGTCGACGGCCTTTTGATAGTCGAGCTTGACGCGCTTCAATTTGGCGATGTCGTCGTTGTGCAGGTTTATCATCGCACCAGCCTCGTCGATGACGTCAATTGCCTTGTCTGGCAAAAAGCGATCGGCGATATAGCGATCAGACAGTATTGCGGCCTGCTCTAGTACCTCGTCGGGTATAATCGTATGGTGAAAATCTTCGTAATAGCCGACGATGCCCTTTAGTATTTCAATGCTTTCGGCCACCGTCGGTTCGTCGACGATGACGCGCTGAAAGCGCCTTTCTAAGGCGGCATCTTTTTCGATGTGCTTGCGATATTCTTCTAGCGTAGTGGCGCCAATCATTTGAATATCGCCCTTAGCCAGTGCCGGCTTTAAGATGTTGGCGGCATTCATTACACCGCCGTGCACTTCGCCGGCGCCCATGATATTGTGTACTTCGTCGATCACTAAAATAATATTGCCCGTCGTCTGCGCCTCGCGAATAATCGCCTTCATACGGCCTTCAAACTGCCCCCTAAACTGGGTACCGGCGACAATTGCCGTCAAGTCGAGCAAATAAATTTCGGCGTCTTGTAATTTTTCGGGCACTTTACCCTCGACAATGCGCAGCGCCAAGCCCTCGGCAATGGCCGTTTTGCCGACGCCCGGTTCGCCAATTAACAGCGGATTATTTTTATTGCGGCGCGACAAAATGTGCATGACGCGATCGATTTCGCGCTGGCGACCGACGATGGTGTCAATTTCGCCGCGCTGGGCGCGCCAGTTCAAATTTTCGGCAAATTTTTCTAAGTTCTTGCGCTTCTTTTGCTTGCGCCTATCGGCCTTTGACGCAGTCGGCTTGGCCGTCTGCGCCGCAACCGCTTCGTCGGCCGCATCTTCTGCTGTGGCCTCTTCTGCCACGGCGTCATCTAATTCGTCGTCGTCCGCGTCAATTTCAGCCAGTAGGTCGTCGCCGTATTCGCCGCCCGTCATCATATTAAACAGCGGGTTGTTTTCCAACTCGGTTGGGTCTTGGCTGTCGATAAATTCTTGCATTTGCTTCGACAGATTGTCAATTTCATCGGGCGATAAATTGACTTGCTTCATAATTTCGTCGAGTACCGGAATATCCATTTTTTGAGCGCATTCCATGCAAATGCCCTGCATTTCGGTTTTGCCGTCGACAATTTTTGAACTGTAGACCACCGCTATATTCTTATTGCAGATTGAACACTTTTTCATATTTTTCTCCATTGCAGCTTTGCTCTATTTCTGTCATCATACCATTTGTCTATGTCGGAACTGTGAACAGACTGTATAGAATTGACGCCCCGCTAGTACGAGCGATAGCGCGTCGCCATTTGTTCATTTGATAAGCGACCCTTTAAATCGACTATTTCTTCTAATAGGCGCGCCTTATCTCGATTTAAAACGCCGCGCAATTGTACGTAATTAGAATTGTGATTGGCCCGAAATAGCGTGTCCGTCAGGTCGAGATTTTCAATAATTAACTCGGCTTCTTCAATGATTTGACGGGGCGACAGCAGTTCAAACTGACCACTGGCAACTTGTTTTTGTAGCGGCGTGCCGGGCCGTATCATCAAGGTCATCAGCGCCAAGTATTCGGGATTAATTTGGCTGACCACCGCGGCCGATTGCAGGGCGTGTTCTCTGCTGTGGGCAACGCCGCCCAAACCCAAAATAATAATTGTCGAATTTTTCATACCGGCCGCCTTTAGCTTTTGACCGGCCGTTACGACATCTGCCGCCGTACAGTTTTTATTGACCATTTTAAGCACCGTATCAGAACCCGATTCGACGCCGATGTAAACTTGCTTGAGTCCATTTTTGCGCAGCGCAATTAGTTCGTCGACCGACTTGCGCACGATATCCTTGGCGGTGGCGTAAATGGCGGTGCGCTCTAAATTTTTAAAATTGGCATTGAGCTGTTGCAATATGTCGACTAGGTAGTCGTTTTTTAAACAAAGACCGTTGCCATCGGCCAAAAACACGCGCCTGACCGACGCCTTATGCTGAAACTGTTCGATATCTTCAAACACTTCATGCGACGGCCGTATTGCAAACGGTTTATTTTTGTACATATCGCAAAAGGTGCAGGCGTTGTGCGTGCAGCCGTAGGTAATTTGTAATATTAAACTATAGGCCTCGCTAGGTGGCCGATAGACATCTCCGTGGTAGCGCATAAGTTCCTTTCATAACGGGTCGCAAAGACGACTTGCAATTGGTTGTGCAATGCGATAGTATAAAGTGCACTGCGAAATGAGGTGAAGCGTGTTAAAAATTCTGTCAAATATCAGTTTTGGTTACGGTTTAATTATATCAATTATCGTCATCTATCAGCGCATCGCGGCATTTCAAAACGGCAGCGCCTGCCCGGTCAACGACCAGCGCCCGTGGATTTATTCGGCCATTTTTGCCGCCCTGCTGTCGCTGCTGTTGGGTTATTTTGACGGGCGCAGTAAGCGCCCAAAACAGTAACTATTCTTCGGCCAGTAGTTCGGCTTGGCGCTGCGTGTTGAGCGCATCGATAATTTCGTCGATGTCGCCGTCCATAAAACCGGTCAGTTTATAGAGTGTAATTGGAATGCGGTGATCGGTGACGCGACCCTGTGGAAAGTTATAGGTTCTAATTTTGCCGCTGCGGTCGCCGCTGCCAACCTGCGACTTGCGCTCTTCCGAAATTTCCGATTGTTGCTTGGCCAGTTCTATATCGTACAGCCGCGACTTCAAAACTTGAAGCGCTTTTTCTTTGTTTGAAAGTTGCGATTTGCCGTCTTGACAGGTGACGACTAGGCCAGTTGGCAGGTGCGTGATGCGCACGGCTGAATCGGTCGTATTAACCGATTGACCGCCGTTGCCGGACGAGCGAAACACGTCGATGCGCAAGTCGTTTTGATTGATGACAATTTCGACGTCGTCGACTTCGGGCAGCACGGCGACGGTCGCCGTCGAGGTGTGCACGCGGCCCTGCGATTCGGTGGCCGGCACGCGCTGCACGCGGTGAATGCCACTTTCGAATTTAAGGCGCGAATAGGCCCCCTTGCCACTGATCATAAAAATGGCTTCCTTGATGCCGCCGATGCCGTTGTCCGATGTCGACATCGTTTCAACTTTCCAGCGCTGCCTTTCGGCATAGCGCATGTAAAGGCGCTGTAGTTCGGCGGCAAATAGGCCGGCTTCGTCGCCGCCGGCGCCCGCTCTAATTTCAACGATGACATTTTTGTCGTCATTGGGGTCTTTCGGCAGCAATAGCAGGGTTAACGTTTCTTCAATTTCCTGCTTGGTGGCTTCATTTTCCTTAATTTCCGATTTGGCCAGTTCGCGATAGTCTTCATCGCTTTCACTGTGCAGTATTTCCTTGGCCTCTTCCAGTGCCGCCAGCACTTCTTTATACTCGCGAAATTTGGCGATAATCGGTGCGAGCTCGGCGTGCTCTTTCATTAATTTTTGCCATTCCGTTTGATTGCTAATTATTTCAGGATCGGAAATTTTGTATTCTAAATCGCAGTATTTTTCTTCTAAAATCGTTAATTTATCTAGCACGTTTTACTCCTTTTTGCCGTAAACAACGCGGTCTTTGCCCGCTAAATCGGTTAAGTAATCGATTTTGCTAAAGCCGTTTTGACGCAATATGTCGACAACCGCCAAGCGCTGGTCGTAACCAATTTCAAAATACAATGTGGCGCCGCGCTTTAAGTGACGCGGTGCCGCTGCGACAATTTGCCGGTAGTAGTCGAGACCGTCGTCGCCGCCATACAGCGCCTGACGCGGTTCATAGTCTTTGACGCCGGCGGCCAAGTTTTGATACTGCGCCTTGTCAATATAGGGCGGATTGCTGACAATAAAGTCGAAGCGCGCTGCGCCGTAAGCGGCAAATAAATCGGATTGCAGTAGCTTTAGGCGCGCTGTGACGCCGTTTTGCGCGGCGTTTTGCGCGGCCAGCTGAAGTGCCGCCGCCGATATGTCGCTGGCCCACATCGTCAACTGCTTCGCATGGCACAACAGCGCAATCGCAATGGCGCCGCTACCGGTGCCAATATCGGCGCCACAGAGCGGCCTTTCAGCACTATCGGCCAGTATTTTTTCGACTAGTACCTCAGTGTCGGGGCGCGGTATTAAAACGGCGCCATCGACGCTGAAATCTAAGCCCATAAACGACTTATGACCGATGATATAGGCGATTGGCTCGCCCGCCTTGCGGCGCGCCAGCAATGCCTCTACTGTTGCAATTTGAGCGTCGCTCAGCGGCTCATTTGATTGTGTAATCAAGCTGACTGCACTGCATTTTAAGACGTGTTGCAACAGCAAATCGACGTCGAGCTGGGCCGTCGGCGAATGGCCTTTTAACTGACGAATGGCCGTTTGGCGCAGTTGCTTTACAGTGGACAAGTCGGTTCGCCCTCGGCTTCAATTGCCGCTTCCATTGCCGCAATTGCCACGGCCAACTGCTTGAGATTGGGTTCGCGCGTCGTCAAACGCTGCATCCACAGCCCCGGTTGGCTAAGTGCATTTAAAAATGGATTGTCGTATTTTGACGACAGCTTTAACACTTCGTAAGATATGCCGGCAATTACTGGCAACAATATCATTTTCATCAGTACGCGGTTTAAAATTGACGTCCAACTGACAAACGAAAAGACGACGATGCTAATTGTCAATACAAATAGCAAAAAACTGGTGCCACAGCGCGGGTGTATGCGCGTGAACGTCGTCGCGTTTTCCGGCGTCAACGGCTGCCCGGCTTCAAAACAGTGAATCGTCTTGTGTTCGGCGCCGTGATATTCAAAGACGCGCTTAATTTCGCGCATGCGCGAAATGGCGTAGATATAGGCGACGAACAGGGCGACCTTGATGACGCCTTCAATTAGCGACAGTAAAATCGGTTGACTGATAACGCTGCGCAACAGGCCGGTCAAAAATGCCGGCAAGACGCCAAACATTAAAAATGCCATGCCAAAGGCGGTGACAATTGACGTACCGATTAACACGTCGTCGGCCCTATCTTTAAATGTGGCCTTGGCCCAGTTTTCAAATTTAGAGGGCTGTTCATCTTCTTCCATATAAAACTCGGCAGAATAGGTCAACGCCTTTATGCCAATTATCATCGCCTTAATCAGTTCGACCACGCCGCGCAGCAAGGGCAGCTTAAAGAGCACCCCTTCAAATAGCTGGCTGGTCTTTCTGATATCGAGTTCAATTTCGCCATCTGGCTTGCGAACGGCAATGGCAACCGAACGGCCGTTTTTCATCATAACGCCCTCAATTAATGCCTGTCCGCCAATGTTACAGTACTTGTTTTTCATTTTTGCTCCGCTAAATAAAAATGGATTAGCACCCCTAGTTAAGCCCTAATCCACATCGATTACTTCATATTGTACTTCGCTCTAAACTTCTCAGCGCGACCACCGCGTTCTACTTGCTTAACTGTTCCGGTAAAAAACGGATGACACTCTGAACAAATTTCTACGCGAATATCTTTTTTTGTCGATTTCGTTTCAAATGTGTTGCCACAGGCACAGTGCACATTCGCCACCTCGTATTTAGGATGAATGTCCTTTTTCACTCAACTCACCTCTTTCTATATGGTAAATAATTATCGTTTTACTAAAACCACTTGATTATAGCACAAAGCCCCTGCAATTTCAAGTGAAAGCTAGTAGTTTTTACAGTTTGCGGGCAACCATATGGCGAATAAATTCGCGATTTGACGTCGTGCGCTGCAATTCGGCCAATACCGTTTCGGTGACGTCGGTCACCGTCGAGCGACTGAGCGCCCGCCTGATGTTCCAAATGACGTCTAGTTCGGCGCTGCCCAGTAGCAGTTCTTCGCGGCGCGTGCCCGATTTGTTGATGTCAATTGCCGGAAAGACGCGCTTTTCAGACAACTGGCGACTGAGTTGTAGTTCCATGTTGCCGGTGCCCTTAAATTCCTCAAAGATGACGTCGTCCATGCGGCTACCCGTTTCTATTAAGGCCGTCGCCAAAATCGTCAAGCTGCCGCCGCCCTCTATATTGCGCGCCGCGCCCAAGAAGCGCTTTGGCTTGTAGAGCGCACCGGGGTCTAAGCCGCCCGATAGCGTACGGCCGCTGCTGGGAATTGTCAAGTTGTAGGCGCGCGCCAAGCGCGTGATTGAATCGAGCAAGACGACGACGTCTTTGCCCATTTCAACTAGACCCTTGGCCCTTTCAATTACCATTTCAGCCACTTTAATGTGGTGCGATGGCATTTCGTCAAAGGTCGAGAAAATGACGTCGGCATCAATTAAGCGGCGCATTTCAGTCACTTCTTCGGGGCGCTCGTCAATGAGCAGTACAATCAGTTCGACATCGCGGTGGTTTTTGCGAATGCTCTTGGCGATTTTTTGTAATAGAATGGTTTTGCCGGCTTTTGGCGGCGCTACAATTAAGCCGCGTTGCCCCTTGCCAATCGGCGCAATTAAATCGATTAGACGCGTTGCCAAATCGTCTTTGCCAACTTCTAAGATGAGCTGTTGATTGGGGTACATCGGCGTCAGGTCTTCAAAATTGCGGCGGTGCTTTGCGGCGGCCGGCCTAAAGCCGTTGACGCTCTTGACGTATAGCATGGCGCGAAATTTTTCGCCGGGGCGCGGCTTGCGCGCCACGCCGTGCACTTTATCGCCCGTCTTTAGGTTAAACTTTCTAATTTGCGAGGGCGATACGTAGACGTCGGCCTCACTCGACAAAAAGTTTTTAAAGCGCAAAAAGCCGAAGCCCTGTTCAATTAAATCGAGCACGCCCTCAACTTCGTCATTGTCCTTATCTTGAAAGTCGTCTTTTTCGCGCTGCGTCTTATCTAAACCGCTGTAACTTTCTAGTTTGGGGTCAAATTGGCCGGGTTTTTGCACAAAGCTGGTTTCGCTTTTAACTTCTTGTTCGTGCAATTCTAACAACAGGTCAATCAGCGCTGCCTTGCGGTATTTCATGACCGACTTAACGCCGGCGTGCTTGGCAATTTCGCGCAGTTCAGTTAATTTTAAAGCATTCAGTGCCTTTTGATTCATTGAAACCTCCATTGGATTAAGGACAGACGAGAGTGTAGTTCGCAGATAACCCTATCATAGCATAAAGCGCTCAACTTGACAACAAGAGCGCGCCGTTAAGTTAACAATTGCAAAAAAACGATATACTGGTATAATTTGTAATAGATGAGCCCAACACAGGGCAATTAGTAAAATGGCGAGTAACTTATGAAAAAACAAAGCATTGCCCTCAGTTTAATTATTTGTCTACTGTGCAGTAACATCGGCTTTGCCGAAGCTGCTCAGCAAGAAAGCTGTTGCAGTTTATCAATTGACGACAGCTTAATTGAGCTGGCAACTGCACCGCGCTTGATCGACGGCGTCGTCATGCTGCCAATGCGCGAATTCTTTGAACGGCTGGGCGCCACCGTCACGTGGTATCAAGATAGCCAAACCGTTACCGCCTACAAGTACAATATGCAGGTAAAACTGCAAATTGGGCAGCCTATTGCCTATCGCAACGGCAATATGTTTCGCTTAGCACACGCCCCCGTCATCGTCGACGATAAAACCTATTTACCGGCGCAATTTGTCGCCGAGTCGTTTGATATGCGCTATCAATACAGTGATAGTGCAATTAAACTGACGCGCCGCGACGTCAGCAAAACTTATTTTATCGACTTTTTAGAATATTCGTCAATTGCCATCGACGAATACGACATGACGTTAATTTTGCCCTATGGCTGGGCCGAGTTATCGGATAATCGCTTTGGCATTGAAGACGATTACGAAGATTATTCAATTGCAATTAGCCGCTACCCGGCCAATGCAGCCAGCGAGACGGCGTTGGCTGCCAAAATTAAGGCCGAGCTATCGGCTGAACTGGCCGATAAAATTACCTTTAGTTACGACGAACCGCTTTACGCTGGCGATTTAATCTACCATTCATTTGGTTATTTACTAAAAGATGAGGCCGACGAACGGGTCGTCGACAATTACATTTTGAAAAATGGCGATTTCTACTATTTATTCAAATGTGACAGCGCGGCAAATTCTGACATTCCGTTTATTCGCAGCGCCAGCCACAGCATTTTAAAGCGGCTTCAATTTAACGCCAGCACCATTGCAACTGGCGACGAGCACTACTTTGAATACGAAGCTTTTTTTAGCGCCCAAATGAGCCTTGATGAGCCGCTCAGTTCTAATATGGAAGTATTTAACTACCTGCCCTTTAGCGGTAAAATTGGCATTAAAAACGCCTATGTCAAACTGACGGCTGTCGTCAGCAAGGGTGACGAAACGATTGAATTTAACATTCAAGTCGACCAAGGCGGTCATTTCAACGCCAAAATATTTACGCCATTTGGCCTCGCCAAACACAATGTCGCCATTTACGGTCAGCGCAGCAATGGCAGTCGCGACTTGTTGCTGCGCTTTAGTGCGCTCAATCTGTCGAGCGAGGCAATCAAGTATTTAATTCCATCGGACTACGTACAATCCAACAAAACCGAGGCGTTGTCGCTGGCCAGCTTTTTGACCTATCAGACAACCAGTTCCTACTTAAAGGCCAAGGCCATTTTCGAGCACGTCGTCTCCGAAATCGAACTACGCGATACGACGGTTGAAAATTTAGACGACTTGCAGAATTCGACTGAAATTATTACCGCGCGGCGGGCGACGCCACTTGAAATGTGCATCGCTACGACGGCGCTGTTGCGCGCCGCCGACATTTCGGCAAAACTGATTGCCAGCTATGGCGACGGCCAAATCTACTACGCCGTCGAAGCCCATATTAATGGTCTGTGGGTAATTTATGACCCCGTCAACTACTTGCGTCAACAGGCCGCCCAAGCCAGCGGCCAAGCCTCTGAAACGATCGCAAAATTTAGTGCGCTGGCGCCGTTTTACTACGTTAAACAAGGCGTTTATCGGCCGCTATTTAACAATTACCGCGTGCTGTCTTATTAGTTGTTTGCAGCCAGCTTTTTACTCTTAACGCGCTTTAAGCGAAAGAAATCTTCACGTTCTTTTTCGGCCAGCTCACTGGAAATTTGCTTGACCTGCGACTGAAACTTGGGAATTTGAATTTTTTCGAGCGAATTGGCGCGTTTTTGCGTTTTGTCAATTTCATTCGCCAGCTTATAAATGGCGTTTTCAATTTCGGCCAATTGATAGATCAGATATTTGATATTATTAAATGCCTTTATCGCCGTATCGAGCGATGGATTAGATCTAAAAAAGCCATAGCTCGGCCGATAGGCCATCTCTTGGTAGACCACTTCGGGAATTTCAACGCCCATCACGCTGCGCATTCTGACGTCAAACGGCTGTTCTAATGGCACGGCATAGGCGATGTCGCTGACCGCCGCCGAGCCCATTGTAATATTGGCGTATTCCAAGGCGCGGTAGGCCTCGTCGAACAGGCCGCTAATTTTGGCTTCGACTTGCTTGGCGCGATTAATGAGCAACATCATCTCGCGAATTAAGACATTGCGCTTTTTGTCGAGCAATTCAAAGCCGCGCTCCGAAAAGGCCAGCATGCTCTTTGACTTTATTAAGTTGGCCTTTGATGCAACCACTTTAGCGGCCATAGTCACCTACCCTTGATAGAACTTGTCAATCGTCGCGCTATCGAGGCGCGTCAATTCGGTTTTCGGCACCATCGACATGAGCTGCCAAGCAATCTCTAAGCTCTGCTCAATCGATCTGTTTTCGTAGTAATCCTGCGCCACAAAGCGGGCCTCAAACGCCTTGCCAAATTCCAAATACTTTTTATCGGTTTCCGATAAGTCGTTTTCACCGATAATTTGCGCCAAGGCGCGGATCGTCGGCACTTTAGAATAGAGCGAAAAAATTTGATTGGCGACGTCGGGGTGCTCTTTTGTGGTATAGCCTTCACCGATGCCGTCCTTCATCAGGCGCGACAAACTGGGCAAAACATTAACCGGCGGGTAAAAGCCATCGTTTGCCAAATCGCGCGACAGCACAATTTGCCCTTCGGTGATATAGCCGGTTAAATCGGGAATTGGGTGCGATGTATCGTCGTTTGGCATGGTCAAAATCGGCAAAAAAGTTATCGTTCCCTTGTCGTCGTCCATTTTGCCGGCGCGCTCGTAGAGCGACGCCAAGTCAGAATACAAGTAGCCGGGATAGCCCTTACGCGACGGTACTTCTTCGCGCGCCGACGAAATTTCGCGCAGCGCTTCGCAGTAACTGGTAATGTCGGTCATGACGACCAAGACGTGATAACCGGCCTCAAAGGCCAAAAAATCGGCTGCCGTCAAAGCGCAGCGCGGTATTGAAATGCGCTCGACAATGGGGTCGTCAGCCAGGTTTTGAAACATCACCACTTGGCCAGAAACGCCCGATTCGGCAAACGACTTTCTAAAAAAAGCGGCATCGTCGTGTTTGACGCCAATCGCCGCAAAGACCACCGCAAAGGGGCGCTCGACGCTGTCGGCGACGCGCGCTTGGCGCACAATTTGGGCCGCCAATTCGTTGTGCGGCAGACCATTGCCCGAAAAAATAGGCAATTTTTGGCCGCGAATTAAGGTCGTCAATGTGTCAATTGTCGAAATGCCGGTCTGAATAAAGTCGCGCGGGTACTTGCGCGCAATCGGGTTAATCGGCCGACCGTTTATATTGTATTTTTTGTCGGAAAACACCATGCCGCCGCCGTCAATCGGCTGACCGATGCCATTAAAAGTACGCCCCAAAATATGCTTTGATAGGCTAATTTCAAACGGCTTGCCGGTAAAGCTAACCACGCTGTCGACTGTGCTTAAACCGGCCGTGCCCTCAAATACTTGGGCGACGACGACGTCGCCATCCAGTTTAATAACTTTGCCGGTGCGCTTTTTGCCGCGGCCGTCTTCAATGTGTACAATTTCGCCGTAGCCGACGCCAGTGACGCCCGACAAGACAATTAACGGCCCGTTGACACCATCTAATCTAAAATATTGTTTATTCATATCATCGTCCTAAAGCTTAATACTTTATGCCAATCGACTGCCGCACGTACTGGCCGATGCGATCGGGGAATTTGCCACCCGGATCGGGAATGGTCAGTATCATCGTGCCGCTAATCGACAGTTTCAATTCCATAATTTGCGCATCCAAAGGTTGTGCCAACTGATCAGTCAACAAAATTAGGCCAATTGTCTGGTCGGCGACGGCGCGCTTTACGGCTGCTAGCGCAGCACTGGCATCGTCGACGACGAGCGCTTCGATGCCGGCCAAGCGCGCGCCCACTTTGGCGTCGTTAGAATTGGTTATCAGCAGTGTTTTCATTACAGTTGACCGAGTATCAAGATTGAGATAATCAGTCCGTAAATGGCAATACCCTCGGCCAAGCCGACGAAAATTAGCGTGCGACCCAAAATTTTGGGGTCTTCACTAACGGCGCCCAAGGCCGAAGAACCAACCGCGCCAACTGCATAGCCGGTGCCAATTGTGGCCAAGCCAGTCGACAGTGCCGCCGCGATTAAGCCAATGCCCTTGTCGCCGCCGGAAGCCGCCTGTTCGCTGGCAGCATGCACGATGTCGGGCACTAAAATGGCGATTGCCATTAACATTAACGGCAGGTAAACGGCGACATTAATGCGCAAATACTGCTTTAATTTGCCGCTGTCGGTCAGCGCTTGGCGCTTCGTCAAATAGACGCCCGCCAAAATTGTCAAGCCGACACTTATCATTGCCAAAATCAATATTACTCTCATGTTTGCCTCCACTAATCGTATTTTTTCATCAGCGCGTCATAGTAGCTATCAATTTCCGTCAACAGTCTACCGATGCCGCGCAAGTCGTCGTTTGGTATATCGTATTTCATTTTAATGACTTTATTGTAGAGTTCTTGGTCTTTGACCAGCGAAATCGGTATGCCCTTGGCAACCGCCTGTTTGCCCTTGTGATAGAGATATTGCATCAATTCGAGCATTAAAAACTGCTTGGCCAGCGGCACAAAAGTATCTTGCGCATGAAAGGCATTTTGCTGTAAAAAGCCCTCTTTTAGCACCTTGGCAATTTCCAAAATGAGGCGCTGGTCGTCCGGCAAAACATCTTCGCCGACCAATTGCACAATGTCAGATAGGCGATTTTCTTCGTATAGCACGCCGAGCATTTCGGCGCGCAGCGTGCTGTAATCGTCGCTGACATTGTCGCGATACCACTGTGACAACATCTTTAAGTAACCGGAATAGCTGTCTAGCCAGTTGACAGATGGATAGTGCCGCGCGTGCGCCAAGTTTTTGTCGAGCGCCAAAAAGGCGTTGACAAAGCGCTTGGTATTTTCAGTAACCGGTTCCGAAAAGTCGCCACCGGCCGGCGAAACGGCGCCGATAACGGTAACCGATGCCGCACTGCCCGCCAGCGTTTCGACGTAGCCGGCGCGCTCGTAAAATTCGGCCAAGCGCGACGGCAAGTAAGCGGGATAACCCTCCTCGGCCGGCATTTCTTCTAAGCGACCCGATATTTCGCGCAGCGCTTCCGCCCAACGCGATGTCGAATCGGCCATTATGGCGACGTGATAGCCCATGTCGCGATAGTATTCGGCAATGGTAATGCCCGTGTAAATGCTGGCTTCGCGCGCCGCAACCGGCATATTTGACGTATTGGCAATTAACACGGTGCGATCCATCAGCGGCTTACCCGACAGCGGGTCGATCAACTTTGGGAAATCTTCGAGCACTTCAGTCATTTCATTGCCGCGCTCGCCACAGCCGATGTAAACGATAACGTCGGCATCTGACCACTTGGCCAGTTGGTGTTGCGTCATCGTCTTGCCCGTGCCAAAGCCACCCGGTATCGCCGCCGTACCACCCTTGGCGAGCGGAAAAAACATATCTAAAACGCGTTGCCCGGTCACCAATGGGCGACTCAAGGTCAGCCGCTGACCGACTGGGCGCGGCTCGCGCACGGGCCATTCTTGATAAAAGGGCAAAGCCACCTCGTTATCGTATTGATCGACGACCACTAAGGCCGTATCTTTTAGCGCGTAGCTGCCATCTTGACAGGGCGATTTAACCGTGCCGGCCACACCGACCGGAATTAATAGACGATGTTCAATGAGGTCGGTTTCTTGGGCAGTTGCAAAGACCTGCCCGGCGACCACTTGGTCACCCGTTTTAACGCTGTACTTAAACTGCCATTTTTTGTCGAGGTCGATACTGATTAGGCCGATGCCCTCGCCGATAAAGCCATCGTCGCCGAGCATTGCGCCAAGCGGTCGCTCGATGCCGTCAAACATTTCGCCCATGATGCCGGGGCCCAATTTAACCGACAGCGGCTTGCCGGTGCCGACGACGGCATCACCGATTTTTAAGCCCTCGGTTTCTTCGTATACCTGTATGGTGCCCTGTTCGCCATTTAATTTGACGACCTCGCCAATCAGCTGTTGCGGCCCCACCGTTACCATTTCGCGCATATTGTAGTCGCGCATCGGCTGCGCTTTAACAACTGGCCCATTGACCATAATGACGCGACATTGTTCTGCCATATTAATTCTCCATTTCTTCAAATAAGGCGTATAATTTGGCGCCAATTTGATCGATACTGCCATCAATTAGCGATTTTAAGGTCATATTATAGCGCACGTGCGCCGCCGGCAGTTCGACGATCAAGCCGCCAATTTCGGCTTGGTGCAATTTTTTAAAGTCGACCTCGCCAACTTGACAGCGCTCTAAAAAATAGGCTTTTAGCCAGTCGCAATCGGCTTGATTGGCCGACACGATAAGCTGTTCGCTGCCCTTTAACTGCGCTTCAATTGAAGCCAATTGCGCCATTATAAAATCGCGATAGCGCGATTCGCCAACAAACTGACCGGCGCGCGCTTCAAGCGCTTCAATCGTCTCTTTTAAAACGGCCTTGCGCATGTCCAATACGGCGTGCTTATTGTCAATTTGAGCACTCGACAGCGCCTCTTGCATGGCGTCTTTGGTCTGCGCCAAGCGCTGCTTGTAAAAGGTGTCGGCAGCGGCCCTTAACTGCTCTTTTTTATCGGCTATTTCAGTGGTTGCCGCCGTATCGCTGGCCTCTTTTAAAGCTGCGTTTTGCGCCTCGATATCGCCGTGTACGAGCGCGGCAAAGCCGTCTAGTTTTTGTTTAATCGTCGGATCCATCTTATTCCTCCGCCTCGTCATCGTAGTGCATATCGACGCGCATGCCGACAAATGGCTGGCCGTCGCCACTGTAAAACTTGCTAAACATTTCGTAGTAAACTAGGCGCAAGCCTTGAATAAAGACAATTAGGCCCTCAAGGCCAATGACCAGCAAATTGCCCAAAATAAACATGGCAATATTGCCGACGTCGTTGCCAATCATGCGGGCGATCGTCTGAAAGGCGATAAATAGGCCGACGTGGTTGAGCGCAAAGGCGCCGACCCGAATAAACGAAATGCCATTTGACAACATGCCCAAAAAAGTTTCTAATAATTCAAAGCCGGCTTCAGTATAATAGGCCCCTGCCCCCTCGTGATAGAGCGGCAACTTTTTAGCCATATAATTGCTGAGCGGCTCGCGTATAATCAATAGCAACACCGAAACGCCGACCACTAAGACGCCCAGCCGAATCGCCCAAGTTGGCCAGTTGAAATAAACCATGCCGCCAATTGCCAACAGGGCGATAAAGAGCACCAAGCCGTTGATGCCATTGCGGCCAAAGACGCCCTCTTTGACGTCGCCGTTTTTGATCTTATTGTAAATACTGTAGCCAAAGCTGAGCAGCAAAAACACGATGCCGATGGCAATTGACAGCATCAACATCAAATTGGTGTTTTCGATTGGCCGCAGGAAAATGGCGGATAAAAAGCGCAGGCCGAGCGTTTCTGTTAAAAAGTGCGATATGGCGTGTTCGATGCCAAAAATTGAATCGTAAATGACACCGAAGACCATTGATGAAAAACCGATGCGCTTTAGCACGCCGGCAATTGACGCCATTTTGGGGCGCCGCTTGATAAAGCTGCCGGCCAACCAGAAAACAAAGCCCTGGCCGAGATCGCCAAACATTGCGCCAAATAAGAACATGTATGAAATTGCCATAAAGCCGGTTGGGTCGACTTCGCGGTAATTGGGCGTACCATATAATTTGACGAGCATTTCAAAGGGTTGAAATAGCCATTTGTTCTTCAACTTGGTCGGCACCACTACGCCGGCGACGGCGTCGTCATCGTGTACGATACAGGTCAACTGATTTTGCTTGGCGTAGATCGCCTGTTCAATGCTGGTAACGGCATCGTGCGTCAGCCAAAAGCAGCAGACAAAGTGGCTGTCGTCGTGCAATAAATTGCCACAGACATCGTCATAGCTCGCTTCTAAATTTAAATGACTATAGGCCTTAATTAACATCGCCTGATGCTTTTCTAAATACTGCGCGATGTCATTTTTTAAATCGGCAATTTCGCTTTCAATTGCCGCTAAATCGGCCGTTAGGCGCGCTGCCATTTCGGTCGGATAATCCATATACTGCCACAGTATTTCAATCGGTCTGAAGTGCATTGAGCGCAACAAATTGTCGGTTTGCTGACGCAGTGATTTAGGCGTGATAAAAAAGTACAGCGAATCGCCCTGAAAGCTGCCAGCGCGCATCACCAGCGCGTTGATATTATCGTAGTTCAATTCGAGGCGCCGTTCGTATTGATAGCTCATATAGCCGAGCTGCACATCAAAATGATGTAGTTCTTTTAACTTGGCCAAGTCGAAATCGACCTTGTCGATCTGATCGACGTGGCGAAACTGATCGAGTTGGCGATACTTTTTGTTGAGTTCGCTAATTTTGGCATCGAGCGCCAAGAAATCGTCGTGCATATGCGTGACGTCGTCAATTAAATTTTGCCGCGTATAGTTAAAGTCTAACGTCGCTTCGTCGACGGCCATTGCCAATTCGGTTTGCTTAAACAGGTGCGTCAACTTAGCTTCGACTTCATCTAAATTTTGCTGGGCGGTAAATTTTTCGGTTTTGTCAGCCAATATTTCGGCCGGTACTTGCCAGGCCTCGTTGTAGTCTTCGCGAATGACATCTAAGCCGACGGCGGCATCGGTGACGTTGACGTCACCCATTGTTATCAGCGATTTTAAAGTCTTTTCGGCCGCTGCCAACTGCCCGATAACGGTAACTAATTTCATTTTTTCAACCATGAGTTCTCCATAACCCCGCTCTTAAAATTGCCTTACCAAAAAGGCGCGCGTCTGCGCCTCGTCCATTTGATAGCGCTTGGCCTCGATAATGGCAAATAAATCTCTCACTTCAAATTCTAGGGCGTGCAAATAGGCGATCGGCGTAATTAAATTGAGCTGCGCCTCTTTGACGAGCTGCCGAAAAATGCGGTAGAGCGCACGTTCCATATCGCGTTCGATGACCAAGTCGATGCGGTCGCCGCCAAATACGTCATTATAGCGCGTCGCCAACAACAATTTACTAAATGCCTTGTCGTCGGGTGCATAGCAAAGCGCCTGCAGCTGTTTGAGATTTAAGTATCTGCCGCCGCGCAAACAGTAGTTAAATAGTTCTTCGGGGCTTAAATCGTAGTGTTTAATGCCGCGGTAAATCCATTGAATATTTAAGAAGTCGACATTGCTGCCAAACGATATTTCCATAAACTGGCGCCCTTCGCCCTTTAATTTGACGATGCTGTCGGAAAGCCGCTTAAAGTAGTAGCGGTCGAGGTTCATCTCCATATAAAACAGCATTCGGGCTTTATCCTCTGTCAGATAAGGTCGCAAAATTGCGCCGTAGGGCGTCGCCATCAAACTGTCGACCAACTTTTCAAGCGATGGCGCCTGCAACAATTGTTCAAAATTTTGAATTTGAAAATGGCGCGATGTGGTAATTGTCAGTCCAATGGCGTCGTCATTTAGGCCGCTGTAAACGGTGCGAATCACCATTTTAAGGCTCTCTATTTCATAGCGCAGCAACAGCGCCTTAAACAGGCGGCGCTCGGCATCAATGACAAAGTACATCATTTGCTCGTAGCGGTCGAACAGATACTGCCGCAGGGCGCGTTCTAATTCGATCATTTGAAATTCGCCACTGCCGGCTATTTTAACCGATTTACCGTAATCGGTTTTATTCAAAATATAGGCGATAACTTGCGCTTCGCTTTCGCAGCGCAACAGTGCCTCGTAGTCGGCCGTTGCCAACATGCGGCTCTGTAATGCCCTCACTTTGGCGTAAAGCGCCGCAAAGCGCGCGACATTATCCATTAGGCGCCTTCTCCAAAGATGGCGTCGAACAAGTCGTCGACCAAGCTGGTTTTATGCGCCTGATAATGGCTTTTAGCAGCCGCAATATGCGCTTCGGTCTGTTCGCCGAGCGCCTTTATTTCGGCGTCGACGCGATCGTTGGCGGCGCTAAATTCACTTTTGACGCGGGCCCGTGCCGCCTTCATAAAGTCGATTTCCATATCGTGCGATTGGCGCTTGACATCGGCTTCTACGGCCGCCTGATAGGCCGTGCCTTCGGCCTGCAATTGCTCGGCCTGTCGATCGATTTCGACCAGTCTCTCCAATACTTTTTTTACCAGTTGTTTATCCATTTTTGCTCCTATCGCTACTGGCACTCGATTAAAGCGACGACGTCACCCGTAACGGTCAAGGCCAGTTGCGCATCAATCGGCAGCGCGCTAAACTCAATTTGATGACCGTCTTTGACAATAATTGCAGTGGCCGCCAAACGATACGATTGAACGGTTTCAGGTTGGCCGCTGGCGATGTAGATATAGCGCACAATGCCGTCTGTTACCGTATCGGTCAAGCGACCGACGACGCTGTCGCCATCAATATCATCATATACTCTACCGACCCGAATTGCAATCAGTTTATCATTGGCGTAAACCAAGACAACCGGTTGTTGCAACTTTAAAGCGCGGTAGTCGGCACGCTTGCCGTCAATCGTTATTGTAACGCTTTCGTCGATGTGCTCGACGTACGACTTGGTTTTAGAATCGGTTTGATAAAAGACAATTTTTTTAGTTTCGTCCAGCTTGACGTAAACATAGGCATCAATTTGGTTGCTGACAACCTGTTCGGTTTGCTTTAGGGCGGCGATGCCCGTGACGATTAACTTAGCCAACTCGGCGCGATTCAGTGAAGCCGTCGGCTTAAAATTGCCCTCGTCATCGCCGGCGATGATGCCGTGGCGATAGAGTAGTTCGACTTCGTTGCGACAGCTTTCGGCAATTGCGCCATCGTCTTTAAAATTGCTTTCAATTGGCCGATCGAGCGCTTCACCCCAAAAGATGTTCCAAGCGCGCGCCATATAGCGCGCCATTTTTTGACGCGGTATCGGTTGGTCGACTTCGCCGCTGCGAAATAACTTTAGTTCCGCCGCATCGACAATGCCGTTTTCGAGCATATAGCCAATCGCCCTATCCAAATCGGGCCAATCCGGCACGGCCACTTCGTCTATCACTGCGCGGTAACGGTTGACGTAAATGTCGACGGCCGCCGCGTCAATTAGCCCTTGCGCATCGAGCGTGCGATAGAGCACCAAGACGGCGGCGTAATACGATACGCTGTCGAGCGGCTTATAGCTGCCGTCTTGAAAGCCCATGACAATTTCAGCCTTTGCCAATTTCAATATGTAATCTTCTGCCCAAGGGGCTTCGTCTAAGTCGCTAAACGACAGTGCCCAACACGGCTGCAAAAGACAGGCGATTGCTAACAGCAACAGCAAATAACGCTTCATTGCGACAACTCCAATCAGAAAAGTTCATCAAATTGATAACATTCAGTAGCATTTGTAGCGCGACTAAACGGCTACAAAAATCGCTATTATTATAACATATTTAAGCGAACTGCGCCAGTTTTCAAGGCGTCTTAAAATTTGGGAATTTAGCGTCGTAATTGTTGTTAAGGACTGTTAATTTTAAGCTAATCTGGGTATATATTTAGCAACTCCCAGCAAGCATTTATAAATTGATTCTGCAGTGCAGGCCACCGATCGGGAGTGAAAGGAGTTGTAAATGAAAGTAATCATTACGGGAACAAATTTACACGTCAGAGATGAACTGAAAGACGCCATCCAAAAGAAACTCGACAAATTTGACCACTATTTTCACAGTGAAATTGAGGCTCATGCCACATTTAGCCACGTTAAAAATCAGCAAATCGTCGAATTGACCATTCCACTCAAAAATGGCGTTATCATCCGCGCCGAAGAAACTTCGGACTCAATGAGCAAATCAATTGATAGCGTTGTCGACAAAATTTCTCGGCAGCTGAAAAGGCACAAAACGGCCTTGCAGAAACGCTATCGCAAACACGACACTATCCGCTTTGAACACATTCCAGAAGATGACAGCGGCGACAATGAAATTAAAATTGTCAAAGCGAAACGCTTTTCGATCAAGCCGATGGATCCCGAAGAAGCCGTCTTGCAAATGCAAATGTTACACCACGACTTTTTCGTATTTTTGAATGCCGAAACCGAAGAGGTAAACGTCGTCTACGAGCGCAAAAATGGCCAATTTGGCCTAATTGAGCCCTACTTCTAAACGCGGCTTTAACTCGACAATCGCCATTTGACAGATGCTATAACGCCCTTTTAAATGGTAAGAACAATAGATGAAAATACAACGCGCCAGTTTATACTGGCGCGTTCAGACTGTTGACAAATGCCCAATTTCTTTGTTGCTGCGCAAAATATCGACCTTTACGTATGTCTTTATACGCTGCAGCCCGCTATTTTGCTGGCGCC
>PDWI01005638.1_pt1 | contig 20866 bp, 16 predicted proteins | sample 1430891 | NCBI WGS metagenome assembly PDWI01 (sample SAMN01162508, study PRJNA174530) | Oral metagenome, whole genome shotgun sequencing project. | biome: Marine environment; feature: Marine mammal; material: Swab sample of the gingival sulcus; isolation source: swab sample of gingival sulcus... | reverse complement strand
ATTATTACGCAAACATAATCCTGATATTTTAATCGCAGCAGGAACAGTATTAACCTCAGAGCAAGTCTTTCAAGCTAAAAATGCGGGGGCTGATTTTATTGTAACACCAGGATTTAATCCTAAAATAGTTAAACTTTGCCAAGATCTTGGTTTACCGATTACACCAGGGATAAATAATCCAATGTCGATTGAAGCTGCATTAGAAATGGGGATTACTGCAGTAAAATTTTTCCCAGCTGAAGCAAGTGGTGGGGTTAAAATGATTAAAGCATTACTAGGACCTTATCCACAGTTACAAATAATGCCAACAGGGGGAATTGGTTTAAGTAATATTCAAGATTATTTAGCTATTCCAAATGTAGTGGCTTGTGGAGGTTCTTGGTTTGTAGATAAAAAGCTTATTAACGCTCAGGATTGGGATAAAATTGCACAATTAACTCAGGACGTGGTCAAATTAGTAAATACCATATAAAATATAAAAAAATCGAGCATCCCTTTCTATGCTCGATTTATTCTATAAAAAGATTCTACAAAAATCTGCAAATTTTCTATAAAATGTAACCGCTTGTTCTTAATCACTGGTTACAAAATCTAATGAAAAAACTTGAAACGCTTAACGCACTCACTCATCCGTTAAATAAAATATCTCTCATTGAAGCCTCTGCAGGTACGGGTAAGACTTTTACAATGAGTAATCTTTATTTAAGGTTATTGCTTGGTGTGAATTGTCAGCCTTTAACTGTAGAACAAATTTTGGTGGTTACTTTTACTCGTGCAGCAACACAGGAATTGCGAGATCGTATTCGTCTTTTAGTTAAAGAAACTTCAGAATATTTTGTCGCCTGCCATAAAATTGGAAAAGTAGTGCCTCATAAAAATACTTTTTTATTAGAAATTTATCCTCTTATTGAAAATAATTTAGATGAAGCCTTACTAAGATTACGCATTGCAGAGCAAGATATTGATATTGCGAGTATTTTTACTATTGATAGCTTTTGTCAAAAAATGTTATCTAGCTTTGCATTTGATTCAGGAATGCGATTTGATATTGAGTTACAGCCAGATGAAACCGAATTATTAGAACGATTAAGTCAAGAGGTATGGCGTGAACTTTTTTATAGCAGTAATAAAACCGAAGCTGAATTTATTTTTAACCATTTAACAACACCAAAAAATGCTTATAATCAAATCAAATCTTTATTAAACTCTTCAATTGAATTAACAGATAGACAACAATGCTGTGGGGATCTAGATAAATTTCTCAAACAATATAATAAATTTATTACAGAGTTTAAACAATTTTGGTTAGATAATTTTGCTACATTAAAAACAACCATTGAGGCAGAGTTAAATAAAAAATATAAAAAAGGCGAGAAAAAAGCCCTATATCGTCCATCTTATAAAAAAAATGATGTTGCAGGTCGATTTAATAAATTAAATGATTGGGCTAATTCAAATAACCCTAGTTTACCTAATGTTTTTAGCTATTTTTGCCAAAACACAATTAATGAAATTACACTAGAAAAAGAAGAGGGAGAGCCACTTCAACATTTGCTATTTGTAGAAAATAATCAATATTTAGCTCGTTATGAAGAGCTTGATAGCCAACTTAAACAATATAGTGTTACTTTAAAATTAAAATTCCTATTTGCCTTACAACAAAAAATTAAACACTATAAAGCAAGCCATAAAGAACGAAACTTTAGTGATTTCACTAATGAATTAAATATTGCCTTACAAAGTGAAAAAGGACAAAATTTAGTCAATCAAATTCGTCAATGCTATCCTTTTGCGATGATTGATGAGTTTCAAGATACCAATCTTGCTCAATATCAGGTATTTAATGAAATCTTTATAAGAAATAATAAAGATCAAGGATTTATAATGATTGGCGATCCTAAGCAGTCTATTTATAAATTCCGTGGTGCAGATATTTTTACTTATCTTAAAGCCTCTCAACAATCTGATATACAAGCAACATTAAATAAAAATTGGCGTTCTCTTCCAAGCATTGTGACAGAAACCAATCATCTTTTTGATTTTAACAATGAAGTAAGCCCTTTTATTTATCAGGATATTCAATTTCAACCTGTCGAATTTGATATAAAAAATATCATTCTTTCCGAACAAGAAAATATTCGTTATTTCATTATCAATAGTGAACTGATAGAAGAAAATAAGCAAGGAAAAGAAGCATTAAATACTACTTTAACAAGAATCAGTGCTGAACATTGTGCCGCTCAAATTCAACAACAATTAAAACTTGCCGAAGAAGGAAAACTATTCATTACTAAAGGTGAAATATCCCAAACTATTGAAGCTCAAGATATTGCTATTTTAGTAAGAAATGGAGATCAAGCAGAACTTATTCAGCAAGCGTTAAAAACAAAAGGGATTCAATCTGTTTATCTTTCACAAAAAAATAGTGTCTATACTTCAGATGAAGCTTTGCAGATACTCTATTTACTAAAAGCCTGTTTACATCCTAATAGTCAAAAGAATATTCTTGCCAGCTTAGGAACAAGTTTATGGCTATTAAATAGCTTAGAAATTTTTGAATTAAAAAATGATGAAGAACAATGGGATAATTGGTTAGAAAAATTTAGTTATTATAATGAAATATGGTTAAAACAAGGTATTCTTCCTATGCTACATCATATTTTTATAACAGAAAATATACTTTCCAAATTAGCATCAACAGAAAATGGTGAACGTAAAATTACTAATCTATTGCACTTAGCTGAATTGCTACAAAGTGCAATGCCTAAATTAGAGAATGAAACAGCTTTAGTTCATTGGTATGAAACCCAATTAGATAATCCTTTAGAGCATCAGGAAGAACAAGTTTTACGCTTAGAAACAGAACAAAAATTAATTAAGATTATCACTTTTCATGGTTCAAAAGGTTTGCAATATCCTATCGTATGGTTACCTTTTATTGGCAATACAACCACATTAAAAATGGAGAGTGGAATAACCCAATATCGTGATGAAAAAAATCAATCTCAATGGTGTTTAAATGAACAGACTGATGAAGTAAAAAATGCAATTGCAAAAGAAAATTTTGCTGAAGAGTTACGCTTACTTTATGTTGCTATAACTCGTGCTGAATATCAACTAAACTTTATTTTACCTGAAATCTTTGAATTTAAAAATAACTGGAATGCGATGGCTTATTTGCTTTCAAATGGTAAAATAGGTGATAAGCCTTATACTGATACCTTAATTACAACAAGAGAATTATTGGAGAAAAAGCAATTAAAAGGAAAAATTGTAAATTTAACTAAAGCTCCTACCGCTTGCGATTGGACTCCTTCAATTGAAATACCACAAAATTTACAAGCTAAAATATTTAATCGTCATATTCATTATGATGGACGAGTAACAAGTTTTAGCGCATTACATAATTATCATCAATATAAAGATGATAAAAATACCGAATTTGTTCTTCAAGATTATGATTATCAAATTAAAAATACAGAAATAGCGGAACAAGAACATCCTAATCTTTATTCCCCTTTTTATTTTCCTCATAGTATAAAGGTCGGCACGATTTTACACAGTTTTTTTGAACATTATGATTTTACAAAACCACTTGAAATAGAAAAAATTCAACAGCTTTGTGAACAATTAAATTTAGATCAAGAATGGATTGAACCAACAAAGAAATGGTTTGAAAATATTTTAAATACGCCTTTTACAGATCAAAATATTTGTTTAAAAGAGATTAAAAATAATCACAGATTAAACGAATTACAATTTTATTTAAGATTAAACAATACAAATGCCCTCATTGAATTGAATAAATTAATAAAAAAATACGCAAAATTAAATAAATTACCTGCATTATCTTTACCCCAACTAAATGGATTCGTGCGTGGCTTTATTGATTGTATAATCAAAGTAAATAATAAATTTTACTTAATTGATTATAAATCTAATTTTTTAGGCTATTTTGATGAAAACTATTCAAATGAAAATTTAGAAAAAGTGATGGGACAATACCGCTATGATCTGCAATATTTACTTTACACTTTAGCCGTACATCGTTACTTAAAATCTCGTCTTAAAGATTATGATTACGAGCGAGATTTTGGTGGTATTGCTTATTTATTTTTACGAGCTATGAATGAAAAACCACAAAATGGTATATTTTTTGATAAGCCAAATAAAGAATTGATAGAAAATATGGATACATTATTTGATTAAAGTTAGAATTATCTAATCAATAATTATTATAAATAAAAATTTTTATATGAATAAATATAACCTAAAAAGAATTACTTTTTTTATTATTGGCTGGGTATTCGTTGCACTTGGTGTTATTGGCATTGTCGTTCCATTAATGCCAACCACTCCTTTTTTATTGGTTGCATTACTTTGTTTCTCTCATAGCTCTGAACGCTTTCATTCTTGGTTATTTAACCATAAAATTATTGGCAAACCACTAAGAGATTGGCACGAAACTCGCCGTATTCCAACCTATGGAAAAGTGATTATGGCAATTACTATCAGAGAGACACCAAATCAGACCGCTATTTTTATTGGTGAGCAGTCACTTTCTTACCAACAGTTACACGAAAATGTCAGTGTGGCTTATTCGCAATTACAAAAATTAGTTTCTTATCAAAAAGCCCCAAAGATTGCTTTAATTTTAGATAATTCGGTTTCTTTTGTAGAATATTATTTGGCTGCAACTTTGTATCCGCACTGTTGTGCGGTGATTGATCCTAAATTGCCGATTTCTCAATTAGAACAAATTGTTACAAAATTAAAACCTGATTTAGTCGTTTTACACAATGATAATCAAGCTGTTAATGAACTTCTTAAAAAGTTAGCCATTCAAGTTTTGCACCCAAGCACCGCCAACCCTGATCGTAACAAATATAAAATTGATTCAGCTAATCAAAATTATCCTTTTTTTATCGGCTTTACCTCAGGAACAACCTCATTACCTAAGGCGTTTATTCGCTCAACGCATTCTTGGCGAAAGAGTTTTGAATTAAGCTCAGCTGTATTTAATCTTTCCGACACACAGAAAATTTTATGCCCTTGTCCGCTGTCACACGGCTTGGCACTTTATTGCTTAAATGAAACGTTATTTTCAGGTAAAACATTTTTCAGTTTATCTCATTGGGAGAGTCAGCAATGCGTTGATTTAATTGAAAAATACCAAATAGATCGTCTTGTTAGTGTGCCGTCAATTTTAGTTTCCTTAAATGAAAAATTAGCAAAAACTAATAAAAATATAACCGCTATTAAAAGTATGATTACCGCTGGCTCAAAGTTGGATTTCAAAAAATATCAAATGATCCGCAACAGATTTCCTAATGCAACAATTCAGGAATATTACGGTGCGTCTGAACTGGGTTTTATTTGTGTTTCAGAATTGAATGATCAAAATGTTCAAGAACATATTTTGTCGGTCGGAAAAGCGTTCCCAAACGTAGAAATTGCTATTTTAGATGAAAGTGCTAAACCTAAACCACAAGGCAAAATTGGCACAATTTATGTTCGCTCAGAACTTGTGATAGATGATTATTTATGGGGTGATAACCTTCAAGATTTTAAACAAAATTCACCTTTTTTCAGTGTCGGTGATCTCGGTTATTTAGATGAAAAAGGCTTGTTGCACGTTATCGGTCGCAAAGGCGATATGATTTTATCGGGGGGTTTTAATATTTATCTGTCCGAAGTAGAAAATTGCCTGAGAAATTGCCCTGACATTACCGAACTTTGCGTTCTCGCCCTTGACGACAATTACCTTGAACATAAATTAGTTGCCATAGTACAATCGCCACAAACAAGCGGACAAATTTTTTATAATTTTTGCAAAAAATATTTGCCAAATTATAAAATCCCTCGTGAATTTTATAAAATTGATAATTTCCCAATGACATCAAGTGGTAAGATCAGCAAAAATAAATTGAAACAAATGATATTAGACAAAGCCCCTCAGGTTATAAAGTTATCTTTTATTTCAAATAGATAGCATTTTAAAAAATATAAATTGAGATTAAACGATCATTGTTTTTTCCTTTTTTGGTTTGCTACCAAAAAATCAGCTTTCTGACCGCTTGAATCAAAATAAAGGTATTTTATCTGTTTAATCTCAATCATTTTTTCTTTATCAAAATAAGACATCACAATCTGTTTTTCATAAATTGCTTTAATAAAGCCGAAAAATGCGTCATTCTGTCCAAACAGAATCACTTTACAAATACTTTTATTTTTATAGATGATGTTAAGCAAATTTATCAATAAATTATCAGACGGAATCTCAAATTTCATCGCCTGATACAATGCACTCTTCATCTCATTTTTTCGCATTTCTTTCTCAAGAATGGCGAGTTCTTTAAGGTATTGCGTCCGTTTTTTAATGCAGTTAATATGTGCTTTATAAATAAGATTGTAACCGTCTAGCAAGCCTCTGGTATTGATAAAATGCAGTAATAAATATTCGTTATCCTCACCGATAATATAACCTGCGTCCAAGGTGTCAAAATCATCATCATAGAAAATTTCAACTAGCTCATTTTTATATAAGTCTAAATAATTCATCGCTTTTCCCTAACTATGCTTTAATATTTTATCAATAAAATAGCGTTGTTTTTCATTAATTCGATCAAAATAAAAATGCGTGATTTCATCAAGATTAAGCAATACTTCTTCATCAAAATAGGACATCAAAATTTTGTCTTCAAAGACAGATTTAACAAAGCCTGTAAAAGTAAAATCAGGATCAAATAATTCCGCATTACAAATAATATTTTTCTCAATCACCAAATTAAAGATATTCGCTCTTAAATTCTCCGTTGGAATATCAAATTCTATTTGTTTGTAAATTTCACTATGATAGTGATTTTTTTGTATTTCTTTTTCAAGAATAGCGACTTTTTCCAGATAATCTGCTTTATTTGAGATGGAATGAATAACTTGTTTATCAATCAACCCATAACCATTTCGTTGCCCATTCTCACTAATTTTATGCAATAAAATATGCTGTTCATCTTCCAATAATAAATAGCCAGATTCTGAAGTGGCTAAATCTTCATCATAATAAACTTTCACGAGGTTATTTTTGTATAAATTCAAATAGTTCATCTCAACCTTCCTCAATCAATACAATCTCATCTTAATAGAGCGATTATCTCCATAAAAGTTCTCACAAAAGTGTTTAAAGATCAAACTTGGTATAGTTCGCCATATTAAGGTTAATTTTAGGTTATAATGGTGTTATCAACAATTTATCAAAGAATTTTCCAAAAGGATACCCAAGTTGCTAAATTATCAGCCACAGCTTGATAACGAACCAATCATTGTTAAAGCATATCGTACACCAATTGTTCGTGCATTTTCATCATTTTCTCAGCTTGATGTGATCGATCTTATCGTACCTTTATTGCAAAAAATCACTGAAAATATACCGCTAAATAGTATTGATGAAGTGATGATTGGCAATGCGACAAGTTGTAGTGGCAATATTGCTCGTTTAGGGTTATTAAGTGCAGGCTTACCGATTGAAATTGCAGGCACAACTCTTGATAAGCAATGTGGTTCAGGCTTGGAAACCGTTGTGCAAGCCTGTCGCAATATTCAAGCTGGGGCAGGACAATGTTATATTGCGGGGGGCGTGGAAAGTGTCAGCACCGCACCTTGGCGAATGCAGCGTCCGACATCACCAAATCAGTTACCTCAAATTATGCCGCGAGCGAGATTTTCGCCTGATTTTCTTGGCGATCCTGATATGGGGATTGCAGCAGAAAATGTAGCAAAAAAATGTCAAATTAGCCGAGAAAGACAAGATAAATTTGCGTTACAAAGCCACCAAAGAGCGATTTCAAGTATAGAACAAGGGCTTTTTAAAGATGAAATTGTGCCAATTCAAACGGCTCACAAAATGGTTGATACGGACGAATGCCCTAGATCAAATACCTCACTTGAAAAATTAGCTTCACTTTCGCCTGCTTTTCTTGAAAATGGAACAGTAACTGCTGGCAATGCTTGTCCGATCAATGATGGTGCTGCGGTAGTGTTAATAATGAGCCGAGCTTTTGCCAAACAATGTGGTTTTAAAACAGGGCTACGCTTTTTAGATTCTGCCACAGCGGGGGTTGATCCAAATTATTTAGGCTTAGGTCCAATTGCCTCAACCCAAAAACTACTCAAACGACAGCCGAGTTTTAACCTTGATCTTGCTAATTTTATTGAATTTAACGAAGCCTTTGCCTCGCAAGTATTGGCTTGCTTAGATAACTTACATATTGATGAAAAACGTGTGAATTTAAACGGTGGTGCATTGGCTCTCGGACACCCTTATGGTGCGTCAGGCACAATTTTAACCACTCGTTTATTTAGCCAAATGGTCACTCAAAATCTCTCACAAAAACATTTCTACGGCTTAGCAATGTTAGGGATTGCAGGTGGGCTTGGCACAACAGTTTTGTTCGATAATTGGAGAAATAAATAATCCTAGGAATATACATTTATGGAAAAATAATTAAGATGTAGATGATAAAAAATAAGAGTTAAATTTCATTAAAAATTTATCATTTTTTATAGATAAGATTTGTTATAATAATGAACTGAATTAAAAATTAAAAATAACAATGACAGAAAATACTCAATCTAAAACAGAGCAACAAGCAGAAACTATTGATTATAATCTACTGAAAAACCGTTTTCGTGGCTATTTACCTGTGGTTATTGATGTAGAAACCGCAGGCTTAAATGCACAAACAGATGCATTGTTAGAAATTGCCGCCATTACAGTAAAAATGGATGAAAAAGGTTACTTAGTACCTGATCAAAAATGTCATTTTCATATTAAGCCTTTTGAAGGAGCAAATATTAATCCAGATTCATTAAAAATTAATGGTATTGATTTGGAAGATAAAAATCGTGGTGCGGTAGCTGAAAATATCGCGATTCCAGAAATGTTTAAAATGATTCGCCGTGCAATGAAGGAGCAAGGCTGTCAGCGTGCTATTATCGTTGCTCATAATGCAACCTTCGATCAAAATTTTCTACAACAAGCTGTAGCAAGAATTGGAGCAAAGCGAGATCCTTTTCATCCTTTTGCTCTCTTTGATACAGCAACACTTGCAGGCTTTGTTTATGGGCAGACTGTTTTGGTGAAAGCCTGCCAAGCAGCGGAAATTCCATTTGATAATAAACAAGCCCACGGTGCATTATATGATACAGAAATTACCACTGAACTATTTTGTAAGATGGTAAATAAATTTAAAGATCTTGGAGGCTTTCCTGTTAGTTAATCACTTTTTGTAATTCTTTTCCAAAATCAGCCCGCCAACCTTTTAATAATTCAGGTAAGTTTTGGGGATTTTCTCCTTTTCTTACCCATTTGAATAATTGATTAAGTTGGCGTTTACTTGCTAATGAACTTGGTTCTAAATTATCAGGGCAAATCTCTTTTAATTTTTTTTGCAACGCTTTAAGATTTTTCTTATAGCCATCTTCATCAACTAATCTTGTGATATTTGAAGGACAATCTTCTGGCTTTATTTTCTGTCCATTTTCAACTAATTTTAAAATCTTTTTGCCGTGAATACGCACTTCATTCGGGTGCATAAATTCTAATAAAGAAGCGGTATGTTTTGGTTGTAATTTTGCAATTAAACCTAATGCCTCTTCTTTAACAACAAAATTTAAGGCTAAATCACGTTTTTGTGCTTCTTCATATCGCCATTTTGTTAAAAGTTGTAATATAGCTAACTGACGACTTTCTAACTGCCAAGCATTACTAATATTTTTGTATAATTTATCTGTATTTAATGGTTTTAATCGTTTATCAATTTCAGCCTGACATTCTTGTTTAATCGCCTCTTTCCAAGGACTTAATTCAAATTCTTGATATAATTTTTCAAAGACTGGAGCTAAGTACCAAACATCTGCAACCGCATATTGTAGTTGAGCTTCTGTTAGAGGGCGTTTTAACCAATCTGTACGAGATGCCCCTTTATCCAGCTCTATAGCTAGATAATGTTGTACCAATTTTGCAAATCCAATTGAACTCCCTAGTCCTAAAAAACTTGCCATTATTTGTGTATCAAGCATTGGCTGTGGCATCTGTTTAAAGTAATGAACAAAAACCTCTAAATCTTCACTACAAGCGTGTAAAACCTTTATTATATTTTGATTTGCTAACAATTTAATAAAAGAAGAAAAATCATCAATAGTGGTAGGATCAATCAAATAAACATCTTTATGATCAAAAAGTTGAATTAACCCTAATTTAGGATAAAAAGTACGAGTTCTTACAAATTCAGTGTCTAACATTAATGTTTTTTGCTTACTTACTTTTTGACACATTTCTGCTAAAGCAATATTGGTATTTATCCATTGATAATTTATTTTATTCATTGTTTGTTTCTTTATTTTGAGTATTTTATGAATTTTAAAGGTTATCCACTCGCTTGCCAATCATAATTAAATTAATTGTTAAATTATTCCTTGATCTAGAACAGTATTTTATTCTCTCTTTTTTGTTACAATCTTGTTAATTATAAAAATTAAGGCTTTTGATATGGCTACTCTATTTATTACTGGTACAGATACAAATGTGGGAAAAACAATCGTAACTCGTGCCTTATTACAGTTACTTGAACAACATAATATTCCTGTTGTTCCTTACAAACCTGTGGCTTGTGGGAATAATGATGATCAGCTCATTGATCCCTCAAAAGAATACAGTAATTATACCAGTGAAGATAATAGCGATGTACTAATTCTACAATCAAGCTGTTCAAAACGATTAAATTATCACGAGATTACCAGCTATTCTTTTACCAGTTTTAGTATGCCTGTTTTTTCTGCGTTAAATGAAATTAATTATATTGATATTGATAAAATTAATAATGATTTAAGTCGATTAGAGCGAACATATAACAATGTTATAATTGAAGGAACGCACGGTTGGCTTACGCCTATTAATCAAGAATATAATTTTGCAGATTGGGTTCAATCAAAAGGTATTCCAACTATTCTAGTAGTGGGAATTAAAGAAGGCTGTATTAACCACGCTCAAATTACCGTTGAGTCAATCCGCCAAAAAGGAGTAAATTTAGTAGGATGGGTCGCTAATCGTATTAATCCTGGTTTACGCTATTATCCAAAATTAATTGAACTTTTAGATCAGAAAATTGATGCACCTCTTTTAGGAGAAATTCCTTATATTGGGCATCCTGCTCGTCAATCTCTTTTTAATTATATTCAAAATCCAGATCCTCTGTTACAATACTTTAAAAGTAACAAAAATTAATGACCTATCAACAAAAAATTAAACAAGCCTTTGATAAAGAAGGGATTCTAAGCAAAAATATCAAAGGTTTTTCACCTCGCTTGGCACAGTCTAAAATGGCTAAATTAGTCGGGCAGGCAGTTTCTAAAAAAAATGCACTTATTGTTGAAGCAGGAACAGGAACGGGAAAAACTTTTGCCTATTTAGTACCAGCTCTTCTTTCTAAAAAGAAAACGATTATTTCAACAGGATCTAAAAACTTACAAGATCAACTCTTTAATCGTGATCTCCCAACGATACAAAAAGCCTTAAAATACAGTGGTAAAATTGCATTACTAAAAGGTCGAGCAAATTATTTATGTTTAGATCGTTTAGATCAGCTTATTGCTATGGGAGTAGCTGGAGATCGCTCGGTTTTAAGTGACTTATCTAAAGTAAGAAAATGGAAAGCAAGTACAAAAACAGGGGATCTTTCTGAATGTATTACAATTGCAGAAGACAGTGCTGTGCTACCACAACTTGTAAGTACTGCAGATAACTGTTTAGGCACAGATTGTCCACAATATAAAGACTGCTATGTTGTAAAAGCTCGTCAAAGAGCAATGAATGCTGATATTGTGGTTGTCAATCATCACCTATTTTGTGCTGATATGGCGGTTAAAGAGACAGGCTTTGGTGAACTTATTCCTGAAGCTGAATTAATTATTTTTGATGAAGCCCACCAACTTCCTGATATTGCTAGCCAATATTTTGGACAATCAATCACTTCTCGTCAGCTTTTAGATATTTGTAAAGATACTAATATTGTTTACCGAACAGAATTAAAAGATACCAAACAACTTGGAACAGCATCTGATCATCTACAAAAAATTATTCAAGATTTTCGTTTATTACTTGGTGGCGTATCTGTAAAAGGTAATTTACGAGATTTATTTAAAGATCAAAAAGTTATTAATGGATTAAATAAATTAATTGAAAATCTTGATTTTTTAATGCAAGTCATCAAAAAGTCATTGGGACGCTCTGATACACTAGATAAAATTTATGAGCGGTTAGCTGAGATTAAAAATTTACTCAATACCCTTTCTGATACCAATGTAACAGGATACTGCTATTGGTATGAAGGAAATGGACGCTATTTTGGGCTTCATATTACTCCTTTAACAGTTGCAGATAAATTTGGCGAAAAACTTAATAATCAAAAAATAGGTTGGGTATTCACTTCGGCAACACTTGAAGTAGGCAATACTTTTGAACACTTTGCTCAACGTTTAGGGATTAAAAATGCCCAAGAAATGATTCTACAAAGTCCTTTTGATTATAAAAAACAGGCCTTACTTTGTGTGCCTCGCTATTTACCAGCCACAAATCATAACAATACACTTTCTGAATTAGGAAAAATGTTACAGCCGATTATTGAAGCGAATAATGGACGTTGCTTTTTACTCTGTACCTCCTATTTTATGATGCGTGGTTTTACAGAATATTTACGAGAACATAGTCACTTAAATATTCTCCAGCAAGGTGAAACCAGCAAGTCAGAATTACTTAAACAATTTATAAGCAATAAAAATAGTGTCTTGGTTGCGACTCAAAGTTTTTGGGAAGGTATTGATGTACGAGGAAATACACTTTCTCTAGTGATTATTGATAAACTCCCTTTTAGTTCTCCAGATGAACCTTTATTAAAAGCACAGATGGATGATTGTAAATTACAGGGTAAAAATCCTTTTAATGATATTCAAATTCCAGAAGCTGTTATTACTTTAAAGCAAGGGGTTGGGCGTTTAATTCGAGATACCACAGATAAAGGTGCTATTATTATCTGTGATTCAAGATTAGTAAACCGTCAATATGGCGAAACCTTCTTAAAAAGTTTACCAAATACACAAAGAACAAGAGATTTAAAAAAAGTCCTTAATTTTTTAACGGATAAGCGGTAAGATCTTCCTTTGAATTTACACTTCTTTTAAGCAAATCGCTTAGGAAAATCAATGTTACAATCAACTATTAAATTTTTTTTATCACTCTTCCTTCTATTTGCAATGCTTTATATTGGAGAATATCTTAATCTATTAATTCCAATCGGTATTCCAAGTAGTATTTGGGGAATGCTTGTTCTTTTTAGCTGCCTTGTTATCGGTATTGTGGATATTAAATGGGTAATTCCAAGTGCTAAGCCACTTACTCGCTATATGTCACTTTTTTTCTTACCTATTTGTGTTGGAATTATTGAGCATAAACAACTTATTACAGATTATTTAGCCTCTTTTTTCTTGGCTAATGTGCTTAGTACTCTGCTATCTCTTATCATTATAGCTTATTTTTCTCAATGGCTATTAAACAAACAAGATATCTATAAAGATAAAGGAGAAAAATAATAATGATAAACTTCAATTTCTTTTATCTTTTATTAACATTAATTATTTTCATTTTTAGCCTAAAAATAGCTAAAAAGATAAATATTATCTTATTTTCCCCTTTTTTAATTGGATTGGTTACACTTGCTATTATTTTGGTTATAACAAATATTCCTTATCAAGTCTATTATCAAAGTAATAGTATTTTAAATAAGTTATTAAATATTTCTATTATTGCATTAGCCTATCCATTTTATGAGCAATTACCTCAAATTCGCCGCTATTGGAAAAGTTTAATTATCATTATTTTATTTTCTTCCTTGCTCACTATGCTAACAGGTATTTTATTTGCATTATTACTAGGTGGCGATAAGGCTATTTTAGCATCAATTCTTCCAAAATCTGTAACTACAGCCATTGCTGTTGCAATTGCACAAGAAATCAATGGTGAACCTGCAATTACAGCAGTTGGTGTTACTATTGCAGGATTAATTGGCTCTAGCTTTGGTTTAACTATTTTAAAATGGATTAAAATTACAAATTCTAAAGCTATTGGACTAGGAATGGGGGCTGTTAGCCACGCTTTAGGAACAGCGATTTCTTTAGATAAAAGTATACCAATGGGAAGTTTTTCTTCAATATCTCTTGTACTATGTGGTATTACATCATCTGTTATCGCCCCTTTTGTAATGAAAATTATCCTATTATTTCCAAACTAAAGCATTTACAATATACCCGAAATAATAAAAATATAAAAAATAATGAGTAAATATTTATGACTAAATCACATTCATTTGATCTTGATAAAATAACTAAAGATCAATCTACTTGGAATACATTTAAACGCCTTTGGCCAATGATTCTTCCTTTTAAACTAGGGATTATTGTTTCTATTATCGCTTTAATAATTAACGCAGGGGTAGATGGCTATTTAATTTCGATGATGAAACCTTTAATTGATAAAGGTTTTAGCTCTGATAACAGAGATTTTCTTAAAGCAATGGCATTTATTGTTGTTGGTTTAATCTTTTTACGAGGACTTAGCAGTTTCGTTGCAAGCTATTGTCTTGGCTGGGTAAATGGAAAATTAGTGATGACTATGCGTCAGCGTGTGTTTAAACATTTGATGTTTATGCCTGTTTCTTTCTTTGACAGAAACTCATCAGGAAAATTACTCTCACGCATTACCTATGATTCAGAACAAATTGCAAGTGCTTCTGCGGGTGCTTTACAGTCTATGGCTCGTGAAGGGGCTTATATTATCTTTCTTGTGACGGCAATGTTTTACTATAGCTGGCGTCTTTCCCTTGTGCTGCTGATTATTGGACCTATTATTGCCGTTTTAGTGCGTATAATTTCCAAGCGATTTCGCGAAGTAAGTCGCAATATGCAACAGTCAATGGGAACAATGACTGCAAGTGCAGAACAAATGCTGCGTGGTCACAAAGTCGTGTTGTCTTTTGGTGGACAAAAAGTCGAGGAAGAACGTTTTAGGCAAACAAGTAATGATATGCGTCGCAAAGGAATGAAATTATTGGTTGTTAATGCCGTTTCTAATCCAATTATTCAAATTATTGCTTCTTTAGCTCTTGCTGTTGTGCTTTATCTTGCAGGATCGCCAGAAATAATGGGTAATGATCTTACTGCAGGAGAATTTGCGGCTGTATTAGCGGCACTTTTGGCAATTATGCGTCCTTTAAAAACACTAACTAATGTTAATGCACAATTTCAAAGAGGTATGGCGGCTTGTCAAACGCTCTTCACTTTATTTGATCTTCCAATAGAAAAAGATACTGGCTCTCTCACAACAAAAAAAATCAAACAGAGTTTAACTTTTGAAAATGTTACTTTTACTTATGCAACTAAAGATGAACCCGCTTTAAATAATATTTCATTTACTGTCCCAGCAGGAAAAACTATAGCTTTAGTTGGTCGCTCTGGTTCTGGAAAATCAACTATTGCTAATTTATTAACTCGTTTTTATGAGGTAGATGAAGGTAAAATTAGTATTGATGGTATAGACATTAGAGATTATACATTAAATAACCTAAGAGAATTATGTGCGATTGTTTCTCAACAAGTTCATCTATTTAATGATACCATTGCCAATAATATTGCTTATGCCGCAACAGATAAATATAGCCAAGAACAAATTATTCAAGCAGCAACAGCCGCTCACGCAATGGAATTTATTGAACAAATGCCAGAGGGCTTAGACAGTGTAATTGGGGAAAATGGCGTAACACTTTCAGGTGGACAACGCCAGCGATTAGCGATTGCACGAGCCTTACTTCGTAATTCACCAATCCTAGTTCTAGATGAAGCAACATCTGCATTGGATACAGAATCAGAACGTGCTATTCAATCTGCACTTGAAGAACTTCAAAAAGATCGCACCGTATTGGTTATTGCACACCGTTTATCAACAATTGAAAAAGCAGATGAAATTTTAGTTATTGATCAAGGTAATATTATTGAACGAGGTTCTCACTTAGAACTACTTAAACTAAATGGTGCTTACAAGCAACTGCATAGTTTACAGTTTAGTGAATAAATATAGATATACACCTTATAAAATGAAAAAATATTATTTTGTTGTTTTTTTCATCACTTTATAAATTATCTTATGGCAGGTAATTACCGCTATTATAGTAACAAATATAGCTCCTATTGCCTGTCCAAGAATGACCCCTTTCGCACCATAAAAATAAGCGAGAGTATAAACTGTTGGAATAACGCCTAAAAAGAACTTACCATAATTAAATATAGTAGAAAAATAAGGATAACCTAAGCTATTAAATACAGAATTGGTAGAAAATAAGATACCATCAGCAATAAAGAAAATTGTTAATCCTGAACAAAATAATGCCATTAATTCAGCAGAATGCCCTGTTAAATTAAATAAGCTAATTAGATAATCTTTACTAAAGAAGATAACAATTGTTACAAAAAATACGATAAAAATTGCAAACATAATCGCATTTTTATAGGTTTCTTTTACTCGACTATAATTTCTTGCACCAAAATTTTGTCCTATAATTGGACTAATTGCGCCTGAGAGTGCAAATAAAACACTAAATGCAACAGGAATTATACGCCCAATAGTTGCATAAACCGCCACGGCGGCAGTGCCAAATTGTGCCATCTTCATCATAACAAAAGTTGAGCCTATTGGTGTAGCTAAATTTGTTAATACAATAGCACTTGCTAATTTAATAATAGTAAAAAAATCTGTTTTTAACTGTTTTATAGAAGGAAATGCTAACATTTTATATTTATAAACTACACAATAAACTGCATAAAACATCATCATTATACGCGAAATCACAGATGCACACGCAGCCCCTTCAATGCCCCAATCAAAAACAAAAATAAAAATAGGATCAAGACATAAATTTACTATCGCTCCTATTAGTGTTGTATTCATAGAACGTCTTGCATCACCAATTGCTCTCAAGACAGAACTTAATAACATACTAATAATTACTATCATACTTGAAGGAAGTAAAATATAAGAATAGCGAGACGAATACACTAATGTTTCTCCACTTGCTCCCAATAAATGCAGTAGCGGTTTTAATTGCCAAAGAAAAAAGCTACTAATAATTAAAGCTAGAGATAAACCAATAATAAGTGTACTACTTGCTATTTGACGGGCTTCTTGAATCTTTTTTTCGCCTAACCGTCTAGAAACAAGTACCCCAATAGAAATAAGAAAACCTACAGAAATTGAACTAATATAAAAATTTAATTGTGAAGAAAACCCTACAGCAGCAGTTATCTCATTTTTTCCCAATAGATTCAGAAAGTATAAATCAGCAAGATCCACTAAAAATAAAGACATTAAACCAATAGAATTGGTTAAAGTCATTATAATAACGTGTCGCCAAATCGATCCTTGAGTGAAATGAGGTGTTGTTGCTATCATTAAAATAAAAAATAATTGAGTAATTTAGGGTAGTATAACAAATATCAGAAAAATTTAACCAAATTTTAAACTCTTATTCCATTTATTTGTTAGAATAGCCAAATAAATTAAATTAAAAAAATATCAATTATGGTTTTTAATACTCCTCTTTTTATTGCTTTTCGTTATTGGCGTTCTAAAAGTGCTGATCGTTTTGGGCAACTTGTAACAAATTTAGCAAGTTTAGGTATCATTCTTGGTGTAATGGCACTTATTATTGTACTTTCTGTTATGAATGGATTAGAAAGTATGCAAAAAAGTAATTTATTATCTAATATCCCACAAGCTATTATTACACCTATAGAAAATAAATTAGACAAAAACAAAGCGGTTGTATTACCTCCATTTATTACAAAAAGTACACCAATTAATCAAACTAATGTAATCATTCAAAGTAAGAAAAATATTAATGCAGGAATATTAATTGGCGTAGAAAGTCATACAGATGATCTACTTATAAACTCTTTAAATATAAAAAAAATACTTCCGCCCTCTTCTTTTAATGTAGTAATTGGATATCAACTTGCAAATCAATTAAATATTCAAAAAGGTGATAAAATTCGCTTAATGATCACTGAAAATAGTCGCTACACTCCATTTGGACGTGTTCCAACTCAACGCTTATTTACCGTATCTGAAATTTATTTTGGTTCAGATAGCAACGGAAATACTTTATTTGCCAATTTAAGTGATGTTGGGCGTTTGCTACATATTTATCCACATCAAGTTCAAGGTTTACGTTTATTTTTAGATGATCCTTTTCAAGTTACAGAACTTAAAAACCATTTTGATGAAAATCAATGGAAAATAACTGACTGGCGAGATCAAAAAGGTGAATTTTTTCAAGCAGTAAAAATGGAAAAAAATATGATGGGGCTATTAGTTAGTTTAATCATCATTGTGGCTATTTCCAATATTATTACTTCATTAAGTTTAATGGTGGTAGATAAACAAGGAGAAATTGCTATTTTACAAACTCAAGGTTTAACCAAGCCTCAAATTATGCAAGTATTTATGTGGCAAGGATCAATTGTAGGAATTATTGGGGCAATTTTAGGTGGACTATTTGGTATTTTAGTTTGCTTTAATTTAGATAGTATTGTTTCTTTCATTAATCCTTTAGGCATAAATCTTCCTATTTTATTTTCACCATCTCAATTTATTACAATTATTGGCACATCTATTCTTCTTTCTTTAGTTTGTACACTCTATCCCGCTTATCAAGCAGCAAAAATAGATCCAGCAACAGCACTAAGGTATGAATAAAGAAATGGAATAAAAAACCACACTTAAGCGTGTGGTTTTTTATAGAGAATATATTACTTAAATTGAATAATACTCAACATCTAGTTTTAAATACGCTTTTACTAAATTCTCAGTAGCTTGCTTATGGCTCAAGCCTGATACTTTTTCTACCATAACCACTTTACTAATTTTTAGTTCACTTAAACCAGTTAAACGGCGATAATTTAATGCACTTTGCAGTGGTGGAAAACTTGGATTAAATGCCGCATTTTCAATATAACGTCCTATTACTACATCCCCATTTTCTAAACCTAAAGCAACACCACAATAAGATTGGCTATATGGTGCATGTGATTTATTTAATGCTTGTAATGCTCTTTGAGTGACTACATCATCTGCATCTAACGTAAATTGATGATCTTGATGATCAAAAAGTAATTCTGAAATTTCTAAATCTTTAGGACCAAATGAATCTGGAAGGTAACTATGTAAAAGATTATTTTGAGAATGAGGAAGATGAATTTTAAGACTTGAAGAAACGTTAAGTTCATTTAAAAATTGGCGACAATGCCCACAAGGCGTATAATTAACAACAATGTCTGTTATTGATTTTTCATCACTATGCCACGCGTGACTTACTGCACTTTGCTCTGCGTGAACTGTTTGTGCGATTGCAACATCATTGTACTCTTGATTTGCACCAAAATAGAATCGACCAGACTCACCAATAGCAACAGCACCTACATTAAAATTGGAAATAGGGGTTAAACCATAACAACTTGCAATAGGCAAACATTGTAGTGCTAAATCTATTGTTGATAATTTAAACTGCTGACAAAGATCTTCAACTTTTTCTTTTGGTAATTGCCCTTTAAATTGTTGCTCTTCTAAATAACTCACAATGGTTGAAATAATTTGATTATTTTGTTCCTTTGAAAGCTGTAACAAACGCACTGATATTACTTGATTCTGCATAATTTTCTCCTACTTACGCAACATTGTTCCCCTTTCTACAATTACCCCAACACTACTTGCTTGAGCAACGGCTTGAGGTTTATGTAGCTCAATTTTAAGCCATTTAATATTAAATCTTACCATTAATAATTTTGCCAATCGATGTGCGATTGTTTCAACTAAATCAAAATGCTGTGACTCAACAAAATGAATGATCGCCTGAGAAACTGTAGCATAATTAAGACAATCGGCAACATTATCAGACAGTACAGCTTTTTCAAAATCCCACGCCATTTCAATATTAAATACTAAACGTTGTTTAATATTTTTTTCCCAGTCATAAACGCCCACAGAAGCAAAAACAGTAAGTTCTTTTATAAATACAATATCCATTATTATTCTAATTAGATAAATAAGCGGGAAGATTCCATAAAACTTTTACATATTTTATTAAAGATCTTACCGCCTAAAATAATTATTCTTTCTCTTCCAATTTAACACTCACACCTAACTCAACTAATGCTTGCGGATTTGCAAAACTTGGAGCCTCAGTCATCAAGCAAGACGCTGTCGTTGTTTTAGGGAATGCAATAACATCACGGATATTTTCTGTATCCGTTATTTTCTGTATCTGTTAATAACATTGTTAAGCGATCTAAACCGAAAGCTAAACCTGCGTGTGGCGGTGTACCATATTTTAATGCTTCAAGTAAGAAACCGAATTTTTCTTTTTGATCTTGCTCTGAAAGCCCTAAAAGATTAAACACGGCTTGTTGCATTTCCGGTCTGAAAATACGTACTGAACCGCCACCAACTTCATAACCATTGATAACCATATCGTACGCATTTGCTACCGCTCCTTTTGGATCTTTCATCAATTCTTCAGCGGTTAAATCGCGTGGCGAAGTGAATGGATGGTGCATTGCTGACCAGTTACCTTCATCATCTTTTTCAAACATTGGGAAATCAATCACCCAAAGTGGTTTCCATTCGTCTAATTTGGTTAATTCTAAATCACGTCCTACTTTTAAGCGTAATGCCCCCATTGCGTCGGTCACGATATTCGCTTTATCTGCACCG
>PDWI01012475.1_pt1 | contig 20868 bp, 14 predicted proteins | sample 1430891 | NCBI WGS metagenome assembly PDWI01 (sample SAMN01162508, study PRJNA174530) | Oral metagenome, whole genome shotgun sequencing project. | biome: Marine environment; feature: Marine mammal; material: Swab sample of the gingival sulcus; isolation source: swab sample of gingival sulcus... | reverse complement strand
TCGCCCAGCATGCGGCCGATGCTCTCGTTCAGATCATCTTCCATCACCTTGTTGTCCGGACCGACACCCTTGTCATCTTCCAGGAAGTCCATGTAGGTGCTGTCCTCGTCGTTGCCGACGAAATCGTCCAGGAAGAAGTTATCCTGCATCAAAGGCAGGGTGTCCTTCACTTCGGAGATGGACAGGCCCAGGTGCTTGGCAATTTCCTCGGCTTCGGGCTTGCGCCGCAACTCCTGCTGCAGCTCGCCGCTGGCCTTCTTGATCTGGTTCAGGACGCGGGCCCGGTTCAGGGGCATACGCACGATCTTGCTGTGATTCGCCAGGGCCGCCAGGATGGACTGACGAATCCACCACACGGCGTAGCTGATGAACTTGAAACCGCGGGTTTCGTCGAAACGCTGGGCGGCCTTCAGCAGGCCCAGGTTCCCCTCGTTGATCAGATCTTCCAGGGGCACGCCGTAATGGGCGTATTCCTTGGCGATGCTCACGACGAAGCGGAGATTCGCCTTCACCAGTTTGTGCAGGCTCTCGCTGTCATTGTCATGGATACCGCGGGCCAGTTCACATTCTTCGGCGCGGGTCAGCAGGCTGTAGGCTTTCACTTCTTGGAAATACAGATCCAGGTTGCTCATCAGCTGAGCAGCAGGCAGACCGTGGCTACTGGCAGCCGCGGAAGCCGCAGCGCGCGGGGACGAGGCTTTGCGAGTTTTGGTAGCCCCACCGGCAACTTTCCGGGTCTTGCTCTGCTTGGAATTCAAATTGGACATTTGTGGTTTCCTCTCCTCATGGCATGTCCCGAAGATATAGAGGGACGCGAGACTTGATAATCTTTCCCTACACAACAATTCCCATACCAGTTTTCAGCGATGAAGGCAGGTTTTCCTTGACAATTTAAAGCGTTGATAATAAATGATTTAAAACATGCGCCGACCTGTTTCATAATTAACAAGATTAAATCGCCCCCCTTTTCCCGACATTTTGTCAAAGACCTCCTGTATACGGCCGCCACTTTGTCAAATTTATTTTTGTGTTTTTCTTTCCTGCCCGCCATCCAGCGGGACCGGCAGCAGGGCGCCCCCGGCCATTCCCCGGGTATTTTCCTGAAGAATTCGGGCTAAAGTCCCCAGTCGAAAAGTCGATCATTCGGGGCACGAAATGCAACACCAATGGTCCCCGAACCCTGGGGAGGTGCCAGTTGAACCACACCGTCCTGATCGTGGATGATGCCGACTTCATGCGGATGATGCTGCGCGATATTGTCGAAGAAATGGGCATGAAAGTCATCGGGGAAGCCACCAACGGTGCCGAAGCCGTCGAACAATTCGGTGCCCTGAACCCAGAGCTGGTCCTGCTGGACATCACCATGCCCGTCATGGACGGCCTGGAGGCCGTCAAGCAGATCATGGCCGCCAATGCCGAGGCCGCCGTGGTCATGATCACCGCCCTGGGCCAGAAGGATCAGGTACTGGCCTGCATCAAGGCCGGTGCTCTGGACTTCATCATCAAGCCCTTCGATCAGGAGCGAGTCACCGAAACCCTGGGGCGCCTGCTGGCCCCCCAGCCGGTCTAGCAGCGGTTAACCGCCCAGGCCGATGATGAGGAAAGCCGCGAGACCCGCCACCACGCAATAGAATCCGAATTTCCAGAAATGGGATTGCACCACCGCCAGGGCTGTCAAGCGGATGGCCACCAAGCCCACCGCGAAAGCCGCCACCGCGGCGGCGATCAGCAGGGGCAGATCACTTCTCCCCTGCGCCTCTCCCCCCAGCAGTTGCAACACCAGCGCACCGCCGATGGCCGGTATACTCAGCAGGAAGCTGAAGCGCGCCGCCTCGGCCCGCGGAAGCCCCGCCCACAGACTGGCCGCGATGGTGGAACCGGAACGGCTGATACCCGGCATGATGGCGAAGGCCTGCGCCACCCCGATCAGCAGGGCCTTGCGGGCGGGTACCGGACGGGGCTCCCACGGCTCGGGCAGGCGGAGGTCGTTATCTCGAGACAGCCGGGTCGAAAAAAGAACCAGCGCGGTGGCCAGCAGGCCGCCCGCGGCAAAGAAGGGGCTGTGGAACAGGGCTTCGATGGCATCCTTAGCCAGCAACCCCACCAGCACCGCCGGCACGGTGCCCACCGCCAGGCTCAGAATGTACATCAGGGCCGGACGGTCGCAGCGCAGCAGGCGCGAAATTTCCTTGCGATAAACCACCAGCACCGACCCCAGCGTGCCCACGTGCAGCACGATATCAAAGAACACATCCCCTTGCCGGGCGCCCAGGAAATGCTGTGTCAAAACCAGATGCCCGCTGCTGCTGACGGGCAGGAATTCGGTCAATCCCTGCACCACGGCCAGGATGATCATCTGCAGAAACTCGGTCACGGGGTCACCTTCATTTCGGATAAGGATTCAGGCGGTGGGTGGTCTCAGCCGCCCCGGGCGCGCGCGGCACGGGCTTGGCTGTAATGCAGACGGGCTTCCTGGGGCAGGCCCAGGGCATCGCAGGTCAATGCCAGCTGGTAGTGGATCCGGCCGTCTTCAGGAAAAACCTCCAGAGCGCGCTCAAGGCTGTCCCGAGCACGATCATACTGTTCCAATTTATGCAGGCAAACGCCCACATGGTAACGGGAACGTGAGAGATTGGGGTTCAGCCCCTGGGCCTGCTCGAACTTGCGGATGGCATCCCGGTACAGGCCGCTTTTCATCAGACACAAACCGGCATAGTAATGCCCCATGGCAAAGTCCGGGGCGTGCACCACGGCTTCCTCGAAGCAGCCCAAGGCGCGGGCGAAGTCGTTACCGGCATAGTGCACCAGGCCCAGGTTGTGGTAGCCATCCGCGTCGGGCTCCAGGGCGATGGCCGCTTCAAAGGCCCCGATGGCCTCGCTGACCCGGCCTTCCTCGGCATAGATGGCCCCCAGGTTATGGTAGGCCACCGGGCTGCGCGCCCCTTCGTGGATGGCCCGGCGGTAAAAGCGGATGGCCTCGTCCCGGCGCCCCTGCCTGTCCAGGGTCACGGCCAGATTCGTCAGATAGGCTTCGGTGCCGGGGGCCAGCTCCAGAGCCCGCCGAAAGATCTCCTCCGCATCCCGCACATGCCCCATCTTCATCAGGACACAGCCCAGGCGATATTGCCAGGGGTGCTGCCGGGGCGACGCCTGCAAGCCCGCCTCATAGGCCTCGCGGGCCTCGGCAAAACGGCCGGCCGTTTCGGCTTCGCGCCCATGGCGGAAAATCTCGGCGGGGGTGTTTCCCACTTTTTGCGGTTGGTTTTGCATGCGGGAAACTTACCCTAGATGACGGCCCGGGTCAATCCACCACTTCCACTTCCAGGACCAAGCGCACCTTGCCCTCCTGGGCCAGACAGCGACGGGGAATGCGGACCGGAACCACCAGAGGGCTGCCTGCCTCGCCGGGGACACCGGTCTGACCGAAAATATTTCCCTGTTCCTGGGGTCGCAGCAAGTCTTCACTGCCGGGCAGAGCGGGCCCCACCTCCACTCCCAGACCAGCCTCTGGGAGCACCAGATCCGCCCCCACGTCCATGACCGGCGCGATGCGTTCCTTTGCATGGTTCACGCTCAGGCCCAGGACGGACTTGAGAGTCTCGCGCACCCCCTCGCCCCTGGTGGTACTGGCCGGATAGCTGAGTAGCCCCCAGGGATTGATCAGGCTCTCCAGGCGATCCAGGGGCAGGGCGTCGACGGCTTCCCGCTGATTGTACTGAATGATAACCGGCAAGGTCATCAGATCCAGACCCCAGGCATCCAGGTAGGCCTTCAACCCCTCCAGGGAGGCCAGGGCCTGATCCAGATGCGGCGCGCGGCTGGAAATGACCAAAACCACCCCGTCAAAGCCGGCCTGAAGACCCCGGCCGGCCATGGGCAATGGCTCTTTGCCCGCATCCATGGCCTGCACCAGAACCTGCCATTCGCCGTCTCGGTCCGTTTTCAGTCGGAAGGCGATCTGCCGCTCGGGGTCGGCACAGGCCAGGGACAGGCGGTTGTCCGGACCGCGCCGTAATACAGCAAGCGGCAAGTTCGTGTTCCGGTCATGGTTCCGATGCTCAAGACCATCCTCCAGCAAGCTGGGACACCCGGGATCAGGGTCCATTGGGTTCCATGCTAGCAATCCTCATGCCATGCGCGCCTTTATCCTCGCGCCGCAGGGGCCAAGCGCGGCAAAAAGACAATCAGGAAGGACACCAATCAGGCAAGACTCTTGCTTCTTGATCCCCGCGCATAGGACCAGGGAGAGAAAATGGCCAAATAAGCCCCTTTCCCGCCCTCTTACCAACCAGAGCCAGAATGGAGTGGCCAAATGTCCACCAACACCGACAAGATCCTGAAGACCATGTTTTCCCGTCTCCTGCAACTGGAAATCCAGGAAGACCTCGTTCATAAGCTGTGCGCCGTCATCGACAGCGTCACCGACCGGGTTGGCGGCCACTTCGATCTGGACACCGTGCAGGGGCAGAACACCTTCCGGGCCCTGCTCTGCTCCATGGTGGTCCACGGATGGGGCAACGGCATGCATCCGCACCACAACCCCGCCAAGAACCAGGACGGAGCCGATCTGGAAGTGCGGGTCAGCAAGGACATCCTGATGTGCATGGAAGATCTTCAGTCCTTGCGCTACGTCAAGAAGGACGCCCAGGGGCGGGTCAAGCAAGCCCTCTTCGAGCCCGACCACAACGTGCGGGTGCGGCAGCAGATCGACGATATCCTCTCGGAGATCAGCCAGAACAAGTGGCGGGACTGATTGCCGCCCCTCTTGGAAACACGACAAAGCCCCTAGAAAACCGCTTCCCCTTCGGCCAGGATCTCGTTGAGGGCTTCCCGGAAGTAGGTGGTGCTGTTGGCCACCTCGGGCGTCACCTTCTCCTTGTACAGTTCCCAGCTCTTCTTGATCTCTCCACCCAGCGCCTCCAGCAGATTGCCTTCGGCCAGAGCCGTGTCGCGCGTGTCCCGGTTGTAGACCAGGATGTCGGAGACCAGGGCCCGAGCCAGCATCTCTTCCTTGCAGCGGCGCCGGCGTGTACCGGATTTGGGAGCCTCGTTCAGCGTCGCCAAGGTAGCGGCGGCCAGAGACTCGTTTTGCTCCGCAGTCTCCGGACCGGCGGGCACGGGCTGCGGCGTCGCCAAGCCGGGTTCCTCGGCCGTGGCGGCCGGCAAAGGAGCCGACGTGGTATTCAGGCTAGGCGCGCTGGACGCGGAAGCGGGTTCCGGAGCAGGTTCTGGAGCGGGCGCGGTCTCCGGCATGGCGAACGGATCGGCCTGGACCACGCTTTCCTGCGAGACCGTGGTGCCGGCTTGGGAATCCGTGGACTTGGGGAAAAGAGATGCCGAGGTCTCGAAGTCGTTACCCACCACCGGAGGGGCCACCGTGGCGGCCGCAGGCGCCTCCCTTTGGGTTCCGTCCAGGGTGAAGACACCCGAGCAGGCCGGGCAGCGCACCTCTGAGGCACCTTGTCCGCTTCCAACTGATAACGTGCCTGACATTGAGTGCAGGTGCAAATCATGCGCCGCTCCTTCATTTCCGGATGCATCCGGCGGGGTCCAACAAAGCGTTCTTCTGCCCGATGCATCGGCTTATCCACAGGACAATTTAGACGGAATTTCACAAAACGGCTCCGGTCATGGGCGATAGACCAGATCCGTCACCAGACGCCCCACCTCCTCCAGGCTTCGGGCGCTGCACATGGCGGGCACATCCCCTGTCGTGTGCCAGGGGCGGTAATCCAAATCGATAAGATCCACTGCGGGAATACCTTGCTCCAAAAATGGCACATGGTCGTCGTAGACTTGCGGGCCGGGCACGGGCTGGAAGGCGCTCAGCCCCAACTGCCGGGCGCGGCCAAAAACCTTTTCCACCAGAAAACCGGCGTTGGCCAGGCTGTATCCCTCCATGGGAATGGCCAGATCCCTATCCCCGACCATGTCCAGCAGGATCAGCCCCTCCGGTTGCCTACCTGTCAGCGGGTTGTCGAAATCCCCCAAGGTGGCGGCCAGACGGGCGCTGCCCACGCAGAAAGAACTGAGGCGGCCGGAAATGCCCGCGTCCTCACCATCGAAAAAGATCAGATCCACCGGACGTTCGGGCGGCCGGGCCACCATCAGTTCCAGCAGATGCCACAGAACGGCCACTCCGCTGGCCCCATCATTGGCCCCGGTCAGCGGCTGGTTGCGGAGCCCTTTGTCGGGGTCTTTGTCGCACACGGGACGCGTATCATAGTGGGCCCCCAGCCAAAGGCGCGGGCCCTGGGCGGGACCGGCGCTGATGATGATGTTGTGCAGCGTCACCGGGCTCTGGCCCAAGGTCATGACGGCCTCGAAACTGTGGGTGGCGGCGCGCAGACCACCGGCACGGGCGGCGGCCAGCAATTCCTCGCGTAGCTGTCGGTTGCCTTCGCTGCCGGGAACGCGGGGTCCCAACGCGCACTGCCGGACCAGCAGTTCCATCGCCCTTTCCCCATCGAAAGAGGGCACCTCCTGAGCCGGGCACGGTCCGGCCATAGCCAGCAGAAGGCCGGCCAGCAAAAGGCCGGCAGACAAGCTTTCGAGAATTCTAGAAAACAAAGGTGGCCTCCAGACCCAAGCCCAGGTTGGTGCTCGTCACGTTGGTGGCGACATCCTTGCTGCGGCCGAAAGTGAAGGTCAGCGCGCCGCTGAGGTTGCGACTGACCTCCACGTTCATGTCGATGGCCGGATTGCTGCCGGGCCGGTACAGCCCCAGCTTGGCCAGGAAACGCTGCGCCTTGAACTGATGCCGCAACTGCAGGCCTAGGCGCAGTTTCCGGTGATCGGTGATCACGCCGTTGTTTTCGCTGTGGTCATTGCCGATGGTGCCGTTCAGCGTGGCGCTCAAACCGTTGTGGAAGGTGAAGGACCAACGTGGCGAGAGAGTGGAGCTGTAGGACGGATTGTAGCTGGTGACCGTCATGTTGTTGATGGTCTTGGTGCGTTTGTAGCTGAGGTTCACGTTGGAACTGCGGAACCAGCCGGAGTCCAGGGACGAACCCCCGCCACCGAAGATCCGCCACTTCTCGATGCCGCTCAGAGAGAGGCTGGCATCGGGCCAGGTCTGCAGATAGGACCGGTTGCTGCTGCCCACTTGCAAGCGGTCGGTCTCCTTCTGCGTGTACTTCATATCCAGGTTCATGCTGCGCACCAGCTGGGTGCTGGTGTTCAGCGTGAGGTTCTCCGTCTCGGCGAAGGTGTTGCTGACGTAAACGCTGTCCGGCACATCCAGACTGGTGAGGAAGCCCGTCTTGTACCAGAAATCCACCGGGCTGCTGATACGCCCGTAGCTGCTGTTACGGTCCCGGCTGACAGTGACCTTCAAAGGCTTGAATTCCCGCATGGGATGGCTCAAAGCGTTGTAGATGGTACTCAGGCCGAAGCCAGGCCCCTCGGCCACCTTTTCCTCCTGCTCCTCAGCCGGCCGACGGCCCTGGTCTCTTTCCTCCTGCAGGCGCTCCTCGGCCTGCTCGAGGTAGAATTCCTCCAGCTTCCGGGCCTTCTCGTCCGGCGGCAACTCGTCCCATTCCGGGGGATAAGCGGGCTCGTCCTTGGCCCCCGGCCGGCGCATCCGCTGATCCCGCAGGCGCTGCTCCTCTTCGATCATCTGGCGGCGTTTGGCCTCGTCGTACTGCTTTTTCGGCAGAACCTTCTCGAAGACATCCCCCACGGGCAGGCTGAAACGGACATCCCAGCGGCTGTTGTTGCTCAGGTTGCGGGTTCCCGGGGGGTCGCCCTCCTGAGCCACCAGAGGGCTGTGGTCATCGACAAAGGAGCCCGTGAACTGGACGCTGGGCTTGATTTTCATCATGGCCTTGACCACCTGCCGCGCCGGATAGAAGAAGACCCCCGACGGGATCATCTTGGCCCTGGGCGGTACCAAGGTCATGCGCACATCGTACTGGCGCTTCTTCTCCTGGCCGATGTTCACGCCGTACAGCCGATGTTCACGCAACAGATCCCGGTCACTGGTGCCCCCAAGGCTCAGGCGAACGATGTCCAGCGGTTCGTACTCCAGGCTGGCGGACATGGTTCCCGGTCGGGTTTTGGTGATGGGTTGCTGGGTCACCACCCCGTTGGTCGTGATGGTCCGGCGGGAAGTGAAGGTGCTGGTGAAACGGCTGCTCAGAGCAATCTTGGACGGCACGATGTTGAAGCCCTTGACCAGGGGCACATACTTCAACACGGGATAATCCCCCAGATGGTAATGCCCGCTGATGTTCAGATCGTAGCTCAGATTGCCGGACAGGTTCTTCGCGTCGCTCTCGTTGAGAGGGCCACGATTCGAGGACCGTGAACCGGTCACCTGCACCGCCCAAGGATCGATGACATAGCGAGGGATCGCCCCTTTGGATGGCGTCTTGCGCAGGCTGGCGCTGAAGCGCTCGTTGGTTTTGACGGACGACAAGGCGTTGCGCACGTCCTCATCCAGGATCTCGATATCGCTGTTGGTCTCATACTTGGGCCGGTCGATGGTCTGGCTGCGGCTACCGGAAACGGGGACCTTGAAACCCGCCAGGGGCAGGAAATCGTCCAGGTTGAAGCTGGTGGCCAGATTCCAGCTCTCGTTCGTCATTCCCGATCCGGTGCGGCTGGCCAGCCCGTGGTACTCGGCGTCGGTTTTGGACCAGTCCGCATCCAGTTTGAAGACATCGGCCATATTCAGGCGCGCGCCCGCGCTCTGGGCCAACCCCCTTTCGGTTTTGACGCCCTCCAGCCTCACGTCGTTCAGATAGAAATAACCGGACACGTCATGGGTAAGCGCGTTGTTGGCCACCACCCAGTAGTAGTTCCGGACGGTGCGCAGATCGGGCAAGCCCACCACCCGCACGGGGTAGGTGTCACCCGTTTCCACATCCGCCACTTCGCCATGGATGACACCGTCGGCGTCCACCTCGCCGGTCTTGACGTTGCTCAGCTGCGCCAGGTTCACCTTCATCTTCTTCCAGCCCACCTTGGAAGGGCTGCGGCTGAAGTTGTAGCCCACCTCGTAGTAGTTCAGGGTGTCGGACCCCACGCGGAAGAAGACGTCCATGTCCGCCTGGTCGAAACGCGGATTATAGAAATACCAGCTCATGTCCCGGTAGGTGGTGTAGTCGTCACCGCGCAGGGACACCTGCTTGTTGGCGCGCACCATGTGCCCGTTGTCCAGGTTGCGGAAGTCCAGGACCAGGGCCTGCTCCTTTTCCGGAATGTTCTCCACCTCGTGCACGGGGAAGGGCGACGTGTAGTCCGGGTTCTCCTTGTTGTTCACCTCCCCCAGGAAGAATTCCTCACCGCTGAGACGTTCGTTCTGGCTGAGCAGCTCCTCGCCCTGGATACGACGCACCCCCTGCCGCTCCCAGCGGCTGCCCAGGAACTTGAATTCCGAAAGCTGCAGATGCACCGGCTCGGAGGGGTTGACGGGATCATCGTTCTCGTACCAGATGCGCACATGGGTGATGGCTTTGATGTTGGGTTGCAGATTCACCGCGACGGTGTCCACATCGCCCAAACGGACCCGGTACTTCCGCCAGGCCTGGTTGTTCTCGATCAGATCCCCCACCTCGGTGTAGTCGTACACCACATCCACCAGGGCTTCGGTGTCGGCAAGGTCGATGACGGCGGTGAAGTAGCCGTCGTCCGTGTCCAGCGTGGAGTTGCCGTTGATGTCCTCGTTATCCTCGCGGCTGTTGCGCGCGGTGCCGTTGATGCGCGGGTAGGGCCGATCCCCGCCGATATCGTATTGGGCATCGTAGCGCTGAGGACCGTTCTCGTTGCCGTCCAGACCGATGTCCTCGTCGTAGGACCAGACACCATCCGGTTCGGTGCCCGGCACGATACCATCCTCCCGCTCATGGGTGCCCAGGATGAACTCGCCGTTCTCGTCCAGGGGCCAGAAGCCGTCCTCGCTGATGTAGCCGAAATCCAGGTGCAGCTTGCCGGAACGGTCCTGGATGTCCGGGTGCCCGTCGTTGACCCAGACCTCCACGAACTGGCTCTTGCTCAGATCCTGGCCCGTGCGGCTCAGGCCGCGGGTGATGCCGCCCCAGTCCTCGGCATCCCAGACGCCGTCATCGTCCCGCAGGTACAGGTCCATGACCTGCTGCGTTTCGCTGCGCTCCTGGTTCACCAGCTCGGGATTCAGCATGCGGCGTTCGATGCGGTCCTTGGGCGTGAACCAGCGCACGTTGTCCACGCGGTCTTCGGGATCGAAGGTGCGCAGATCCCCCGTTTCCAGCCGGTGGCGCTCGCCCAGGAAAGGCGCCGCGGACCAGAACCAACCCAAACGCGTCAGGCTGATGACGTCGGACGCGTCCACGCCCTCGAAATCCTCCAGATAGGCCACGCCCTTGGTGTTGGGGTTGGGCAGGCTGACGGCCACCTCGGCGTTCAGTTGCAGGCTGCTTTCCCGTTCGGTGTTGCGCAGCGAAAGGAAGTTGGCCACATGGGTCAGGAAGTAGGGCTTGAAGGTGTGCCCCAGAATGGCGTTGCCGACCACCGTCTTGCTGGGCTCTTCACCCAGCTTGGCCTTCTCGCCCACGATGCTTTCGCTCTGGTAGAGCCAGGTGCTGGTCAGGTGGCTTTCGCGGCCCAGGTCGTAGTCCACGTTCAGCCCCAGCAGGTTGGTCTGGCCGCCACCGAAGAAAGGCGCGAACTGGTAGTTGACGCTCAGCTGGCTGTCGGGCGAAAGATTGGCGTTCTCGCCCTTGAGGGTGATCTGGCCGAAGGTGTAGTCGATCTCGTAGTCCGTGCCGCGGGTCAGGGTGCGCCCGTGACGCCCAGGTTGAAGCTGCTGGCGGCGGCCGCGTGGGTGGCCACGATCTTGAAGCTGGCGTACTGCCCGTAATCCGAAGGCAGGGTCAGCGGATGGTACAGCTGGTACGGCTGATTCTGCTTCAGGAAAGAATCGTCCGAACTGGGATTGTCCGGCAAGGCGGTGGACGGGTCCCAGTAAACCTCCGCGGCGTAATCCGCGTAGCCGGGAGCCCATTGCGTGACTCCAGCGTAAGCGTCCTGCAGGAAACCCACATCGCCGCCGGGATAATCGGCCAGGACCCCGCTGGCCGGCATGCGGCTGCTGGCGGGCGCGAAGGGGTAGGGGAAATTCAAGGGGAACTTGAGCAATCCCTTGCGCAGGTCGAAGAGGGTGCCGTCGGTCTTGTCCACCAAGCCGTCGGCCCCCGCGTTGCCCTGGGCGTCCTTCTGGTCCAGGCCGAAGATCTCGATGTAGTTGACGCCGTTCTCATCCTGCTCGGGAAAGGCGCTGCTGGTCTCGTTACGCTCGATGGTCATCCCGAAGCTGTCCACGTCGATATTGGCGCCGCCTAGGGGATAGATGTTGCGCAGCACATAGTAGAAAGGCCGCTGCAAGGTCAGGTTCACCGGGGCCTTGAGCAGCTTCATGCGGTAATAGACTTCGGTCTCGCCGGGAATGCTCACCGGCTCGTCGGAACCGGGCCGGTCCCCCACCTTGTAGGCCAGGGAGCCATCCGGGTAGACCACGTCGTAGGTCACGGCCAGGTAATCGTCACTGGCCATCTGGCTACGAGTGTCGATGGCCACCAGGTTGTCGTCCACGTCCAGCATGAGGTCGAAATCCACCGCGCGCCAACGGTTGGCCTTACGCAGGGGCTGTCCCCAGTCGTTGGCTGCCGGCGAGCCGAAGGCCGCGTTCCAGAACACGCCGGTAGAGTCCTCATACACCGCCACGTTACGCACATCATTGGGGCCGAAGGTGCCGATGCCCATCATGCGGTAGACCTGGATGGTCCCCGTATCGATCCGGTATCCCTGCCGGCCGGGGACGTCGGCCACGCGCTCGGGGAAATAGCCGGCCTGCGCTTCCAGGGGCGGCAAGTCCAGCCGGAAGAAGCGGTGGTTGATATAGTCCGCGCTGCTGATGACATGGTCCTCCACCTCCCCGCCCTTGGAGTTGAAGGTCTTGGCGCTGGATTCGGCCTTCTGCTTGGAGATGACGCCCGTGAACGCGGCACGGCCCACCTGGCCGGTGACCTTGATGCCGAACAGGCCGCTCTTGTTGGAGCTGTAGCCCAGCAGGCTGCTGCCCGGCAGGGTCAGCCCCACATCACCGGTCTCGATGGTGTGGATGATCTCGTCCTCGTCCCCCTGGTACATCAGCTTGATCTTGGTGGCGTCCGGGCCCATGGCCGCGCTGTTGTGGTCCACCTCGATGATGATCTTCTCGCCGATGGTGCCGCTCAGGTTGACCTGCAGTTCCTGCTCCATCTCCAGGGCGGGAAAAAGGCTCTGGCTGGTGACACGCTCGCTGGGGGTGAAGGGTTTTACCACCGTGCTCTCGCCGCGCAGCGCCAGGAACTCGCGGCCGGTGATCTTGATGCGGGTCTTCTCGCCGCGGCCGATGATCTTCTCCAGGGTGCGCGGCAACTTGATGGGTATGGTCAGGTTCAGCAGGCCGCCATCATTCCGTACCTTGCCCACCTTGTTGCCGCCGAAAAGATCGTCCCGGGCCAAAACCCGGTCCACCGTCATGCGGCGTTGCATGGCGCTCTGCATGTCGTCGATGGAAACTTTGACCAGGGTGTCTCCCACCCGGCGCGGCGGGTAGTAGACAATGCCACCGGGCAAGGTCTCCATGGCCGGATACAGATAGAAGAACTTGGGATATTCGAGAATCGTCACCAGGCCCAGGTCCCGGTTGTACTCCACCAGGGTTTCCTTGCGCTCCAGGTCGATGCCCGCCTTTTCCCGCCAGATTTTCCGGAACACATCGATGAGTTCGGGTTTCTTACCATGGTCCCTGACCGGATCCACACCCGCGGTCAGCAGGCGCTGCCGCATGGTCAGTCGCTCCACGCCCAGCAGGCGCGGGTTCTCCGTGGCGGTGATGACGGGATCCAGACCGTAGATGAGGCGCCCCGCGTAGTGGGGATCGGCCAGGGCCAATCCCGCCTGACCGAGCAACAGGATCAGAAACCACAGCGCCAGAAAACCGCGGCGCGGTTTCCGGTGAGCATCGGCTCTCGTGCCGAAAATGTGGTTCAAGCCCTGACTCTCCTTGTCAACCCGATGCAAGAACAGCAATATATGGGTGGCGCCGGTGGGCGGAAGTCTCCAAAATTGGCCAGAATGGCCCCACTTGGTGACCAACGCCGGGTTGGCTTTCCCCCGGCAATTCCATTCAGCCGGAACGCGAGTGCCCCGAATATGGTTGGCGAGAGACGCGCCTCGCCAGGATGAATTTGACGACCGGTGCCGGCATCCCGCCGCCCAGGACGCAGGCGCGATGGTTGAGAACCGAGCAGAACAGGTGTTATGTTCTTAATTTACAGACATTTGATCCGCGCTGCAGCCGGTCCGTTCTTCTTCGGATTGTTCACCATCACGTTCCTGCTGATGATACAAATCCTCTACAGATTCGTCGATCTGTTTGTCAGCAAGGGGGTCCCGTTTTTCATCGCCCTGAAGGTCCTCTTCCTGAGCCTTGGGCACACTTTTGCATTATCCGTACCAATGGCCGTGCTCATCGCCATTCTCATGAGCGTGGGCCAGTTGGCGGCCGACCACGAGATCACCGCCCTGAAAGCCAACGGCATCAGCCTATGGGCTGTCCTGCGCCCCCTGCTGCTGATGGCCACCGTCATCGGCGGCGGGCTGGCGGCTTACAACCACTGGATCTTCCCCGAAAGCAACCACGCCCTGGCCAACCTGATCTACGACATCAACCGGCAACGGCCCATGATGGAGATCCAGCCCGGGCGCTTCACGGAGCTGGACGGAAGCATGTCCATCTACGTGCGCAACAAGGACGATCTGACGGGGCACATCAAAGATGTGAGCATCATCGAGAAGGAGAAGCCCGACGATCTCTCTCCTCGCCTGACCATCGCCACCTGGGGCAAAATCATCCCCGAGCACGAAACCGACAGCCTGCTGATGGAGTTGCACGACGGCGAGATCCACGAGCGCATGCCCAAAAAGGATCCGGACAAGTACCAGGTCATCCGCTTCAAGCAGCACAACCTGCGCGTTCTGAACGTCGAACGGGATTTCAAGGAAAGCGGCCGCAAGGCTCGCAACGACCGGGAAATGAACATGGTGGACCTGATGGCGGCCGCCAAGCGGGAGCAGGCCAAGACCGCCTCGGTGGCCACGCAGATTGCCGACCTGGGGGCCAATATCGTGGACTGGCAGTACCAGCTGCTGGACCCGCAAAAGCGCGGGGACCTGTTGGGACGTCCCCTGCCGTCCAAGGAGGGTCCGCGGCGCGCCAAGCTGCTGGAGGGCAAGTTCAAGGCCCTACGCGTCAAGCTGGAGCGGACCATCGAGCAGTCCGAATACCAGGAGCGCCTGGCCGACAGCTACAAGGTCAAGGCCAATCGCTATCTGGTGGAATTCCACAAGAAGCTGGCCATCCCCTTCGCCTGCATCGTGTTTGCCGTGCTGGGCGTGCCCATGGCCGTGACCACCAGCCGCAGCGGCAAGGGGGTCAGCGCCAGCCTGGCCATTGGCGTGTACCTTATCTACTACCTCTTCCTGGTGGGCGGCGAAAAATTCGCTGACCGAGGCCGGCTGGACCCCATGTTGGCCATGTGGAGCGCCAACCTGGTGCTGCTGGCCATCGGGATCCCCGTTTTCATGCGCACCGTGCGCGAGGGGCGCATCCTGGAATGGCGCCGACCCGATTTTCTGGTCCGTGGGCGGGAAAGACGGGAGACATCCTGATGCTGCTGGTGCACGGCTATCTTCTGAAAACATTCTTGCGCAACTTCGCCCTGACCATTCTGGGCTCGCTGGTGCTGTTCACGCTGCTGGACCTGCTGGATCATATCGGGAGCCTGGTGGACAACCACGCCACCGTCGGCATGGTGGGGCGCTACTATACCTACAAGGCTGCCTGGATCATCGATCAGGTGCTGCCCATTTCCATGTTGATGGCCACCCTGTTCACCATCGGGACCATGGCCCGCTATCTGGAATTGACGGCGCTCTTTTCCTCCGGCTGTTCCCTGCTGGGCATCACCCGGCCCCTGATCCTGACCGCGCTGCTCGCTTCGGTCTTTTCCCTGGTCTGGCGGGAGTACGTGCTGCCGGACGCCAACATCAACCGCAACCGGGTCTGGGAGGTGGAAATCCACAAGAACTCCGACCGCATGCGCCCCACCACCGACATCCGCATCACCGGGCCGGAGGGACGTTTTTATTACGCGCGCAAATTCGACCCCAACAACAACATCCTGACCGGGCTGAACATCTACACCCCAAACGGCAACCAGATCGTCGAAAGCATCGACGCGGAGCGGGCCGAATGGGATGGCCGGCACTGGACTCTGATCAACGGCAAGCGGCGCGTCTTCGAAGCGGAAGGCGAGCGGATCACCTCCTTCGAGAGCTTGCAAGCCCGGGACCTGCAGGTGGATCCCAAGAGTTTTTTCCACGACCGGATCCGCCGTGAAGACATGAATATCCGCCAGTTGCGAGATCTGGTGCGCGTCACGCGCCTCAGCGGGGGCGATCCCACCCGTGCCCTGGTGGACATCCAGTTCAATCTGGCCTTCCCGCTGATCAATCTGCTGGTCGTTCTCATCGGCATCGTCCTGGCCAGCGGGCCACGCAAGACCACCATCGCCTCGGGTTTCGGCCTGACTCTGCTGATCAGTTTCGGGTTTTATCTTTTCATGAGCTTTGGGCGCTCCCTGGGCCATGAGGGGACGGTTTCCCCGGTGGTGGCCGCCTGGACCGGAGATGTGGTCTTCTTCATGCTCTTCCTGGGGCTTTTCCTGCGTGCCCGGCGTTAGGCCGGACCAAGGGGCGGGAATTATTGGGCAGTTCGAATTATTGGGCAGCGCGAATTATTGGGCAGCGCGAATTATTGGACTTGCTCCCCCTCATTCCTTAAATTAAGGTCCACGAAAGACCCGACAGATTCCGGGGTGGAACCGCGTGATCCCGCAGGGCGCGCCCAACGCTCCTCCCCTCCAGGTCAATCCCCACAGGGAGTACAGATTGAACATGAGACGCGTCCTTTCCCTTCTGCTTCCAGCGGTTCTGCTTGTCTTGCTGGCCGTGGCCGGTTGTAACGATGAGTCCAACCCCAAATTCTCCCGCATCGAAGCCAGCCCCACCTGCGGCGTGGCCCCCATGGCCGTGGAGTTCCGGGCCGTGGCCACCGGCGGCAACGAGACCGGCGACCCCACCGGCGGCAACAACAACCTGGAAATCAACTGGAACTTCGGAGACGGCGGCAGCGGAGCCACTTCCATTGCCTACCATATCTTCCAGGATCCGGGTGTCTACAACGTGGTGGCCACCGCCAAGGACCCGGACGGCGGCAGCGCCAGCATCAGCCAGCAGATCGTGGTTTATGCCGACAGCCTCTTCATCGAGGCCAGCAGCAACTTCCCCGGCGGCGCGGTCACGACCAACGACACCATCGCCTTCAGCCTCTGGGCGGAGTCCTGCCAGATTAATCCGGATACGGACGATGACTACCGCAACCTGGTCTACGAGTGGAGCATGAACGACGGCACGGACACCGTTTTCAACAGCCGTCAGCCCCACTACACCTTCACCACGGCCGGCAGTTATGCCGTGACGGTGAATGTTTCCTACACCGCCCTGGCCATCACCCGGCGCGACACCCTCCTGTTCGAGGTGACGGATCCGTAGACACGGCACAACGATGCCATGAGAGGCCCGAGATGCCATGAGAAAGCGGGACCGGATAACCGGTCCCGCTTTCTCTTTTTCCTGTGCTGCGTCTGTTTTACTGCCGGGCGGTCCGCCCCTCAGAGAGCGGCCTTCAGCTTCTCCACCAGATCATTCTGCTCCCAGCTGAAGGGCACATCCTTGCGCCCGAAGTGCCCATAAGCGGCCGTCTGCCGGAACACCGGCTTGCGCAGTTGCAAGCGTTCGATGATGCCCTGGGGCGTCAGGTCCACCACCTTGCGGATGGCCGTGGTGATGGCGCTGTCCGCCACCGTGCCGGTGCCATAGGTTTCCACCGTGACACTCACAGGTTCGGCCACACCGATGGCGTAGGCCACCTGCACCTGGCAACGTTCAGCCAGGTCCGCGGCCACGATGTTCCTGGCCAGATGCCGGGCCGCGTAAGCCCCGCTACGATCCACCTTGGTGCAGTCCTTGCCGCTGAAAGCGCCGCCACCGTGGGCCGCACTACCGCCGTAGGTATCCACGATGATCTTGCGCCCCGTCAGGCCGCAATCCCCCAGGGGGCCGCCCACCACGAAACGCCCGGTGGGGTTGATGTGGGCCCTGTACCCTTCATAGTCCACATCAAACTCCTTCAGGATGGGCTCGATGACATGGTAGCGAACACCAGCCTCGATGTCCTCCATGGTGATGTCCGGGTCATGCTGGGTGCTGACGACCACCGTGTCGATGGCCACAGGCCGGTTCTCCTCGTAGCGGACCGTGATCTGGGTCTTGCCGTCGGGGCGCACCCACGGCAGGGTCCCATCCTTGCGCACCGCGGCCAACTGCTGGGCCATGCGGTGGGCCATGGTGATGGGCAGAGGCATCAGCACGTCGGTCTCGCGGCAAGCGTACCCGAACATCAGGCCCTGGTCACCGGCGCCACCGGGGTTGACGCCCCTGGCGATGTCCAGGCTCTGCTTGTCGATGGACGTCAGCACCGCGCAGCTATCAGCATCAAAGCCGTATTTGGCGGAGGTATACCCGATCTCGCGGATCGTCTTACGCACCAATTCGGGCAAATCCACGTAGGTCTCAGTGGTGATCTCTCCTCCCAGGAAAGCCACCCCCGTGGTCACCATGGTCTCACAGGCCACGCGCCCCTGTGGATCATAGGTCATGATCTCATCCACGACGGCATCGGAAATGGCGTCCGCCACCTTGTCGGGGTGTCCCTCGGTGACAGATTCACTGGTGAAAAGAAACTTTTCGCTCATGGCTGATCTTCCTTCCCGCCTGGGCAGGTTCGCGTGCTGCGCCGGCCCACGACCGGCTTTTTCTATTGCAGACCGTTTTTCAACTGGTCGATGCGCGTCACCGGCATGGGGTCCACCCCACGCAGCGCCGCCAGTTCACAGGAGAGCCGGTCCCCGTAGTGGACCAGGCTCAGCATGCGGGTCAGGGCGGAATACCCCACCGCCTCCAGGCTGACAACGCGCTGGAACTGATCGGCCAACAACCCGGTGGTCAGTTCGATCCGACGGCCGATGCGCTCGGATTCCAATCCAGAACGCAGAATAACCAAAACCAGGCGTTCCCGCCAAGCGGATGACATTTCCCAACCCACGATGTCGTTGTGGTTCAACTCAGGAAAAACCGCCACCGAGGCCGGCCACTTGGCGTTCTCATTCAACTGCCCCTTCCAGCGCACCGCCACCGCCGCGGCCACCGGGTCCCCGGCGTACAACACGGGGAAACGCCCCTCCAATTCCTGCGCCAGTTCCATGAACGACAAACCCGTCGGCATGCGCCCGGCCTTCAGAACCGTCAGGCTCTCCTCCAGATCTCCGGGCATCCCCTCCAGATATCCCAGACGATGCAGGACCTGCAGCAGCCCTCCCAGACTGTAGCCCAGAGCGGCGCGGGGCGGCAGGCCCGGCGGCAGCATGATCAGGGGTTCGTCTTCCCGGCGCTGGGCCGCCATCACACCACCGCTGGTGATCAGGATGACTCGGGCGCCGCGCCGGCGCGCCTCCCGCAGGGCGGAAAGGCTTTCTTCCGTACCGCCCGAGTAGCTGCCCACCAGGACCAGATCACCCGCTCCCACCCAGAAAGGAAGCCCGTAATCGCGCCAGACATCCAGGGAAGAATCCCCAGCCCCAAGCAGAGTGGACACCAGTTCCGCCCCGATGGCGGAGCCCCCCATGCCACAGAAGACCAAGCGCCCGGCGGGAGCCAGACCGGGGTTGATGGCCGCCAGGCCCGGCAGGTCGCGGGATTCCTCCAGATGACGGGCAAACGCGCCCACCAATTCCCGCATGCGTTCCAGTCCGGATTTCATCAGGACTCCCTCTCCTCTTTGCGCCGGTCGATATAATCCGCCAGCCAGATGTTGGCCTCTTCCGCCGTGCCCATGGCCAGCAGCGCAGCGGCCACCTTCCGAGCCTCGGTGTAGGGGGTCCAGCGCACCACCTGCTTGACTTTAGGGATCGCCGCGCCGTGCAGACTGATCTCGTCCAGCCCCAGCCCCAGCAGAGTTTCGGCCAAACGCGTTTCCGAGCCCATCTCCCCGCACAACCCCACCCAGATGCCCGCCTCATGGCCCGCATCCACGGTTCGCTGGATGGCGCGCAGAACCGCCGGATGCAAGGGCTGATACAGGTAGGAAACTCGGGCGTTGCCCCGATCCATGGCCAAAGTGTACTGGATCAGGTCGTTGCTGCCGATGCTGAAGAAGTCGCAGTGCGGGGCCAGCAGGTCGGCCGCCAGCACCGCCGACGGCGTTTCGATCATGATGCCCAGATCCAGATTCCCGCGGTGGGGCACGCCGGCGGCCACCAGTTCCGCCACCGCCTCGGCAAAAACCTCTCGGGCCTGCTGCAATTCCTCCAGGCCGGTGATCATGGGGAACATGATCTTCACCCGGCCGTGGACCGCGGCGCGGCAAATGGCCTTGATCTGCGTCTTGAAAAGGCTACGGTTGGCCAGGCTGAAGCGGATACCCCGCCACCCCAAGAAGGGGTTGTATTCCCGCTTGGCCCCCAGATAGTCCGAAACCTTGTCCCCTCCCACATCCAGGGTGCGGAAAACCACCGGCCGGCCGCCCATGCGCCTCACCATGTCACTGTAGACGACGGTCTGGCAACTCGATGTTGGCCATCAGCTTCAGACGGTGCCCATCCGGCGTGATGCTTTCCTTATCCCGCAGACCGGCCAGCTTCTCGTTGGCCACCTTGGCCTCGATCCGCAGGCGCCCGAAACTCCGCTCGGTTTCCGGATCCGGCTTGTAGATGGCCACGCCCTCGGTACCGTTCACCGCCGCCTTCCGGCCCTGCCGCCAGCGCCGGATACGCCCCTTGAGCCCCACCACCGCAGGCACCCCCAGGCTCCGGGCCAAGATGGCCACGTGGCTGGTGTTGCCCCCCTCGGCCATGAGAAAACCGATGACGTTCCGCCCTCCCAGCAGAGCCGTATCGCTGGGTGTCAGGTTGTTGGCGATGATGATGGAAGGTTCGGTGGGCAGTTCAAAAGGCAACGGCACATCGTCCAGGAAGGCGCGCAGCACCCGCTGCTCCACATCCTGCAGATCATTGACACGTTCCCGGAAAGTCTCGTCCTCAAGCTCCAGGAACCGAGCCGCGATATCCCCCACCGCGCGGGCAAAGGCCGCCTCGGCGTTGATCCTTTCCAGACGGATGACAGCCAGGGTGGCGTCCCAGACCATCTCGTCTTCCAGGATCAGAAGCTGGGCGGCCAGAATCCTGGCTTCCTCGTCCCCCAGTTCACTGCGGATACGGTCCACCAGGTCCTGGATCTGGCCCTTGGCCCGCTCCACGGCCAGCCGGAAACGCTGGATCTGTTCCGGAATTTCCGCCTGGGTGATGGGCACCCGGTCGGGCACCAGGGCGCGGCGGCCGATCCGATGCAAGGGCCCGCAGGCAAAGCCCGGAGAGGCCGCGATGCCATGGGCCTTTTTCATATCAGGAAGGGTTTTCCGGGTTGGCGAGTTCCACCTCGATCAGATGGACCAGGGAGCGACAGGCTTCCTCTTCATCGGGTCCGGAGACTTCCACCTCGACGGAGGTGCCGTACTCCGCGGCCAGACTGGCCAGCCCCATGATGCTCTTGGCATTGGCCGTCTTACCGTTGAAGCGGATGGTCACGTCGCTGGCGAAAGATTTCGTCAGCTTGACGATGCGGCCGGCGGCTCGCAGGTGGAATCCAACCGGATCAGACACAACT
>PDWI01003810.1_pt1 | contig 20868 bp, 19 predicted proteins | sample 1430891 | NCBI WGS metagenome assembly PDWI01 (sample SAMN01162508, study PRJNA174530) | Oral metagenome, whole genome shotgun sequencing project. | biome: Marine environment; feature: Marine mammal; material: Swab sample of the gingival sulcus; isolation source: swab sample of gingival sulcus... | reverse complement strand
AAAACTACTGTAGCTAAGGAAAAATCAGAGAAGGCTACAGATGCAAAAACTGAAGAAAAAAAAGATGAATCAAATGAGAAGTCAGAAGAAAAAGCTGATGAAAATAAAACAGCAGCTATAGATTTTATTTTAAAAGATAAGGATGGAAATGACGTTAAACTAAGTGACTATAAAGGAAAGATTATATTTGTAAACTTTTTCACTACATGGTGTACATATTGTAAAAAAGAATTACCTGATTTAGAAGCTCTTTCAAAAGAGTATGGTGACGATGTTCAGTTTCTATTAGTAGATGTCTATACAGCTGAAAAAGGCTCAGTTGAAGATGTATTTAACTGGTATGAAAAATTTGATTTTACAATGCCAATGGTAGTTGATGAGAATGGAACGGTTTCTGAGATATATCCTGTTCAAGGATTTCCTACTACCTATGTTATAGATAAGGATTTTAATGTTATGGGATATTTGCCAGGAATGATTACCTTAGAAGACGGCAAGAATATTATTGAAGGGATGCTTAATAAATAATGGTCGATGATAGATTTGAAAATTTTAATGAAAAGGCTTTAGAGGTAATTGAGAAGTCAAAAAGGATTTCTAAAAGGTTAGACTCTGGATATGTTGGAACAGAACATATCTTGCTCGCTCTAGCTTCGGTTGATGAATCCATAGCATATAAGGTTTTAAGTTCTGTAGGAATTACCTATAAACAGCTTTTGAAAATTTTGAAAGAAAAATATTTGGTAGAAAGTAGTGATGATGTAGTCATCACTTTTTCTGCTAGAGCGATGAAAATACTAGATGAAAGTCTTAGTATAGCAAAGACTTATGATTTAGATTTAATTGGAACAGAGCATATTTTACTCGCCATTTTAAAAGAGAGAAATGGTGTGGCTGATAGGCTTATTTCTGACTTAAATATTGACAAAAACAATATTATTAAAGAGGTTGAGAAGATAGTTGGACCGCTTATGCACTTTGGAACTATGCCAGTAGATCAGGATGGGGAAATAGTTGATAGCATATTAGCTAAGTATTGCAAGGACTATACTTTAATGGCTTATGAGAGGAAGTTTGACCCTGTAATTGGTAGGAAGAGTGAGCTCGGAAGAATAGCTCAAATACTGACTAGGAGGACTAAGAACAATCCACTTTTAGTTGGTGAACCAGGTGTTGGAAAAACCGCAATTATAGAGGCTTTTGCTTCGAATATCGTAAGTGGTGCGGTTCCTGAACAACTTGAAAATAAACGTTTGCTAGCCCTCGATTTGACAGCAATGCTCGCTGGTACTAGGTATAGAGGTGACTTCGAAGAGAGGATTAAGAATGTGCTCGAAGAAATAGTTAGGTCCGGTGACGTAATTTTATTTGTTGATGAGATACATACTCTTATTGGAGCTGGTTCTGGTGAGGGTTCACTCGATGCTTCAAATATAATAAAACCTTATCTTGCAAGGGGCGAGATAAAGCTTATCGGTGCAACTACAAATAGTGAATTTAAAAAGTATTTGTCTAAGGATAAGGCATTGGAAAGACGTATGCAGAAGATAGCTGTGGAAGAAACTACTGATGTTGAGACGGTAGAAATCTTAAAAGGTCTTAGAGAAATATTTGAAAAACATTATAAACTTATAATTACAGATTCGGCTTTAGAACAAGCTGTTTACTTGTCAAAGAGATATATTACTGATAGATTTTTACCGGACAAGGCAATAGATACACTTGATGAGGCTTGCAGTAGAGCTAAGTTAGAACTTAGTATTTTACCTGATAAGATAATGGAAATTAAGAGTCAACTAGACCTTGTTATAAGGGATAAAAATGAACTTATGAAGGCGCCTGATATAGAGAAGTTGAACGACTTAAGCAAGGCTCAGACTGTGCTTGAGAAAAAGTATGAGGCTTCATATCGCAGATGGAAAAATGCTAATTCTAAAAAGGAAATAGTAGTTGATGATTTTGATATTGAGATTATAATTAGCGAGCAGACTGGTGTGCCTATTACTAAATTAAATCAGAGTGAGAGCCAGAAGTTAAACAATCTTTCTAAGGAACTCAAGAAAAGAGTTATAGGACAAGACGAGGCTGTTGAAGTTTTATCTAGGGCGATTAAGAGAGGTAGACTAGGACTTGCTGATCCAGATAAACCACTTGGAAGTTTCCTTTTCTTAGGGCCAACTGGTGTTGGTAAAACAGAGCTTAGCAAGGCACTTGCAATTAGTCTTTTTGGTGAAGAAAAAGCCTTGATTAGATTAGATATGAGCGAGTATATGGAAAAACACTCCGTATCAAAAATAATTGGTTCGCCTCCTGGATACGTAGGATACGAAGAGGGTGGTGGACTTAGCGAGAGAGTTAAGAAAAAGCCATATAGTGTTGTATTATTTGATGAGATAGAGAAGGCACATCCAGATGTATTTAATATCTTGCTCCAGATACTTGATGATGGACATATTACCGACAGTTCTGGTGTAAAGATAGATTTTAAAAATACTGTTATAATTATGACGGGTAATGTTGGTGCTAGGACTATAGTTAATAATAAGCAACTAGGATTTACTTCACAAAGCGACAAAAAGATTGATTACAAGACTATGAAAAAGAATGTCATGGATGAGAGTAAAAAACTTTTCAAACCAGAATTTCTAAATAGAATAGATGAGTTTGTGGTCTTTAAAAGTCTGGATAAAAAGGATATGATAGACATAGTGGATATTACCTTTAAGGAGCTTAAAGAGAGGGTTAAACAAGAGGTAGGCATAGATATTAATTTGACCTTTGCGGCTAAAAAATATTTGGCGCAAAAGGGCTACGATGAAGTATATGGTGCTAGACCTGTAAAGCGAGCTATGGTAAACTTAGTACAAGATAAACTTACAGATTTGATTCTAAGTGGAGAATTTGGAAGTGGTGACAAAATTAGTATAGCTTATAAAAAAGGTAGTTTAAGTTTTATAAAAAAGTAGAATTATTATAGTTTTTATGACGATAGTAATAGTAGAAATAAAATAAATAAAGCATATGCTTTATGAGGAGGAAAAAATGGCAGGAATAGTAGAATTAATTAGGATTGAGGAGTCGGGGAAAATCAGTTTTGGAAATCATCTGATGGACAAGAAAAAGAAAATCAGTGATTTTGAAGTTGGTGCTGATGTTTACAAGGTTAAGACCTTTGCTGACTTTACCAAGTTAGAAAAAAATGGTAATTTCTTGTATGAATCAAATCCTGGTACTACAGTTTATGAAATGTCTTTATCTGATAAAGGTATAGAGTTTTATGTTGAGGGTGAGAAGGAAGCGACTATAATAGTCGGTCTTGAATCAAATACAAACTATAATATAATAATTGATAATAGGATAAATGGAACAGTAAAATCGAGCATATCTGGAAAGATAAGTTTTAGTATTGATTTCAATGAAGAAACTAAAAAAGTTGAAGTAGTGAAAGAGTAAGTAAATTGGGCAAGTCAAGGACTGTTTTTGTTTGTAGTAATTGTGGGCGTGAAAGTTCCAAATGGATGGGACAATGCCCGTCCTGCTACGAATGGAATTCTTATGTTGAAGAAGTAAAAGTAAATAAAACAAGTACAGCTACAAATAGGTCTACTTATGCGATGCAGCCAATTAGTAAGATGACGGACGTCACTCTTAAAGAGGATAGAGAAAGTAGTGGAATTGGCGAGCTTGATAATGTATTAGGGGGAGGCTTAGTTAAAGGCTCTCTTCTTCTTATTGGAGGAGACCCTGGAATAGGTAAGTCCACTCTTATAATGCAACTTGCGGAGAGCCTTTCTGCAAAGGGACAGAAAGTGCTTTATGTGTCTGGCGAGGAGTCTGCTAGTCAATTAAAACTCAGGGCAAATAGGCTTAAAGTAAAGGGTGATAATATTTATATTAAGTGCGAAACTGCCTTTTCTCAAATAGAAGACGAGATTATGAAATTTTCTCCAGACCTAATTGTTATTGATTCGATACAGACTATATACTGTGATGATTTATCATCGGCCGCTGGTTCTGTTTCTCAGGTAAGAGAGCTAACCAATAGGCTTATGAACATTTCTAAAGGCAAGAATATCACTACCATTATTATTGGTCACGTAACCAAGGATGGAGCGATAGCTGGGCCAAGAGTGCTTGAGCATATGGTTGATACAGTCCTATATTTTGAAGGTGAATCTTCTATGACATACAGGGTTATTAGGACTGTGAAAAACCGTTTCGGTTCGTCAAATGAAATTGGTGTTTTTGAGATGACTGATACTGGACTTGTGGAAGTTAAAAATCCTTCTAAATACATGCTGACTGGCAAGCCTGTAGGCAAGAGCGGATCGGTTGTTAGCTGTGCTATGGAAGGGAGTAGACCTATACTTATAGAGGTTCAAGGTCTAGTTAGTAAGACCAATTATGGTATGGCTAGAAGAAGTGCCAATGGTGCTGATGGCAACAGGACGAACCTTTTAGTGGCTGTTATGGAAAAAAGGCTTGGCATAAGTATGGCAGAGTATGATAGTTATGTAAATGTAGCTGGTGGCTTAAAGGTAAATGAGCCTTCAGTAGACCTTGCTATTATTTGTGCTATTTATTCTAGTTTTAGGAACGTTGTTATTGATGAGCAGACTATTATTATTGGTGAAGTTGGTCTTACTGGCGAAGTTAGGGGAGTGACTCAGTTCGCCAAAAGGGCTATGGAGGCAAAGAAACTCGGTTTTAAGAGGATTATTGCTCCAAAGGTAAATGTTGATGAGAGCAAGCATTACAAGGGTTTGGAATATTTAGGTGTTGAAGAGGTAAAAGATGCTCTAAATATTTTATTAGGAAGGTAAAATTATGACTGTAGGACTAAAAAGAGTGGCAATAATTTTTATTTCTATACTTATTCAACTAGCATTTATAGGACTCATTTTTTTGCTTTTTCCAGAATTATGGGAGATGCTTGTAATTGCCTTTACAGTCATGGCTGCTGTTGTAATGCTTTTAATTATTAGATACAACATCAGTCCGGATTATAAATTAACTTGGATTTTTGTAATATTTATTTCGCCAGTTTTAGGTACTATAATATTCTTGGTTTCAAAAAGACAACTATTTAAAAAATACGATTCAAATTTGCTTTTTAGCAAAGAATTTACAAGTAAAATAAAAGATGATTATGATGATTTTCTAAGTAAAAATATATCTATGAAAAAGCAAGCGTATTATCTTAAAAATAGGGCGAATGCAAATATTTTTAAAAACAATAGTACAAAGTACTACAAGGTGGGCGAGGAGCTTTGGGAAGACCTCCTACTTGAGCTTGAAAAAGCTGAAAAGTTTATTTTTATGGAGTACTTTATTGTTGAAGATGGGATAATGCTTAAGTCTATTGTGGATATTTTAAAGAGAAAGGCTGCACAGGGAGTAGAAGTAAGATTTTTATTCGATAGTTTTGGTAGTCTTTTTACTGCTCCTAATCATTTTAGTAGGGATTTAAACAAGGCAGGTATTAAGTGCATAGCCTTTAATAGTAAAATAAGGATTTTTAACTTTGGTTTTAATAATAGAGACCATAGGAAAATAACGGTTATAGATGGCAAGGTTGCTTTTACTGGTGGCTTAAATCTTGCAGACGAGTACATAAATAAGGTTAATAGATTTGGGCATTGGAAAGATACAGGTATTATGATTAAGGGTAGCTCGGTAGATTCTTTTACAAAGATGTTTTTGACTTTGTGGGGAATCTGTGTAGATGAATTACCAGACTATAATAACTTTATTTTAGGTAAGGAAGAAGCTGAACTTTACAATGTAGCAGAAGAAAAAGCCTTCGTAGCACCGTATACAGACTACCCTAGAGACGGCGAGGATGTAGGTGCTATAATGTACGAAGAGATGGTAAATTCTGCTGATGAATATGTATATATAACATCACCATATCTGATTTTAGACTACAATATGATGAATGATTTGATGATGGCTGCAAAATCTGGGGTTGATGTAAGGATAATAGTGCCAGGAATACCCGATAAAAAGACAGTTTACTTGCTAACACGTTCATTTTATGCACCACTTTTAGAAGCGGGTGTTAGGATATTTGAATACACACCAGGCTTTGTACACAGTAAGCAGTTCGTGAGCGATGACAGTAAGGCTATAATAGGTACGATAAATCTAGATTACAGGTCACTCACTCACCATATAGAAAATGCAGTTTGGCTTGTAAATACATCTACAGTAATTGATATAAAGGAAGATTTTATAAATACACAAAACAAATCGCGAGAGGTACATAAGGATGAAAATAAAAATTCTATTTTTATGGATGTATTTATTTTGCCGATACTTCGTGCCTTTGCACCGTTGTTTTAGGAATATTTTATTTAAAGGAGCATTATGTATAGATTTAAGGATAAAAAAAGTATTTTCATAGTGTTAGTATCTTCTGTTTTGCTTGGAATTATAGTGGGTTCTATAGCTGCAGTTTTTGGTCTAGTTTTAATAAAAATAACAAATTTTAGGTATGATAATTATACGTTTCTTTTACCATTTTTGCCTATTGCTGGCTTGATTATCGTTTTGATTTATAGGAAGATAGGAAGAAATAGTGCTAAGGGTATGACCTTGGTGTTTGAAAAGGCTCAAGGTGCGGATGAAAAAATCCCTGCGATTATGATACCTTTAGTTATAATTACGACTTGGATTACTCATCTTTTTGGTGGATCCGCTGGTAGAGAGGGTGTAGCTGTTCAGATTGGTGCAACAGTTGGATATAAGATAGGTGAGATTTTTAAAAGCGAAGAAATAAGTCACGTCCTTCTTATTGCAGGTATGGCTGCAGGTTTTGCTGGACTTTTTAGGACACCTATTGCTGCTGTTTTTTTTGCTATGGAACTCTTAGTGGTTGGAAGGATGTCATACTATGCCTTAATTCCTGCTACAATATCGGCATTGACAGCATATAAAACATCAGAATTAATAGGTCTTGAGAAGTTTACCTTTATAATTCATACAGATGGACAGTTGGTATATAGTCCTGAATTTATTTTAAAAATAGTTATAATGGCAATATTATTTGGACTTACCGGTAGGCTTTTTGCAGCTTTACTTAAGTATTTAAAGAAATACTTTGCTGAGAAGATAGATAATCCATATAAAAAGATATTTGTTATCGGAGTATTTGTAAGTGTAGTAATTTTATTTTTTCATCAAGGAAGATATGCTGGGCTTGGACTTAGATTGATTTCAGATAGTTTAAATGGTGGAACAATTTATTCTTACGATTTTCTTATTAAATTACTTCTTACTACGGTAACCTTAGCTGCTGGTTTTCAAGGTGGTGAGGTTACACCGCTATTTGCTATTGGTGCTTCGCTGGGTGCCTTTTTAGCTGTGCTTTTAGGCTTTAATGCACCGCTTAGTGCTGCGCTTGGATATGTAGCTGTTTTTTCTAGTGCTACAAATACCTTGCTAGCACCTATTTTCATAGGTGGAGAGGTATTTGGATATGAGTATATGCCACTTTTTGTATTCGTAACCATCATTGCTTATAGTGTTAATGGAAATAGGACGATTTATGCAAGGCAGGATATTTTAAGGGTTAATTACACTAAGAAAAAATAATAATTATTTGAGAAAAAATTTGAAAAAAAGCACACAAAGTATGATATAATATAAGAAAAAAACGAGGAGCAAACTAGTATGAAATTATTAAAAAAGGCTTTAGATATTGCAGCGATAGGTTATGTAGGTACTGCTTTTTACTATCAGTATAATGTATCGCACCCTGATACTTGGGGATATGAAGATGTTATTGAATACGGAATAGAAAACGGTTATTTTGAAGAAGATTTTATTAGAAATTTCAAAAAAGAACTCGTTATTCTTCGTTCAGAGTTTGGCTACGACCTTTATGGATATTTTATTGATAATGGTAGTGATAAGAACGTTATATTTAGTCACGGTATTACATCGAATATTTATGGAATGATGAAATATGCACCTATTTATTTAGAAATGGGGTTTAATATTTTTGTATATGATCATAGAAATCATGGGCGAAGTGGTGGAAATAATACTACCTTTGGATATTTTGAAAAAGACGATTTAGAGACAGTTGTTACTTGGATGAGAGATCGTGTTGGTAAGGATAAAATACTAGGTGTTCACGGAGAATCGATGGGTACTGCGATTGCTCTTCAACACCATGCTAAGTATAAGACTACTGATTTTGTGGTTGCAGATTGTGGATTTGCTACTATGAATGGAATTCTCAGGGAAATAACAGGTCGTGATACAAATGCCTTTGTTCAATCTACTAGACCACTTGCATCCTTGATAAATAAAGCCTTTGGAGCAGATTTTTATATGAATATATCTCCGCTTAAGGCAGTTGAGCAGATAGAAGTTCCAGTATTCTTTGTTCATGGAGATGCTGATGACTACGTTTATCTTAGCAATTCAAGGGATATGTTTGCTGCCAAGCTAAACGGTTATAGAAAAATATATTATGCTAAAGGTGCAATACATGCTAGGTCAATTGTAATGGATAGAGAGGCTTATAATAGGGAATTAAAAGAATTCTTTAAGGATATTAAAGTATTGTAGTTTCATCTATTAAATAATAATTTAGGCAAGTTGAGGTGACTAGCATCTTGACTTGCTTTTTCTTTGTTTTAAAGGATTATAAGAACAATCGCTATTGTATATTTGGTTTTTATTTGGTAGAATTATTGTAAGAAATTAAGATGTGTATTTTCGTCCTTTTTTGACGTGTATATGTATGTTTTAATTAGAAAAATTATAATTAGTTAGGAGATTTTATGTCAGGACATTCAAAGTTTGCGAACATTAAGCATAAAAAAGAAAAAAACGATGCGAAGAAGGGTAAAATTTTTACTAAGCTAGGTAGGGAAATTATGGTTGCTGTAAAAGAAGGTGGCCCAGATCCAAATAACAACTCTAAACTTCGTGATATAGTTGCTAAGGCTAAGAGCAATAATATGCCAAATGATACTATCGAAAGAAGTATTAAAAAGGCATCAGGTAACCTTGAGGGTGTAAACTACGAGCAGATTACTTATGAGGGATATGGTCCAGAGGGTGTTGCTGTTATAGTTGATTGCCTTACAGAAAATAAAAACAGAACAGCCGCAAATGTGCGTTTTGCTTTTTCGAAATTTGGTGGGAATCTAGGTACTAGTGGTTGTGTATCTTATCTCTTTGAAAACAAGGGACAAATTGTTATCGAAAAGAGCGAGGAGATAGATGAGGACGAACTATTTATGTTAGCTACTGATAATGGAGCTATAGATATGGTAACTGGAGATGAGTTCTACGAGCTTATTAGTGAAGTGGCTGACTTTAGCACTTTAAATTCAGCAGTAGAAGAGGCTGGAATAAAGGCTGTATCCGCTGAACTTACTTATTTACCAACGACTACGACTTCTGTATCAGAAGAAAATGAACAAGCGATTGAAAATCTTTTAGATATGCTAGAAGATGATGACGACGTTCAAAATGTGTACACAAATTTAGAGTAATTATAAAGAAAATGACTGATTTAAGTAAAATGAAGGCTCTGATTAAAGAGCTAAACTTGGCGAATGAGGCTTATTATACTGAGGGCAAAGAAATTATGTCTAATTTCGACTATGATAAAAAGTATGATGAGCTTTTAGCCTTGGAAGAAAAACTTAATATGGTGCTTTCAAATAGTCCGAGCAATAATGTTGGTTCTATACTGGCAGATTATCTGCCCAAGGTTGAACACGATAGCAAGATGTTGTCGCTTGATAAGACTAAGGAAGTTTCTACACTAGAGGATTTTTTAGTTAAGGGCGACGGGCTCTTATCGTACAAACTTGATGGACTCACAGTTGTGCTTACTTATGAAGATGGTAGCTTAAAGACAGCTGTGACTAGGGGAAATGGTGAAATTGGAGAACTAATCACTAATAATGCTAGATATTTTAGAAATATTCCTCTTAAAATAAAGGATAATTCAAATTTGATTGTTCGTGGCGAGGCTGTTATCAAGTATAGTGATTTTGAGAAGATAAACGGTGAGCTAGAGCCAAGTGAACAGTATAAAAATCCTAGAAATTTGTGTTCAGGAACTGTACGAGCTTTAAATAATGAAGTTTTAAAGGAAAGGCCGGTTAACTTTTATGCTTTTAGCTTAGTAAATTCTGATAAGGAATTTAAGTTTAAGAGCGAGAGCCTAAAATATTTGTCGCAGCTAGGATTTGACGTGGTTGAATACACTTACGTAAAAGCTGATACAGTAGCTGGCGAAGTCCAAAAGTTTAAAGAAAAAATTGCTAGTAATGACCTTGCTAGTGATGGTCTGGTTTTAACTTATGATGATATAGCCTTTTCTAATAGCTTGGGTAGTACAGCAAAGTTCCCTAGAGATTCGGTGGCTTTTAAATGGCAAGATGAACTTGCTAAAACCATACTTAAAGAGGTTATTTTTAGTCCTTCAAGGACGGGATTAATTAATCCTATTGCAGTATTTGAACCTGTTGAACTAGAGGGTACGACTGTATCACGAGCTAGTTTGCACAATCTGTCTATTATGGAAGGTTTGAAGCTAGGAATTGGTGATGAGATAGAAGTCTACAAGGCGAATATGATAATTCCACAAGTGGCTAAAAACAATACTTGTTCGGCTACTGTTAAAGCTGTGGAGAATTGCCCTATATGTGGGGAAAAAACCAAGATAAAAGATGAAAATGGTGTAAAAGTTTTGCTTTGCCCGAATGAATACTGTTCTGCTAAGTTGGTGAAAGGTTTTTCACACTTTGTAAGCAGAAATTGTATGAATATAGAGGGTATGAGCGAGAAAACCATTGAAAAATTCATAGAAGAGAAGTTTTTGGTCGACTTTGCTGATATATATAAATTAGAGCGATTTAAGGACAAGATTGTAAATATGGAGGGCTTTGGAGAAAAGAGCTATAAGAATATTATAGATTCTGTAAATAAGTCTAGGAAAGTGAAGTTACCGTTTTTTATAAATGCCCTTGGCATTAAAAATATTGGACTTAGTAATGCTAAAAGTTTGGCTCTAGCTTACGATGATGAACTAGAAAAAATAATGCAAGCAAAGGCAAGTGAACTTGAGGAAATAGACGGTATTGGACCGAATATGTCCAAGGAACTTAGAGACTACTTTGGTAAGGAAGAAAACACTAATTTAATAAGCGAACTTGTAAGTTTTTTAGACTTTGAAAAGGAAAAAAGGACAGATTCTCTTGAAAATCTTAGCTTTGTAATTACTGGTTCTTTGGAACATTTTAGCAATAGAAAAGAATTAACAGCTCTTATTGAATCAGCTGGGGGCAAGGTAGCATCATCGGTTTCTGCTAAAACAAGTTACCTTGTAAATAATGATATAGAAAGTAATTCTTCTAAGAATAAAAAGGCTAAAAAATTGGGAGTTAGCATTATTACCGAAGCAGACTTGCTTGCTATGTTGAACAAATAGACACATTCATTAAGGAGAAAAAATTATGAGAATGTACGATATCATTGAAAAGAAAAAACATGGACAGAAATTAACGGATAAAGAAATCGAATTTTTTGTAAATGGCTATACTGATGGGACTATACCTGATTATCAAGCATCAGCACTTTTAATGGCTATATGGCTAAAAGGAATGGATAAGGACGAGACTCTTAAACTGACTTTAACTATGGCTGAGAGCGGCGATATGATGGATTTATCAAAGATTAATGGAATCAAAGTTGATAAGCACTCTACTGGTGGAGTCGGAGATAAGACTTCTATGGTTGTTACTCCAATGGTTGCAGCACTTGGAATTCCTGTAGCGAAGTTGTCCGGAAGAGGCTTAGGTCACACTGGTGGAACTATTGATAAACTTGAGTCCTTCCCAGGTTTTAGTACTGGTATAAGTGAAGAGACTTTTATTGAGAATGTTAATAAAATAAAAATTGCTATAGCTGGACAGACTAAGAATATCGCCCCAGCAGATAAGAAGTTGTATTTGCTTAGAGATGTAACAGCGACAGTTGATAACATTTCACTTATCGCTGCTTCTATAATGAGTAAAAAAATAGCTTCAGGTGCTGATAAAATTGTTCTTGATGTTAAGACTGGATCTGGTGCATTTATGAGAGATGAAGAGGCTGCTGTTGACCTTGCTAAGACTATGGTAGGTATCGGTAATGGGCACGGTAGAGAAACAGTTGCTGTTGTTACTGATATGAATCAGCCACTCGGCATGAATGTAGGTAATATACTAGAAGTTGAAGAAGCTATTGAAACACTTAAGGGAAATGGCCCTAAGGACTTGTTAGATGTTAGTTTGACTCTCGCTTCACAGATGGTTGTTTTAGCCGGTAAGGCTAAGGACGACACAGAAGCTAGAAAAATGCTAGAAGAAACTATTAGTAGTGGTGCTGCACTTGCTAAGTTTAAAGAATTTGTATCTGCCCAAGGTGGAGATGCGACTTATGTTGACGACACTAGTAAATTTGAGGTGGCGCCTATAATTATGGAAGTTCGTAGTGAAAAAGCTGGGTATATCAATACAATAAATACTGAAGAAATTGGTATAGCTGCCCTTATTTTAGGTGGTGGTCGTGAGACTAAAGAAAGTATAATAGACCTTAGAGTTGGTTATGTTTTTGAGAAGAAACTAGGCGACTATGTAGAAAAAGGTGATGTAATAGCAAGAGTTTATGCAAGTGATGAAGCTAAGAAAGAGCAATCCGTTAGAAGATTCCTAGATGCTATTACTATTGGAGAAGAAAAGAAAGAAGTTCCTAAGACTATTAAGATGGTTATTAGAGACTAGGTTATAAAAGTTAATGAATGTATTAATAAGTTTGATTATTAATTTTATATGCGGGATTATTGTAGTTGTTTGGCATGAGTTCCCTAAGAATCTTGTAGAGCATTATCTCTTGCAACTTATGTATAGGGGCAGACTAAAACTACGTAATCCCTTAACTTATATTGACCCGATTGGAATGATAATGTTTATATTTTCCGTAGTGGGTATAGGATGGCAAAGACCTTACAAGTACAATACCGAGAGGTTTAAGTTAAAGGGTGAAGGTGGCATAGTTATTGCCCTTGTAGGACAACTAGCATCCCTGTTATTAGTTTTTGCCTTACTCCCCTTGATTGGCTATATGTATGCTAATGAAGTTAATATTTATTTATTACAATTTACTGGAACACTTGCCAAGTTTAGTTTGGCTTTATTTCTGGTAAATTTAATACCTCTTGAAGGTTTTGATATGACACTAATTATTAATGCCTTTTCTTACAAGGTGAGAAGAACATTAGAAGTTAATCAACCTTATTTGAAACTATTTTTTGTGGTGCTAATAGTAACTAGAGCTATACCAAGGTTAGTTATTTATATAATTTATGTATTAGAGCCATTGTACAGAATTTTTATGTGATATGTTAGAAATTAAAATAGAAAATTTTGAAGGTCCATTAGATCTTCTTTTACACTTAATTGAAAAAAATAAAATGCAAATAGCTGATATAAAGATATCGATTATTGCTGATGAATATATCGCTTTAATTAATGAACTTGAAGATGATAAGTTAGAAGAGCTTTCGGAGTTTGTTGAAATGGCAGCAATACTACTTTCTATTAAGTCGTCAATGCTACTTCCTAAGTATGAGGAAGAAGAGGTAGTTGATGAGAGAGAGCAACTAATTGAGAGACTTATAGAATATAAAAAGTTTAAAATAATTAGCGAAGAGTTAAAGGATATTCAGACTTATGAGAGGTATATTGGCAAGGAGGCCAGCATACCCGAAGAGGTGCTAAAATATCAGCCAGAAATAGATGTTATGGATGTTGTTGGCGACTATAAGTTTGAAGATTTGCTAAGAGCTTTTAATACAATTTTAAAGAGGCAAGAAGACCGTATTGATACTATTAGAAGTAAGTTTTCAGAGATAAAAAGAGAGGAATACTCTGTTGAAGATGTTAAGGAAAAATTGCTTTCTAGGAGGTATGACGGTGAGCGTTTAAGTTTCTTTAGAATGGTTAGTACGATGACCTCTAAGGTGGAACTTATAGTTACTTTTTTAGCTATTTTGGAGCTAATAAAAGAGGGTTATGTAGATGTTACTCAGAGTGCGACATATGATGATATATTTGTAGATTTTTTGGAGGAAGAAGCAGTTGTTTAGTGAATTAGAGGGTGCGATAGAAGCGATACTATTTTCTATAGGTGACGCAGTAAAAATAGATGAATTGGCATTTGCCTTAGATATGAGTCATGATGATTTAATAAAAATAGTTGACATTATGACTGATAAGTATGAGCAGGTTGGTCGCGGAGTGACTATCATTAGATTGGAAGATAGTTTTCAGATGGTGACTAAAAAGCATTATTACGACTACGTTAAAAAGGTAAATACTAAGATAAAGGAATACAGTCTTACGGATGTTCTTATAGAGACTTTAGCGATAATAGCTTACAAGCAACCTATAACAAAGTCTATGATTGAAAGCATTAGAGGGGTTAATTCTAATCATGCTGTAAACAGACTTATCGAGTACCATCTTGTAAAAGAGGTTGGTAGATTGGACGCGCCTGGTAGGCCTATACTTTTTGCTACTACTAAGGATTTTCTTAGAAGTTTTGGAATAGAAAACGTTGATGAACTTCCTACGATTAGTGATGAAGTGATCAATAAAATCAAAGGGGAGGTGCAAGGCTTTTATGATGAGACTACAGAAGATGATGGCGAGTAGTGGTGTTGCATCTAGAAGAAAGTCTGAAGAACTTATTTTAGAGGGCAGAGTTAAGGTAAATGGTGAGCTTGTTACGGAATTAGGTTTTAAGGTTGACGAGAACAAAGACTCAGTTGAAGTTGATGGAAAAATTATAAATATTAGTGAAAAACACGTTTATTATATTTTGCACAAGCCTGAGAGAATAGTTAGCTCTGCGAAGGATGAAAAGGGCAGAAAGACAGTAGTTGATATGATAGAATCAGAGGCTAGGTTGTATCCAGTTGGCAGGTTGGATTTTATGAGCAGTGGTCTTATTATATTGACTAATGATGGAGATTTGACTTATAAGCTAACTCATCCAAAGCATGATATTACGAAGACCTATGAGGTTACCATCAGTCCTTGTTTAAATGCTAAGCAAGTTTCTAAACTTAGGTCTGGAGTGGCAATAGATGGTAGAAAAACTTATCCGTGCCAAGTCCATCTTTTAAAACAATCAGGTAATAGGCAGACTTATAATATCATACTTAAAGAGGGTAGAAATAGGCAGATAAGGAAGATGGTAGAGGCAGTAGGTTCAAACGTTATAAAATTAAAGAGAATTGCTGTTGGTGACATTACACTTAAAGGGTTGGATTATGGTGAGTATAGAAAACTTAGCAAGGCAGAAGTAAAATATTTAAAAAGAATTTAGATAATAAAAAAGCAGTTCTTTATTGAATTGGCTTTTTTATATATGGAAAATGATATAAATAGATTATCTTTGATAGATTTTTATGTACTACGACTCCCGTAGTGCCCATTTAGTAAAGGCAAAGACAATAAGTTTTAGTGAAATATAAAGTCGAAACACTACGGTAGTCGTTTTGGTGGAGGATGTAATGAATAGATTACCTTTGATAGATTTTTCAAAAAATATAATTAGAGAGAAGAAAAATATTAAGGTGGCTGTTGATATGACTTGTGGTAATGGTAATGATACTTTATTTTTAAGCGAGCTTGCAGAAGAGGTAATAGCCTTTGATATACAAGAAATTGCTATAGAAAATACAAGAAAATTACTAGAAAAAAATTCGCGAGAGAATGTTAGGTTTATAGGTGAAAGTTTTGAAAATATTGCTAAGTATACAGACGAAGTAGATGTTGTTATGTATAATTTGGGTTACCTACCTGATGGAGATAAGTCGATAGTAAGCACAGCTGATATTACCGTTAATTCTATTAATGAAGTATTAAAGATACTAAGTTCAGGTGGAATTGTTTCTATTATGTGCTACGTAGGGCATGAGGCTGGAGAAGAAGAGAAAATAGCTGTCGAAACTTTGATAAAAGACTTAGATAATAAAAGGTATGAAGTTCTTAAATTTGAGCCTATTAATAAGATTAATCCACCGATTTTATATATACTTATAAAGAAGTAGCTTGAAGCACGATGTTGCGGAAATTAAAAAAATTTGGTAAAATATAATTGATAAAAATTATCATTTATAAAGATAGGAGAGTTTATGAAAACAAATTATGAAAATTGGATGCCGAAAGATTTAATTAATTATTTAAAATATTCGTCCTTATTTTCAGGACTTTTATTTATAGGATTGTCTGTTTATATTATTATGAGAAAGAACAGAGGACTAGAATACATACCTTGGATATCTATAGTAGCAACTTTATTTTTGATTTTGGCAGCAATTTTGGCGATTTTTTCTTTCAAATTTACTGCTATGCGTAAAGAATTTGATTTTGCAAATCCAAATTCAATAGCTTGGAAAATAATAAACTATATTGCTGAGGCTGCTGAAGGTGAAAAAGGTAAGATATTAGATGTAGGTTGTGGAAGTGCCGCTTTGACGATAGCTGTCGCTAAGCGGAATCCAGAGGCGAGTGTTGTAGGCTTGGATAAGTGGGGTGCTTCTTACAAAAGTTTTAATAAGAACTTATGCGAGAACAATGCTAAGGCGGAAAATGTTAGTAATGTTACTTTTGTAGCAGGGGATGCCGTTAAACTTGATTTTGAAGATGAAACTTTTGATGGGGTTGTTTCTAATTATGTTTACCACAATATACCTGGAGACAGGCAAAAATATTTATTAGAGACCTTTAGAGTTCTTAAAAAAGGCGGTAAATTTGCTATACACGATTTATTTACAAGTTCTAAGTATGGAGATATGGAAGGATTTGTTAAAAAGTTAAGAGAAATGGGCTTTGAGAAAGTAGAATTAATAGCTACTGATGATGGTACACTTATGAGTCCTAAAGAAGCTAAATCCACTATGCTTACAGGTTCAAAACTTTTAATTGGAATTAAATAATTGATTAAAAACTACTTGATTGAATTAATTTTAATTGAGTAGTTTTTTTAGCGATAATAAAAAGATTGCGCATAATTTTATTGATATATAGCTATTTTTTTATGTTGGATTGTGATATAATATGTGTATATATAAATTTTAGGAGGAACTTATGAGTAAAATTGTTGTAGTTGGTGCAAATCATGCTGGAACTGCTTGTATAAAAACAATGCTTTCGCAGAAAACTGGTGATGAGGTAGTGGTATTTGACTCTAATTCAAATATTAGTTTTTTAGGCTGTGGAATGGCATTATGGATTGGAGAACAAATTAAAGGTTCTGAGGGACTATTCTATTCTAATAAAGAAGAGTTAGAGGGAATGGGAGCTAAGATTTTTATGGAAGCTCCAGTTGAAAGAATTGATTTTGAAGAGAAAAAAGTTTATGCGACATTAAAAGATGGCACTAAGAAAGAAGAAAGCTATGATAAATTAGTTTTGGCTACTGGTTCTTGGCCAATAATTCCTGATGTACCTGGTAAGGACTTAGAAAATGTTCAGATGGTTAAATTATTCCAACACGCGCAGGAAGTTATAGCTAAACTTAAGGATGAAGAAATAAAGAGTGTAGCTGTAGTAGGAGCTGGATACATTGGTGTTGAGCTTGCAGAGGCTTTTGAAAGACATGGTAAAAAAGTTACATTAATAGATATAGCAGATACATGTTTGCCAAATTATTATGACAGTGAATTTACTGATTTAATGAGAAACAACCTAGCAGACAATGGTGTTAATCTTGCTTTTGGTCAAAGAATGGAAAGGCTTGAAGGAGAAAATGGTAAGGTTAAGAGAGTAATTACAGATAAAGGAACTTATGATGCTGATATGGTAGTTCTTTGTATTGGATTTAGACCAAATACAGCACTTGGAAAAGATAGTTTAGAAACATTTAGAAATGGTGCTTATGTTGTAGATAAACATCAAAGAACTAGCAGAGAGGAAGTTTTCGCTATTGGTGACTGTGCTACAGTTTATGATAACACTATAGATGATGTAAACTACATTGCTTTAGCTACTAATGCGGTTCGTTCAGGTATAGTTGGTGGACATAACGTAGTTGGTAGTGACTTAGAATCAGTTGGTGTTCAAGGCTCTAACGGTATATGTATCTACGACCTTAAAATGGTTTCAACTGGACTTACTTATGCTAGAGCTAAGAAGATGGGTATTAATGCTGCTTATACAGACTTTGATGATATGCAAAAACCAGATTTTATAGAAGATGATAACGAGAAGGTTAAGATTAGAATAGTTTACAATAAAGATACTAGAGTAATTATTGGTGCTCAGATAGCATCTAAGTATGACATTAGTATGGGAATTCATATGTTTTCACTTGCTATTCAAGAAAAAGTTACTATAGAAAAATTATCTCTAACAGATATTTTCTTCTTACCACACTTTAATAAACCTTATAATTATATCACTATGGCGGCTATTACTGCTGAATAAAGACTATGAAAGTAGATGAGTGCATATTCGTGTGCGCTACGCTTCACTCATAGAGTTTGCAACTCATATACAGTCTTGTTGATGCAAGAAACTTAAGAAAGCAAAATATATTTTATATACTTATTATTATTAATTACTTTCTACGTTTCTTTAATCAACAATCCTGTGCACTCATCGGCTATGTCCTATATCACTATGGCGGCAATTACTGCTAAGTAGTATATTTGAATTAAATTAAATTATAAAAGAGTATGGTCTTTGGCTATGCTCTTTTATTTAAGAAAGAGTATTATCATGAAAAAATGTATAATCATATCTGGAGGTGAATTTGATATAGCTTCAGATTATAAAATCACAGAAGAAGATTTTGTCATAGCTTGCGACAAGGGTTATGAATATGCGAAAAGACTCGGAATAGAACCTGATCTTATATTAGGTGATTTTGATTCATATGAAGGTCGTATTGATGATTCTAAAGATGTGCTTAGGTATAGTAGCGATAAGGATGATACTGATACCATGATCGCCATTAAGTTGGCAATAAGTAAAGCTTATAAACGCATAGATTTATTATCTTCTTTAGGAGGTAGACTAGACCACCTATATGCAAACATTTCTTCTCTACGTTATGCCTTAGATAAGGGTGTTGATTGTAGGATAGTGGGAAGAGATGAAATTGTTAGGCTGGTGGAGAATGGTGAAATTATGCTTGAAAAGATAGATAATTTTTCGCTTTCTATTTTTAGTATGAGTGATATTTCTAAGGGTGTTAGCATAAAAGGAGCAAAATATGAGCTTGATGACTTTGACATTACTAATGCTCTTCCTATTGGAATTAGCAATGAATGGGTGGAAAATACTGTAAAAATCTCTGTTAAAGAGGGGATTTTGCTTATTATTTGTTCCAAAATTGAATGAAAATGATAAAAAATAGAAAATAATGTACAATAAATTTTTTATATATTTTTCATAAAAACATTTTTTGTATAAATAATGATAAATATAGCTCGTGTTTTTAGTAAATATTTTAGTAAAAAAATAATAAATTGATATTTATTGTTAATAGTAGCTAAAAACTAACAAAATTTTTGTATCTATTTGACAGCGAATAGCTTTCCCTATATAATGCTTTTATGCTTAAAAAAATAGAAAGGGCTATTCGCCTAGTATTTAAAAACTTAATGGCTAGGAATGCCATTAGGGAAAAAGTGAATATCAGGATTTTATTTACGACTGTATTAACTTTGATATTAGTATTGTCTGTATTTGGAAATTTTTCTTTACAAGAAGAGATAGAACTTAGCGAAGTTAAATCTAAGATTAAGCCCCAAACTATTGAAGTATCTCAAATAGAACTAGAAAAAGAAGTGGATAATCTTTATGAGTTTGAACTTAGGAAATCTTATTTAAAATCAAATGTTAATGAACTTGAAAAGAAAGAAGATAAGAAAGTCCTTAAAGCATCTGGTAACTTGAGCGGAAAAGAGATGACTGTTATTTATGACAATGACTATGAAGATTTGTTGAGGATAGTTGAAGCAGAGGCTACAGATGAGGACTTTTTAGGAAAACAGTTGGTTGCAAATGTTGTTTTAAATAGAGTTAAGAGCGATGAGTTTCCTAATTCTATACATGCAGTAGTGCACCAGAGGATAAGAGGTAGAGCACAGTTTTCTCCAATCGACGATGGTAGATTTTATTCGGTAAAGATTTCTGATTTGACTAGAAAAGCTGTAGATAGTGCTTTAAGAGGTGAAGATAAATCTGAAAATGCTTTGTTTTTCGTTGCGAAGTCACTTACTACTCGTAAGGCTTCATCTTGGTTTGATAATAATTTAGAGTTTTTGTTTAAACACGGAGTACATTCGTTTTATAAATATTAAAAATAAAGTAATAAAAATATAGAATAAGAAAAATATAGAATAAAGTTTAAAATTGTCGCTGTAATTAGCGACTTTTTTCTTGGAAAAAATCTATAAAAAAGATTACCTATTTTAGTAGATAATCTCTTGTTTCTTATTCTTCATCATTATTTTCGTCATCGTCGTCCTTGCCTCTGCTAAATCTATCAAATCTTATTACGAAGTAAGCGAGTATTACAGTTATTGCATTTACGGCTAAGGCTGTATAAATTCCTACGGAGTTTCCTGTAAACAAGAAGTATAGCATCACTCCCAGTTCTGCTCCTATTATTATTAGTAATATTATAGCTAGTGTTCTTCTCATCATCTATCCTTTCGATTTTAATATATTTTCTTTTAAATACTGTCCCTAACTGTTATAATATCATATATTAGAACTTTTTTGTAGCTATGAATTGACTGAGTTTAAAAATAGGTGAGAAAATGAAAACTAAGAT
>PDWI01003808.1_pt1 | contig 20873 bp, 16 predicted proteins | sample 1430891 | NCBI WGS metagenome assembly PDWI01 (sample SAMN01162508, study PRJNA174530) | Oral metagenome, whole genome shotgun sequencing project. | biome: Marine environment; feature: Marine mammal; material: Swab sample of the gingival sulcus; isolation source: swab sample of gingival sulcus... | reverse complement strand
GTCGGCAGCGGATCTGCGTAATATTCAGACCCTGTTTGTTGATAATAATCTCTCTCATAAATATGGAGATCTTGCCAATACCATTTACCAGGCATGATAGTGTTGTTATCGCCCGTGTTGGCGATAAAGCCTGATTATTTTGGTGGTTCAGGCAGCCTGATATCTTAAAATCCTGCCAATTCCCGTAATCTGCGGATCATTTACCAAGCATTCTCAGCAACAGAAATACCCCGATCCCCGCACCTGCGGAGCCATAAATCAGCAGTCAGGGCATACAGTCGCGAAATTTTTTCTTTAAGGCGATGCCGGTAATTATTGCCGCCGCCACGGCAATAATAACAGTGAATATATTTATCATCTCTACCCCCGTATCCTTATCTCCGGCCGCTTGCGCAGACGGATTGATTCCGGCGTAACCTCCACCAGTTCGTCATCGTTGATATAGGCGATACACTCCTCCAGCGACATTATCTCCGGTGGTGTCAGTATCACCGCGTCATCTGAGCCGGAGGCCCGCATATTGGTAAGTTTTTTCCCTTTTGCCGGGTTTACCACCAGATCGGTGGTACGGCTATGTTCGCCAATAATCTGCCCCGAATAGAGCGGCGCTCCGGGGCCAATAAAGAGTTTGCCTCTCTCCTGCAGATTAAACAGCGCATAGGCTACGGCGGTACAGGGCTCCTTGACGATAAGCACGCCATTGGCCCGGTTGATGATTTCGCCGGCATAGGGGCCATAGCTGTCAAAAACATAGGCCATCATGCCCATCCCCTTGGTGTCGGTCATAAACTGGGAGCGGTAGCCGAGCAGCCCACGGGTCGGAATAATAAAGATAAGGCGGGCCATGCCGTTACTGTTTGCCATCTCCTCGAGCTGGCCTTTCAGTTTGCCAATTTTTTCAATAACGGCACCCTGATACTGCTCGTCCACATCAACGGTGAGCCGCTCGTAGGGTTCAAGGGTCTGGCCATTCTCCTCTTTCATAATCCCCTGGGGCCGGGTCACCTGAAACTCATAGCCCTCGCGTCGCATCTTCTCTATCAGGATGGAGAGGTGCAGCTCGCCCCTGCCGCTTACCCGAAAACCGACGCCTTCAGTCAACACCTCCACCTGTAGCGCCACATCAGCCAGGATCTCTCTCTCCAGCCGTTCGCCGAGATGCCTTGAGGTAACAAATTTTCCTTCCTTGCCGGCAAAAGGCGAGTCGTTGGGAACGAAATTCATTGAGATGGTCGGCGGATCAATGGTAATCAGCGGCAGCGGTGTGGGCGTTTCCGGGTCGGTAAAGGTGACGCCGACGGTAACGTCTTCCATACCGGCAACGGCGACAATCTCGCCAACACCAGCCTCTTCTACCGGCACCTTCTCATCAGACTGAAAACGGAAGAGTTTTGCTATACGGACAGGCTGAATGGAGCCGTCACGGCGGGCGACAACGATGGGCTGGTTTATCTTCATGGTACCGTTGACCACCTTGCCGATGCCAAGCCGCCCCAGATAGGGTGAATAGTCGATAGTTCCCACCTGCATCTGCAGGGGCCTGGCGCTGTCTCCCTTTGGCGCGGGGATACTGTCAATGATCATTTTTGAGATCGCCTCCATGCTGCCGCCATTGTCAATCGGCTCTTCCGGGTCAAGCAGGGAGTAACCGTTTTTTGCAGAGGCGTAAACTATAGGAAAATCAAGGATATGGTCTGGTGCGTTCAATTTGACGAAAAGATCAAACACCTGATCGACGACCCAGTCACACCTTGCCGCCGGTTTGTCGATCTTGTTGATAACGACAATAACCGGCAGGCTGTTCTCCAGTGCCTTTTTAAGCACAAAATAGGTCTGTGGCATCGGGCCTTCCTGGGCATCGACCAGTAGCAGCGCCCCATCTGCCATTCGCAGTACCCGTTCCACCTGGCCGCCAAAATCGGCATGGCCGGGGGTGTCAATGATATTGATCCAGTAGTCCTGATATTGATAGGAGCCATTTTTTGAGGTGATGGTAATACCCCGCTCTCTTTCCAGATCCATTGAGTCCATCAGCCTCTCGGAGACCTCCTGATTGTCGCGAAATACTCCTGACTGCTTGAAAAGCTGATCGACCAGGGTGGTCTTGCCATGGTCAACATGGGCAATAATTGCCACATTACGAATTTTATTCTGTTCCATATCAATGTATAGTGGGTTTGCGAAAAAGAACAGCACAACCCTTGTCGGTTACCGGGGTTACACTGCAGGGTATAATCTGCGCAGAACCTTCCATTATAACAATTTTTGTGTATAATGCAAGTTTTGTGTGGTTTGACGCTTCTGCTGATAACAGCAATATAAAATCCGACGATAGACACTGACGTCATCAGACCAACAGACAGTAGGCAGCCGAATACCTCTTCTATAACACCCCATACTGTGATTGAAGAGACGGCTTAGGAAGTACAGTTTACCAGTTACGGGTTTATGAAAAACTACTTGATAACAGGTTGTTATTCCGATGGGTGGCGGAAGGTGTTGGTTTGATAACGTAATGATTGAAAGTTTATGAAGATCGCTCAGGTATCAGTGCATTTACCTCAGCGAATTCAATAACCGGCAGAGAGATTGGACAAGCGCTGGCTTGATAATCTTGATCTTTACGACAACCGGAAGCCATATTTTGTTTTTGGCATATTCATGGTATGCTCATTTTGTTGTCAGCATTCATTCGGAGTTGAGGAGTTGAGTGTATAAAACAGTATCCCTTGATAAGGGCCTTTTCTGTCGCGTAGCGGTTTCGTTCAACAAGTCATTTTACCGGTTCGTTTTACTTATCGGTGAAATCTGCGTTATAAATAAATATGAGGATAGCTTATGAAAATAATGTGTTTTCGATTTGATGTGGATACATATCTTTGTGGACTGAAAGGTGTTCCAAATCTGGTTACATTAGCAAAAAAAAATGATGTGAATTTTACATTTTTTTATAACATGGGAAGGGGGATACATATCAGGTCAATCTTGAAAAAAGGTGAAAAACAAGCATGTGCTGATAAACTTTCGAACCTCAATAAACTTGGGTGGCGAGGTTATATAGTGACTACCCTTCTGAACCCGCAGGTAGGTATCTCATATCCGGAGGAAATAGTATCCGCTCATCGAAATGGGAACGAAATTGGGTTGCATGGTGGGAGGAATCATGGGGATTGGATGAAAAATGCTTCTTCATGGAGTATAAATAAAATAGAACGTGAAGTAGAGTGGGGGCTATCAAAACTAAACAATATCGGGATAAATAATGTGACATCTTTTTCCTCGCCTGGTTGGAACTCGCCGACGGAACTAAATGACATACTGATGCGCAAGGGGTTTACGGTTGTGGCAGACCGTCATGGCCTTGGTATGGAAGAAATTGTAAAAATTAGAAACAACGGGAACACGTTAAATCTGGTTCCAACCAACCTGCTTGGTGAACCTGGCGGTGTCGGCTATATTGAGCATATGAGAGCGAGGCGGATGGGTAATGACAAAATAATGGAAAAGTTCAGGAACGATTTGAAATCTGCTAATAAATTAGTGGTCGTATACGATCATCCATATTACTCGGGCATAAAAGAATTAACGTTGTTAGAAATGATGATACATGAAGCTCAATCTATGGGATTTCATATCACTACTTTCAATAAGTTAGCAGGATTATCGTAATGCGTAACAAAATTTTATTCGCATGTCGTTCAGGTGCAAGTGCATCTTTTATCGCGCGACATCTCTATAACGCGGAACTATTGGATGCAATTATTATTGAATCTGGGAACAAGGCGCAAAAGAGAAAGTTAGAAAGGATAAAAAGAAATACGAAGTGGTGGCAATGGCCTTCTACCCTATTGAATTTATTGTTTCTTCTTTTATTTTCAAAAGCACAAAGTATCGCAATTCGAAATTTTGTTTATAAAGAGATAGGAACTGTTAGTTTTCCTGACAATGTTGTGAGTTATTATGTCGATGATATTAACGATGACGATTGCCTGGAGATACTGAACAAGGAGAAACCTCATACGCTGGTGGTTTACGGGACCAGTATTTTAAAAGATGAAGTCATCAATATTCCCTATAATTACATACTAAATATTCATAATGGGATTGTTCCCAAATATAGAAATGTTCATTCTGAACTCTGGGCATATATAAATCGTGATTTCCTGAATATAGGTGTCACTATTATGCATCTAGACTCAGGTATTGACACGGGAGATATCGCAGCACAGGAACGATTAGACGTTGATGAAATTTGTGGAATTTTTGATGTTAAAGTTAGAAATCTTCAACTATCATCTCAGCTTATTGTTGACACATTAATGAATGCGAATACTGAGATGATGCGTATACCACAGGATAAAGCGGAACAAGGTTTTTATCCCACTCCAAAAGCGATTCAGTTATTGATGCTTTTATTTGTCACGATTTCAAGAAAGATACGGTTTTTAACGAATAAGAAGAGATTGTGAGCACTGAGCTGTTTTATATCGACATTGGTATTGATGAAGAGGTAGTTCTGGCATATATTCGGAATCGGGAAAAAGAAGAAGGAATATCGAACAATTTTTGTTCAGCAAGCAGACGACCACCGAATGGTGGTCAGTAGATTCTTTTACATCCCGTTTTCAGCGGTTCACGATTATAAAGCTACCGGTTTTACTGATGGATACTTATTTTCAGTTGCTCTTTGTCAGCCTGTCAGGACAGCAATGGTAATGGTCTCTTCTTCTGCGAACCGACTGAAGTAAGCGGCGATAGTGCTTTTGCCCTGCGGTTAAGTAATCTCTGATGGCGGTTATAAAGGTGGGTACGGCGTTTTTTCTGCCGCATAAAGCGGCTTCGTTCAACAAGTCGTTTCCCGGGCTCTTTTCATTCGGTGGTGAACTCTGCGCTTGCTATAATGGAAAATTATTTTCGAGCTGGTTAAAAAATATGAGCAGTTTTTTTATGCGCAGACAGCAGGCTCTTGGCTGGATTGCCCTTTTTTCTTCCGCCATTCTGTTTTATCTGGCCACCCTTATTATCCGCTGGGGAGAGCCCTTTGTCACCATTGAGGCCTCTTTCTATGTCTTCTCCCGGTTTGTGGCCGGTTTTCTGGTTGTTTCCACCACCATGCTTGCCCGCAGGCAGCGGCTTGCGCCCAAAAATTATCACTATCTTATCGGCCGCGCCGTGGCCAATACGGTGGCGGTCTTCTGCTTCTATCAGGCGGTGGCGGTGGGCACGGTTGCCGAGGGCAACATCCTTAATCTTACCTATCCTGTTTTTGTCGCTCTTTTTTCATGGTTTTTTCTGAAATCCCAGCGGGATCTCTTTTCGCTGGGGGCGATGGTCTGCGCCTGTGCCGGTATTTGGCTGGTGTTGATGCCGCCGGGGGAGTTTTCCCTGCCGCTGCATAATACCTGGGGTGTCTGTTCCGGACTTACCGCTGCCGCGGCGATAATCTATCTCAATCTGTGCCGGCGCAGCCATGACTCGCAGACCATACTCTTTTTTATGTTTGGTATCGGTTGCGTGATGATGTATTTTCTGTTCCGTAAGGATATATTCTGGCCAGATCAGACAGAGTTCTGTTTTCTGGCGGCATGTTCGGTTGCCGGGGTTATCGGACAGTATCTGCTCACCTTTGGCTTTCGTTATGTTACCGCGCTGGAGGGTTCCATTATCTCCTCCACCCGGATACTGTTTGCCGCTTTTCTGGGGCCGCTTATTGCCGCCGATCCGCCGCTGGGTTGGGCAGGGTGCTGCGGGGCGCTGCTGATTTTTCTGGCAAATGCCGGGCTTGCCTTCCATAAGAAGAGAGGGCTGCTATAGGGTATGGCCAACGGGGTGTGGACAACGCGTTGACAGGGGAGAGGAAAATGAGAAATTCGTTTCAGGAGCAGATGCTCAAGCTTGGATTGGTCGATAAAAAAAAGGTAAAGGAGGCCAGAAGCGAACAGCATCAAAACAGAAAGAGCAGTGCCCAAAACAGACGCAAAAAAGGCGACCGGCTCTCCGCTGCCGAAGAGAACGCCCTGCTGCTGAAAAAAGCCGCAGACAAGAAAAAAGCAAGGGATCAGCAGCTGAACCGGGAACGGGATGCCAGGCTGCAGAAAAGGGCGGAACGCGCGCAGATCAGGCAGCTTATCGAGCAGCATAAACTTGCCAAAGATGAAAATGGTGTTCCCTATCGTTTTAATGTCTCCGGCAAAATTCATCGTATTTTTGTTGACAGCACTATTGCGGAGCAGCTTGGCAGCGGTACCCTTGGTATCGTTGAGATGGTGGGTACCGCCGGGCAGTTTGAGGTGATTCCGAAAGATATAGTGGAGAGAATTCGCGCAACAGACAAGCGGGTTTTTACCGCGCTTGTCTGCGCGTCGTCCTCGCCCGGTGCAAAAGATGAGGACGACCCCTATGCCGAATATATCGTCCCGGATGATCTTGTCTGGTAGTTTCGGCCCGTGGCAAATTTTTCCGTCGGGCTGTTCCGATCAGGAGCTGGAAATAACGGGTAGCAGTTGTAGCTGCAATTGCCCTTTTTTAGGCCGAACGTTGATGATTCTGGTCTTGATGGTGATCCTCTTTGTCCCTGTCTGGATAAGGGCCGGCTGCAGTGGTTGCAGGGCAATGGGAAACTGCTGGCCATCAAGCAGGGCGGCAAGAGTTGGTGCTACCTGCGCCGCTCTGCCACTACCGCTGGATTGCGCGTTTTTAATGACAGGCTGAAGATAGAGCGTCTGCTTTGCCGCGTCAAAACGCAGGATCGTATTGGCATCAACGTTGAGCTGTACATTGCCCACGTCAAGATTGATCCTGCGGCCGCCGATATCGGTGGAGAGCCCCATATCCTTTCCGGCAAGTTTGAGCTTGCAGGAAACAGCCCCATCAGTGATCTGCAGATTGCTGACATCAACGATAACAAAATCCCCTTTCAGCGGCAGTTTGCTGGTATCAAGTTTCAGCGGCAGCACGGCCTTGATTGAGCTGGCGATGGTCTTCGCGGGGACGGTTACGCTGATGGCTTCCTGGGCTGCGGCCTGCCGCAACGGTAAAAGGCAGAAAAGGGTAAACAGCGGCAGAAAGAGAAAATTTCGATACATTAAGGGCCTCTTTTATTATGGTTGTCAGAATGGGTGGTGCAAAGGAAAAATCGTGGTAACAATAACGACTGACAGAAAAAAAGGCAAGTCAGGAACAGTCCTGCCAGTGACGCGCCATCCCGAAAACTGCCATGGAGATGAAAGCCGGAGCTTTTCACTGTCCCTGGAGTAATAAAAACCCCGCGGATGGAGACCTTGCCCGAATTTTTTGGCATATCTCCCACTACCGCTAAACGCTCACCGGTGAAGATTGTTATCTCCGTTGTCCCCGCATCAAACTCCATCCGGTCAAAGGCAATCGCCTTGCCCGGCCTCTCCTTTATCTGCTGCAGGGTATGGAGAAAGTAGGTATCGGCTTTTTCCATGGCGGGAAAAAACAGCGGCGGCGCCAATGACCATCCGGCCAGACAGCAGAGCGCGATAATCCTCTTTTTTCCGGCAGGAATCGCGAGGTGGTAATGCTCGCGGACGGCAGCTGCTCTCTTCTGCCATACCATAACAAGATAGAGAAAGCCGATACCGGTTATCACTCTGGTTATCAGGGTATCTGTCCAGACCAGGCCAAAAGAGAACAGACGCCAGTCAAGGGGGGCAATAATATTTACCCCGTTACCCCATTTTATCTGCAGTGAATCGAGCAGCAGATGGAGCAGGCTGTTGCCGAGCAGGATCAGAAAAACGGTTTTACTCTGACGGACAAACATCGCAATCGCTCCGCAGAGAAGAGCGCAGAAAAAAAGACTGGCCTGGGCGGTGCAGTAGTAGCGCAGTTGATAGGGATCGACTACGCCCAGAGCGCGCAGCAGATACATCTCCACCCACGGAATATCGGGCAGAATGCAGCCCAGAAGAACCCAGACAAAGGTGGAAGGGGGCAGTGTTTTTTCGCAAAGAGAGCCCTGAATGGCGATATGACAGAGTGTGTTGGGCATATTAGTGGCGATTTTAGCGGTGAATGAAACGGATTGTTGAACACTGTGCCGCAAACATATCCTGTCCAAAACCTCGTTCCAGAACAGAAGATTGTACTCTGTGCAAAAGAGCCGTTTTTGATAGAGCGGTCCGGGGCAGTATGATAACAGCTACAGGCAACTCATTCAGCAGGATACCAGATAAGGGCTCTTCTTCAAATAAAAAGAAGTCAAACAAAGACAGCAACAGCTTTGGATCTCTGCCGTTACATACGGAGAATTCAAAAGGGGTTGCGAAACTCAACATTGAAAGTCGGGTTAATGGGTCAAGATAGAAAGGGGGGATTGCAAAACTACCCGGCGAAATGGAAGCAGTGGTGAGGCAGCTGACGGCTCTGGCCGGGCAAGCGGGGAAGGAAGCCAGTAAAGCGCCTTACAACTCCATTATAATTCTGCCATTTTCCACCGTAACCCGGCAGCTTGCTGCCGTCAGTGCATAGCCATATTCCTTAACCGGAAACTCTTTGGCAAGTGCCGTTTCCTCTCCATAAAAATATATCCGTCCGCCATTCTCCCCGCTTTTACCCTCCTTTTTTACCGCAATGGTCAGCTTCTCCCCCGCCGGCAGCTGCTCCAGCGCAACAAGAAAGATCCGGTAAATCAAATGGTGCAGCAGGGTTGGTGAGGTAATCAGCACAACCTCCTCTTCTGCCTCTATCTGCAGTTCCACCTGTTTCATCTTGGCAAAGCGTTGCAGAAATGCTGCTTCCTCCCGGAGAATATCGCCCAATAACACACTTGATTCCGGGCTGTCTGCCCGATGGGCAAAGCTGCTGAGATGGTGCAGCAGAGCCGCTGCTGTTGCCACCCGCTTTTCAATGGTTACGGTTATTTTTTGCAGCCGCCCGGCAAGGGATGGATCAAGGGTTTTACCATGGATCTCTATCATATCACTGATCAGGCCGCCCGATTCACGGATGATGCCAAGGTGGTTTTTCAGATCATGGGATAAGCCTGCCAGCAACCGTCCCCAGGATTCAAGCTGCTGTTCACGTAGTTGTCTCTCCTCTGTTTTTTCCACCATTTTATCCTCCCGCTTTTTATGCTGCCGCCGCTTCTCCGACCGTCTGCAGTAACTCCTTAAAATCCACCGGTTTCATTAAATAGGCGTGGGCGCCCATCGCCAATGCCTGCTGTCCCGCCTCGCCGGAGCCATGGCCGGTAAGCATGATCACTTTGGTTTGCGGTCGTTTTTCGCGAATTATGGCAAGGATTTCCAGCCCGTCCATATCCGGCATCTTCAGATCGAGCAGCACTATATCGAAGGCGGAGTCCTCCACTGCCTTGACTCCTGCCGCACCGTTATGGGCCTCCATCACTTCATATTTACGCAGTTTCAGGCGTTGGCACAGGGTTGTGGCAAATTCCACTTCGTCGTCTATGATCAGAACTCTCATTGGCTCTCCTCTGCTCTTTGCTGATGATATCTGTTTATTATCCGAAACACGGTGCGAAGACAGACGTTAAATGCTCCGAAGCTCCCTGTTTCATGCCTTGTTATGGCTGGCGGCTATCGCGCCATGCCGGTTTATCGGCAGGGTAAAGGTAAATTGCGCCCCTTCTCCCGGCTGGGAGGCGACCTCTATGTTGCCGCCCAGTTTCTTGATGATTCCATACGAGATAGAGAGACCAAGTCCCGTTCCCTTGCCCGCTTTCTTGGTGGTATAAAACGGTTCAAAAAGATGCTTTAACGTCTCCTTCGACATGCCGGAACCGTTATCCCTGATCCTTATCTCTACCCCTCTGCTGCTCTCTCCCTTCTCTGCCACTATATCTGTGGCATTTGTTATGATGTTGATGGTGCCGCCATTTTCCTGTTTATTTTTATCACTGTTAATGGCGTCTATCGCATTATTCAGAATATTCAGGAATACCTGTTGCAGCTGGCCGCGATCGGAGAATATCCTTGGCAGGTCATCGGCAAGGGAGAAGATAATCTCAATCTGGCTATATGTCGCCTCCCGCTCAACAAAGGCGACCACATCCTGCAGCAGGGTATTTATCACGATCTCTTCTTCCTCTATATCGGCATGGCGGGCAAAGCCGAGCAGACGGTGGGTGATGGTCTTGCATCTGTCAACGCTCTGATCGATGCCGGCAAGGGCTTTGGTAATCTCGTCCTTATAGTCAAAATCCCCGGTCATCTCCATATAATCGTCCATCAGACCGGCCTTCTGGTTGATAATTGCCAGCGGGTTATTGATTTCATGGGCAACGCCCGCCGCCAGACGGCCGATGGAGGCAAGCTTGTTGCTATGCTCTGCCTCAAGCAGAAGCCGTTGCCGTTTGCCTTCGTTTTCATGGATATGGCTGGTAATGGCGCGGCTGATAAAGATAATCACTATCACTGCCAGTCCGCCGCAGCAGATAAAATAGAAGAGCAGCCGGTTACGAAACCCCTGCCAGTGCGCGCTATAGGTATAAAACTCCTTTATCATCACCAGCTGCCAGGGAGAGCCGCTTATTGGAACTGTTGCCTGCAACACCTGTAAATCGTTATTGTTCATCCCCGGTATTTGCTGAATATTAATCGCAATATCACTTGCCAGGGCCTTTTTGTGGGCGGCAACAACCGCCGCCATCGGTGCACTCAGTTTGCCGCCGGCAGAGTAGGGAGAAGGTTTGCCGCGCTCGCCGTATTTACGGGGAGTGGTCTGCACAATATTTTTCTGGTCGATCAGAAAAATATCATCTGCCGCGATTGCGCCGGTGCTTTCCACATAACGTTGCAGGGTGTTGCCGTCGATATTGACCCGCATAACCCAATAGCCAGGCGGGGAACTCTCGTCTTTTTGCGGTATCTTACGGGCAATGGCAATCACGAAATGGGGTACTCCCCGATGCCCTTGAAAGAGGCTGCTGATATAAAACCCTTTTTTCAGGACCTGTTGATACCATGGTTCATAGGTGTAATCACGGGGTTTATCAACATAATTTCCCTGATAGGCGACTGTTTTTCCCTCCGGGCTGATGACCTCAATATCAGTAAAGTCAGGATAGGATCTCTGCAGGCGCAGAAAAAGTTGTTGCAGTGCACCGAATTGCAGCAGTTCATGGTAACGGTCATCGTGGCCGGCAAAGTTGATAATCGCCTTTAATTTTACGATAAAGCGGGCAACGCTGTTTTCCGCCTGTTCGGCATTGAGCAGCAGCCGGCTGACCTCTTCCTCTTCCAGTAGCTGTTTATACTGGGAGTAGGAGAGCAGCGCAATAACAGACATCGGCACCAGTACCAGTACCAGCAGGATAATGGTGAGGCTGCGGAAAAACTGGCGGTATCGCTGCTCCAGCGCGCCGGCACAGGGCAGAATACCGCTGTCCGGCATCATTTTTGTGATAAATCCCTTTTTACGCATGGCTTCCATTCTAGGCAACGGTTCTGTCAATACCGACAATGGAGTCGGCTGTCAGCTCGCCGGCAATGGCCTGGGTCAGCGCATCCCGCCAGCGGCCGATAATCCCTTCTGTTACCTCAACCTTTTTCCAATGCAGAAACTGGTAATACTCCTCCTCAATACCGCAGCAGACCACCCTCGTTATCCGCTCCCTTATCACTATATCACAAAAGGCCTCGGCGGACGGAGCGGCAACAAGTATGGAGCGTGGCTCCTCAATCAGCCTGCCGTCATAGTGTATGGCGATAACCATTTCCGTTGCGGTATCCGGGCGGGGGGCGATATAGTCGTCTCTGATCGGGATAAGGGTCTTCATCTGCTTTCTGTCTGTTGTTCGGTTATCGCATACTGCTTCAGCTTTCGCCATAGCGTGGTTCTGCCCATGCCAAGCAGTTGCGCTGCCTGTGCCTTATGGCCGCCGGTCTGCTGCAGGGCGGTTATAATCTGCTGTTTCTCCACCTCCTGCCATGTTACAGCCAGCGGTGTGATGGGGGCGAGAGCGTCTTTTTCGGGCGTTTTTTCCGGGCCGCCTTGCCCTGCTGTTTTTCGTTCCGCGGCTGGTTGCTCTGCTGTCAGCAGATATTCAGGCAGATCATCTGTTGTTATCCATTTGCCCCGGCACATATTGACCGCGTATTCCATCACATTACGCAACTCCCGCACATTGCCCGGCCAGTGATAGTGGTGGAGCAGGGCAATGGCCTCCCTGTTCAGCTTCGGCACCTTTTTTTTGCTGCGGTGTGCCATCCGCTGCAGAAAATGTTCGGTCAGCAGGCGTAAATCCTCCCTGCGTTCCCGTAGCGGCGGGATCTCCAGATGCAGCACATTCAGCCGGAAGAAGAGATCGTGACGAAATTGTCCCCGCGCCACTTCTTCACGCAGATTACGGTGGGTGGCGGCAATCAGGCGGATATCAACGCTTACCTCCGTTGTGCTGCCAACCGGAAAAAATTTATGGTCATCAAGCACCGACAGCAGCTTTACCTGTAGCGGCAGGGAGAGATCGCCAATCTCGGTGAGAAAAAGCGTCCCCCTGTTGGCCAGACGAAACATACCCGGATGGTCATGTACCGCGCCGGTAAAGGCGCCCCGTTTATGGCCAAACAGCTCAGATTCGAGCAGGTTCTCCGGCAACGCGCCGCAGTTGACCTTGATAAACGGGTGCTTTGCCCGCTGCGAGTTTTTATGCAGCTCTTCCGCCAGTAAATCCTTGCCGCAGCCCGTTTCTCCGGTAATAAGCACCGACGCATCCGTTTTGGCGAAGATTGCCATCTTCTCCAGCACTTTCTCCATCTGCAAACTGTTGCCAATCAGCCTTGTTGATGCCAGTGGCGTCTGTTCACCGGCAGTGGCTGCCGTCTCCTCCACCACAATTATCATCTGCGCCGGTACTGCGGTAATCCGGCCTAATGTGAAACGCACGCCAACAATACGGCGGTGGCGGCTAAGCATTGTCCCCTGATGGCAGACCTGCCTGCCTGATGATATTGTCTGCCGTATCAGTGCCGGCAGTGACATTGGTGCCGAACCATCGCCAATTCTGGCACGCAAGATAAAATCCACCCCGATTCCCGTTGCCTCCTGCAGAGTGTAGCCGCTGAGTTGAGCGAGTTTTCCATTCAGATACTGCACCCGCGTGTCGCCATCAACCAGCGCTACTCCCACAGGAAGTGTATCAAGAATTTTGCTAATCATCTTTTCCGGTGCAAATCACAGATAGATCTTCATGCCCATCAATGGCCAGATAACGGTTACCGCCAGGCCGATAACCAGCATCAGCATCACGCTTGCCACTGTGCCATAACGGAAGAACTCACCCGGAGTGAACTGTTTTGAGCTATAGGCGATAGCATTGGGCGCCGCTCCGACCAGCAGCAGAAACGGCATACCCGCTGTCACCAGAGAGCTGAACAGAATTACTTCGCCCGCCACTCCAAGATAGGGCGCAATCACCAGTGCCACCGGCAGGGAGATGGCAATGGCGGCTACGTTCATGATAAAGTTGGTCATTATCATTACAAAAAATGCCATGCCCAGAATAAAAACAATAGCAGGCGCCTCTTTAAACAGCGTCAGCCAGTGTACCGCCATCCATTTGGCGGCGCCGGTATCCCACAGGCAGAAGCCGATCGACATCGCTCCGGCAAAGAGCAGAATAATATTCCACGGGATCTCTTCCAGATCATCAATAGTCAGGATATTCAGAATAAAAAAGGCGATGGTGGAGCAGAGCAGAATCCCTGTCTTATGCAGTCCGGCAAAGGCCGGCACAAAGTTTTTCAGTGCGATAACGATAATGGTGGTCAGCACAATAACGAGCACGGTAATCTCCTGTCTGCTCCAGCGGCCAAGATTCTGATACATCTGTCTGGAGCGTTCCTGCAGCCCGGCAATCCGCTCTTTTTCCGGCTTGAAAAAGAGCATGATAAAGCCCCATAAGAGAAAGGTCATCAGCCAGCCGACAGGAAACATATATGCCGTCAGCTGAAAAAAGCTGATATCCACATGCATAATATCCTTGTAGAATCCCAGTGCCACCGCGCCCCGCGCCGCGCCGAGCAGGGTGATAATGGAACCGGCGCCAGCCACATAGGCCATGCCGATAAAAAGCCCCTTGCCGAATCTGGTCGGCGTATCGCCAGTGGTGTAGAGGGCGTTGATCGTCATCAGCAGCGGGAACATCGTTGCCGCAACCGCGGTATGCGCCATCAGATGGGTCAAAGCTGCGGTCATCACAAAACAGCCCAGATAGATCATCGACGTCTTTTCTCCGACAATGGCCAGCATCTTGTAGGCGATACGTTTGGTCAGCCTTGTTTTGGTAAAGACCATGCCAAAGACAATGGAGCCGAAAATAAAGAGCACCGACGGGTCCATAAAATCGGTAAAGGCCACTTTCGGTTCACGGATCAGAAAAAGTGCCTGCAGGGTGCCGATAGCAAGGCTGGTCACCCCGATCGGCACCACCTCAAACACCCACCAGATGGCGGCAAGCAGAAAAACGGCAATGGCACCCTTTGCCTGTGGGCTCAGTACAAAATGTTTGCCGGTCGGATCTATCGCCTCCGGCAGCGGCGGACAGTAATAGACAGCAAGAAAAGCAGCCATGCCAAGCAGAATAAAAAACCAGCGCCGCCAGTCAATTCCGGCCTCCGACGCTGCCATCGTTGCAGTTGTACTCATTGGGCTCTCCGTTTTGTTCTTTCTCTTTTCCGGGCAGGCAAAGAGCAGATTTCCCCTTTCTCTCTTTTTATCGCAGATTGTCAGAACAGGAGGAAAATCTGGTTGCCTGGCTGCTTTACAGGTTCGGGCAACTGGTAATTACGATTGGTAATCACCAGCTTTTGCTTTTGAGAATATGCTGTACCTCTTTCTCCGAACGGGCCTGGAGCCGCGCCATCCGCGCCTCCTTGGCGGCGCGGATGGCGTCCATCAGCGCCTGCAGATCCACCGGTTTTTCCATATAGTCGGTGGCGCCGTTTTTCATCGCTTCAATACCACTTTTCACCGAGGACTGGCCGGTAAGCATAATCACCTCCATATCGGGGCGCTGCTCCTTTATCTGACGCAGGGTTTCAATGCCGTCTATGCCGGGCATGGCAAGATCGACCACCGCCACGTCAATGGAGTGATCGGCAGCGATAGCGACTGCCTCCTCGCCAGTGGTAACGGCAGTTACCGTAAGCCCCCGTGTCTCCAGCCGCTGGGAGAGCAGCTCGATAAAATCGGCCTCATCATCGACCAGCAGTACCCTGGTTGCGAGTTGACTTTCCATCTCTTGTCTCCTCCTGTTATTGTATTTTCTCCAGCCGTTCCGCCGCCACCTTGGCATAGGCCTTGTCAATCACCGCCGTCAGCTCCTTTATATCGACCGGCTTCTGCAGATAGGCAAAGGCGCCCTGCTCCATGCAGGTTGCGCGATCACTCTCAGAGCCGTGGCCGGTAAGGATGATGACTTCGATTTCAGAATGCGCCTTTTTCACCTCGGTCAGCACCTCAATGCCCTGTATGCCAGGCATCTTCAGATCAAGCACCATCACATCCGGGGTCTCCGTCTCTAGACAGGCAAGTGCCTGTTCGCCATCAAAAACGGGATGACTGCCATACTGCCGGGTGATCAGGCGCTCGGACAGGGTCTGAACAAACTCCTGTTCATCATCGACCAGCAGCACCTTGGGTGGCGGGGTAAACTCCTGATCTGAAATAATGGAGTACGCCATATCGGCACTGGCAATAACACGGATCTCCTTCATGTTATCAATCTCACTGACAATAGTGCGGATTTTGTCGGCAAGAGCGGTAAAATTAAATGAGGACTGATTAACCTTGATGGTTATCTCCTCCTTTTTGCATAGCGCCTTCACCGCGTAGCCTCGTGCCGTCAATGCCTGTTCAACTTTTGCCGTTAACAGAAAATTATTCGCCGCCGTCTGTGAAGCTGCACTGGGCAGAAGCGCCGGCCGGCGGTACTGCTCAAGGATGCTCTGCACCATCTTCCGGACAGACATGGTATGCGCATTGATACGGATATCATAAAGCGATGGCCTGTGCACCGAGTCTAGATGGTACATCTGCTCGAATCCACGGGCTTTTTTATCATGATTGGCAATCATTTTCGCCGCTTTCCTTTCGGTAACGCCCCCTGCCAGCGCCCGCTGCATCCGCCCTTTTTTTTCGTCAAAAACGCCTACCCGCAGGATATGGCCTATATCCGGAGGGATCAGAAGAGCGGCAAAACCGCAGATAATCACGTTATCGGCCATAATCCGTTCCGCGACAATAAGTTTCAATTGGCTGAAAGTACGCTCTTTTTCAAGGGTGAAGGCATTAAATACCGATTTCTGGCCAAAGATTGCTCGCTCCGCTTTTTTCTGTTCCACAGCGAAACGTTCGGCAAGCAGGGCCAGTAACTTTCTGTCTGTAAGCAGGGTATATCCTGTTGCCGCAACCAGCTCCTTTTCCAGCTCTTCCTCAACAGCGAAATTGTTGTAAAACAGGGTAATAGATGACATGGATGCCTCCTGACCAGTGATGAAACAGCAATGCTATACGGTCTGTTTCAATTCCTGTTCCCTTGAATAACCGTATATATTTCTCCATCATAGCCGCTATTCTGCATAAATGATACCATAACAAATTTTCTTTTGTGTTTTCTTTTTCATGCAATGGTAACATGCCGGTTTATCAACTTATTCAAGAGGCTGTCGTGTTGCTGTGGAGAATATACAGCAAAAGTGGCAGACAGAAATGATTCAATATGAAACGCTCTCGTTATAAAAATGGAAATGTAAAACGAGATTGTTCTTTTATGAAACGTATTGACAGAAAGGTGGTCATAAAAGAGCGGCCTTGGCAGGCTGAAAATTCTATAATTAGTATAAATCAGGAGAAAACTATCGAATTATCAGTTTAACATATTGGATTATATATATAAATTTGTATTATATATGGAGGTTGCTATGGAATTACCGACAGGGAAGCAGTGGCTATTTCTGTTTTTTAATGCAAATTCTGCTTATTTGCTTTAGATTTTGCAATTACCTTCCGAATAGATAAGCAGCAATACCTTTTTTGGTTGCAGGAATATATCGCTGCAACAGCAATAGTGTAGAGAGAAACAGCATAACAACAGCCTGATAATATTGATCTTATCGTGTTCGTTGCGTTGTTGGTTCTCAAATAATAAAGTGAAGGAAAAAGAAAGCAGGGGGAACGTATGAACAGGGTCTACAGGGTTATCTGGTCGAAGGCAAAGCAGTCTTTTGCGGTTGTATCCGAGTGCTCAAGGGCACAGGGCAAGGGCGGTGTCAGTGATGATCGTCGCGCCAGGGCGGCGGTATCCGGTATCAGGCAGGGGGCTGTTGTCGCGGCTATGGTGCTTATGTTCAGCGGGCAGGCGTTGGCGGGACTTGGGTATGATGTGGGGAATGCGGAGGCCACGTCTGTGGATTCGATAGCAATAGGGAGTAACACTATTTTTCCAGCAAATAAGGCAAAGGCTACCGGAGGAAGATCCACTGCCATTGGTGATAAGGCAAAGGCTACCGGACCCAGGTCTCTTGCCGTTGGAGAAGGAACCAAGGCAACGGAAGATCAGGCTGTTGCCATTGGTTCCAAGAACACCAGGGCGCTTGGAGACCAGTCCATTGCCATTGGTGGCGATACCAATGCACTGGGAGGCTCATCCATTGCCATTGGTGGCGATGATATAGATAGTGTTGCCAATACGACAGGTATTGCCTGGAACAACTATGGTGTATCAAATGAGGATTTCAATAATTCTGCTATCGCAATAAAATATAAACAAAAAACAGGGCAGTATCTGGTCGATAATACAAATAGTGCTACCCGTTTTGTGAAAACAACCGGAAAAGGTGATGGCACGGTTGCCATCGGCGCTCAATCCTATGCCGGTGGCGCGTTGGCCGCAGCGGTAGGGACAGGCTCCAAGGCAGGTGGTTTTGCGGCGACCGCCTTTGGTATTGGCGCCAAGGCAACCAAGGATAACTCCATTGCCCTGGGCGCGGGTTCCATTACCAGTCTGGCCAATGCCAGTCAGAGAAATGCGGACGGGTCTCTCAAGTTTGAGGCGATAAAAATAGTGGAACCTGATGGCACTATACGGAGCCTGACTGCGGATCAAGCCAGGGCAGAAGACGAAAAATACTATAGTGCGATACATGTCCCGAATGCGAAGGTTCCCAAACTGGACGCAGATGGAAATCCTATCCCGGGTGAATTTATTGAATATAAAGGTTTTGCCGGCGGTACAGAACATATGGAACCCGGTGATTTTGTTTCCGTGGGTTCAAGAAATTATGAACGTCAGATCAAGCATGTTGCCGCTGGCCAGGTTAGCCCCGAATCAACCGATGCGATAAACGGCAGCCAGTTATTTACTATTACCGAAGGGCTTCAGGATCAAATTAAGAAGGGTACAAAGACCTATTTCCATTTCAATGATCCCAATATGACCCAGGGAGATGGTAATGCCGCAACCAATCTTGGCGGTGCTACCGAAAAGGCCGGTGCTGAAGGAAATTATTCGATAACCGCCGGTGTAGGTGCAAGGGCAAAGGGGACAGACAGTATCTCTATCGGTAAAGGTTCAGGATATAACGTTTCCTCCGTTAGTGAAGGAAATATTGCCGTTGGTAAGGAAGCGGGGCGGATTATCAGGTCAAAAAACAGCCTTGCTCTGGGTGCGAATGCCGGAAGCTATATGAATAATGCCAGTGAAAGTATTTCTCTGGGAAGCAGGGCGGGCAACAGGGTTGATGGCGAACGCAATATCGCATTGGGTATAAATGCCGGCAATAATCTGGTTGGTCAGCGTAATATTGCCGCTGGTGACAGTGCGGGCAGTAATATTTTTGGTGGTAGCAATATATCTCTGGGGTGGCAAGCGGGGACAAACTTTGGTCAGGGGACGCTTACAGATAGTTCTGATCCGGATCGTCCTCCCAGTGGTGTATTTACAGAGGCTGTAGACAATAATATCTCCATCGGTAAACAGGCCAATAATTTTACTGGTGGGAGCGATAGACTGAAGACCAGCAACAATATCGCCATAGGACTTGAAAGTAAGGCTTCAGGTACGGAAGTTGCGGGTGTTGGTTCAGGTCAATCCATAGCCATAGGAACCAAGGCCCATGCGGATCTTTTTAACTCTACGGCATTGGGTAGTGATACCCAGGCAACAAAAGCAGGCAGCGTGGCGCTGGGTTCTGGCTCAGTTGCTGACCGTGCTGCTTTATCCGCTGGTACGGCAACAAGCAATATGGCCAGTGCAGCGGCAGATAACGTGTATGCGTTAGACACTGCTAAAGCTGCCGATAAAACAGCAGTTTCAAATACCGTAAAAGGGGCGTTGGGCGCGGTTTCTGTTGGTGATGCCGACAACACCAGACAGATTATCAATGTTGCCGCAGGTTCTGATGATACCGATGCGGTTAACGTCGCTCAGTTAAAAGCGGTGGCCAACGTTGCCGAAGCTGGTTTTACTGTTAAGGGAACCAGCACGACTACTGCTGCTGATGCGGTGATCAAGCCGGGTGATACGTTCAATATAGTAGGTGCTGCCGCCAATACAGACTTTACCAAATCTGATGCCGGAAAAAATATTTATACAGTGGTGAATGATGATAATACTGTATCCATTGGTCTGGCCAAGGATGTAACCGGACTGGATTCGGTTGTTCTGGGAGATGCTGCCGGAGATAATGTTGTCTCCCTGTCAAAAGCTGACGGTATTAATGCCGGGCAGAAAAAAATCACTAATGTCGCCGATGGCACCATTGGCGCAGCAAGCAAGGATGCGGTCAATGGCAGCCAGTTATTTACTATTACCGAAGGGCTTCAGGATCAAATTAAGAAGAGTACGGAAACCTATTTCCATGTTAACGAAGACACTTCAACACAAGGTACAGGTAATGCCGATACTAACCTGGGGGCTATTCGCGATAAAGCCGGTGCAGTAGGTAGCTTCTCCATTACTGCCGGTTTAAAGGCAAAAGCAGAGACAAGTGGCTCCGTGGCTATCGGTTACGGCGCGGAGGCAAAAAATGGTATTAGCGGTATTGCTATTGGTAGAGAAGCATTGGCTGATAGTGGTGGCGACAGTGACAGTGTTGCCATTGGGTATAAAGCACAAGCTACGGGCAAACAGTCCATTGCCATTGGTAGCGATACCATCGTAAAAGGACATCACACCATTGCCATTGGTACGCAACTTTCAGCGGGTAGTGATCAGGTAATCAGTACGGGTAATAATGCCGTTGCCATTGGCGGTGGCAGAGGCCAAGGAAGTAATGCCCAGGTTGAGGGCGATGATTCTATTGCTATTGGGACACAGTCACATACAGGTGATCAGGCCTCAGGCGGTGTTGCCATTGGTAAAGCGGCTGATTCAACTGCTCAAGATGGTATTGCCATGGGAACAACAGCAAAATCATCTGGGAATAATGCTATTGCTATAGGTCGCCAGACACAGGCAGCTGCTGATAATGTCACTGTATTGGGTAATGAAGCAACAGCAACACAAAAAGACAGTGTGGCTGTCGGTTTTGGTGCTGATGCAACCGCAGATAGTGCTGTGGCGGTGGGTAAAAATGCGCAAGGTGCCGGAACATATTCAATAGCTGTTGGTCTAGATTCAAATGCCACAGGAAATGGTGCCGTAACCATGGGTTCAGGCTCCGGTGCGACAGCAGATTATACCGTGGCTCTCGGTAATGATGCCAAGGCAAATGCAGCAGGTTCAACTGCGCTGGGTCGTAAGGCAACAGCCGAAGTGGTAGATGGTGTTGCCCTGGGTTCAAGCAGTGTGGCTGATGTGGATAAAGGAGAAGTCGGTGAAGACCCGCTGGGCGCTGTAACCAATAAGGCCAACAGCACCTGGACAGCAACTAATGCTGCAGTTT
>PDWI01003807.1_pt1 | contig 20878 bp, 21 predicted proteins | sample 1430891 | NCBI WGS metagenome assembly PDWI01 (sample SAMN01162508, study PRJNA174530) | Oral metagenome, whole genome shotgun sequencing project. | biome: Marine environment; feature: Marine mammal; material: Swab sample of the gingival sulcus; isolation source: swab sample of gingival sulcus... | reverse complement strand
AAACCGTACCAGTCCCTTTGCCTTTACCTGCAACCGGTTTGAATTTCGGGCCGTGGGTTCCAATCTTTCCATTGCTGGCCCGCTTGTGGCTATCAATGCTCTTCTTACAGAGTCGCTGGACTATGTGGCCACTAAACTGGAGGCAATGGACAGAGAAACCCCGGAGGCATTCAAGGATGCTGTGCTGTCCGTTATTAAGGAAATCATCACCGAACACGGAAGCATTATTTTTAATGGCAATGGCTATTCGCAGGAATGGCAGGAAGAAGCGGCCCGGCGCGGGCTGCCCAATTTCAAGACAGCCGTGGAAGCTTTGCCCGTCCTAAGCTCTGCCCCGGTGGTGAAGATGTTTACCACATACGGCATTTTTAGTGAGCGGGAGCTTACCAGCAGACAGGAAGTGTATCTGGAGCAATATGGCCAGCATCTTGTTACCGAAGGATTGCTGATGGTGAAAATGGCAAGAACGCGGATTCTTCCTGCTACCTTGCGCTATATACGGGAACTGGCTGGTACACGGACAAGCCTTGTTACTGCCGGGCTTGAGGATGAAACCACTTTGCTTGAGGAGGTTTCCCGCAAGGCCCGTTCCCTGCAACAGGCCATTAGCGAGCTTGAAGACCTGTTACAAAAGGATGTTACAGAACCCTTGGAAAAGGCCAGGTATATGTGCGAAAGGCTTATTCCTGTGATGCTTGAGCTTCGCAGCCATGCCGATACTCTGGAAAATCTTGTGGCTGATGATTTATGGCCTTTGCCGACATATCAGGAAATGCTGTTTATCAAATAGTTGAGAAAGACTTCTTTGGCAGGGCGTTATTTGGAAAGATAGTTGAGGAATGTTGAGCATAAAAAACGGGGCAGATGTTTTTCATCTGCCCCGTTTATCTCACCCTTGCAGGGTAGATACCAACGAATTAGCCCCGGCTTCTTCTCTTTTCCCAGAGCTTCATGTCTTTCATCTTTTTACGGCGTTCACGGGCAAGAGCCTTGGCAACAAGGGATGTGCCTTTTTTGTAGCCCCATTTGACCTTATAGCTTTCAGGGGTAAGACCATGGGATGCAAAATGTTTTTTGGTTAATACCTTAAAGCTTTTGCCGCATTCCAGACAGATGACACTTTTTTCCCTGATGGCTTTTTTGGGATCCACTGGGGGTTCAGCCGTTGTAGACGCTTCTGCGTTGTCATCAGCAATGTTACGGATACCCCTGGACAGAGACTGAACCATAGAGGTAATCTCTTCTTCTGTCATGGTACGAACACTTGCCTGAGCCTTTACAATTTCTAACGCTTCCTTCAGATGGTCTTCCATTATGTCCTCCATTGTGTTTGAATTGCTACATGTATTTCGCACTTGATAATGGTTTGAAAATATTTGTCAATACTTTTTTATTTTTTATTGGGATATTTTATCGGGATTAAAGAATTTGGCACAATGAGTTCATAATGTTACAAAAACGTATCAATGCATAGTGGTTCTTTGAGATGATCAGGCCCGCTTTTTGACGGGGTGTTCGTGATTTGTGATAGAGGGGAAAGTTCCCGTATAAAGCCGTTCATCTGGTTGCTTACTGGGGCATTACAATAAGATGAGCAGAACAGATTCTTTTACTATAAGGAGTGTACATGGCGAAGACAAAAAAAATTGTAGACGATCTTTCGGCAGTGGTGAAATTTGAGCAGTGGGTTCGTTTTTATTTCATCAAAAAAGACGGGGATGATTTAATTATCGCTCCAGAAGCCGAGCATATGACAAAGATCAAGGCATTGTATCCTGACTATTATGAGCTTGTGGAAGCCATGTGTCTGGTAAAAATGAACCCGCAGACTTCTCAGCGGCTGATTCTGGATTTTATCAAGGATCATCTTGACGGCAAGAAATATAAATCTACCGAGATTCACAAGGCCCTGGACAGCAAGGATTTTACAACGGAAATGTATCTCTTCAATATGTGGCTGGAACTGCACGACAACCAGCTTACCGAGCAGATTATCGGTTATGATGAATGGCTGGCATTGTACAAAACGTGGAGGACTTCGGAACAGGGGCAAAAAGTACTGCTTTCCATGGAATCAGGAGGGCTTTCGGGCAGCAGTCATGAAAATGTCACGGTGCACTAGAGGTTTGGCAGGAAGAAAGGGGCAGGAATATCTAGGCGTGTTGTTCTGACTTTCGGGAAGGACTGTGCCACGCCTGCATACTCTGGAAACAGACCTCAATGGAGGATCATAGGATAGTCAGGGGGGAAAGGTGTTCCTTCAGCCTCTTTGTTGCAGCCTTTCTGCATAGGCTATGAGTCCTTGTTCCATGCTTCTGCCTTGCAGAGCGTAGGCTGCCAGGGGCGGTGCGTAGCTTAAAAAATTCATGTGAACCAGGGTATTGAGTTCCTGCCTAAGCTCTGTTTCTGTCCAGATATTGCGTGTTACAAGTTCACCAAGGTCGTTCAGACGAAATTGTGATTTGGTGGCAATGATAGTGGCGATGGTCTGCCATAATTGTTGCTGCGGGATGTTGATGCCTATCCGGTCTTCAAAGATATTGGTCTGGGTAAGCAGAGTCTTGTGCAGGAGCTCGTCAAAGGAGTTTTGCGGGATACATCCGTTTTCTGCCACCATGAGGAGTTTTCCCAGGAAGTTGGATATTTCCCAGCACGATCCGCCAAACAATTCCCACATGGCCTGTTTCTGGTCATCCGTTAGTACAAAGGTGTCTATCTTGCTGTATGTGTCAAGATGACCCAGCCAATCCATGACCGCATCTTGTTCAAGATAGTCTATTGCCATGAGTTCACTGGTTTTTTTCAGCTTGCTGTCTGTATAGATGCGGTCAATAAAATAACCGTCAGAACTGGCAATAATAATGTGGCAGAGGTGGGATTCTTTGGTCATGGCCACAAAGAAATTAAAAAGTTCCTTTAAGAGTTCCCGTTGGCCGTTAAAATAGATGTCATCCAGGGCTTGCAGTTCGTCAATGATGATGACTGGGCGCTTGCCCTTTTTTACCAGTTTAACAAGTTCCCGCTTCATGACTACAAAGGGGTCAAGCTCACGTTTTTCAAGGCCCTTGATGGTTTCCACGCTCATTTTGAAGACGTTTCTTGCGTATTGACGTAACTCCTTCACCTGTTCACTTATTTTGCGTTCAAAAAAGGCTTGGAGAAAGCTCTGGTAATTCACAAGAAGCATTTCCCGCAGGTTAAAATGCTTGATGTCATAGTGTTTGCTATTGAGATGCGTATCGATGAAGCGGTAGAGCAAGGTGGTTTTGCCGCTTGATTTTGGGCCATACAAAAACAGGATGCTTTCAGGCTTCGCACTGATCCATGACTCCAGAAATGCCATTTCCCGTTCCCGGTTGATAAACGGGGCAACATTGGTAAAGGGCTTGAGTTCGTTCATGGTCGTGTCCTTTCTTTAGGTGGTGAATGGCTTTCAGCAAGGGACAGAGGGTATATTGTATATCAGGTAGATTTTCTGCAAATAGGCCAGCCCCTTTGGTTTGACAAGAAAAAGAGTGTGGATACGAACAGGTGAGAGAGTGGGACAAAAGATTCTTCTTTCCATGGAATCAGGAGGACTTTCCGTAGGCTGCGAGGTCAATACCACGGTGCATTAGGTGGTTGACGGGAAGACAAGGTAAAGAGTGAGAGAAGATAGCCTTGGTTTCTCTTCAGGGTTTACAATTATTAAATACTTGACAAAAAATAACCCAATGGATTACTTATTCCAACCATGAATACTATAGTTGAGTTGCCGGAATTTTTGCGTCGCTCAAAGAAACTGTTGCAAGAAACAGAGCGTGAAGAATTGATTCAATTTCTTGCAATCAACCCAACTTCCGGAGTAATGTTAAAAGGTACGGGTGGTATTCGAAAATTACGTTGGAGGTGTGGAAATAGAGGGAAAAGTGGAGGAATACGTGTTATTTACTACTTTCATAATCACAATTATCCTTTGTTTTTACTTACAGTTTTTAGCAAAAAAGAAAAAGCAAATATTGATAAAGCTGAACGAAACATACTTGCAAAACTAACCCAAAAATTATTGGCAGAATATAGGAAAAAATAACATGACTACGTTATTTGAAAGCATTCAGCAGGGACTTAATGAAGCTATTGAATTTACTGAGAATAAATCTTCCAAAGCTGTTGTTCATTCTGTGTCTCCTGTTGACATAAAAGCTATTCGTAAAAATGTCGGAATGACACAAATTGAATTTGCATCAACTTTTGGTATCAGTGTTGGCACATTGAGACATTGGGAGCGTGGCGACAGGTCTCCACAGGGACCGGCACGAGTTTTACTGAATGTCGTAGCTAAAGAACCACAGGCTGTTTTAAGGGCTCTTGTTCCCGTATAAAGTTAGTGGAAACTACACAACGGGATACTGGCTAACCGTTTCACCGGAGAGCTACAGCTAAGGCTGTCGGTGAACTCTTGCGTCGTAACGCTATAGCCTTATGGCGTTGGGAAATATACGGAAGTAGAACTATGGCATCGGAAATGAAAAGAGCGACAATTTATTTTGATCCTGTTTTGCATAACGCCCTCAAAGCAAAATCATTTGAAACCTCTCGCTCCATAACGGAGATAGTTAATCAAGCGGTGAAAAAATTATTTTTTGAGGATGCAGAGGATATACTCGCCTGTGAAGAGCGAAAAAACGAACCTCTTGTTAGTTATGACCACATGCTAAAAAAATTGAGGGAAGTACCCAGGCAGGAGCTCGGCTGACAGCGAGAGGTATTCTTTGGTGGTTTCAGGGAGATACGCTGGCAATGCCCTGGGTGAGAAAGAAGATGTGAGGCTGTTTGGATATACTTCGCTTTTTGATGGTTATGCTTCAAAAAATGGAGGTTCCTTGCGGGGCAATCTTTAAAAGGATCTATAAGGTATTAGGCCGGAAGGGGGTAAAGGATTGCCCCATGATTTTTTTTCTGCCCCAAAATCGTTACGGGCCGTGTTGTTTGGTGAGAAAAAAAACAGAAATCAGGGTAAAAAATAAATTGTTTGGGCGAGAATCACTTTTTTGGACTGCTTTTTGCTATGTTTTGAGTTACTATTAACTTTTTATCCCTCATTAAGGAGGAAACATCTTATGAAGACAAGAATCAACAACAAGGAACAGGGTTTTACACTTATTGAAATCATCGCTGTTTTGGTCATCCTGGGTATTTTGGCTGCTGTGGCTGTACCCAAGTTTATGGATATGCAGGTTGATGCCAGGAAAAAGGCTGTCTTGGGGGTTAAAGCCAGCATGCAGAGTGCCGGTTCGTTGGCTTATGCAAAGGCAGCTTTAAATGGCGCAACAAATGCATCTGCAACGATAAAAATTGATAATCAGGATGTCTCCCTTGTTTATGGGTATCCTGCGGATGCCACAAATCTTGCATTACTTATGACTGCTGATGGTTTTACGGCTGATGCGAATGGATTCTATCTTGATGGTGCACCTAATCCTGCTAAATGTAGAGTGGATTATACAGCACCAGTGGACGCAAACTCTCAGCCTGGTTATACTGTGAGGGACGATTGTAACTAAACCTCACAATTCTTTTGAATTGATATTGTTTCGAGTTAATCTGCTAACCAAAAAACCAGGGCCGTTAAACCGCCCTGGTTTTTTTCTGAAAAAATTTTGGCCTTTTTTGAGCTCCTGAGGCCCTTCCCCGGCTTTCTCTGGTTGCAATATGGTATGACCCTGCGTAGGTGTGGCGTAGGTATGGCTATAGTTTTTTATGCCTTGCCGACCCGGACAACAACCAGCCACTATGTTTTTTAAAGCCTCTGGAAATATTTTCTCTGAAAAAAGGATCTGGATAAAATCATGGTACAACCTTCCCGCTATCAAATGAATCAGGGTGTTAAAACCGCGTTGGTTCGTCATTTTGCGGATCTGTCCATGCTGGATTTTTCATGCACCGGGGCCACGGTGTATCTGTCCGGGACACTTAAAAAAGACCCTCAGGGCGAGTTTCCCAAGACCGAACTTGAGGCCATGCTTCGGGAAATTGTACGTGTTCCGGGGGTACGATCCTTGCAGGCTAATCTGGAAAACTGGGCGATTACTTATAGCGGTTCGGGATTTGAGTTGTACAGAAAGACCCGTCCACAGGGCAGCTCCGGGAGCGGTGAGGCCGTCCGCATTGACGAGACCGAAACTGTTCAGGATGTGCTGGAAACCATTGTGGATGAACATGGCAAAGGCAGTGCTTCATAAGGGCTATATTTATTGTGTGTTCCGTAGTTTTCTTGCTCTTTCATGGGGATAGGGGTAGTTTTGAGGTGTCAGGTAACAGCTCCGTTAGGGCGTTAGCCTGCCTGATACAGGGACAGTCTAAAACGTAAATCCAACACCTACAACTTACAATCTAAAACCGTTCTTACTGCCATGAAAAAACTACCTATCGGTATCCAGACGTTTCAGAAAATCCGTGAAGGGGATTATGCGTATGTGGACAAGACAGGTATCGCTGTAAACCTCATTGACCGCTACCAATATGTATTTTTGTCCCGGCCAAGACGTTTTGGCAAAAGTCTGTTTCTGGATACTCTGCACAATCTTTTTGAAGGAAAGAAGGAGTTATTTTCAGGGCTTCTTGCGGAAAAGGATTATGATTGGTCCAGGAACTATCCGGTTATAAAAATCTCTTTTGGTGCTGGAGCTTTTCGTACCCGAAGCGACCTGCTCGGAAGAATTCTGTTTCTTCTCAAAGAAAATGAAGAACGCCTCGGGATCGCAGAATCTGATGAATCTTCCCCGGCCAACCGTTTTGACCGGTTAATCAAGGAGGTTTGTAAACATCATAAAGAAAAGGTTGTGGTGTTAATTGACGAATACGATAAACCCATTCTGGATAACCTTGATCAGCCGGAAATGGCTGCTCTGGCACGGGAAGAACTCAAGGCCTTCTATGCTGTTATCAAGGACAACGATGCCCATATTCGCTTTGCTTTTTTGACTGGAGTGACCAAGTTTTCCAAGGTGTCGGTATTTTCCGGTATCAATAATATTGTGGACATCAGTCTCCTCAAATCTTTTGGGACTGTCTGCGGCTATACCCAGCATGATCTGGACACTGTCTTTGCAGAACATTTGCAAGGCGCGGACATGAATAAGGTTAAGAAGTGGTATGACGGATACCATTTCATGGCCGAGCATGTATATAATCCCTATGATATTCTCCTGTTTATCGACAATGACAAGATGTTTGAAAGCTATTGGTTTGAAACAGGTACACCTTCTTTCCTGATTAAACTCTTGAAAAAAGAGCGGGTTTTTCTGCCAAAACTCACCAGTATCAAGGCTGGAAAAGAATTACTTACCTCTTTTGATATTGAGACCATTTCTCCCATAACCCTGCTTTTTCAGTCGGGCTATCTGACTATCAAGGATGTTTCCGTTGAAGACGATGTGTTTCAATATATATTGGGTTTCCCCAATCTGGAAGTATCGAGAGCCTTTACCTATTCCCTGCTGGATATGTTTGCAGCCCCGGAAAACAAATTCAGGGTAAAAAGAGAACTGGCTCGTTCTTTACGTGATTGCGATATGGAACAATTCAAGGCGGCTATCCACGCCCTGTTTGCCGCTATTCCTTACCATAATTATACCAATAATGATATTGCCCGCTACGAAGGCTTTTACGCCAGTGTCATCTTTGCCTGGCTTTCTTCTGCCTACGTGAAACTTTGTGTGGAAGATTGCACCAATAAGGGGCGTATTGATATGAGCGTGGAAATGGACGATGCCATTTACCTTATTGAATTTAAGGTGGATATGCCCGAAGAAAAGGCTCTGGCTCAGATAATTTCCAAAGGTTATGCAGACAAATATCAGGCAACAGGGAAAAAGATTGTACTTATTGGTATTGGTTTTTCCAGTGAAGCAAGGAATGTAACAGAGTTTGTTTGGGAAGAGTGTTAGGTTGTAGATGTTGGTGTTGGAGCAGTAATAACGTATAATTTTAAGCAATATCCGTAGGAAACAGCTTTTATTGGTTGCAGCATAATGAACAAAGAGAATACTATGAAAACATGTGGATTTTTTCGCCGGGAGATACCCCATCCTTCTTCAGGATTCAGCCTGATTGAAATAATTATTACGTTGGTTGTTGTAGGGGTTTTTGCTGCAATGATTATTCCTTTTTACAATTCTGGAGTGTTTAACAGTATAACCTATACAAAAAGGCAAGAGGCTGTTTTTCAGCTTAATTCTGTTCTTGCAGATATTGTTGCTGATTATGAAAATAGTGGCACGCAAATTAAAATATCTGAACTGGAAAAAAAAATCAGAAAAAGAATCAATGATACACTTCAAGAAGATAATATTACGTTACAGGAACCGGAATTTAAGCGTCTAAAAATTGCGGGAAGTACAACATATAATGGGTTGCGAGTTACCCTGAAGAAAAAGCCAGATATTGAATTTAGCTATCTATTTGTAACCAAGGAGCCTGCACCATGAGGAGGATAACTTCCGGTAGTCGTGCCGGCTTTACCTTGATAGAAATTATTTGTGCGTTGGTACTCCTTGGTATGTTAGTGCTTTTTGGTTCCCTGGGGTTTCTGGAAATGATTCGGGGCTATGTTATTACAGAAAATAACATGGCATCTGTTGTTGATACGGATATATTTAAAACGATGCACATTCGGCTTTCCCGTATTTACAGAATAGATAGCATTTCTTCCCACAAGATTGTCTATTTTGTGCTTCAAGAAGACAATGGAAAAGTTAAGGAAGTGAAAAGAAGTTTATCCTTTCCAGCCGATGCAGGGATTGATGTGAAATATTTGAAAAAAGATGGAAAAACCCCAGCAAACAAGAATGATGTTCGCTATATTCAGGTATCCCGTACAATAAAAGTTGGTGAAAAAACCGAAAAAAAATTTACGATGCGCATAGCACCCTATCATCTTCAATACCGTAACCAGCAGCCTCTTGAAGGAGAATAATAATGATAAAAAAGACACAAAAAGGATCCATACTTGTTGCTGTGATTGCATTTATTCTTTTTGCATCAGTAGTGGCTGTTTCTTTTCATACATTGGTTAATGAACCAGGTAAAAATCAGGCTAAAGAAGTAGCCTTGGATCGTGCCATGTATCTGGCCCAATCAGGAGTCAACTGGGCTGCTGCGGTTTTGAGAACCATACCCGAACAAGAACGGACAATAGATACTTTTAAAGAGAAGCTTAAAGACTATCCTTATTCCAGCGTCAAGAGTGAACAGGATAAGGTTGTCCTGACTGCTTTTAAACGGAAAAATTCTAAAGTTGATGAATTTTGGGTTGCCTCCAAGGCGACTGTGCAGGGGAATACCTATTCATTGAAGAAGCGTTTGTGGGTTGATTTTCCTCCCACGCCTGATGCATATCACGTTGTTAATCAGTTGAATAATGAGCTTCGTCTCCGGGAAAATACGCACGTTAAGGGCGACCTTGCTGTAAAAAAACTCTGGTTGGGAGGATCCTCCAGTATAGAGGGAAATGTCGCCGTCTTAGAAGATACCACTTTGAAAGTAAGTCATATTAAGGGGAATCTTTGTGTGGGCGAAGATTTGACGATGACAGCAGGAGCAAAAATAGACGGCAATGTTGTGGTACAGGGAAATTTGAATATTTCTGGGCTTAATTCTTATATTGGAGGTGATGTATACGTAAAGGGGGATGTTCGTGTTCATATAGACGCAAAAATTAAAGGAAATGTTTATGCTACTGGGGAAGTTATAATTGTTGAACGAGGTAAGATACAAGGAAATGTGTATGCTGGTAAAAAAATTAAACTAAGAACGTGGGGAGCAATTGGCCAAGAGGGGAAAACAAGCGTTGCATTCTCAAGAGGTGGAGATATAGAGGTTTATATGAATTGTCACATATATGGAAATGCATATGCAGGAAATGATATATATGTGAAAAGATCGGGAGCAAGGATTCATGGCGATGCCTATTCTGGTGGCAAGATAGATTTAGGGCTACTTGCAAAGATTTATGGCGATGCCTATGCAAAGGGTAAGATAATCCATAAAAAACAAGTAAAAGGAACTCCTCATCCCAATTCTTCACAAGAGATTCCCGTCTCTTTTATTCCTCCATCATTGGGTAGCTGTAAGGAAAAATTGAAGGAAATTAAGGCCTGTTCTCCAAGATTGCGGGAGAATATTCCTGTTGCGGAAAACGGCGATATAACATTCAGTTCTTCCTCAAATATCGGGAGCCTTCCTAATGGCCCAGATAACCCTCTCCCACCAGCATCCTACGGTTCTATTGATTCGACAACGAGTGATGCCTGTTGTCTTTATCTCAAAACAGGTGATTATTTTTTTAAGGAAGTAAATTGGAATTTGTTGGGTAAGCCTGCCATGCATTTTTATCTTGATTTGAGCGATCGTTTGCCTGCTCCAGCATATAAGGGGATCAACCTTTTTTTTCGGGACAAGGCTATTTTTCGGCGAGGGGTAAAGATTTTTGTTCGAAGAGAAAAAGGAGAAGGTTATATTGCCTTTAATGACCTGACAGAGGACGATCAAATAAAATTAGCCAGATATGTTTATATGGAGGCAAAAGAGAAAATTAAATTTAGTTCCCTTGAAATAACAGGATGGGAGTGGTTAGGAACGATATTTTCAAAAGAGATAGAGTTAACGGCAACTGCATTTCGTCGAGGAAAAATAATAGGGAGTTATAATAGCATCTTGGACCCCAAAAAATATGAAGATGTTATTGAGATAGATTTTGTATTCTCCCAGGCAGAATACACAAAAGTTCATCCCAAGCAATGGAGTTGCAAGGACAAATAGCTCATAAACAACGTGCAAAAAGTCCCGCCCATTTATTATCAGATATTGTTGGAGGTTGTTTCTTATGCAGCAAAATAATGCACTTGGTCAGGCCGTAATGCGGGGTCTTCTTCTGGGAGGTTCCATTGGCCTTATTGCCGGCTGGTTTGGCCTGCATCCCCTACGCGCCCTCTTGACCGGCTTTGTGTGCGGTATCCTGGCAGGCATAACAAAATATCGTCTGGATACACGAAATAACAAGCCGAACCCGTAACCATCCAGAGTTACTTAGCTATCAAATATGCTCTGATGCAACAGGGCATGCCAAAGCAAAAGCCCCTCTTTTGAGGGGCTTTTGTCTGTAAAATCAGGGGGCAGAAAAAATCATTTTTTCGGAAGCTGTCTCTTAAAGACTGGAATCACCAAGAAGCAGCCAGAGCAAATGGTCAAGGCAGGTCAAAATCTTGCCGTACATGCCTCCGTAGCCGGGAAAGCGGCCAAAGAGTTTATTTCGTTCATTTTCCTGGCTGGGACATCCGCTGGCAGCTGGCGAAGACTTGCCCTCTGTTGCCAAAAGAAGCCGTTCGTGCATGAGATAGGCGCAAACCTTTGTGGTAAATTGTGAGGTTAGGGCTACACATTGAGGGCCAGCCGTCTGCCAATAGGAACGTGCCTCCTGCGTAGGGGGGCAGGCAAGCGCTTCCTTAATCATGGTGTAGAGAAAATTGATTTGCGAGCCGGGAATGCCTCGCCGCCAGCCAAGAAGCCACGGCAATCGCCAGGAGATGAGAAAATTATTCTGGGCCAGGGTGATGATGGTTTCAAGGCATTCGCCAAGCTCCAGAAGCTCCCGGTTGGGCCAGAGAATATGGCGTCTGGCAATATCCCATACAGGCGATAGTGGTTCCGGTATGGTGAGGCCGGGCATACGTTCTTCCAGAAGCCGGGCCAAAAGCTCATTGGCCTGCCGGGAGTCCGGGGTTTCCAGATGCACATAGCCAAGCACAAAGGAACCCTTACCATAAGGGCCTTCAATGATGCAGGGTTCGCCCTTGAGAGGTGCCGGATCAAGTTTGATGCCGTAGATGGATTCCCATTCCTCCAAATCTGAGGCCGGGCATTGGCCCAGATTCAAATCCGCAGTCCAGAAATCACGGGCCGGGCGTTCGTATCGGGCAAGAACGTGAACCTGTTTATCCTGTTTTCCTTTGTCCTTCCCTTTATCAAATTGGGCAGGCCACCATGCGGGCAGTTTGACCAGCCTGTTTCCAGGGCTTGCAGAGGCAAAGACCCTGGTATAGAGATGACCGCTGAAATTAGGCACACGCTCCTTGTAGGGCTTTTTACCCCAGGAACATAATTCCAGATTTTTGTGGTTCCCGTCGTGGCGAAGGCCCAGTCCCGCTCCCCCGCAGAATCCTATATAATGACCGCCCCTGGTCAGATAGTCGCGGATGGCTTGCCTGCCCTTGTGTCCCAGCTTTTGGGATTTGAGTCTGGCCCATCCGCCGGGGACCATAAGAATTGAAGGACGCGATGCCTCAAGAAGACCTTCACGGATTTGGGACGCTTGAACAATGCTTACGGGCAGATTCCAGGCCGTAAGGGTATGCTGGAGTAAAAGCCCCCAAAGATGGGATTCGTCCCAGAGCATGAAGATTCTACCAGTTTTCGTGTGCATGGGGGCGGTGGTATCAAGAGCTTGTCCAGGGGGCAAGAGGGGGAAGATACGGGAAAGGCAGGGGATGGTTTGGCTATAATGGACGTGGTGTGCAGGTAGTTTCGTTTTTCAGGAATTCTTTTTAATATCTTGTAATTATAGAGAAGATTTTGTCTAAGTTGCTTGACAAGGATAAACAATGCCAATATCTGTCTAGACAGTCTAGAAAAATCGTGGCAAAAAGAGGTATTTTATTATGATAGAAAATTATTGGCAACTACAGGAAGCAAAAAATAAATTCAGCAGTTTAGTGAATCAGGCTCAAAATACTGGCCCACAGATAGTAACAAAGCATGGTCAAGTGGCTGTAATTGTACTGTCTGCTGAAGACTATACGAAACTGACTAAACCTAAGAAGAATATAGTACAATTTTTTCAGGAATCACCTCTCGTCCAGGAAGATATATGTTTTGAGCGGAGTAAGGAAAAGCCAAGAGAGATTATTCTATGAAATTTCTTTTGGATACATGCGTTATTTCAGAGCTTTCAAAGAAAAAACCAGCGCAATGTGTTGTCAAATGGATTTCAGACATTGATGAGAATAATTTGTTTATTAGTGTTTTAACAATAGGTGAAATTTATAAGGGTATTGAAAAGTTACCTGATAGCCTTAAAAAGGCAGCGTTATATTCATGGGTTACCAATGACCTTGAAGAAAGGTTTCACAAACGTATTCTTCCTTTTAATACCTCCGTTGCAACCATGTGGGGGAAAATACAGGCACAATCAGAATTAGCAGGTAAATCAATGCCAATTATTGATGGGCAAATTGCTGCAACAGGTCATTACCACAATCTCACTGTTGCTACCAGAAATATTTCAGATATGGAAATAAGTGGAGTTGCATTATATAATCCTTGGGGAAAATCATAAAGTTTATAATAATTATTGAACTGGATATTGATTTAAGCAATATCAGAGGTAGATCGTATCGGTTCTGGTCGATACCTCTTTATGGATAGATTATAACTGGTTGTTTTAAACCATCTTGATAACGGAGTTACTATGACAGACAAAGCGTTGCCCAAGGGCTATGAGCCTTCAGAAGTGGAAGAACGCTGGCTTGCGTACTGGGAAGAGAACAAGACCTTTACCCCTGATGTTGTTTCCGGGAAGGATTCTTATAGTATTGTTATCCCCCCACCCAATGTTACGGGTAAATTGCACATGGGTCATGCCCTGAATCTGACCTTGCAGGATATTTTGTGCCGGTATCATCGTCAGCAGGGCAAAAATGTGTTGTGGGTTCCGGGAACCGACCATGCCGGCATTGCGACCCAGAACGTGGTTGAAAAGTCTCTGGCCAAAGAGGGCAAGACGCGTGACGACGTGGGACGGGAACAATTCATCGAACGTGTCTGGGAGTGGAAGGAAGAATACGGTAACGCCATCCTGAACCAGATCCGGCGCATGGGTGCGTCAGTGGATTGGACAAGAACCCGGTTTACTATGGACGAAGGTCTTTCCAGGGCAGTGCGGGAGGTGTTTGTCCGCCTGTATGACGAGGGACTTATTTATAAGGGCAATTATATCATTAACTGGTGTCCGCGTTGTCATACCGCCTTGGCCGATATTGAGGTGGAGCATAAGGAGATTCCCGGCGGCCTGTATGAGGTGCGGTATCCTCTGGCCGATGGCAGCGGCGAGGTGGTGATTGCTACCACACGCCCTGAAACCATTCCCGGCGATACCGCGGTGGCAGTGCATCCTGAGGACGAACGATACACGCATCTGGTGGGCAAGAAACTTGTCCTGCCTCTCTTGAGTCGTGAAATCCCTGTGATTGCAGACCCTTATGTTGACAGGGAATTTGGTACGGCCTGTCTGAAAGTTACGCCAGCCCATGACATGAACGACTTTGCCCTGGGTAAAAAACATCATCTTGAGACCATTCAGGTTATTGATGACAAAGGCATCATGACCGAGGCAGCCGGGCCTGATTTTGCTGGACTTGACCGTTTTGCCTGTCGGGACAAGATTCTTGCCATGCTTAAGGATGGCGGGTTTCTGGTAGAGAAGAAGGAATATGCCCATTCTGTGGGCCATTGCTACCGCTGCAACACGGCCATTGAACCCTATGTGTCCAAACAATGGTTTGTGTCCACGGCTCCCTTGGCCAAGGCTGCCAGAAAGGCAGTGGAAGACGGCAGAACCAGCATTTTTCCTGCCCATTGGGATAAGACCTATTTTGACTGGCTGGATAATATCCGTGACTGGTGCATCTCCCGGCAGATTTGGTGGGGGCATCGCATCCCGGCCTGGATGTGTGAGGATTGCCATAAACTCATCGTAGCCAAGGAAGACCCGGCTGCCTGTCCTCATTGTGCTGGCAAGCGTCTTGTGCAGGAGGAAGATGTGCTTGATACGTGGTTTTCTTCAGCCCTGTGGCCTTTTTCCACGTTGGGCTGGCCGGACAAGACTCCAGAGCTTGCGGCCTTTTATCCCACGTCGGTGCTGGTGACAGGTTTTGATATTCTTTTCTTCTGGGTGGCCAGAATGATGATGATGGGCCTTCATTTTATGGAGGAAATTCCCTTTCACCACGTGTATATTCACGCTCTGGTGCGGGATGCCCAAGGCAAAAAGATGAGTAAGTCCACAGGCAATGTTATTGACCCCCTGACCACCATTGAAAAGTTTGGAACTGATGCCTTCCGCTTTACCCTGACATCCTTTGCCGCCATGGGGCGGGACATCAAGCTGGCTGAAGACCGCATTGAGGGATACCGGCATTTTATCAATAAAATCTGGAATGCGGCCCGGTTTTCCCTGATGCATCTGGACGAACAAACCCCTGCCCTTGATACGGAAGAAGCGCCTGCAGGACTGCATCATGTGTGGATGTTGAACCGCCTTGAAGAGGTGAAACGCGAGGTCAAACAGGCTCTTGAGGGCTATCTTTTTAATGAATACGCGGGAACCATGTACCAGTTTGTGTGGCACGAGTTCTGTGACTGGTATCTGGAGATGATAAAGCCTGAACTGTACGGAGAGGACGAGGTTGCCAGAGACAGGGCCAGAAGCTGTTTACGCCATGTTTTGTGCGAAACCCTGATTTTGCTGCATCCTGTGGTTCCTTTTGTGAGTCAGGAAATATGGTCGCATTTGCCCGGCATTGGGCAGGAGAATCTGGCCAAGGAGCTTTATCCTGCCTTGCATCCGGCCTTTGAGGACAAGGATGCAGCCAGCCGCATGGAATTGTTGCAGCAGGTAGTTGTGGCTGTGCGAAATATCCGTTCAGAATTGGGCGTGGAACCGGCCAAAAAGCTGACCCTGCTTATGAAGGCCAGTGGCGAGGATGCAGCATTTATCCAGAATCACCAGCAGGAAATTGCCAATCTGGCCCGTCTGGAATCCCTTGTTGTGAAGGAACATCTTGAACCGCCAAAGGGCTGTGCCACAGCTGTGGTCAAGGGTCATGAATTGTATGTGCCTCTGGAAGGCATGGTGGATTTTGATGCAGAACTGGCCCGTTTGTCCAAAGAGCTTGGGAAACTGACCAAAGAGCTTGACCGGGTATCCGGCAAATTGGCCAACAAGAATTTTCTGGCCAAGGCGCCGCAGGATGTCATTGCCAAGGAAGAGGCCAAGGCGCGGGAATTTGGCGAAAAGCGCGAAAAACTTGAGGCCCTGCAAGCCAGACTTCTGGAGATTGTGGGAGAATAATCATGGCGTATGTATATCTCATTGGTGCTGGCCCTGGAGACCCTGGTCTGCTTACGGTCAAGGGCAGGGATATTTTAGGCAGGGCAGATGTGATCATCTATGACTATCTGGCCAATGTATCCTTTCTTGAATACTGCCGGGATGATGCGGAAATTATTTATGTGGGCAAAAAGGCTGGCGACCATACCCTGCCTCAGGAAAAGATTAACGAGCTTATTGTTGCCAAGGCCCAGGCAGGCAAGGTGGTTGCCAGGCTCAAGGGAGGAGACCCGTATATCTTTGGACGCGGGGCCGAAGAAGGTGAAGAGCTTTTGGAAGCGGGTATTGATTTTGAGGTAGTTCCCGGCATTACCTCGGCCATTGCCGCACCTGCCTATGCTGGTATTCCCCTGACCCACAGAAAATATGCCTCGTCCGTTTCCTTTATCACAGGGCACGAAGACCCCACCAAGGGTGAGAGTGTGCATAATTGGGAAGCTCTGGCAAAGGGAACAAGTACGCTGGTTTTTTTTATGGGCGTGAAGAACCTGCCTCATATAACGGCCAATCTCATACAGGCGGGTATGAATCCCAAAACGCCGGCAGCGTTAGTGCGCTGGGGTACTACCTGCCGCCATATTTCCATGACTTCCACGGTGGAAACCATTGCTGAAGACGCAGTCAAGCAGGGTATTAAGCCGCCTTCGTTACTGGTAGTGGGTAAGGTGGTTGGCTTGCATGACCGCTTGAATTTTTTTGAGAAACGACCGCTTCTTGGCAAGGGCGTTGTGGTAACACGGGCCAGACAACAGGCCAGCGGGCTTGTTGCCCTGCTTGGGGATTTGGGCGCATGTTGTTACGAGTTTCCCACCATCACCATCAAGCCGCTGGATGACTATGCACCTGTCCAGAAGACCATTGCATCGTTAGAGAGCTATGACTGGCTGCTTTTTACCTCAGTCAACGGGGTGGTGCATTTCTGGAAGCAGTTACGGGCCGCAGGCAAGGATGCCCGTGCGCTGGGCGGTAAACATATTGCTGCCATTGGCCCGGCAACGGCCAAAGAGCTTGAAGTTCGCGGGCTGTATGCTGATTTTGTGCCTGAAAAATACGTGGCAGAATCCGTGGTGGAAGGACTGCTGGCGTTGGGCATTAAGGGCAAACAAATTCTTGTGCCCAGGGCCAGAAAGGCGCGTGAGGTTCTTCCTGAAGGCTTGCGAGAGGCAGGATGTGTGGTGGATGTGGTTCCTGTGTATGAGACCGTGCTTGCTCAAGACGGAAAAGCAGATGTCCTGAACGGGCTTGAAAACGGTGAAATCCACTGTCTGACATTTACCAGCTCTTCCACGGTGGAAAATTTCTTCTCGCTGGTGGAGCCGGAAGTCATCAAGGGCTTTGTTGCAAAGGGACTGGCTATTGCGGTTATCGGGCCTGTTACCGCGAAAACCCTTGAGCGTTACGGTTTTTCTGCCGCAATCCAGCCGGAGGAATACACGGTTCCTGCCCTGGCAGATGCCGTTGCAAAGGAGCTTGGGACAGGGCAGGGATAAACGCTGGAATAACGAGGACGTGCAAGGAGGCTTTATGACCTTACCCATTGCCGTATTGATTTCAGGAAGTGGAACCAATCTTGATGCTATCATTCGTGCCATCGAAGAGAAGCGGCTGGACGCGCGGATTACTTTGGTCATCAGCAATAATCCCGATGCCTATGGACTTGACCGGGTCAAGGCACACAATGTGCCTTACAAGGTTATTGACCATTCAAAATATCCCTCACGGGAAGATTTTGACGCTGCCCTTATTACCTCTATTCAGGAATCAGGGGCCAGGGCTGTCATTCTTGCCGGGTTTATGCGGATTCTATCACCTACGTTTATTGCGGCCTTTCCCGGCAATATTTTGAATATTCATCCTGCGATTCTTCCCAGTTTTGCTGGTAGTAATGCCCAGAGGCAGCAGGCAGATTTTGGCGTCAGGCTCGCAGGATGCACGGTTCATTTTGTGGATGAAAAAATGGACAACGGGCCTATTATTATTCAGGCAGTGGTTCCGGCCTATCCTGATGATGATGGAGACAGTCTGAGTAAACGCATTCTTGAGTACGAGCATCGGATTTATCCTCAGGCCATTCATTGGCTGGCTCAAGGACGGCTTACCATCAAGGGCCGTAAGGTGGTTGTAGAAAATGCCGGAGCAGCGCAGGCACTGCCTGAAAACGGAGTGCTTATCAATCCGCCTCTGGAAGAAGGCTTTTAACAGCCTGTTTCAAAAAACATTTGTTACCATAACATTTTGACCAATAAGGAGAATAGCACGTGGTACGTATTGAAACCAGCAAGGGAACCATTGTTCTGGAACTTTTTGAAGACAAGGCTCCTGAGACCGTAAAGAATTTTTTGCGATACGTTGAGGAAGGATTTTATGAAGGAACCATCTTCCACCGTGTCATTAAAAATTTCATGATTCAGGGCGGGGGCATGGACGAGCATATGCACGAAAAAGAAACCTTTGAGCCCATCAAGAATGAGGCGGATAACGGGGTTAAAAACGAGGCATATACCGTGGCAATGGCCAGGACAATGGATCCACATTCCGCTACAGCACAATTTTTTATTAACACTATGGACAATGCCTTTTTGAACCACAGGGCCAAAAGTGAAGAAGGCTGGGGCTACGCCGTGTTCGGCAAGGTGGTGGAAGGTACAGAGGTCGTTGACGACATCAAGAATGTGGAGACAGGAAGCCGGGGATTCCACGAAGACGTTCCCAAGGAAGCAGTGACTATTCTCAAGGCAGAAGTTGTTGAGGGATAACAGCAGAAGAGAGGCAGGAAACGGTTCATGCGTATCCTGATAACCAACGTACTCCTTGATGGGCAGCCCAGGGACATTCTTGTTGAGGGCAATCGTTTTGTTCGTATCGGCTCCTTTGCCGGGACGTATGAACGGTCTCTGGTGGACAAGGAAATTGACGGAACAGGCAAGGCCATTTTGCCGTCCCTTATGAACGGGCATACCCACGCAGCCATGACTCTGCTTCGGGGTTATGCCGATGATATGCCTCTTGGTACGTGGCTCAAGGACCATATCTGGCCCATTGAGGCAAAGATGACCGAGGAGGATATTTATTGGGGAGCAAAATTTGCTTGCCTTGAGATGATACGAACGGGAACCACGTTTTTTGCCGATATGTACTGGCATTTTCCCGGAACCGTCCGGGCTGTTCAGGAAATGGGCCTTCGAGCCGGACTTTCTGCTGCGTTTTTTGATTTTGGCGATGCAGAAAAGGCCAGACAGGCCAAGGCACAGGTAGAGGAACTGCATAGTGCGTATGCCTCCCTCTCTGACCGGATTATCTTTACCCTTGGCCCTCATGCCATTTACACGGTTTCCCGTGATTCTCTTGCCTGGGCGGTGGAGTATGCCGAGGCAAAGGATTTGCGTATTCACCTGCATTTAAGCGAAACCAGCGGGGAAGTGGAAGACTGCCTCAAGGAACACGGCCTGCGCCCTGTGGAATACTTGCACTCTCTGGGGATGCTTTCGCCCCGTCTTATGGCCTGTCATTGTGTATGGCTCACCGACCACGAAAGGGAATTGCTGACAGCCCATAACGCCCATGTCGTCCATAATCCTGCATCCAACAGCAAGCTGGTTTCAGGGCGGTTTGACTATAAGGCTTTGGCTCAAAAGGGTATTAACATTGGCCTTGGCACGGACGGGTGCGCTTCCAATAACAATCTGGACATGTTTGAGGAGATGAAACTCGCGGCCTTGCTGGCCAAGTCTGTTTCAGGCGATGCCACGGCCCTGCCCGCTGGCGATGCCTTTGCCCTGGCCACAACAAATATGGCCGCCATGTACGGGCTGGAATGCGGGGCTATTCGGGAAGGAATGCTTGCCGATTGTATGCTCGTTGATTTGAATCATCCCCAGCTTATCCCCAATCACAACCTGCTTTCCAATATTGTGTACAGTGCCAATGGGGATTGCGTGGATACAGTTATCTGTGATGGCCGGGTACTCATGGAAGGGCGAAAGGTTCCCGGTGAGGAAGAAATTGTGGCCGGATTCAGGGCGTCTGTGGAGCGTTTGGTTGCTTCCTGACCTTTGGGCGTGTCCTGCCACCAGCCTTGATGGTGGGGTAGAGAATGATTTCCGGGGTGATAATGAGGGCATTGGTGGAGTCAGACGCTGGCTCCCGTTGAGCCGGGCCTATAGACATAATTTCATCGCCTGTTTCCGGGTTCTGACCGATAAAAAGCGATGAGTTGCTGTCGGGCGTTGAAGATGCCGATTTTGCTTCTGGTGCGCTCTTTTGTCCATAAAGGATGCCTGTAAGGGCAAGGGTGAAAACCAGAGACAGGACAATAGGTTTCATGATAGATTCTCCAGAGGTTCCGGGACAGTTTTTTGGGGGAACACGGTGTTTCAGGAATGTGGTTTGCTCTTTCAGGTAATTTTGTAAAAGATACTCTTCAAGCGTACATTTGTCATTATGCGGATGCCCAGGCATCCACACCGCATATTTCAGCAGGATTTCGGAGCCAACAACAATCGGAGCCAACAACAAGGGGTGGCTATGCAGCAGCGAGACAGGGCCTATAAGGAGGCCGGGGTGGATATTAATGCGGGAAACGCCTTTGTTTCAAGCATTGGCAAGATCGTTTCCCAGACGTTTACCAAAGGGGTCATCACCGATATTGGCGGATTTGGCGGGCTTTTTAAGCCT